>Ga0102832_1000349_pt1 | contig 91890 bp, 80 predicted proteins | sample EBPBio282013_DNA_FD_88942 | JGI IMG/M metagenome (GOLD analysis project Ga0102832, IMG submission 88942) | Wastewater treatment Type I Accumulibacter community from EBPR Bioreactor in Madison, WI, USA - Reactor 2_5/28/2013_ DNA (Illumina Assembly) | ecosystem: Engineered > Bioreactor > EBPR >...
CGGTGGTGGTGCCGTCGCCCGCGACGTCGTCGGTCTTCTTGGCGACCTCCTTGACCAGCTCGGCGCCGATCTTCTCGTAGGGGTCCTCCAGCTCGATCTCCTTGGCGATGGACACGCCGTCGTTGGTGATCGTGGGGGCGCCCCACTTCTTCTCGAGGACCACGTTGCGGCCCTTGGGGCCGAGGGTGACCCGCACCGCGTCGGCGAGGGTGTTCATCCCGCGCTCCAGGCCGCGGCGAGCCTCGACATTGAATTCAATCAGTTTCGCCATGTGTGTTCGGCAATCCTTTGGCGTCTCGGGGGCCAGGGCCCCTCGGGTGGACTCAGTTCTTGGTCTCGCCTCGATGCCCGCGACGGACGATCAGGAGATCTCATCGAGTCAGAGTGGTGGCACTCTCAGCCTGAGAGTGCTAACTCCATGTTTAGCACTCACACCCGGGGAGTGCAAACGTCCGGACGCGCGGAACGGGCGACGCCCAGAGGGGGAGGACGCCGCCCGCCACCCACATCGTGCGCGTCCCAGGAACGGTGGAACGGACGCGCTCCGACGCGTCGGGAGACGCGCTGGGGTGTGCCACCCCCGGCCAGGCACCTGTCCTGGGCCGGGGGCGCCGAGCAACACCACCGGCGGCTAGCGGGCCGGCCCGGTGACCTGTCCTCGGCGATCCGCTCGACAATCGGCGTCTCCGATGGCTGCAGGCTAGCCACTCATCCCGGAGACGCTCGCAACTGGAACGTGATCGGCTGTGACCGGGGGGCCCGGCCACGACATCCAATCAACCAGCCGAACCTCAGCGGACGATCAGCCAATTGCGAAGGTTTGGTCAAGACGACGCCGTTGGCGCACTTCGCCCTGACTCTAGAATGTGCGGGGGCAACGCAATGACCTTCACTGCCCCATTGGTGGTGCACCCGCGAGTGATGTCTGTTTCAGTGTTCGAGTCGTGTCGCCTGGCTGGGTCGGCCAGACGTCGAAGCGGTAGTGCTCCACCGGTGGATTCACCGACTCATCCTCGTCAGCGGCGTCCCGACCTCGAGAGCGGCAGCAAACGGTGTAGGTTCCCGGGCCGGGCACAATCCCGTCGATCGCTTCGCCCCAGCCGCCTTGAGGGATGACCCAGAGGTCAGCCTTCGGGCAATCCACAATCAACAGATCAGCGTCCTCCCACCCGTCCAGATCGAGGGCCGGGCGGGTCTCGTGGTACTCAAGCTCCACTCCGACGAGGCCGCTGTGGACCTTGGTGTTGACCAAGGCCCCTCCGCGACAGGGTTCAGGCTCCATGAGAAGGCCCACAATCCCGCGGCCCTGGAAGTCATATTGAAACTGGGTCCAATCTTCGACGCCAACCCAGAAGCTGTGGAACTCCGCGCCAATCACTGCCGTCTTCACACTCATGCGACAACCGTAACTGTGAACTTGTCACCGATGAGGACCCGGTACTTTCGGTACATCTTTGTTGACCTTGTCACCCCCGGCTCCGTTCTCCCCCTTTGGGGATTTGGCACCTGCTGAAGCCTGTCGGGCCGTGGCCGTGGACTTCCGGCCACACGCAGTCCTTGAAGACCCGGACGGGACCGCCGGAAGCAGCACCCTGTTGTGAGGATGCGATGGGGTATTCGTCGCGCTGGTAGAGCTCGACCGATTTGGACAAGACGGACGGGGCTCAGCCCGGCGAGTCCGGCAGCAGCAGCGTGAACCGCGAACCCAGCCCCTCGCCCGGGCTGGACGCGACCAGCGTCCCGCCGTGGGCCCGGGCGATGGCCAGGCTGACCGCCAGCCCGATGCCGGTGCCGCCGGCGTCCCTGGTGCGGGCGGCGTCGGTGCGGTAGAAGCGTTCGAAGATCCGCTCGAGGTGCTCGGCGGCGATTCCGTCCCCGTCGTCGGTGACTGTGACCTCGGTCGCCTCGGGCAGCGTCCGGGCGGCCAGCACCACCTGCCCGCCGGGCGGGGTGTGCCGCAGGGCGTTCGAGAGCAGGTTGGCCAGCACCTGGACGATGCGCTGCGCGTCCGCCCGCACCGGCCCCGACGGCGAGCCCTCGATCGCCAGGGCCACGTCCTTGCGGGCGAACGCCTCGGCGGCGGCCGACTGGGCCTGTTCGAGCAGTTCGGACAGCTCGCATGTGGTCGGGAACACCGACAGCCCGCCCTGGGCGTCGGAGATGTCCCGCAGGTCGCCGGCGAGACGGGTCAGCCGTCCGGCCTGCTCGGTGAGCGTCGCGAACGTCTCCGGGCCGGCGTCCAGCACCCCGTCGGAGAGCGCCTCGACGGTGACCGCGAGCGAGGCGATCGGCGTCCGCAGCTCGTGGGCCAGGTCGGCCAGCAGCTGCCGGCGGGCGTCCTCCGACTCCCCGAGGCGGGTGGCCATGGCGTTGAAGCTGTCTGCCAGCAGCGCGACCTCCTCGCCCGCCGCCCGTCCGGGATCGACGCGCTGGGTGAAGTCGCCCGCGGCCACCTCCCGGGCGACCGCGCCGAGCTCACGCAACTGCCGACGCAGCGGACGCACCATCGCCAGCCCCAGCGTGATCGCCACCGCGGCGGCGACAACGACGGCGACAGCCAGCGAGATCCACATCGCCGAGGCGAACGCGTTCTCGGCGAACACCAGTTGGTCGGTGGTCTCCAGCGGCCCGTTGTCGACCAGGTAGAACTCGAACAGGCTGGGCCCGACGGCCGCCATCACCAGGGCCACGGTCGCGAGCAGCACGCCGGCGACCGCTAGCTCGCCCAGGAGCAGGCGCCCGTAGAACGTGCGGCTGAACCGCTCCCCCGGCCTCAGCTGCGGCACGACCGGCCCCTCACCCGGCGCCCATGCGGTAGCCGACGCCGCGGACGGTGACCACGTAGCGCTGGGTTGCCGGGTCGTCGCCGAGCTTGCGGCGCAGGTTGGCGATGTGCACGTCCACCATGTGTTCGTCGCCCACGCCCACGTCGCCCCAGATGGTCTCGATCAGCTGCCGGCGGCTCAGCGCCAGCCGCGGCAGCTCCGACAGCACGGTGAGCAGGTCGAACTCGGTGGGCGTCAGCTCCACCAGCTGCCCGGCGACCGTCGCCTCGCGGGCGGCCGGGTCGACGCTCAGGGCGCCGAACCGCCGCACCGGCGCGGCCGCTGTGGTCGCGCCCCCGGAGCGCGGCCGGCGCAGCATCGCCTGCACGCGCGCAACCAGCTCACGGGCGCTGAACGGCTTGGTCACGTAGTCGTCGGCGCCGACCGACAGGCCGATCAGGACGTCCACCTCGTCGGTCCGGGCGGTCAGCATCACCAGGTAGCAGTCGCTGAACGTGCGGACCTGGCGGCACACCTCGATGCCGTCCATGCCGGGTAGCCCGAGGTCGAGGATGATCACGGTCGGGTCGAGCCGGCGCGCCAGCTCGAGGGCCTCCAGTCCGTCCCCGCTGATCGTGGTCTCGAAGCCGGCCCGGTCGAGGTAGGACGCGACCACGCCCGCGAGCACGGCCTCGTCGTCGACGATCAGCACGTGGCCCAGACTGCCCGCCTGCATGGGCACCTCCTCACCGGCCAGACTACGGGTGACGGCGCCGTCTTGGGGAGCGGCAGAATGGGGACATGCCGCTCGCTCCGTCGAACCGCACCCGGCCGGTCCACTGGGTCCGCGCCGTGGGCAACGTGGTGAACCTGTCCACGCCACTGGGGCTGGCGGTCGCCGCCGTCGGGCAGGCCCGGCTGTGTCGGGGGCCCGAGCTGCTGGTGTTCGCCGAGCACTACCGGCTGCGCGTCCCCCGGGCCGGGGCGTTCACGATCGGCAACGTGGTGCTGGTGCCGCGCGGCACCGCGTCCGCCCTGGAACGGCGCACACCGGGGACGCTCGCGCACGAGGCCACCCACAGCTGGCAGTGGTTCTGGTGCCTGGGGCTGCCGTTCCTGCCGCTCTACGGGCTGGCGTCTGCCTGGTCGTGGCTGCGGACGGCCGACACGGCGTCGGCGAACTGGTTCGAGCGCAACGCCGGGCTGGTGCGGGGTGGCTACACCGAGCACCCGAGGAACAATGCGGGCCTGCGCCGACTGCTCGGACGCGGCCGCGTCCCGCTGAAGTCCTGAGGCTCGCTCAGACCTTGAGGTTGACGCCCAGGCGACGAGCGGTGCGCTCCTTCTGCCGGGTGGCGCGCAGGCGACGCAGCCGCTTCACCAGCAGCGGGTCGTGCGCGAGCGCCTCCTCGGAGTCGATCAGCGCGTTGAGCAACTGGTAGTAGCGGGTCGGCGAGATGTCGAAACGCTCGCGGATCTCCGACTCCTTCGACCCGGGCAGCGCCCACCACTGCTTCTCGAACTCCAGGAGCGAGGCCTGCTGCTCGGAGAGGCCGCGGGCGGGAAGGGCCATCGCGTCGGACATGGCGCAAGGTTACCGCGCGAACCACACCGATGTCATTCGATCCCGAGACCTCGGGGCCACAGGAGGATGCAGGGAGGCCCGGGGTCTGTCGGGCCGGAGGTTCCCGGTGTGTCAGGTCCACCGGTGCCGGACGGATAGAGTGGAGGGCGCCCCGCGGGCGAAGACGTGAACCCCCGAAGAAGTGAGGATGCTCGATGCAGTTGCTGCACGGCACTGTCCAGCACTACGCGTGGGGGACCACCGATGCGATCCCTGAACTGCTGGGCGTGCCCGCCGACGGCCGCCCGTTCGCCGAGTACTGGCTGGGTGCCCACGCGCTGGCTCCGTCCGAGCTGGACGGGGTGAAGCTCGACCAGGTCGTGCGGGACCACCCCGAGGTGGTCGGCGAGCCCAGCCGGTTCACGTTCGGCGACCAGCTGCCCTACCTGCTGAAGGTGCTGTCGGCGCGGCACGCGCTGTCGCTCCAGGTGCACCCCTCCCGCGACCAGGCCCAGGAGGGCTTCGCGCGGGAGAACGAGGCCGGCATCGCCGCGGACGCCCCCGAGCGCACGTACCGCGACGACTGGCCCAAGCCCGAGATCATGATCGCGATCGAGCCGTTCCACACCCTGTCCGGCTTCCGCGACCCGCGGCAGACCGCCGCCCTGTTCGCCGGGCTGGGCGTCGCCGACCAGCTCGCCTCCGTGATCGGCCCGCTCACCGAGCGCAAGGGCGAGGCCGCGCTGGCGGAGGTGTTCCTCGACGTGCTCAGCCTCGACGGCGAGCGCGCGCAGCTGTCCGAGCTGGTGTGCGCGGCGGCGATGGCCCACAAGGACGACGAGGGCGAGGTCGGCGAGTTCGCCCGCACCGTGCTGGAACTGGACGAGGTGTTCCCCTCCGACCCCGGCATCCTGGCCGCCCTGCTGATGAACCGGGTCGTGCTGGCGCCGGGCGAGGCGATCTTCGTCCCGGCCGGCCACATGCACGCCCACCTGCGCGGCACGGGCATCGAGGTGATGGCGAACTCCGACAACGTGATCCGCGGCGGCCTCACCAACAAGCACGTGGACGTCAACGAGCTGGTCAAGGTCGTCGACTTCGCCCCCGCCGCGGCCGAGCTGACGCTCCCGGAGCCGGTCGGGCCGGGCGTCGACCACTACGCCACCGGGTGCCCCGAGTTCGACGTGTGGCGCCTCGCCCCGACCGACAGCGACGCGGTCGCCCTGCCCGGGGTGGGCTCGGCACGCATCCTGCTCGTGGTCTCCGGCAGCGCCGAGCTCGTCCGGGCGGACGAGCGGCTGGCGCTGCACAAGGGCGAGTCGGCCTTCCTGGCCGCTGACGAGGAGGACGTGACGCTGCACGGCGACGCCGTCGCCTTCGTGGCCGCCTCCGGCCTGCGCTGACATGCCGATGGCGCTGGCCGCGCTCGCTCGGGCGGTGCGCGAACTGGTCGCGTCCGGCGTGCGTCCGGTCGTGCTGATCGACGGCGGCGCCGGCTCCGGCAAGACCACGCTCGCGGAGTCGCTGGCCCGGTTCTGGCCCGGGCCCGTCCAGGTGGTCGGCCTCGACGAGGTCTATCCCGGCTGGCACGGGCTCGCGTCCGCGTCCGCGGCGGTGCCCGAACTGATCCTGGGCAGCGGGTTCACCACGTGGGACTGGGAGCGGGACGCCCCCGGGCCGTGGCGCGCGCTGGACCCCCGCGAGGCACTCGTCGTGGAGGGCTGCGGGGCGCTCACCCCCGCCAGCAAGGCTCTCGCCGGGCTGGCGGTCTGGCTCGAACTGGACGAACCCACCCGCCGGGAGCGGGCGCTGGCCCGCGACGGCGAGATCTTCGCCGCGCACTGGGACGAGTGGGCCGCGCAGGAGGCCGTGCACTGGCAGGTCGACCACCCGCGCGAGCTGGCCGACCTCGTGATCGACACCGACGCCCCCTGAGGCGCCCTGGGCCCACGCCCCCTGAGAAGCTCGGCGCCACACGATCCCTGAGGAGCTCGTGAGCGCAGCGAACGAGCGTCACGAAGGGGCGTCCCGTCACTTGCTGGCACAATGATCGCCGGGCTCCGGCCCGCGCCGCGTTAGCTCAGTTGGTAGAGCCCCGATCTTGTAAATCGGTTGTCGGGAGTTCGATTCTCCCACGCGGCTCGTGACGTTTCCTCAAGGACAGTGGCAGCAGATCATCGCGCGCGACCCCGGCCACTCGGCCCGCTACATCGAGCGCTTCCGGATGCTCGCCGCGCAGGGCCACGACCTGTACGGCGAGGCCCGGCTGATCGACGCGATGGTCGGACGCGGGTCCGCGCTCCTCGACGCCGGCTGCGGGCCGGGCCGCCACGCCGGCTACCTGCACGAGGCCGGCCACCGGGTCGTCGGTGTCGACGTGGACCCGGCCCTGATCGCCGCGGCGCAGGCCGACTCCCCCGGCCCGACCTACCTGGTCGGCGACCTGGCCGGGTTCGACCTGCCCGAGGAGGCCCCGCAGGAGTTCGACGCCATCCTGTGCGCGGGCAACGTGATGACGTTCCTGCACCCCGAGACCCGCGTCCCGGCGCTGGCACAGCTGGCGTCGCGGCTGGCCGCGTCCGGGCGTGCGGTGATCGGTTTCGGGGCCGGACGGGGCTACGCCTTCGACGAGTTCCTCGCCGACGCCGCCACCGCCGGACTGTCGCTCCAGCAGGCGTTCGCGACGTGGGACCTGCGTCCGTTCACCCCGCAGGCCGACTTCCTGGTCGCGGTGTTCGGCCGGGCCTGATCGGGCCCGATCACACCGGTTCGGGCCTCAGGGCTTCGAGGCCGCGCGCTTGCTCTGCGTCCGCCAGCCCTGGGCGATCAGCACGACCAGGATCGCCAGCGACACCCAGGTGAGGTACTTGCCGTAGGTGTCCATGACGGCGACCGCGGGCTCGCCGATCCAGTAGCCGGCGGCCAGGCACAACCCGTTCACCACGACCGAGGTCGCGATCGAGACCGACAGGAACCTGCGCAGGCTGGTGCCGGCCTCGCCGAGGACGGCGAGGACGACCGCCCGGCCCGGGACGCCGGGCACCATCGACAGCACCAGCGCGGCCAGCTCGTACTTGCGGGCGAACCGCTCGACGCGCTCGTTGATGCGGCGGGCCCGCTCGGAGCGTCCCGACCACACCTCGATGAGCTCGCGGCCCCACAGGCGTCCGGCCCACCAGTAGATACAGTCGAACTTGATCAGCCCGAACGTGCCGAGGAACCAGACCAGCGGCCACCACGGGTCGCCGATCGCGGCCCGGGCGCCGATCAGCACCATGCCCGACCAGGACCCGAGGGACGCCAGTACGTGCGGCCCGAACGCGAGCAGGGTGGGACGCAGGAAGCTCATCACCAGCCCGTAGGCGGCGGCGATGCCGAGCCAGGTGAAGCAGGCGACGTCGGCGGGCGTCGGCTTGTGCCGCCAGGGCAGGGACGGGTCGTCCCACCACTCCTTGGGCGCCTCGGGCTCGGGCCCGTCCGGCGGTGCGGTGCGGCCGTCGTCGGGCTGGGCGTCACTCACCCGGCGAGCCTACCCGAGGCCGTCCGGGCCGTCGGTGGCCGGGGTCGGACGCGACGGTCCGACGCGACCGGGGTTTGAAACGAGACTATGGCCGGTTCGCGCGTCCGCATGCGAAGATGGATGCGCCGCACACCCGCGGCGCTTCTCTTCCACTACGGATCGTCGGGCACGTACCTGCCCGTGGAAAGGTGTTTCTGGCATGGCCACAGTTAGTTTCAAGGACGCGACCCGGGTGTATCCCGGCGCTGACCACCCCGCCGTCGACAAGCTGAACCTTGAGATCGGCGACGGCGAGTTCATGGTTCTGGTCGGTCCCTCCGGTTGCGGCAAGTCCACCTCGCTGCGCATGCTCGCCGGCCTCGAAGAGGTCAACGCGGGCAACATCTTCATCGGTGACCGTGACGTCACCGACCTGCCGCCGAAGGACCGGGACATCGCGATGGTGTTCCAGAACTACGCGCTGTACCCGCACATGACCGTCGCCGACAACATGGGCTTCGCCCTGAAGATGGCCGGCGTCTCCAAGACCGAGCGCGACCAGCGCGTCCTCGAGGCCGCCAAGCTGCTGGGCCTGGAGTCGTTCCTCGCCCGCAAGCCGAAGGCCCTCTCCGGTGGCCAGCGCCAGCGCGTCGCGATGGGTCGCGCCATCGTCCGCCAGCCGCAGGTCTTCCTGATGGACGAGCCTTTGAGCAACCTGGACGCCAAGCTCCGCGTGTCCACCCGCACCCAGATCGCGGCCCTCCAGACCCGCCTGGGCGTCACCACCGTCTACGTGACCCACGACCAGGTCGAGGCCATGACGATGGGCGACCGGGTCGCCGTGCTGAAGGACGGCCTGCTGCAGCAGGTCGACAGCCCGCTGACTCTCTACGATGCGCCGGCCAACCTGTTCGTCGCCGGCTTCATCGGCTCGCCCGCCATGAACCTGATCAGCGGCTCGATCGTCGAGGGTGGTGTCAAGGTCGGTGACTACACCGTCCCGGTGCCGCGCGAGACCCTGGCCAAGGTGACCGACGAGAAGACCCTCGTGCTGGGCATCCGTCCGGAGAACTTCAAGATCTCCACCGAGGGCATCGGCCTCGAGGTGGACGTGGTCGAGGAGACCGGCGCGGACGCCTACGTGTACGGCACCCTGGCCGGTCTGGGCGCCGACGAGAAGCTGACCAGCCAGCAGATCGTGGCCCGCGTCTCCGCCCGGACGCCACCGCAGCGTGGCACCACCGTGCGGCTGAGCACCGCCGACCCCTCCAGCATGCACGTCTTCTCCGAGAAGACGCAGGAGCGGTTGAGCGCCTGACAGCACCAGCGAAGGGCCGGACGGGACACCCCGTCCGGCCCTTTCGCCGTCCCGGACCGAATCGGGGACGGTTCCCAACCCGGTCCCGGACCGAGATGGGGACGGATCCCGGCCTTCGCCGGGATGACCGTGGACGGCGGGATGACGATGGACGGCGGCCGGACCGCCACCCGTTCCCGGGATTCTCGGCTTATCACGGGCGTCGGAGGCAGGAGCAACAGTGCTTCCCGCGTTCCTCGGCTTATCAAGGCGAATTCCGGGCCCATAACCCGAGTTTCCCGGGAAGCGTTTGCCGAGCCGCCAGGGGCCGGCCCGGTATGCCGAGAAACGCGGTAATCCCCGGGGGCCGGGCCCGTCCCCCAGATCGGTCCGAGGGCAGGCTTCGGTGCATGGTGTAGAAAAGACGGGTGCCCCGGTTCCTCTCCTCGCGCCCGGACTCACGGCTGATCCCGCTGCCGTGGGAGGTGCCACTGTCCGACTGGCCGGTCGAGCACCTGGTCGCGCTCCCCCGCGGCATCTCCCGGCACGTCGTCCGCTTCATCAAGGTCGGCAGCTCGGTGTACGCGGCGAAGGAGGTCATCGAGAGCCTCGCCATCCACGAGTACCGCATGCTCACCGACCTGCACCGCACCGACACCCCCGCGGTGGAACCGCTGGCCGTGGTCACCGGACGCGTCGACATCGACGGCGAGCCGCTCGACCCCGTCCTGATCACCCGGCACCTGGAGTTCTCGCTGCCCTACCGCTCGCTGTTCGCCCAGGGCGTGCGTCCCGACACCGTCGGACGCCTGCTGGACGCGATGGTCGTGCTGCTGGCCCGCCTGCACCTGGTGGGCTTCCTGTGGGGCGACGTCTCCCTCTCGAACATCCTGTTCCGCCGCGATGCCGGCGAGTTCGCCGCCTACCTCGTGGACGCCGAGACCGCCGAGATGCACGAGACCCTCACCGACGGGCAGCGCGAGCACGACCTGACGATCGCCACCACCAATCTCTACGGTGAGTTCAGCGACCTCGAGGCCGGGCAGATGCTGGACGCGTCCCTCGACCCGCTGAAGCTCGTCGAGTCGATCCTCACCCGCTACCGCGAACTGTGGGCCGAGTTGACCGGCGCCGAGGAGTTCAGCGGCCAGGAGGTGTTCCGCATCGAGAACCGGGTACGCCGCCTCAACGCCCTCGGGTTCGACGTGGCCGAGCTCGCCATCGACACCTCCTCCGACGGCTCCACGATCCGCATCCAGCCGAAGGTCGTGGACGCCGGCCACCACACCCGGCGCCTGCTCCGCCTCACCGGGCTGGACGTCGAGGAGCACCAGGCCCGCCGCCTGCTCAACGACCTGGACACGTTCCGGGCGCGCACCAACCAGGGCCACGTGGACGAGGCCGTCGTCGCCCACCAGTGGCTCACCGAGTGCTTCCAGCCGGTCGTGACCGCGGTGCCACCCGAACTGCGCGGCAAGCGGGAGGCCGCGCAGATCTACCACGAGGTGCTCGACTACCGCTGGTACGCCTCGCAGCGGGAGAACCGCGAGGTGCCGCTGCTGGACGCCACCTGGGGCTACATCCAGGACGTGTTGCGTGCGCTGCCCGACGAGGCCATGACCGACACCCGGGCCATCGGCGAGGAGCGCCAGCTGGCGAACCCGTTCGACCCGTCCCAGGGGTTCATCGACGACGAGGGCCCGATGCCGGTCGACCCGTGGGAGGCCGCGGCCGAGGACGACGACCTGCCCTCCCCCGCCTTCCTCGACATCGACGCGCTCCGCGCCGGCCGTAAAGGCTGATCCGGCGGACGGGGGCGAGCCGGCGGGTGGCTAAACTGCCGCCGTGAGTTTCCGCCTGTACGACAGCGCCCGGCGCGCAGTGGTCGAGTTCCAGCCGATACGTCCCGGCGAGGTCTCGATCTACTGCTGCGGGCCCACCGTGCAGTCGGCGCCGCACCTGGGCCACATCCGCAAGGAGGTCAACTTCGACGTCCTGCGGCGCTGGCTGACCGCGTCCGGGTACACGGTGACGATGGTGACCAACATCACCGACATCGACGACAAGATCCTGATCAAGTCGGCGGAGGCCGGCCGCGAGTGGTGGGCGCACGCCTACCTCTACGAAGCCGTCTTCCACCGCGCGTTCGCCGCGCTCGGCGTGCTGCCGCCCACCTACGAGCCGCGCGCCACCGGCCACGTCCCGGAGATGATCGAGCTGATCGCCACCCTGATCGAGCGCGGACACGCCTACGCCGCCGACGACGGCTCCGGCGACGTGTACTTCAGCGTGGTTTCCTGGCCGGCCTACGGCGAGCTCTCGGGCATGAAGGTCGACGAGATGGAGGCCGCCGAGGACTCCGATCCGCGCGGCAAGCGCGACCCCCGCGACTTCGCCCTCTGGAAGGGGTACAAGGCCGGCGACCCGGAGACCGCCGCCTGGCAGACCCCGTGGGGCCGCGGGCGTCCCGGCTGGCACCTGGAGTGCTCCGCGATGGCCGGCAAGTACCTGGGCGACGAGTTCGACATCCACGGCGGCGGGCTCGACCTGCGCTTCCCGCACCACGAGAACGAGCTCGCCCAGTCGCGCGCGGCCGGGCGTCCGTTCGCGCGCCACTGGATGCACAACGCCTGGGTCACCATGGCCGGGGAGAAGATGAGCAAGTCGCTCGGCAACACCGCCGACGTCCTCGCCGCGGTCGACGCCTACGGCGGACGCGCGGTGCGCCTCTACCTCGCCGGGCCGCACTACCGCTCGGCCATCGAACTGTCGGACGCCTCGCTCGCCGAGGCCGCCGCACAGCTCGCCCGCATCGACTCGTTCCTCGCCCGCGCCTCGGCCGTCGCAGCGGGCTGGACGGCCTGGACGCCCCGCGAGGCCATCCCCGCCGCCTTCGCCGCGGCGATGGACGACGACCTGGGCACCTCGGCCGCGCTCGCCGTGCTGTTCGGCACGATCAAGGAGGGCAACGTCGCGCTGGAGGCCGGCGACGTCGAGAGGGCGAAGCAGGCGTACGCCGCGGTGAAGGCCATGCTCGGCGTCCTCGGCCTCGACCCGGACGCCCCCGAGTGGGCGCAGCAGAACGCGTCCGGCGGCGACCTGACGCCGGTCGTGGACGGGCTGGTGGCCGCCCTGCTCGAACAGCGCGCCCAGGCCCGCGCCCGCAAGGACTGGCCGGCGGCGGACGCGATCCGCGACCAGCTGTCCGCCATCGGGCTGAAGGTCGACGACACGCCCAACGGCCCTCGCTGGTCGATCGAGAAGTAGGAGCACCATGCCAGGGAACAGCCAGCGCAAGGGCGCCGTCCGCAAGAAGGGCAAGACCACCCCGGCCGGGTCGGGCGGACGCGTCCGTCGTGGCCTGGAGGGCAAGGGCCCGACCCCGCGCGCGGAGGACCGGCCCTACCACAAGGCGTACCGCAAGCGCGGTCCGGACGAGCCCGGGAAGACCACCGGCGGCAAGCCGAAGTCCGGGCGCGGCGGCGCGGGCGGACGCGGCGCCTCGGGCACCGCGACGGCCGGCTCCGACTGGGTCATCGGCCGCAACCCGGTGCTGGAAGCCATGCAGGCCGGGCTGCCGATCAAGCGCGCCTACGTGGCCGAGGGCCTCGAGCGCGACGACCGGCTGCGCGACATCTTCACGTTCGCCGCGGGCAACGGCATCCCGCTGCTCCAGGCGACCCGCTCCGAGCTCGACCGGCTCACCGGCGGCGGCGTCCACCAGGGCGTCGCCCTGCAACTGCCCGCCTTCGAGTACGCCGACGCCGAGGACGTGCTCGCCGACGCGCTGGACGGCGAGACCGCCGGCCTCGTGGTGGCCTGCGACTCGATCACCGACCCCCGCAACCTGGGCGCGATCATCCGCAGCGCGGCCGCGTTCGGGGCACACGGCGTGATCATCCCCGAGCGACGCTCGGCGCAGATGACCGCCGCGGCCTGGAAGACGTCCGCCGGAGCGGCCGCGCGGATCCCGGTGGCCCGGGTGACCAACCTCAACCGCACGCTGAAGACCTACGCCGACGCCGGGTTCACGGTGGCCGGTCTCGACGGCGAGTCCGAGGTCGACGTGGCCGGTTTCCCCGGCATCGACGGCCCCGTGCTGCTGGTCATCGGGTCCGAGGGCGAGGGCCTGGCGCGGCTCGTCCGCGAGAACTGCGACGTGCTGGTGAGCATCCCGATCGACTCCGACGTGGAGTCGCTCAACGCCGGGGTGGCGGCGGCGATCGCCCTTTACGAAGTTTCGCGCTCCCGCGCGTAGCCGTTCCTGACCCTCTGCTGAGCATGGGCTGAGGCCGCGGTAAAGATCGCCCGTTCGGGTGCATGAGGTTGCGAATACCTCTCCCTAACACTGTTCACCTCTGGCATGGTCAGCGGTGGCCGGGACCCACCCCCCGGCCTCCAACGCAGGAGGGAAACACACATGCAGCAGTTGTCCCGAGGAGCCGTCAAGGCCGCGTCCCCGACCAGCGCGAGCAGATGGCGCCGTTCCCTGGCGGTGGTCGCCGCCACCGCCGTGGGCGTCGGCACAACCATCGCCGCCACGCCCGCCTCAATGGCCGCAGAGGTGTACTTCTGCGCGGACAACACCCAGCCGTACGTCCCGGTCTCGACCGTCGAGGCGTACGCCGCAGGGACCACGGTCCACGGGCTCTCGGTGACCAGCGGCACCACGCCGGAGGCCTTCACGGGCACCTACATCGGCTTCGTCGACAACTACATCGGCAGCAACAAGGATCTGCTGCTCTTCAAGCTCAGCAGCCCGGTGATCGACGGCACCAACGGCCTCAAGCCGGCAGGCATCTGGGCCGGCATGTCCGGCTCGCCGGTCTATGACGCCGACGGCCGGCTGATCGGCGCGGTCGCCTACAGCCTGAACTCCGACAACCTCCCGATCGCCGGCGTCACCCCCGCCGAGTACATGAAGTCGATCGGCTCGACCGCGGTCAGCACCGTGAACAAGGTCAAGGTCACCCCCGCCAACCTCCGGGTCACCGCGGACGGTGCGAAGGTGGCCGGCACCAACCTGGTCGGCGGCACGCTCTCGCCGGCCAGGATCGTGAAGGTCGCCGGCGGCGCCGGGACCGCCCTCAACGCGTTCACGAACCGCACCCTCGCCCGCACCCCGAAGACGGTGAAGGGCGCGTCCTTCCTGCGCAGCGGCAACTTCGCGCCCGCCGCGGCCGTGAACGCCGGTGTCAACGACCCGCTGGTGGCCGGCGGCACGATCGCCGCCCTGTACGGCACCGACGAGCTGGTCGCCGGCGGGATCGGCACCGTGACCGCGGTCTGCTCCGTCGGCGGCACCACCACGGTGTGGGCCTTCGGACACCCGATGTCGCACGACGGCAGGACGTCGATGTACATGTCGAACGCCTCGACCGCGATGATCGTGCCCGACGGCACCGGCGTGTACGGCTCCTACAAGCAGGTCTCCGAGTTCGGGCAGCCGCTGGGCATGGTCACCCAGGACCGCGCGGTCGGCCTCCGCGGCACCGTGGGCGCGACCACCGGCTTCGGTATCGACGTGGCCGTCCAGAACCCGGCCGGCACCGAGGTCGGCACCTACCACGGTGAGCTGGCCTACCAGGACCTGACCGCCTCCGCGCTCGCCTACATGATCGGCTCGGCGGCCTACGACCAGCTCGACGAGATCAGCAACGGCACCGGTGAGGTCACCTGGACGATCAACTTCACCCGCGGCGACGGTTCGCCCGCCACGCTCACCAACAACCAGGTCGTCGCCGGTTCGTTCTTCCTCGACGACCTGGGCACCCAGGCCGCCAACGACGCCTGGGCGCTGACCTCGAACGAGTTCGAGGACGTCACGATCACGGGCATCGAGGTGACCGTCAAGCTCCTGAGCGCCGACAGCCTCACCTACAAGGCCAACGACGTGCAGGTGCTGGGCAAGGACAACGTCACGTGGGGTTCGCTCGACGGCAGCAAGCTCAAGGCCGGCGGCACCTACACGGTGCGTCCGGAGTACGTGGTGAAGAAGAACGGCCGGACCGCTGGCAAGGCGACCGGCGCCACCCAGTCGGTGACGCTGTCGACGAAGGCCCGCACCGGCGGCTCGTTCAAGTTCGTCGGCACCAACTCCGCCAGCGAGGACTGCGTGATCTACTCCGACGGCAGCATCGAGTGCACCGTTTGGGACACCGAGGATCCCACCTACACCGACTTCGACGAGTTGCTCGCCGCACTCGACGACGAGGTGTCGGACGCCTCCGTGGACGCCACCCTCCGCTACAAGAAGACCTCGGGTTCGGCGATCCAGGAGTTCACCTGGACCGGACCGGGCGTCGTGTCCGGCAGCGCAAAGGCGCTGTTCACCATCAAGAAGTAGGTCCGCGCAGGGGACGAAGAGACACGCCCGCGCCTCGGCGAACGGGTGTCGGCGCCGGCCGGGAGACAAGGGGCTCCCGGCCGGCCCTTGTCTACACCCCGAGGCGGGTGCGACGGATCAGCTCGCCGTCGGTGTAGTTGGCGCCCGGGACGTGGCCGGGCAGCGGCAGGATGCGTTCGTGGACGGCGTCCACGATCCAGCCCGGCTGCGGGAAGAACAGGTCCTCCAGCTCGGGAGCGGGGGTGATGTGGTTGCGGGCTCCCACCACGACCACCGGGGCGTCCAGAGCGTCGAAAGCCAGGTTCGCCACATCGGTGGCGACGGTCTGCAGGAACGAGCCGCGCGCGACAGCGTCCGAGGCCAGCACCAGGCGTCCGGTCCTCCGAACGCTCTCGACGACGGTGGTGTAGTCGAGCGGCGCGACGAAACGCAGGTCGATGACCTCGGCGGAGACGCCGTACTTCTCGGCGAGGATGTCGGCGGCCTCCAGAGCTCGGTACAGGGTCGCGCCGAGCGTGGCGATGGTGAGGTCGGTGCCCTCACGGCGGACGACCGGCTGGCCCTCGGGGGTCTCGTAGTAGCCCTCGGGCACCCCGTCGGCCTCGAACTGTTCGCCGATGTCGTAGAGCAGCTGGGACTCCAGGAAGACCACCGGGTCGGTGCCGGCCAGAGCCAGGTTGAGCATGCCCTTGGCGTCGGTCGGGGTGGACGGGAAGTACACCTTCAGGCCCGGGATGTGCGCGACCAGCGCCGCCCAGTCCTGGGAGTGCTGGGCGCCGTACTTGTTGCCCACGCTGACCCGCAGCACCAGCGGCATCTTCAGCAGGCCGGCCGACATCGACTGCCACTTGGCCATCTGGTTGAACACCTCGTCGCCGGCGCGTCCGAGGAAGTCGCAGTACATCAGCTCGACGACCGCGCGTCCGCCGGACAGGGCGTAGCCGACGCCGGCGCCGACGATCGCGGCCTCCGAGATCGGGGAGTTGAACAGCCGGCGGTAGGGCAGCAGTTCGGTGAGCCCGCGGTAGACGGCGAACGCGCCGCCCCAGTCGCGGTTCTCCTCGCCCCAGGCGCACAGCGTCGGGTCGATCGCGTACCGGTGCGCCATGGCCTCGAACAGGCCGTCGCGGAACTGGTACATCTTGACCTTGGAGACCGGCTTGCCGCTCGCGTCCGTCGCGGTGCGGACCTTCTTGGCGATCGCCTTGACCCGGGCGTTGTCGGCCAGCGGCTCGTTCAGCTCGGGCTCCTCACCGTCGCCGAACGCCTCGACGTGGCCGTTGCTCAGCATCCTGGACTCGATGTAGGTGGCGTCCACCCGCTCGAGATCGTCGCTGGAGGCCAGCGCGAGCACCTTGGTGAGGCGCTCGACGATGCGGGCGTGCAGGTCCTCGACCGCGGTGGCGGTGATGGCCTTCCTGCCCACCAGCAGGTCGGTGAACGCGGTGATGGAGTCGGCCTGCTCCCAGGCCTCGATCTCCTCGCGGCTGCGGTAGCTGGACGCGTCCGAGGGGCTGTGGCCGGAGATGCGGTAGGTGATGGTGTCGAGCAGGACGGGGCCGCGTCCGGCCAGCAGGAGTTCCTTCTTGCGCGCGATCGCGTCCGCGACGGCGAGCGGGTCGTAGCCGTCCACGCGTTCGGCGTGCATGGCCTCGGGGTTCACGCCTGCGCCGACCCGGGCGAGGATGTCGTAACCCATGGTCTCGCCGTCGGTCTGGCCGCCCATGCCGTAGAAGTTGTTGAAGAAGTTGAACAGGATCGGGGGGTTACCGCCGTCCTCGGTGCGCCACAGCTGGCGGAACTGGTCCATGGCGGAGAACATCATGGCCTCCCACACCGGGCCGCACCCCATCGAGGCGTCCCCGATGTTGGCGATCACGATGCCCGGACGCCGGTTGACCCGCTTGAACAGCGCGGCCCCGTTCGCGATCGGCGCCGAGCCGCCCACGATGGCGTTGTTGGGCATCGAGCCGAACGGGGTGAAGAAGGCGTGCATCGAGCCGCCCATGCCCCGGTTGAAGCCGACCTTGCGGGCGAAGATCTCGGCCAGGGTGCCGAACAGGATGAAGTTCTCGGTGAGCTCCTCGGCCGTGTCGTAGCCGATTTGCTCGGCGTAGCGCAGGGTGTCGCCGCCGAGGAAGCCGCTCATGATGCCCTGGAGCTTGTCGGCGTCCAGCTTGCGCGCGGCGGAGAAGCTCTTGGCGAGGATCTCGCCGTGGCTGCGGTGGGAGCCGAAGATGAAGTCGTCGGCGTCGAGCTCGGCGGCCTGGCCGACCGCGGACGCCTCCTGGCCCATCGACAGGTGCGCGGGGCCCTTGTGGTTGTACTCGATGCCCTGCCAGCCGCCGGTGGTCTTGATCGAGTTCAGCATCGACTCGAACTCGCGGATGGCGATCATGTCGTGCAGCATCGCGACCAGGCCGTCGGTGCCGTACCGCTTCTTCGCACTGGCGAAGTCCTGGGTGTAGGCGTTGACCGGGATCGGCGGCACCGTGATCGTCGAGGCCTTCCGGACCTCCGCCGGGTTCACGTTCAGTGACTTGGGCATGTCTTCCTTCTTCGTTCTTGGTTCGGGCCCCTCCGACTTGTCAGAACCTCAGGTCGCTCCAGCGGTCTGAGATTCTGACAACTCGGCGGGTGGGGTCAGTTCTTGATGGCCCACGCGGCTTCGCGGATGCCTTCGCTCACGGTGGGGTGGGGGAAGACGACCTGGCGCAGGTCGTCGACGGACAGGTCGGTCTCGAGGACGGCGGCCGCGCCCCAGATGGTCTCGGGCGCGTAGGTGCCGAGCATGTGGACGCCGAGGACGGCCCGGGTGGCCTTGTCGGCGATCAGTTTGACCGCGCCCGGGCCACGGACGCCGTTCTCGGCGACGAACCGGCCGGAGACGGCCAGCGGCACGGTGGCGGTGGTGACCTCGTGGCCCCGGTCCTTCGCCTGGGCCTCGGTGAGGCCGACGCCGGCCGCCTCGGGCATCGAGTAGACCGCCCACGGGATGGTGTCGCCGCGCAGCAGCTGGCCGGACGCGGTCGCGGCGACGGGATCGATGATGTGCGCGGCGGCGATCTCGCCCATCCGGTAGGCGGCGTGTGCGAGCAGGCTGCGTCCGGTGACGTCCCCGACCGCCCACACGTTCGGCAGGTTGGTGCGCATCGTGTCGTCCACGACGACCCCACGCGGGCCGACCTCGAGCCCGGCCTCGGCGGCACCCCAACCGTCGACCAGCGGTCGCCGGCCCACCGCCATCAGGACCAGGTCGGCCTCGGTGCGCCGCTCGGCGCCGGTCGCGTCGGTGTGGACGACCGTCGAGCCCTCGATGCCGGTCACCCGGCAGCCCAGGTGGAACGTGACGTCCTTCAGGGCCTTGCGCAGCTTCGCGGCCAGGTCGTCGTCCATGAACGGCACGATCTCGGGCAGCATCTCGATCACCTCGACCTGCGCGCCGAACGCGGCGAACAGCGAGGCGAACTCCAGCCCGATCACGCCGCCGCCGATGACCGCGAGCCGCTTCGGGACGGCGTCGACGGCCAGCAGGCCGGTGGAGTCGACCACCAGCGGGTTGTCCTTCGCCCCCGGGATGGGCGGCATCACCGGCACCGAGCCGGTGGCCAGGATCACGTGGTCCGCGGTCCGGCGGACGCCGTCCACCTCGACCACGCCGGGCCCGACCAGGGTGCCGTGCGCCTTCGCGACCTCGACGCCGGCCCGCTTCTCGGCCGCGCCCACGCCTGCGACGAGCTTGCCGACCACGTCGGCCTTCCACGCCTGGACGACGCCCCAGTCGTAGGCCACGTTCTCGGCGGTCACGCCGAACGGGGCGGAGTGGCGGGCGTGCTCGTACAGCTTCGCCGAGTTGAGCAGGCTCTTGGTGGGGATGCAGCCCACGTTCAGGCAGGTGCCGCCGAGGGCGTCCTTCTCGACCAGCAGCACCTTCTTGCCGGCGTGCCCGAGTCGTTCGGCGGCGAGGTAGCCGCCGGGACCGCCGCCGAGGACGATCACGTCATAGTCAGCCATGTTCTGCTTCCTCAGCCCAGGACGGTCAGGTCGATGTCGGCCACGGCCCGGCACAGGTCCTTCAGGTAGCGGGCCGCGTCCGCGCCGTCGATGACCCGGTGGTCGGCGGTCAGCGAGAAGCCGATCCGCTGCTCGGCGCCGACGGAGCCGTCGGCGTTGATGACCGCGCGCGGGAAGATCGCGTCCACGCCGAGGATGGCGACCTGCGGCACGTTCAGCAGCGGCGTGAACGACTCGATCCCGAACGCGCCCAGGTTGCTCACCGTGAAGGTGGCGCCGGCGAGCAGGTCGGGGTTGATCGAGCCGCCGATCGCCTCGTTGGCCAGGGCCTTCGACTGCGCGGAGAACTCGCGCAGCGAGAGCGTGTCGGCGAACCGCAGCGTCGGCACCAGCAGGCCGCGCGGGGTGTCGACGGCCATCCCGAGGTGGATGGACGCGAACTCCCGCAGCACCCCGTCGGTGAGGTGGGCGTTCACCACCGGGTGTGTGGCCAGCGTCTTCACCGTCGCGTAGCCGACCAGGTCGCCGATCGTGACCGCGGCCAGTTCGGGGTCGGCCGCGCCCTTGAGCCGCGCGCGCAGCGCCAGCAGTCCGGCGGCCGGGGCGGTCGCGGTGTACGTCAGCTGGGCGGAGGTGGCCAGGCTGTTCATCATCCGCTCGGCGATCACCTTGCGGATGCCCTTCAGGGGGGTCTCGGTGACCTCGCCCGGGAACTCGGCCACGGCCCTTCGTGACACCTCGCCGGCGAACTCACCAGGCTCCTCAGGGACCGTGTGCAGGTCGGCGCGGGTGACCCGTCCGCCGATGCCGGTGCCGGGTGCGCCGGGCACGAAGCCGTCCGCCTCGGCACGGGCACCCGGGGTCAACGCCGCACCGGACGCCATCGCGGCCCGGACGTCACGCTCGATGACCCGTCCCTGCGGACCGGTCCCGGCCAGCTTGCCGGCCGCGATGCCCTGGGACGCGGCCAGGCCACGCGCCCGCGGGGAGACGCCCTCCCCGGTCCCTGCGGAGCCGGCGAGGAACGAGCCGGCGTCACGAAGGGCCGCCCCTGACGGTTCGCCGGAGGCGCTTCGGGACGCCTCGCTCGCACCCTGACGAGGCTCCTCAGGGATCGTGGTGGGGAGCTCCTCAGGGCCCGTGGTCAAGGACGAGATGTCCTCGCCGGGCTCGCCGACGACGGCGATCGGCTCCTTGACCGGCACGTCGTCGCCTTCCGCGGCGAGCAGGGCGAGCACCGTCCCGGCGACGCCCGCGGGCACCTCCATCGAGGACTTGTCGGTCTCGATCTCGCACAGCAGGGTGTTGGGTTCGACGGTGTTACCGACCGCGACCAGCCAGGTGGTGATCAGGCACGACTCCACCGTGTTGCCAAGCTGTGGCATGACCACTACCTGAGCCATTCGTTGTTCTCCTGGTTCCTAGACGAAGCGGGCGCTGACGCCGCTGTTCATGAGGTCGGTGCGGGCGGTGTCGTCCAACCCGGCGTCTGTGATCACGCCGGTGAGGTCGGCCAGGTCCATGACCCGGACGAAGCCGGCTTTGCCGTACTTGCTGGAATCGGCCACCAGCCAGGACTCCGCGGCCCGGGCGCGCATGGCCTGGATCACTTCCGCGCCCTCGGAGAAGGCGGTGGTGAGGCCCCGTCCGGCGGTGAAGCCGTCAGTGCCGAAGAAGGCGAGGCGGACGTTGAAGTCCTCGATCGCGCGCAGGGCGACCGGCCCGACCAGCGATTCGCTGGTGCGGTGGAAGGTGCCGCCGGTGAGCACCACGGTGAGCCCGGGGTGCAGCCGGGCGTGGCGCACGACGAGGGTGGAGTTGGTGAGGATGCGGACGCCCCGGCGTCCGCCGAGGTGGGCGACGATCTCCGCGCAGGTGGTGCCGGCCTCGATCATCACCAGGTCGTCGTCCTGGACGAGCTCGGCGGCGGCGGCGCCGATGCGCTCCTTCTCGCCGGAGTGCTGGAGCTGGCGTTCCAGGACGTTGCGGTAGCCGGTGGCCTCCGCGCCGCCGTGGGTGCGGGCCAGCAGGCCCCGGTCCTCGAGGTTGCGCAGGTCGGTGCGGACGGTGACCTCGGAGACCCCCAGCTCGCGGGACAGGCTCGCCACCGAGAGGGAGCCCTCGCGGGCCAGCCGAGCCAGGATCGCGGACTCGCGCTCGACGCGCTCGGTCGCCATCAACCGATCCTTTCGATTAGCTTTCGTTTTAGCGTTTATACCGATTCAATCGTAACCTGTTCCCGGCCGGCCGCGCAACCGTCCGTCGGCCGCATCGTCCACACCAGACGCCGAACGCCACCGTTTCGGTCAAACGCTCCACCCGGTGCGGTGGCGTTTGACCGGAACGGTGGCGTTCGGCGGGAGAGGGTCAGGACTGGCTGGCGAGCAGGGCCTCCTCGGCGGCCTTCGTCCAGCGGGCGCCGTCCATGGCGGCGGCGACCTCGGGCAGCACGGACGGCAGGTCCTCCAACCGGGTCAGGCCGAGGTCGGGCAGCATCGGGTAGACCATGATCTTGCCGCCCGAGGTGCGGTTGTTGACGCTGTCGATGGCGTCGGCGACCCCGGCCATGCCGGTGACCGCCCACAGCGACACGTTGGTGTCCAGCGACCCGTCCTCGACCTTGGCGAGCATGGTCTTCATGTCCTGGATGCGGGAGCCCGACGTGCCGACCAGATAAATGCCCTTGGTGGCGATCGCGGTCAGGTCGAGCTCGGCCATCGTGCCGATCGCGAACCCGGCGAACGCGTTCACGATCGCGTCCTCGCTCGCGATGTCCACGGCCTGCGCGATCAGGAACGGCGCGGGCACCATCGCGGCCACGTAGCTGTAGCCGGCCTCCAGCGGCTCGGTCTTCGAGTTCCGGAACGACGCGGGCACACCGTTGGCCTCGGCCACCGGCGCCACCACGGCCGCCAGGTGCGCGAGCCGGGCGTCGTCGACGTCCACGGCGTCCATCGAGATCCCGGGGACGCCGCTGACCGCGGTCCGCACGGTGTGCATCAGCCCCATCGGCCCGGCCGCTCCGACGATCGCGATCCGCTCCCCCTTCCGCAGCTCGCACTGCGCGGGGATGCGGGCGTACCCCTCGGCGGCGTTGCTGCCGGCGGTGCCGGTGTAGCGGATCAGGTCGTAGTGGACGCGGCCGACGTCGATCTGCACCCGGCGGTCGAACGCGCCGCCGGCCAGCACCACGTCCAGCACGCCGCCGAACGCCAGGCGCGGGCCGAGCGCCTCGACGACGTCGGCGTCCGTCCCGGCGTAGACGATGTCGTCGAAGGTGCCGTCCAGGTCGTCGACGGACGCGACCGCGGTCGCCCCCGGCACGACCGCCCGGCCGACGACGGTGATCGAGCCCGGCGCCGAGGCGGCGACCAGCGCGTCCACGCCCTCGACGGCGTCGGCCACCACCAGCAGCCGGCCGCCCGGCTTCAGCGTCTGCCGCTCACCCCACGCGTACGCGGCCTCCACGCACGCCCAGGGCTCGATCAGCGCCACCGCGGACGCGGACGGGCCCTCGCTCACCGGGATCAGGAACCGCTCGCCGGTGTCGGGGTCCAGGATCACCCGCTCGTCGAGCACCACGTACTCCTGCAGCGCGCCCTCGAAGTTGTAGCCGAACGCGGCGTTCGAGCTCGCCGTCGGCAGGTGGCGGTAGTCGGTCTGCACGAGCACCCGCTCCCCCACCCGGTGGCGCTTCACGTCCGCGCCGACCGCGACGATGCGTCCCACGGGCTCGTGGCCGGGCACGCCGGCCAGCTCACCGGGCCGGTAGCTCGGGATCTGTGCCAGTTCGGCCGCGCTCAGCCCGCTGAGCACCTCGCTCTTGCGCGGGTGGCTGGTGAACGCGTGCAGCAGCTTGGTGTCGGAGAAGCAGACACCGCACGCCTCCGGCTTGAGCAGCACCTGCGTGGGGCCGAGGTCGTACATCGGCTTGGCCGGGTTGTGCACCACCTCGTCGGCTCCGACGAACTGGATCGCGTGCTGGGTGGCGGGGAACTCCTGGGTCACGATTCTCCTCGGGTCTCAGTTGAGCATGTTCTGGCCGCCGGTGACCGGCACGGCCTGGCCGGTCTCGTAGGCCTGGTCGACGATGTAGTACACGGCCTTCGCGAGGTCGGACGGGAGGCAGCCGCGGCCAAGCGGCACCTTCGCCTCGTACGACCGCCGGACGTCCTCGACGGTGGTGGCGCCGGGCACCTTGCCCGCCTTCAGGTACTGCACGAACAGGCCCCGCTCGGGGTCGGTCCACAGCGGGCCGTCCAGGTAGTTGCCGGGGCAGATCGCGTTCACCTTGATGCCGTACTCCACGAGTTCGAGGGCGAAGCTCTGGGTGAGCCCGATGCCGCCGAACTTCGACCCGGAGTAGGCGAAGTTGCGCTTCGACCCCTCCAGGCCCGACTTGGAGTTGATCTCGATGATGTCGAACAGCGCGTCCGGACGCGCGGCGTGCTGGGCGGCCATCACCGGGGCCACCGCGCGGACGCCGAGGAAGTACCCCCGGTAGTTCACGTTCGTGACCAGGTCGAAGTCGGCCACCGGCTGGGTCATCACGCCCTCGGCGCGCAGCACCCCGGCGTTGGAGATGAACACGTCCAGCCCGCCGAAGATGGCCACCACCTCGGCGACCGCGTCCAGCTGGGACTGCTCGTCGGACACGTCCACGCGCACCGCGACCGCTCGCCCGGGCCCGTACTGCGCGCTCAGCTCGGCGGCGTTCCGCGCGGCGAGGTCGACGTTGAGGTCGGCCAGCAACACCTGCGCGCCCTCGGACAGCAGCTCGGTGGTGATGCCCAGCCCGAAGCCCTGCGCGGCGCCGGTCACCAAGACCACCTTGCCGTTCATCCGGCCCGTCCGGGTGCCGGCGGCGACCGACCGGCGGTAGGCCTCGGCCTCCCAGTTCTCGATGAAGCCGCGCTCGGCGGCGTCCAGGCAGCGCACGGTGCCGATGCGGTTGGCGTCGCGCGCCACCCGCAGCGCGTCGGTGAACGTGAGCAGCGCGGTCTGCGCGGCGGCCAGGTCGGCGCCCGCGCCGAAGGCGACCACGCCGGGGACGACCGCGATGACCGGGTCCTTGCCGTGCCGCTCGCGGAAGGCGGCCACGCCCGCGGTGACCGCGGCGGCGTCCGCGTCGGCGGGCAGCACCAGCGGCAGCGAGCCGGCGTAGACGATCTGGTCGGGGATCAGCGGGCCGTCGGTGAGGATGGCCGCCCCGGCCGGCGTGACCGTGACCGAACGGACGAGCTCGGACGCGTCGGAGGTGACCACCGCGAGCGCGTCCGGGCCGCCGAGCAGCCCGCGCAGGGTGGGGGCGACCACGGCGACCAGGGCGCGGAGCGCGGCCGCGTCCACCGGTGCGGCGGACGGGGCCGGCGTGGCCTCGATCGCGGCGGCGATCGCCCCGGTGAGGCGCTGGGCCCGTTCGGTGAGCTCGGCCGCGGAGTCGGCGGAGACGATCGTGCCGTGGTTGCCGAGCAGCGTGATGCCGGGGGCCGGACGGCCGGTGCGCGCGGTGTAGGCGTCGCGGCAGCGTCCGATCTCGCGGGCGAGCGGCACGCCGGGGTCGGTGTAGGGCACCAGCACGGCGTCGTCGCCGAGCAGCCGGGCGACCAGCGCCTCGGCGTCGGCGTTGCAGGTGAGCGCGTTGGCGACCAGCGGGTGCGTGTGCAGCACGAGCGTGTCGGGGATCAGCGCGTGGAACAGGATCTCGACGCTCGGACGGCGTCCGCCCGGGGCGTCGACCAGGGCCTTCGTCGCAGCGGCCACCACCGGGTCCCCGTCTGTTCCTCGGGCCGCTGACGCGCCCCTCGTCAAGACTCCTTCACCAACATCGGCTGACGCCGCTGTTGGCTCCTCGTCTACCGGCTCGTCGGACGCCAGCGCCTCGAGCAGCACGTCGAGGCGCAGGCCGACCAGGTCGTCCGCGGTCAGCGTGGCCAGCGGCACGCCGGACGGCTTGATGCGCAGCACCCCGTCCACCTTGACCGAGGCGTTGCCGCCGCCCGCGCGGGAGTACTCGGGGTCGGCGCCGAAGGCGTTGGCCACCTGGATCAGTTCGTCGACGGGGTTCACTGCTGCTCCTGCGGGTTGGTGATCAGGCGGGCGCCGAGGGCGACCAGGTCGGCGACGGCCACGTCGGTGCGGGCGCCGGTGGCGTCCACGTACCCCGGTCGCCCGGCGGCGACCTCGTACTGGTGAGCGGCGACCACGCAGGTACCTTCCCAGAAGGCGCGGCGGGCGAACTCCGACAGCGGGCCGTCCGCGCAGGCCACCTCGATCGGGATGCGGTCCGGCGTGTTGTGCTCGGTGCCCGCCATCACCACGATGCCCGCCGCGGTGAACGCGGCCACGTACGCGTCCACGCAGGCGCCGGTGTTGCGCATCGGGATGAGCTCGGCGGCGTGGATGCCCCGCTCCAGGAGCTGCGCGGCGAGCCGCTCGGCCGGGTCCTCGAAGGGGCAGACCGGGCTGACGCCGTCGGCCAGCGTCGGGTAGGTCGGGATGCCGCCCATCTCCAGGACGTAGCGGTACGCGTCGGCGAAGCTCAGCGGCACCTCGGCGACGAAGCCGGGCGTGCCGACCTTGATCAGCCGCGACCGGATCTCCCCCTGCAACACGCCGGCGTCGTCGAGGTCCACCCCGGACGGGCCGCCGTACGCCTTCGCCAGCACGGACGCGCGCTTCTCGCGCGGCAGTTCGGCCAGCGCGCGCTGGAACGCCCGGGCCACGTGGCGCTCCTGGAGCGAGACCCACTCGACCGGGACCCCGGCCGACGCAGCCACGTCCGCGGCGACGGACGCCGCGTCCAGCCCGGTGTCGAGCCCGCACTCGGCGAACCGGGCGGCCAGCCGGTCGACCATCTGCGCGGCGCGCTCGTCGTTGCCGGTGCGGATCGCGGCCGCGATGCGCGCGGCCGCCTCCGACCTGGGCGCGAACGGCGCGATGCCCTTGCCGCACAGGTACAGCCGGCCGGGGTTGGCCGGGTCGTTGACGCGGACGCCGGCGGCGGCCAGGTCGTGGTCGAGGGTGATGAACTCCAGCCCGTAGAGCGGCACGATGCCCGCCTGCGTGGCGGCCTCGGCGAAGCGCCCGTAGACCTGCTGGTCGAAGAAGTTGGAGATGCCCACGGCCAGGGCGCCCTCGGCGGCCGCCGCGCCGACGGCGTCGTCGACCGTGGTGAACGCGGAGAAGTTGGGCGGGACGTGGACGTGGGTGTTGACCACGGGGATCCGCTCCCCGGCGTCGGCAGCGATCATCGACAGGAACCCGTTCTACGAGGCGGACGGCCGGCACGCCGTCGTTTGTAACGATTCAAGACCCTAGCACCAAACCTCCCAGGGCGACAGCCTCCGCGGCCGGCTCCCGGCGGCAAGCCCTTCGGTCACCGTCCCGCACGCTCGGACGGGCCGCGCAACAGAAATCGATATCAGATTGATCACGATTCGGTGGCGTCACGTGACAAGCATCCCCTACTCTTCCTACGATAGTGAAATCGATTTCTGGCAAGAGAGGCAACGATGCTGCTCAACCTGGACCCGGTGCTGACCGGCCGGATGCTGCTGGCCCTCGACGAGATGGGTCACGGCGACGCCGTGGTCATCGCCGATGCGCACTTCACGGCGGCCAAGCTGGCGAGGAAGCACCTGATCGATGTGCCCGGGCTCCCGTCCCCCCGCGTGCTCACCGCGATCCGCTCGGTGGTGGTGCCCGACACCTACGGCCCGGCCCTCGACCTGATGGCGGCGCCGGACGGCGTCCTGCCCGTGCAGGAGGAGCTGATGGCCGCGGCCGGCCTCGACGTGGCCGCCACCCGCTTCATCGAGCGCTTCGCCTTCTACGACCTGGCCGCGGAGGCCGAACTGATCATCCGCACCGGCGAGACCCGCATCTACGGCAACGCCATCTTCCGCAAGGGCGTGACCCCGGTGGTGTCGGCGTGACGAGCGTCGAGGCGACGCCGTCGGTGGGCAGCCACGATCCGGGCCTGTTGTTGCAGGTGGAGGGTGTGGACAAGTCGTTCCCGGGCGTGAAGGCGCTGGAGGGGATGCGGTTCGACCTGCGCAAGGGTGAGGTGTTGGGCCTGGTCGGGGAGAACGGTGCCGGGAAGTCGACGCTGATGAAGCTGTTGACCGGGATCTACTCCCGGGAGGCGGGCGAGTTCTGGTTGCAGGGCCGGCCGTTGGTGGTGCACAACCCCAAGGAGGCGCAGGAGGCCGGGTTGTCGATCATCCACCAGGAGTTGAACCTGGTGTCGCACCTGAGCGTGGCGGAGAACATCTGGTTGGGCCGTGAACCGGTCTCGGGCGGGTTCTTCACCCGTCCCGGTGAGCAGGTGCGCCGCACGCGGGACCTGCTGGCCCGGCTCGGGATGGCGCTGGACCCGAAAGCTGTGGTGTCCAGCCTGAGTGTGGCGCAGCAGCAGATGGTCGAGATCGCGAAGGCGTTGTCGTTCGAGGCGACGAAGGTGTTGATCATGGACGAGCCGACGGCCGCCCTGAACGATGCCGAGGTCGACCAGCTGCACGAGTTGATCCGCCGGTTCATCACTCCCGAGACCGGTGTGGTGTACATCTCGCACCGGATGGCGGAGCTGAAGCGGATCGCGGACCGGATCACGGTGATCCGTGACGGCCACTACATCGACACCATGCCGATGGCCGACACCAGCATGGACCAGGTCATCGCGAAGATGGTCGGGCGGGCGATCAACACCGCCGCCCGTCCCGAGAACGTCCGCACCGACCGGCCGGTCACCCTGAGCGTGACCGGACTGTCCACCAAGACCCTACTCAACGACGTCAGTTTCGAGCTGTACCGCGGCGAGGTCCTCGGGTTCGCCGGCCTGATGGGGGCCGGACGCACCGAGGTCGCCCGCGCCCTGGTCGGCGCCGACCCGATCACCGCCGGCCACATCACCCTGAACGGCACCCCGGTCACGATCAGCTCCCCCGCCCACGCGGCGTCCCTGGGCATCGGCTACCTGTCCGAGGACCGCAAACGCCTCGGCCTGATGCTGCAACTCCCCGTCTCGCACAACATCGCGATCAGCTCGCTCAGCGGCCGGTTCTCCCGCTCGCTGTTCGTCAACGACAAAGCCGTGAAGGCAACCGCCGAGGAGTCCAGGAAGCTGCTCAGCATCAAGACCCCGTCGGTGAACCAGCTGGTCAAGTACCTGTCCGGAGGCAACCAGCAGAAGACCATCATCGCCCGCTGGCTGGTCAAGGACTGCGACATCCTGATCTTCGACGAACCCACCCGCGGCATCGACGTCGGCGCCAAGGAAGAGATCTACCAACTCCTCAACAAACTCGCCGAGCAGGGCAAGTCGATCATCATGATCAGCTCCGAACTCCCCGAGATCCTCCGCATGTCCCACCGCGTCATCGTCATGGCCGACGGACACATCACCGGCACCCTCCCCGCCCAGGACGCCACCCAGGAAACCATCATGCGCCTCGCCACCCACCGCGACGCCACCACCGCAACCACCACAATCACCGAGGAAGCAGGACACTGATGTCGAGCGAACCCACTGCCGCCGCGCCCGCGGCACCCACCGTGGTGAAGGGCGGGTCCTGGCGGGAGCGCGTCCAGCAGCTGATGGCGCTGGCCGGGCTGCTGCTGATCTTCCTGGTCTTCTCGGTCGCGAGCCCGCAGATCTTCCCCGGCTATTCCAACGTCACCACGATCCTGTTCTCCACGACCGTGGTCGGGCTGCTCGCCCTCGCCGCGACCCTGGTGATCATCTCCAGCGGCATCGACCTGTCGGTCGGCACCGCGATGACCCTGTCGGCGGTCATGTCGGCCACGTTCATCGTGAACTGGCACCTGCCGGTGTGGCTCGGCATCATCGCGACGATCCTCTTCGGCGGGCTGATCGGCCTGATCAACGGCTTCAACGTGGCGATCCTCGGGCTGCCGCCGTTCATCGCGACGCTGGCCATGATGCTGGTCGCCCAGGGCCTCGCGCTGGTCATCTCCAACGCGCGTCCGATCTACTTCGACACCACCGAGCACGCCGGCTACATCTGGCTCTCCACCGGCAGCATCATCCCCGGCACCCGGTTCCCCAACGCCGTCCTGGTGCTGGCCCTCGCCGCGGTGGTGGCCTTCGTCCTGCTCAACAAGACCCTGCTCGGCCGCTACGACATCTCGATCGGCAGCAACGAGGAGGCCACCGCGCTGTCCGGCATCAACACCAAGAAGTGGCTGATGATCATCTACGCCGTGGCCGGCCTCTTCGTCGGCCTCGCCGCGATCATGATCTCGGCCCGGCTGGGGTCGGCCCAGCCGGCCACCGGCGCCGGCTACGAGCTCCAGGCGATCGCTGCGGTGGTGATCGGCGGCACGTCACTGTCGGGCGGCAAGGGCACCATCGTCGGCACCGTGATCGGCGCCCTGATCATCGCCGTGATCAACAACGGCCTCCAGATCCTGTCGGTCCGCCAGGAATGGCAGAACGTCATCCTCGGCCTCGTCATCCTCGTCGTCGTCTACATCGACCAGGCCCGCGCCAAGCGCGCCGCCACCACCTGACCCACCCCACACCACAGTCCCCACCCTCACCACCACCACCCGAACTCCCGCAACAGAACCAACGAAGGAGAAACAATGCGGAAGATTTCAATCGGCCTCGCCGCGCTCGGCGTCGCGGCCTCGCTGACCCTGGCGGCCTGCTCCTCAGGCACTCCGGCCGCCAGCGGTACCGCCGGGGGCACCGCGTCCTCGGGCGAGAAGCCCTACATCGCGATCGTCTCCAAGGGCTTCCAGCACCAGTTCTGGCAGGCTGTGAAGAAGGGTGCCGAGCAGCAGGCCGCGAAGGACGGCGTGACCATCACCTTCGAGGGTCCCGCCACCGAGGCCGAGGTCGAGGCCCAGATGAACATGCTGACCGCTGCGCTGGCGAAGAAGCCGGCCGCGCTCGGCTTCGCCGCCCTCGACAGCAAGGCCGCCGCCCCGGTCCTGCAGCAGTTCAAGGACGCGAACATCCCGGTCGTCGCCTTCGACTCCGGCGTCGACTCCGACATCCCGGTCACCACCGCCGCGACCGACAACAAGGCCGCTGCCGGTGAGGCCGCCAAGCACATGTGCGAGCTGATCGGCGGGGCCGGCACCGTGGGCGTCATGGTGCACGACCAGACCTCCCGCACCGGCCAGGACCGTCGTGACGGCTTCCTGGACGGCATGAAGGCCAACTGCCCGTCGGTCAAGGTGCTCGACCCGCAGTACGGCAAGGGCGACCCGAACGTCAGCGCCGACATCGCGTCCTCGATCATCGAGGCCAACCCCGACCTCAAGGGCATCTTCCTGGCCAACGAGGGCACCGCGATCGGCGGCATCAAGGCCACCAAGGAGAAGAACATGGTCGGCAAGATCGTGCTGATCGGCTTCGACTCCGGCAAGGACCAGATCGACGCCATCAACGACGGCACGATGGCCGGCGCCATCACCCAGAACCCGGTCGGCATCGGCGAGCAGGTTGTCGCCGCTGCGGTGAAGACCCTGCACGGCGAGACCGTGCCGAAGGTCATCGACACCGGCTACTACTGGTACGACAAGACCAACATCAACGACGCGAAGATCCAGGCCGTCCTGTACCAGTGAGTCGCTGAACGGTTAGTCTCTGCCCACTACAGGGGGGCGGCACCCGCCCGGGTGCCGCCCCCCGACCTCCCCCGGAAGCCAACCATGCTGATCGCGCACGACCTGGGCACCTCGGGCAACAAGGCGTCCCTGCACAGCACGGACGGGGCCTGTCTGGCCACCGCCACGGCCTCCTACCCCACCCGCTACGCCGCGGACACGACCAGCGAGCAGGACCCCCACGACTGGTGGGCCGCGGTCGTCACCACCACCCACGAACTCCTCGCGCGCACCGGCACCCCCGGTGATCGCATCGAGGGCATCTGCATCTCCGGCCAGATGATGGGGCTGGTGCTCCTGGACGCGGACGGGGTTCCGCTGCGTCCGGCCATGATCTGGTCCGACCAGCGGGCGTCCGCCGAAGCCGCCGAACTGGGCGCACGGTTCGGCGAGGACGCCGCCTACCGGATCACCGGCAACCGGATCGCCGCCCCCTACACGCTGCCCAAGCTGATGTGGGTGCGCGCGCACGACCCTGCGGCCTACGAGCGCGCGACCGCGATCTGCGCGGCCAAGGACTACGTCAACCTGCGCCTCACCGGACGCCTCGCCACCGACCGCTCGGACGCGTCCCACACCGGCGCCTACGACCTGGCCACGGGAGCGTGGTCGCCCGGCCTGCTGGACGCCGCCGGCGTGGACGCCGCGCTGTGGCCGGAGGTGCTCGAAGCCACCGACGTGCTCGGCACGCTCACCCCGCAGGCCGCGGACGAGCTCGGCCTGCGGGCCGGCACCCGCGTCGTCACCGGCGGCGGGGACGGGCCGATGGCCGCGGTCGCCGCCGGCTGCGTGACCCCCGACTCCCCCGGCTACGTCTGCCTCGGCACGTCCGCCTGGTACGCGTGCACCACCACCGCGCCGTTGCTCGACCCCGAGCGCCGCACGTTCAACCTCGGCCACGTCGTCCCCGGCCTGTGGACCCCGACCGCCACCACCCAGACCGGCGCCGGTTCTCTGCAGTGGGCGGCGCAGGCGTTCGGTGACGCGCCCGCCGAGGTGAGCGAGCTGATCGCCGCGGCCGCCGGGGTGGTCGCCGCCGAGGAGGACCTGTTCTTCCTGCCCTACCTGATCGGCGAGCGCACCCCCTGGTGGGACCCCGCAGCCTCCGGGGTGTTCGTCGGCCTCCGGATGCACCACCGGCGTCCGCACCTCACCCGCGCCGTCCTCGAGGGCGTGGGCTACAGCCTGGCGCTGTGCATGGCCCCGCTGCGCGCCGGCACCGCGGCCACCGGCGCGGTCGACGTGATCGGCGGCGGGGCGGCCAGCGACACCTGGCTGTCGCTGCTGGCCGACATCTGGGGCGTGCCGGTCCGGCGACGCTCGGTGACCAGCCAGGCGAACAGCCTCGGCGCCGCGGTGACCGGACTCGTGGGACTGGGGTTCGCAGAGTTCTCGCTGGCCCCTACGCTCTCCACCGTGGAGGCAGAGTTCGAACCGGGAGCGGACGCCGGGGCGCAACCCGCCCGCCTCGCCCGGTTCGCCGACGCCTACCGGGCGCTGCGGCCGTGGTTCGCCCGGGAGGCGGTCCGATGATGGTCACGATCTACGACGTCGCCGCCAAGGCCGGGGTGTCCCCGGCCACCGTCTCGCGGGTCTTCAACGGCATCAAGGTGACGCCCGAGCGCGCCGAGGCGGTGCGACAGGCGGCCGAGGAGCTCGGCTTCGTCCCCAACCGCAACGCCCGCCGCCTGCGCACCAGCTCATCGGAGATCATCGCGATGATGGTGCCCGACATCGAGAACCCGTTCTTCACGGTGATGACCCGCGCGGTCGAGGACGTCGCCAGGGCGCAGGGCTACTCAGTCATGCTCTGCAACACCGACGAGGACCCGACCCGCGAACAGGAGTACCTGCGGGTGGCGGTGAGCGACCCGGTGGCCGGCGTCATCATGGTGCCGAGCAGCCGCACCACCAGCCTGCAACTCGCCCAGGAGCGCGGCGTGCCGGTGGTGTGCGTCGACCGACACGCGCCCGGCAACGCGGTCGACGCCGTGGTGGCCGACAACATCGGGGGCGCGATCGCGGGGACGAAGATCCTGCTGGAGTCGGGCTACCGGCGAATCGGGTGCGTGAGCGGGCCCGAACGCGTCGAGACCGCCGAGGACCGTGCGACCGGCTGGCGGCGGGCGATCGAGGAGGCCACCGGCAGCACCCCCGACCCCTCGCTGCTGAAGCGGGTCGAGTTCACCATCGCCGGCGGCGAGCAGGCCACCCGGGAACTGCTCGCCCTGCCCGAGCCGCCGGACGCGATCTTCGCCGCCAACAACAAGCTGTCCACCGGTGTGATCCGGGTGCTCTCCGAGCGCGGCATCCTGCCCCCGACCACCGGGCTGATGGCGTTCGGCGGCCTGCCGCTGGTACTGCTCGCCCCGCTCGGGATCAAGGTCACCCACCTGCCCGCGCGCGAACTCGGCCGACGCGCGGCCAACATGCTGCTGGAGCGCATCGCGGGGCTGGACGTGCCCGCCCGCGACATCGTGCTGCCGGTCGTGATCAGCGACGAGGCGGAGGGCCTGATGCTGATCGACGGCCACGTCGAGGCCTGAGGGCGATCAGGACGGCTCCCCGTAGAGCCGGAGCAGCCGGGCCACTTCCGCCGCCACGGCGGCACGGGCGGGCCGCAGCCAGGCCCGGGAGTCGACCAGGGCCGGGTCGGCGCCGAGCGCGTCGCGGACCGCGCCGGTGAACACCTTGTTCAGGTGGGTGGACACGTTGATCTTGGTCATGCCCGCCGCGATCGCGCCGCGCATGCCCGCGTCCGACACCCCGGACGAGCCGTGCAGCACCAGCGGGACGTCGACCGCCGCGGCGATCGCCCGGATCAGGCCCTCGTCGAGGCGGGCGTCCCGGGTGGTCATCGCGTGCGAGGAGCCGACCGCGACGGCCAGCAGGTCGACGCCGGTGTCGGCGACGAACGCGGCCGCGTCCGCCGGGTCGGTGCGGGCGGACGGGTCGTGCACGCCATTCTTGCCGCCGACCTCGCCCAGCTCGGCCTCCACGTCCACCCCCGCCGCGTGGCACAGCTCGACGACCGCCCGGGTGGCCGCGCGGTTCTCGGCGTCCGGCAGCTTCGAGCCGTCGTACATCACCGAGGTGATGCCGAGGTCGACCGCCTCCCGGATCAGGTCGACGTCCTCGGCGTGGTCGAGGTGGACGGCCGTGGGCGCGGGGCAGTCCCGGGCGATCGCGAGGGTGGCGAGGCAGAGCGGGGCGAGGGCGCCGTGGTACTTCACGGCGTTCTCCGAGATCTGGAACACCACCGGCAGCCCGGTCGCGGCGGCGGCGTCCGCGAACGCGGTGGCGTGCTCGAGGTGGATCACGTTGAACGCGCCGAGCCCCACCCGGCGGGTGCGGGCGTCGCGGGCGAGTTCGCGCAGCGGCGTCAGCATGCGCGGGTCGGGTCGGTCGGACGGGTCATCGGGATCCTCCTGGGTTCTGGTTCGCCGCGCAGCGCGTCACAGCGCGGTGGTGGTCGTGGTCAGGGTGTCGGCGTAGGCCGGGTCGAACCGGCCGGTCTCGGGGTGGGCCGCGGCGGCGGCGGACACCCGGACGCCCAGCGCGAGCGCCCCGGGCAGGTCGAGCCCGCCGGCCAGCCCGGACGCGATGCCGCCGACCAGCACGTCGCCGCAGCCGACCGGGTTGACCGCCACCACCCGCGGGGCCCGGACGCGCACGCCGGCACCGTCGGGTCCGACGGCGAGGGCGCCGTCCGCGCCGAGGGAGACCACCACCCACTCGGGGCCCTGGTCGCGGAGGGCCCTGGCCGCCCCGATCACGCTGTCGAGGTCGGGCAGGGCGTGGCCGGCCAGGGCGGCCAGCTCTTCCCGGTTCGGCTTCACCACGGTCGGGCGGGCGGTGATCCCGGCGGCCAGCAACGCGCCGCTGGTGTCGAGCACCACCGGGCGTCCGCGCTCGCGCGCCGCCGCGACCAGCGGGGCGTACACGTCGGGCGGGCACCCGCCGGGCGCGCTGCCGGACAGGGTGACCACTTCGACGTCGTCCAGCAGCTCGCCCAGCCGCGCGGCGAGCCGGCCCAGGTCGTCCGCCGTGACGGTGACGCCGGGTTCGAGGAACTCGGTGGAGTTCCCGTCCGCGTCGATCAGGTTGATGCAGGTGCGGCTCTCCCCGGCCACCCGGACGAAGCCGTCCTCGATGCCGTCGGCGGCGATGCCCGCGGTGATGAACTCCCCGGAGAAGCCGGCCACGAAGCCGGTGGCGACCACGCGCTGGCCGCACAGCCGCGCCCCGCGCGCGACGTTGAGGCCCTTGCCGCCCGCGCTGGCGAGCACCCGTTGCACGCGCTGCACCTCGCCGACGGCGACCCGGGCCACGTCGTAGCGCTTGTCGATCGCCGCGTTCAGCGTGACGGTGAGGACGGTCACGACAGGCCCCTCTCGTAGGTGGACGCCTCGCCGACGACGAGGTCGGCGCGCAGCACGGCGGTCTCGGGCGGACGCTCCGCGTCCCCGGACAGCCGCGCCAGGATCAGTTCGACCGCCCGCGCAGCGATCTCGTCGACCGGCTGCACCACGAAGGACGGACGCGGCCGAATCACCCGGGCGAGGTCGAGGTGGTCGAACCCGACGAACGCGGGTGTCACCTCGCCGGCCAGCTCGTTCAGCGCGATCGTCGCGCCGAGGGTGAACTCGTAGTTGCCGCACACGACCGCGGTCGGCGGACTCGCCAGCCGCATCAGCCGACGCATCCCGTCGAAGCCGCCCTCGATCGTCACCGGCAGCGGCAGCACGTGCTCCGGCCGCGGCGGCCGTCCGGTCCGGCGGGCCACCGCCTCGGCGAATCCCAGCCGGCGCTCACGCATCGTGTACCAGGAGTCGGGGCCGGTGAGCAGCGCGATCGCGGTGTGTCCGGCGTCGGCGAGCAGGTCGACCGCAGCGGCGACGGCCGCGCGGTTGTCGATGACCACGGCGTCGGTGCCCGCGCCCGCCACCGGCCGGTCGACGGCCACGACGGGGACGCCGCGCGCGGCCGCGTCCGCCAGCGCGGGGACGTCCGACCCGACCGGGACGATCACCAGCCCGTCCACCATCTTGCCGAGCAGGAAGTGGATGGCCTCGTCCTCGGCCTCGGCGCTGCCACGGGAGTCGCAGATGATCGTGCCGTAGCCGGCGTCGCGGAGCCGCTCCTCCATGGCCGAGACGATCGTGGTGTTGAAGGTGCGGTTCAGCTCGTCCAGCACGATGCCCAGGGTCATCGAGCGACGGCTGCGAAGCCCACGGGCGACGTCGTTCACGCGGTAGCCCAGCTCGGCGACGGCTTCCTCGATGCGCTCGCGGTTCGCGGCCAGGACGTTGCCGCCGTTGAAGTGCTTGGAGATGGTCGCCAGGGACAGGCCGGTCACGCGCCGGATGTCCTTGTAGGTGGCTGCCACCCTGGCCCTCGACTCCCCTGACGAAACGTTTCGTGCGGACTCAGGATACCGACCCGGGCGAGGCTGTCAACGCGAGGCGAGGTTCGCAGAAATCGATTGCACCTCCTTCGCCGGTGGGCTACCCTGAGCAAAACGTTTCGCTCTGTGAGGAGGGCACGTGGGCATCGATCGCACCGGCGCGCCGGCCGTCCATCTCGGGGTCGACATCGGAACCTCCGGCTGCCGGACGATCGCGGTCGACGCCGAGGGCCGGACGCTGGCCGTCGCCGACCGCACCTACGCCCTCCACACCCCAGCCCCCGGCTGGGTCGAGCAGGACCCGAACGACTGGATCGAGGGGGCGCTGGACACCATCGCGGAGGTCTGCGCGTCGGGGACGTTCGACCCGGCCGGCGTCCGCGGGATCGGGGTGGACGGCCAGAGCTGGGCCTGCGTCCCGGTCGACGCGGACGGCAGGGTGCTCGCGAACAGCCCGATCTGGATGGACACCCGCTGCCAGCCGCTCTGCGACGAGATCCTCGCCACGGTGCCCGCGTCCGAGGTGCTGGCGTTGGCCGGCAACCGGCTGAGCCCCAGCTACTCCACCGCCAAGGCGATCTGGTTCGAGCGCGAACGCCCCGACGTCCACGCGCGCACCCGCTGGTTCCTCCAGTGCAACAGCGTGGTGGTGATGGCGCTCACCGGCGTCGCCAGCCAGGACCGCTCCCAGGACTACGGGTGGCACTTCATCGACGTGGCCACCGGCCGGGCCGACCGCGCAGCCGCCGCGCGGCTGGGGGTGGACGCAGACCGCATCCCCACCTCGGTCGAACCGACGACCGTCGTCGGCGGCGTCCGGGCGGCGGTGGCCGCACGCACCGGGGTGCCGGAAGGGACGCCGGTGGTCGCCGGCGGGCTGGACGCGGCGTGCGGCACGCTGGGGGCCGGCGTCGTCCGTCCGGGCCAGACCCAGGAACAGGGCGGCCAGGCCGGCGGCATGAGCATCGCCATGGACGCCCCGGTCGCCGACGAGCGCCTGATCCTCTCCCGGCACGTCGTGCCCGGGCTGTGGCTGCTCCAGGGCGGCACGGTCGCCGGCGCGGCCAGCCTGGCCTGGCTCACCCGGGTGGTCGGCGAGGCCGAGCGGCTGGCCGCGCAGGCCGGCGGCCGTGACGTCTACGAGGAGGTCTCGGCGCTCGCCGACGGCGCACCGGTCGGCAGCGGCGGGCTGGTCTTCCTGCCCTACCTCTCCGGCGAACGGTCGCCGATCTGGGACTCCGACGCCCGCGGCGCGTTCGTCGGCCTGACCCTCGCCACCGGACGCGGCGAGCTGTACCGCGCGGTGATGGAGGGCGTGGCGATGGCGCTGCGGCACAACCTCGAGGTCGCGGCGTCCGCCGGCGCGCAGGTCGCCGAACTCCTGGCCATCGGCGGGGCGACGAAGAGCCCGCTGTGGATGCAGATCAAGGCCGACACCACCGGCCTGCCGGTCGTGGTCGCCGCCAACCCCAACGCCACCCCGCTGGGCGCGGCCATGCTGGCCGCGATCGGCACCGGGGCCGGCGACGCCGCCGAGCTCGTCGCGCGTTGGGTGCAGCGCGGCACCGCGTTCGCCCCCGACGCCGCCGCCGGTGCGCGCTACGACCTGCTGTACCGCACGTACGCCGGCCTCTATCCCGCCCTCACGCCGGGCATGCACGACCTGGCCGCCTTCGGCCGCTGAACGACAGTGAACGACGATGAACGACAAGGGAGATCCTGAGGAATGAGGAGCACGATGAGGGCCGCGGTCCTGCACGGACCGCGGGACGTCCGGGTCGAGGACGTCCCGGTGCCCGTGCCGGGGGCCGGGGAGGCACTGGTGCAGGTGCACCGCACCGGCGTGTGCGGGTCGGACGTGCCGCGCGTGCTGAGCGACGGCGCGCACTCCTACCCGCTGGTGCTCGGCCACGAGATCGCGGGCGTGGTCGCGTCCGTCGGTCCGGAGGTCGACGACGCCCTGGTCGGACGCCGGGTCTCGGTCGCTCCCCTGCTGCCGTGCCACGCGTGCGCGCAGTGCCTGGCCGGCCGGTTCGCTCAGTGCCCGAACTACAGCTTCATCGGCTCGCGGATCGACGGCGGCCTGGCCGAGTACGTGGTCGCGCCGGCCCGGAACCTCACCGTGGTCGCCGACACCGTCTCCTTCCGCGACGCCGCGATGTTCGAGCCGTCGACGGTGGCGCTGCACGGCGTCCGCCACGCCGGGTTCGACGGCGGCGACGTGATCGTCCTCGGCGCCGGCACGATCGGACTGTTCACCCTCCAGTGGGTGCGCATCCTGGGCGCCGACCGGGTTGCCGTGGTGGACATGAACCCGGCCCGGCTGGCCACGGCCACCGCGCTCGGCGCGGACGCCACCTTCGACGCCCGCGACGACGGCGTCCTCGCCGCGATCAGGGCGTGGCAGGGCGGCACCGGCTTCGACCACACCTTCGAGACCGCCGGCCAGAACGCCACCATGAGCCTCGCGTTCGCGGTCACCGGCGTCGGTTCCCGGGTGTGCTTCATCGGCAACAGCCACGCCGACCTGCACTTCGACCACGCCACGTTCGAGCTGATGAACCGCAAGGAGTTCACGCTCACCGGCTCGTGGATGTCGTACAGCGCGCCGTTCCCGGGGCAGGAGTGGCGCCTCACCGCCGAGTGCGTGGCCGACGGTCGGCTGCGGATGCCGGCCGAGTTCGTGCACGGCACCTTCGCGCTCGAGCAGGTGATGGACGCCTTCGCGCTCTTCGAGGTGCCCGGCGCCGTCACCGGCAAGATCCTCTTCTCCCCCGACCCGACCTTCCAGGAGTGAGCATGACCATCGACGTCCCCCACCGCATCGACCCGGCCACCGTCCCGTCGTTCGCCCTCGGCTCCGGCGCGCGCATCCCCGCGATCGGCCTGGGCACGTTCGGTTCTGACCGGTTCTCGATGGAGGAGATCGCGGCGGCGGTCGGCGTCGCGCTGCGGACGGGCTACCGGCTGATCGACTGCGCGTCCGTCTACGGCAACGAGCACCTGATCGGCCCGGTGATCCGGGACACCCTGGCGACCGAGGGGCTCTCGCGCGACGAGGTGTTCGTGATCTCGAAGGTGTGGAACGACGCCCACGCGCCGGCGGACGCGGTGGCCTCGGTGCACCGCAGCCTGTCGGACCTGGGCCTGGAGTACCTGGACGCGCTGCTCATCCACTGGCCGTTCCCGAACACCCACGCGCCGTTCGCGGCGACCGACGACCGCAACCCGTCCTCGCGGCCCTACGTCCACGCCGAGTACATGGCGATGTACCGCGCGCTGGAGGAGCTGGTGGACGCGGGGCTGGTGCGCCACCTGGGGGTGTCGAACATGACCATCCCCAAGCTGCGGCTGGTACTGCGCGACGTCCGCATCGCCCCCGCGCTCAACGAGATGGAACTGCACCCCGCCTTCCAGCAGGGCGAGCTCTACCAGTTCAGCAAGGACCACGGCATGGTCGTGATCGGGTACTCCCCGATGGGGTCGCCGCGGCGTCCCGAGCGCGACACCTTCGACGGTGACGTCGCCGACCTCGAGCACCCGGTGGTCACCGGGATCGCCGCGGACCTCGGCGTCCACCCGGCCGAGGTGTGCCTGAAGTGGGCCGCCCAGCGCGGCCACGTCGCGATCCCGTTCTCGGTGAAGCCCGCGCAGATCGCGTCCAACCTGCGCGCGGTCACGGAGAACCCGCTCACCCCGGCGATGCTGAACGCGCTGCGCTCGGTGGAGGCCAACAGCCGGCTGATCAAGGGCCAGGTGTTCCTGTGGGAGGGCTCGGACTCGTGGCTCGACCTGTGGGACGTGGACGGCACCATCCCGGGCTGGACGGGGTACGGGAGCACCGCCGTCGAGTGACCTTGCAGGGGAGCAGAACGGCGCCGCAGCCTTGACGCTGAAATCGATTGCTGCAAGCATGGTGGCAGCGATTCGACGCCCCGGGCAGTGGTGCCCGGCGGTGGCCGGAGCCGCTTCGAACCTGCAAGGAGACAACGTTGCCCAGCTACACCTTCCCTGAGATCGTCACGCGGCCGGCCGCCGAGCCGAAGACCGTGTACACCATCGCCAACGGCGATCTCCGGCTCACCACCAACGTCAAGACCTGGACCATGCAGCAGCAGGTCGAGGGCGAGTTCGCGGCGGCGGTGGAGTCGCTCGGCTGGAACGTGCAGCGCGCGCACGGGGTGAACCCCGCGACCGGGCACGGGTTCATCGACAACCAGCGCCGCGGCATGGAGGTGTTCAAGAACGTCCCGACCGAGGCGCCGCTGGTGGTCGTCGAGGCGGTCTGGCAGTACAGCCACCACGTGCTGCACGGCCTGCGCTCCCACACCGGCCCGATCCTGCTGGTGGCGAACTTCGCCGGCGACTTCCCGGGCCTGGTCGGCATGCTGAACCTGCACGGCTCGATGGTGAAGGCCGGCATCCCGCACTCGACGCTGTGGAGCAAGGACTTCACCGACGAGTGGGCACGCACGAAGCTCGCCGAGTGGCTGGAGACCGGCGCCATCGTCCACGACACGTCCCACGTCCGCGACCTGCCCGCGCTGCCCGACAGCGAGGAGAAGCGGCTCGGCGAGGCGCTGGCGGCGCAGCTGAAAGCCGACAAGGCGATCATCGCGGTGTTCGACGAGTACTGCATGGGCATGTACAACGCCCTGATCGACGACGAGCTGATGAACCCGGCCGGCGTCTACAAGGAGCGGCTGAGCCAGAGCGCGCTGGTCGCGGAGATGAACACCGTCAGCGACGCCGAGGCGGACGCGGTCAAGGCCTGGCTGGACGACCACGGGATGACTTTTGACATCGACAACGACGGCGACTGGAAGGAGTGCCTGACCGACGCGCAGGTGCACAGCCAGATGAAGATGTACATCGCCGCGCTGCGCCTGGCCGACGACTTCGGCGCCGACGTGGTCGGCATCCAGTACCAGCAGGGGCTGAAGGACATGGTGCCCGCGTCCGACCTGGTCGAGGGCCTGCTGAACAACGTGGAGCGTCCGCCGGTGACCTCCCGCGACGGCTCCCGCGTGCTGTACGAGGGCGCGCCGCTGCCGTGCGCGAACGAGGTGGACGAGGGCGTCGCGATCGACGCGCTGGTGACCAACCGCGTGTGGACGGCGATGGGCCTGGACCCGGCGACCACCCTGCACGACGTCCGCTGGGGCGACGACTGGGGCGACGACTTCGTCTGGGTGCTGGAGATCTCGGGCTCGGTGCCGGCCTCCCACCTGGGCGGCTACGACAAGGCCCACGGCTACCGGCAGAGCTACTACTTCTTCCCGCTCGGCGGCGCGACCCTGTCGGGGGTCTCGAAGCCCGGCGAGATCGTGTGGTCGCGGGTGTTCATCATGGACGGGGTGCTGCACGTCGACCTCGGCCGCGGCACCTGCATCGAGATGCCGCCCGAGGAGGTGCAGCGGCGCCTCGACTCCACCAACAAGGAGTGGCCGATCATGAACGCCGTCCTGCACGGCGTCGACCGCGACCAGCTGATGGCCCGCCACAAGGCCAACCACCTCAACGTCGCCTACGCCCCGGACGCCGAAACCGCCGACGCCGCGCTCGTCGCGAAGGCGGCCATGTTCGACGCCATGGGCTACCAGGTCCACCTGGCCGGCGAAGTCCTCACCCCCTTGCGTTGACCCCCTCCCCACCGGCATCCCCCGCCGGTCAACCCGACGTCCATGGGCGGACGGGTCAGGACGGCCCTGGAGGTTCCCCCTCCAGGGCCGTCCGCCGTTCCACGCCACTTCGCCACCGAATTGTCCCCTCGCCACCGGAATTCCGGTGGCGAGGGGACAATTCGGTGGCGAGGAGGGCCTGTCCGAGCTACGGCGTGGCGGGATAGGCGCGGCGCTCGGCCGCGTCCCAGCGCTCGGCGGGCAGGTCGAGGACGCCGGGCAGGTAGGTCGTGAGGTCGGAGGAAGCGATCGCGACCTCGCGCAGGGCCATCCGGTCGCCGGAGAGCGCGCCGCACGCGCGGGCCTGGACGAGCAGGTTGCCCAGCGCGGTGCCCTCGGACGGTCCGGCCACCACCCGCAGCCCGGTGGCCTCGGCGGTGAGCTGGCACAGCAGCGTGTTCTGGCAGCCGCCGCCGACGACGTGGACGACTGACACCTCGCGTCCGGCGAGCGCGCAGGCGGCGGCGATCGTGCGGCGGTAGGCCAGCGCCAGCGAGTCGAGGATGCAGCGGCAGATCGTCGCCGGGTCGTCGGGGAGCTCCTGGCCGGTCTCGGCGGCCATCTCCCGTAGCCGTGCGGGCATGTCGCCGGGCGGCAGCAGCCGCGCGTCCGTCATGTCGAGGACGCACTCCAGGCCGGGCTCACCGGCGGCGGCGTCCAGCAGGTCGGCCAGGGACACGTCGCGTCCGGCGGCCTGCCAGGCGCGGATGCTCTCGCTGAGCACCCACAGCCCCATCACGTTCTTGAGGTAGCGGACGGTGCCGTCGATGCCGAGCTCGTTGGTGAAGTCGGCGGCCCGGCTGGCCTCGCTGAGCACCGGCTGCTCCAGTTCCAGGCCGACCAGCGACCAGGTGCCCGAGGAGATGAAGGCGAAGTCGGCACTGCGGGCCGGGATCGACGCGACGGCGGACGCGGTGTCGTGGCCGCCCACAGCGACCACCTTCAGCGGCGTGCTGAACAGGCCGTCGGTGGTCGTGCCGAGCACGGTGCCCGGCTCGACGAGCTCAGGCAGGACGCGGGGAACCGGCAGCCCGTAGCGCTCGGCGAGGTGCGCGCAGGTGGCCGGTGACCACTGGCGCGCGGCGACGTCGAGCAGGCCGGTCGTCGAGGCGATCGTGACCTCGGCGACGCGGCGTCCGCACAACCAGTAGGACATCAGATCGGGGGTCAGCAGGACGGCGTCGACCGCGTCCCAGTCGGCGTCGCGTCCGGACACGAGCTGGAAGATCGTGTTGATCGCCATCACCTGGAGGCCCGCGGTGGCGTACAGATCTTCGGCGGGCAGCCCCTCGAAGACCAGCTCTGGGACGCCGCCGGTGCGGTCGTCGCGGTAGTGGAACGGAGGCTCGAGAAGGGTGCCGTCGTGGCCGAGACGCCCGTAGTCGACGCCCCAGGTGTCGACGCCCACCGATTCGAGCGCGCCCCCGCTGGCGGCGATGGCCGCCTCAATGCCGGCCCGGACCTTGGCGAACAGGCCAGCGGCGTCGGTGTGGATCCCGTCGGCCTGTTCCACGGGCCCGTTCTCGAAGCGGACGGTCTGGGTGAGCTCGAAGCGTCCGTCCTCAAGACGGCCGAGGATCACCCGTCCGCTGGACGCGCCGAGGTCGGCGGCGGCGAAGTAGCGCGGCCCCATCAGGACACCCCTGCGACACTGCGGGCGGAGAAGACCATGCACTGTCCTAACGAGTGTTGAATCGTTTCATACCCTAGGCCCCGGACGTGCCTCCGTCAAGCCCGGACGCGGCCAGCTGGTCCTCGAGGTTGAAGACCTCCTCGAGGCGTTCCCAGGCCTCGTCGGGGGCACCCTCGGACGCGAACAGCCGCGCCATCTCAGCCTGCCACGTCGCGTTCACCTCGGTGGCGGCAACGCGGTCCTGGGCGGCGTCGAGGTCGTCGGCCTCGCAGTAGCCGATCAGCAGTCCGTCGGGACGCAGGAACAGCGAGTAGTTGCGCCAGCCGGCGTCCCGCAGGGCCACCAGCAGCTCGGGCCACACCGCGGCGTGCCGCGCCTTGTACTCGTCCAGCTTCGCCGGATCGACGCGACCCAGCAGGCAGTACCTGGCCATCGAAAGACAGCTCCCTTCCCCTCGGTGGTTCAAGCGACTGACGCCGAAACGAAAGGGGACTGTCCCCTTTCGTTTCGGCGTGCGGTTGTCGTGCGCCGGACCAAAAGGGGACAGTCCCCTTTTGGTCCGGTGCCACGTGCTGGTCAGGCGCCCCAGCCGGCCTGGGTGCCGCCGACGCGGTCCTCGGCGATCCGGGCCAGGTAGCCAGTGTCGGCGAAGGCCTTCATCGGGTCGGCGGGCAGGCCGCGGGACTCCCGCCAGGCGGCGAGGTCGGCGCGGACGTCGGTGTAGAAGGCGTCCATCAGGACGCCGTTGGCGGCGAGCACGTCACCGGCGGCCTGGGCGGCGTCCAGCGCGTCGTGGTCGACCAGCAGGGCCTTGGCGGTCATCTCCTGGACGTTGAGCACCGACCGGATCTGGCCGGGGATCTTGTCCTCGACGTTGTGGCACTGGTCGAGCATGAACGCGACGTCGGAGTCGGGGCCGTAGCCGCCGCCGCGGATCACCTCGTACAGGATCCGGAACAGCTGGAACGGGTCGGCCGCGCCCACGATCAGGTCGTCGTCGGCGTAGAAGCGGGAGTTGAAGTCGAACGAACCGAGCTTCCCCAGCCGCAGCAGCTGCATCACGATGAACTCGATGTTGGTGCCCGGCGCGTGGTGGCCGGTGTCCAGGCACACCATCGCCTTGTCGCCGAGCGCGCTCACCTGGGCGTACGACGTGCCCCAGTCGGGCACATCGGTGTGGTAGAACGCCGGCTCGAAGAACTTGTACTCCAGCACCAGCCGCTGCTCGGGCCCGAGCCGGTCGTAGATCTTGTGCAGCGAATCGGCGAGCCTGTCCTGACGTCCACGCAGGTCCGTCTGGCCGGGGTAGTTCGAGCCGTCGGCGAGCCAGATCTTCAGGTCGCGGCTGCTCGTGGCGTCCATGATTTCGAGGCACTCGAAGTGGTGGTCGATCGCCGTCTGGCGCACCGTGTCGTCGTGGTGGGTGAGCGAGCCGAACTTGTAGATGTCGGCCTGGAACGTGTTCGAGTTGATCGTGCCCAGCGCCACCCCCAGGTCGGCGGCGTAGGCGGCCAGCGCGGCGTAGTCGTCGGTCTTGTCCCACGGGATGTGCAGCGCGACGGACGGCGCCAGCCCGGTGAACTTGTGCACCTGCGCGGCGTCGGCCAGCTTCTCCTGGACCGTGCGCGGCGTCCCCGGCGTCCCGAACACCCTGAAACGCGTCCCCGAGTTCCCGAACGCCCAGCTGGGCAGCTCGATGGCCTGGACGGCCAGCTGGTCAGTGATCGATGCGAAAGTGGTCATCTTCGAGCTTTCAGGTCGGTTCGAGCAGGTTCGGAACGAGCCCCACGACCGGCGGCGCGGGTGGTCATCCGCGTCACGGGAGCGCCCGGTTGAATCGTTCCATTTTCTAAGCAAGGTAGTCAGCAAACGGCATGGTGTCAAGGCCGTCAGAGGGCGGTCAGCGTCCGCGCCACCGCCCGTTCGAGGTTCGCCGGGCCCTCCCGCAGCGCGGTGGGCAGGTCGACCGGGACGTCCACGATGCCGACGACCGCGGCGAACCGTGTGCCGAGCAGGTCGACCGCGTCGGGCGCGACGCGTCCGGCGAACGCCAGCACCGGTACCCCGCGCCGGGCGGCGACGTCCGCGACCCCGACCGGGGTCTTCCCGGCCAGCGACTGCGCGTCCAGCGACCCCTCGCCGGTGAGCACCAGGTCGGCACCCGTGACCGCCGCGTCCAGGCCGGCGGCCTCCGCGACCACCACCACGCCAGGACGCAGCCGGGCGCCGAGCGCGAGGAAGGCCGCGCCGAGCCCACCGGCAGCGCCCGCGCCCGGGACGTCCCGGGTGTCGGGCAGCCCGGACGCGACGAGCGCGTCGGCCACCCGGGCCAGGACGGCGTCCAGCGCCGGCACCTGCTCAGGTGTGGCGCCCTTCTGCGGCCCGAAGACGGCGGCCGCCCCGGACGGGCCGAGCAGGGGGTTGTCCACGTCGCAGGCGAGGTCGACCGGCAGGCCGGCCAGCCGCGGGTCGAGCCCGGCGAGGTCCACCCGGGCCAGCCGGCTCAGGCCCTCGGGCGTCGGCTCCAGCCGGTCACCGGACGCGTCCGTCCACACCGCACCGAGCGCTGCCAGCAGGCCCGCTCCCCCGTCGGTGGTGGCCGAGCCGCCCAGGCCCACCAGCAGCCGGGTGGCGCCGTGGTCCAGGGCGTCCCGGACGAGGTCGCCGACCCCGGCAGAACTCGAGCGCCACACGTCCCGTTCGGCGGGCGCGACCAGCCCGATCCCGACCGCGGCGGCCACCTCGAGGACCGCGAGCCCGTCGCCGGTCAGCCCGTAACGGGCGTCGATCGGCCGGCCGAGCGCGTCGGTCGTGCGCACGCTGCGCCACGTCCCACCGAGCGCGTCCACCAGGGCTTCGGCCGTGCCCTCGCCACCGTCGGCCATCGGCACCTCGATGCACTCGGCGTCCGGGTACACCGTCCGCACCCCCCGGGCCATCGCCGCGGCGGCCTCGGCCGCGGTCATCGACTCCTTGAACGAGTCGGGAGCGAGCACCACGCGCATGTCGCCCAGCCTAGGCCCGCGGAGCCCCCCGGAACGCCCTGACGCGATCACGCCACCCGCCGCCCCCCACCCGTCCCACCTGTCCCAACCCGCACCAGGCCTGGCCGGATCGCGACACTCGGAAGGGCGGAGGGGTGTCCACGCGTTGTCGATAGAGTTGTCCGGTCCTCGAACCCAGGAGTGCCCGTGTCCGACCTCGCCAGCACCGCATCGTCCATCTACAGCCAGGCACTGGAGGTGATCGGTGGGATCGAGCCCCGCATCGCCGCCGCGACCCGCGCCGAACTCGCCGACCAGCGGGCCTCGCTGAAGCTCATCGCGAGCGAGAACTACGCGTCGCTGCCGGTGCTGATGACCATGGGCACCTGGCTGAGCGACAAGTACGCCGAGGGCACCATCGGCCACCGCTTCTACGCGGGCTGCCAGAACATCGACACGGTCGAGACGGTCGCGTCCGAGCACGCCCGTGAGTTGTTCGGCGCCGAGTACGCCTACGCCCAGCCGCACTCCGGCATCGACGCCAACCTGGTCGCGTACTGGGCGATCCTCGCGCACCGGGTGGAGAGCCCGGCGCTGGAGAAGCTCGGCGCGAAGACCGTCAACGACCTGTCCGAGGACGACTGGGAGACCCTGCGCGCGACGTTCAACGCCCAGCGCGTGATGGGCATGTCACTGGACGCCGGCGGCCACCTCACCCACGGGTTCCGGCCCAACATCTCCGGCAAGATGTTCCGCCAGCACTCCTACGGCACCAACCCCGAGACCGGCCTGATCGACTACGACAAGCTCCTCGCCGACGCCCGTGAGTTCAAGCCGCTGATCCTGGTGGCCGGCTACTCGGCCTACCCGCGCCGCGTGAACTTCGCCAAGATGCGCGACATCGCGGACGAGGTGGGCGCCACCCTGTTCGTCGACATGGCGCACTTCGCCGGACTGGTCGCGGGCAAGGTGTTCACCGGCGAGGAGAACCCCGTCCCCTACGCGGACGTGGTCGCCACCACCACCCACAAGTCGCTGCGCGGCCCGCGCGGCGGCCTGGTGCTGGCGACGCAGGAGTACGCGCCAGCCGTCGACCGCGGCTGCCCGATGGTGCTCGGCGGCCCGCTCGGCCACGTGATGGCCGCCAAGGCGGTGGCCCTCGCCGAGGCCCGTCAGCCGGCGTTCCAGACCTACGCCCAGGCCGTGGCCGACAACGCGAAGGCGCTGGCCGATGGCCTGCTCACGCGCGGCGTGACCCTGGTCACCGGCGGCACCGACAACCACCTGGTGCTGCTGGACGTCGGCTCGTTCGGGCTCACCGGCCGGCAGGCCGAGTCGGCGCTGCTCGACTCCGGCATCGTCACCAACCGCAACTCGGTGCCGAACGACCCCAACGGCGCCTGGTACACCACCGGCGTCCGCATCGGCACCCCGGCGCTGACCACCCGCGGCTTCGGCGCTGCCGAGTTCGACCGGGTGGCCGAGCTGATCACCGGCGTCCTGAAGGCGACCACCCCGGTGGCCACCGCGGCGGGCGCCCCGGGCAAGGCGAAGTACGACCTGGCGGACGGCGTCGCCGCCCGCACCCGGGCCGCCGCCGCCGAACTCCTGGACGCCAACCCGCTCTACCCCGGCCTCGAGGTCTGACGGACCGGATTGGGGACGGTTCCTATCTCGGTCCGGGACCGAGTTAGGAACCGTCCCCGATTCGGTCCCGGACCGAGTTAGGAACCGTCCCTACTGGCGGCCGCGGCGGAAGCGGCGCTTCAGGCGGAGGTCGGCGGGCAGCGGCGGGGCCTCCAGGCGGACGGTGTCGCCGCGGTAGCCCGCGACGTGGCCGAACCGGTCGTCCGGGGCCTCGTTCCACTCCTGTCGCAGCCGGACGATGTCCTCGTGGCTACGGCCGATGAAGTTCCACCACATCACGACGCCCTCGTCGAAGGGCTCCCCGCCGAGCAGCATCACCCGCGCGGGCGCGTCCGTCGGGTTCGTCAGGCGCACCGCGTCGAGCCCGGCGTCCCGCACCCCCAGGACGGTGCGGTCCAGGCGCACCCCGTCGAAGTCGACCACCCCGGTGTCGACGAGGACGCCGTGCTCGAAGCCCGCGTCGACCTCGAACTCCCAGGTCGCCCCGGGCGCCAGCACCAGCTCGGCGCCCAGCAGCGGCGTCTGGGTGTGCACCGGCGAGGTGACCCCGGCCAGCGAGCCGATCAGCAGCCGCCCGCGCACCCCCTCCTCGTCGAACGTGTCGGGCACGTGGTGCTGGAACTCCCGCACGAGGTCCTTCGACTCCTCCGGCAGCACCACCCACAGCTGCACCCCGTGCAGCAGGTCGCGCTCGGGCGTGGAGACCTCCGAGTGCGCGATGCCGTGCCCCGACGTCATCAGGTTCACCTCGCCCGGGCGCACCATCGCGTGCACGCCGCCGGAGTCGCGGTGCTCGATCTCGCCGTCGAACAGCCAGCTCACCGTCTGGAGCCCGGTGTGCGGGTGCGGCGGCACGTCCATGCAGATGCCGCGCTCGGGCCCGTAGTGGTCGACGAAGCACCACGCGCCGACGAACGAGCGGCGCAGGGACGGCAGCGTCCGGCGGACCTTGATCGCGTCCTCGCCGCCCAGCGCCACCTCCTTGGGCTCGATCAGCTGGACGTGCTCGGGATCGTGCTCGTCCGGCACGACGCAGTCGAGCATGTCGGACCTGGCTTCGGTGTTGCTCATCGTGCCTCCTCGGCGGGTGCTTCCAGAGTAGGTCGCCGGGAATGCCGGCGGCGCCTGCGTGCTTAACCACTACAGACACCGCACCATTCCCCCGGAGGACCACATGCCCGCGCTCCAGGATTTCGAGGCCCGCCGGATCACCGGCCAGGACCAGCGCCTCGCCGAGTACCTCGGCAGCGTGGTCCTGGTGGTCAACACCGCGTCCAAGTGCGGTTTCACCCCGCAGTTCGAGGGCCTGGAGAAGCTCTACGCCGACCTCGCCGCCGACGGGCTGGTCGTCCTCGGCTTCCCCTGCGACCAGTTCGCCAACCAGGAGCTCGAGGACGACGCCGCCACCGCCGAGTTCTGCCAGCTGAACTACGGGGTGACGTTCCCGATGTTCGCCCGCGTCGACGTGAACGGGCCGGACGCCCACCCGCTGTTCGCGTGGCTGCGCAGCGAGAAGGGCGGGGTGCTGGGCGACGCGATCAAGTGGAACTTCACCAAGTTCCTCCTCGACCGGGACGGACGCGTGGTGCGGCGCTACGCCCCCACCGTGCCGCCGTCGGCGATCGAGGCCGACATCCGCGCCCTGCTCTGAGGCAGCTTCTGGGGCCGATCAGGACGCCGAGCGCCGGATCGCCTCCAGGGTCCGCAGCGTGGCGACCGTGCGACGGTGGTCGGGCGTCGCATCGCCCTCGCCCGCGCAGAGCCGGGCGAACCGCTCCACCTCGAAGTGCAGGGTGAAGTCGGGAGCGTCCACGGTGAGCGACTCCTCGCTGCCGTCGATCCGTCGCACGCGCAGGTGCCGCGGCGCCGGGATGTGGTCGATCACGAGGGTCGCCAACTCGCCCTGCACCTCGCTGGGCACGTCGGACGCGGTGATCTTCGACCACCCGATGTCGGCAACGAAACCCGGGTACATGGCCAGGGCGGCACCGGCACCGTCGGCGCCACCGCCGACGGGCACGGACGCGGCGAGCACCCGTCCCGGTTCGCCGAACAGCTCCACCAGCGCGCTCACGCAGTACACCCCGAGGTCGTTCAGCGCGCCGCCGGCCAGCGCCGGGTCGAAGATGTTCACCCGTTCGCCGGCCAGCACCTGGTCGTAGCGGGACGACCGCTGGCAGTACCGCAGGGACGCCCGGCGCAGTGTGCCCAGGCTCCCCAACAGCTCGCGGACGCGGGCCAGACCCGGGTCGTAGGCGGTCCGCATCCCTTCCAGCACCACCACGTCGGCGGTCTCCGCGGCGGCCAGCAGGGTCTCGAACTCCTGCGCCGTGACCGTGGCCGGCTTCTCCACCAGCACATGCTTGCCGGCCCGGATCGCGTCCAGCGCCTGGCCGTAGTGCAGGCTGTTCGGCGTCGCCACGTACACCGCGTCCACGTCGGCGGAGGCCAGCAGGCCGGGCAGGTCGTCGCTCCACCCGGCCGCGCCGATCTCTTCTGCGAACGCGGACGCGCGCGCCGCGTCCCGGGAGTAGGCGTACGCGATCTCGACGCCCGGCACCAGGGCCACGCCGGCAGCGAACTGCGTGGTGATCCAGCTGGTGCCGATCGTGGCGAACCGGAGCATGCGACTCCTCCCGTCCGGGTCGTCGGAACTCAGCGGCTGAACAGGGTGCCCTGGACCGTGGTGACGAAGTTCGCCAAGGACGCCGGCAGGTCGGCGAGGTGCCAGCCGTCCGGGCCGTGGTACCAGTCGAGGTCCTCGGCGTCGGAGGTCTCGTCGTCGTCGGCGTCGGCCACCGCCTGCAGCCAGCGCTCCTTGCCGCCGAGCACGATCGCGTACGGCAGGATCGAGGAGAGCTGCGCATACCCCTTGCCGGTCGGCAGGGTGTCCACCGGTTCGGTCAGCAGGCTGCCGCGGAGCACGTCCAGCCCGCGCAGCGCGCCGGTGCCCTTGGCGGTGCGGGCCGGCATCTCGGCGGCGATCGCCACCACGCCCAGAGCGAGGGCGATCAGCACGAGGCCGGTCAGGCCGAACGTCGTGAACGCGGCCAGCAGCAGGGTGACGACCACGGCGATCGCGAGCCCGATCCAGCCCAGCCGGGACCAGCGGTTGCGGGTCTGGTCGGGACGCCCGGCGAACCAGCCCCGCTCGACGACCTCGTCGTACAGCTCGGACTGGACCTGTCCGATGACCGCACTGACGCTGCCGGCCAGGTTCGAGACGCGCACCGCCTCGCCCTGGAGCGGCGCCACCGCGTCCAGCAGGGTACGCTCGTAGGCGAGCAGCTTGTCGTTGCTCTCGCGGCGGGCGAACGACCAGTCGGTGGGCGCGTGGGCCGACTCCCGGGGCAGCTCGGTGATGCGGACGTGGCCACGGACGGCGAGGTCGAGCAGGGTCGCGGTCACGTCGATCGGGTCGACGCGCTCGTCGGCCAGCGTGCCGGCCTCGCCCGGCCGGATGTGGTCGACGACCCGGAACTCGCTCTCCCCCGCGCCGACCGGGTGGAACGCCGCGACCAGCGTGGGTTCGGTGCCGACGACCGCGTCCCGGCCGATCCGGCGGTGCGCGGCCCACAGGGCCAGCCCGCCGAGCAGCAGCAGCGCGGCGGCGATCCCGAGCGGAAGGGGTGCGGCGGAGAAGGCCCGGTCGAGGCTCCAGACGTCACGGACGTCCTGGTTCACGGCCACCGCCGTGGTCTTGTAGCGGATCGAGCCGACGACCACCTGGCCGGCCCCGAGCGCCTCCTGGTGGAAGACCGGGTTCGGGTTGTCGCTGGTGCCGCCACCGTAGAACGTGCAGGGGCCCGGGGACGCCGGGTCGCCCGCCTCGCAGTCGACGCTGCCGACGCCGGGGCCGGTGACCACGGCGTCGAAGGTCGACACCGGGGCGGTCAGCCCCTGGACGAACGCCCAGGCGACCGTCGTGGTGTCGTCGGCCGTGGCGAGTGCGGCCCCGTGCACGACGTAGGAGAGTTCGAGCGGGGTGGTCACGCCGTTGAGCGGCACGTCGACGGTCGTCGAGGACGCTCCGGTCGTCACCTTCGCGCCGAGGTCGGTGCCGCCGCTGGCGGCCTTCACGTCGGTGAGGGTGAAGCGGTACTCCTGGTTGTTCACGGTGCGGGTGACCGTGTCGAAGACCTGCCGGAAGGACGCCGGCGCGCCGCCGGCGAAGGCCACCGTGGCCGTGACCTGGAGCGTGCCGTCGGCACCGACGTTCGCCACCACGGTGTAGGTGTCCACCTGGTCGGCCGCGCGTGCGGCCGGCGCCACGCATGCCACTAGTGCCAACGCCGTGACCACGATCGCCCACAGCCGCCGGAACCCGGTCCTGCCCATTCCCGCTCCCCCTCGTTCGGTTGGCTACACACTAGTGCCGCGGCGCCTCCGCGCCACAGGTCCGGCGCGCTGGTTTCGGACGGGCCGCCCTCGCTCGGAACCGGACCGGAAAGGGCCTGCCGCGGTGTCGGGGTCGTCCCCTAAGCTGACCGCGTGACGCAGCAGTGGGGGAACTCGGGTCAACAGGGTGGCCAGTGGCCGGTCCAGCAGAACTGGAACCGTCCGTCGCAGGCCTGGGGGGCGCAGCAGGCGCCCCAGTACGGCCCGAACGCGGGCGCCTACGGCCCGCCCGGAGCGACCACCGGCCAGCAGCCGGGCTACCAGACGTCCCCCTACTCCACGCCCGGGCAGTTCGGCCCGCCCGGCGGGCCGCGGAAGAGCCCGATGCGCGGCCTGCTGCTCGGCCTGGTGCTGGTGGTCGGCATCGCGTTCTTCGGCATCGCCCTGATGTCGTACCTGGGCGGCGGCTCCGGCGGTGACCAGCCGGGCGGAAACCGGACGACCGCCGCGCCGCAGCCCACCGTCTCGGTGCCGGCCCCCGACACCGACCCGCCCGAGCTTCCCGCCCCCGAGACCTACGGCGAGGCCACGACGTGGCTGGAGGAGAACGCGGTCTACGCCCAGTCCATCCAGGTGCCCACCGACTGCTCGGTGCCGAAGATCGACATGCGGACGGCGTCGGTGGCCGAACTCACCGACCACCTCAACGAGCTCACCGCCTGCCTGTGGCAGGTGTGGTCGCCGCCGTTGGAGAAGGCCGGGTTCGAGTTGCCGCGTCCGCCGGTCACCGTCTACGACCAGCCCATCACCACCGGCTGCGGCAAGCTCGACGAGGTCAACGCCGTCTACTGCTCGGCCGACCAGCGCATCTACTACGCGCAGCCGCTGTGGCAGATCTTCCCGGAGAACCAGCAGGATGATCCGTTCGTGGTGGAGTCGGTGCTGGCCCACGAGTTCGGGCACACCATCCAGGCCCGCACCGGCATCATGATCGCCTCGGGCGCCTGGGAGCAGAAGTCGACTGCGGCGGAGGGTAAGGTCTTCTCCCGTCGCCTCGAGCAGCAGGCCGACTGCTTCGCGGGCATGTTCACCGAGGCCGTGGGTGCGTCCTCCGGCCTGTCGAACGACGACCTGGTCAACCTGCGCGACGTGTTCTACAACCTCGGCGACGACGTGCTCAACAACACGCCGAACGTCCAGGGCGGTCACGGCCTGGGCCGGTCGCGCAAGGCGTGGTTCACGGTCGGCCAGGAGAGCACCCTGATGGGCAAGTGCAACACCTACACGGCGCCGCCCGCGTCGGTGCGCTGACGACCTCTGCGGCGTCGATGCGTTGACGCAGGCGCTCAGTCGCTGCTGAGCAGCGCGGTCGCGATCGCGGCGAGGCCTTCGCCCCGTCCGGTGAGGCCCAGCCCGTCGGTGGTGGTGCCGGACAGGCTCACCGGGGCGCCGACGGCCGCCGACAGCACGGCTTCGGCCTCGGTCCGGCGGGCGGCCAGGTGGGGACGATTCCCGATCACCTGGATCGCCACGTTCTCGACCCGGAAGCCGGCCGCGCGCACGCGTGCGACGGTCTCGACGAGGAACGCCACCCCGCTCGCCCCCGCCCAGGCGGGGTCGCTGGTGCCGAACGCGCCGCCGATGTCGCCGAGCCCGGCCGCGGACAGCAGCGCGTCCACGGCGGCGTGCGCGGCGACGTCGCCGTCCGAGTGCCCGGCGAGCCCGACCGGTTCGTCGGGGAACTCCAGGCCGGCCACCCACATCGGGACGCCGGGGGCGTAGGCGTGCACGTCGGTGCCCAGACCGACCCGCAGGCTCATGAACGGCTCCTCACGACGGCCTCGGCCACCATCAGGTCGATGGGTTCGGTCACCTTCAGCGCCTCCCGGGAGCCCTCCACCAGGGCCACCGTTTCGCCCAGCACCTCCAGAGCGGCGGCGTCGTCGGTGACCGCGATGCCACGCTCCGCGACCACGCGGTGGGCCTCCTCGAGCCGGGCACGGACGAAGCCCTGTGGGGTCTGGACGGCGCACAGTTCGGCCCGGTCGACCACGGTCGAGCCGGACGGTGTCACCCGGCGCACGGTGTCGACCAGGGGAACCACCGGGATGCAGCCGACCGCGCCCGCGCGCAGCGCATCGATCACCCGGCGCACGACCGCGGCGGGAACCAGCGCCCTGGCCGCGTCGTGCACGAGCACGAAGACCGAGCGGGACAGCCCGGGATCGCCGGCGATCGCCGCCAGCCCGGCCCGGACGGAGTCCTGGCGCTCCGCACCGCCGGCCACGCAGGCCGACGGGACCGGGGCGTCGGCGAGGACGCCCTCGAACGCGGGTTCGAGCCCGGGGGCCACCACGACGAGGGCACGGTCGACGCCGCCCTCAGCGAGCGCCTCGATGCTGCGCAGGACCAGCGGGCGTCCGCCCACCTCGCGCAGCGCCTTCGGCACGTTCCCGCCCAGACGGGTGCCGGAACCGGCCGCCACCACGAGGGCGACGACCGGTTCCATGAGTGACAGTGTGCCGTGCGGCAGGATCAGGAGGCGAGCACCTCGTCGAGGAGAACCTCGGCGCGATCCTCGGCGACCTTCTCGGCCAGGGCGAGCTCGGAGACCAGGATCTGACGAGCCTTGGCCAGCATGCGCTTCTCGCCGGCGGACAGGCCGCGCTCCTTCTCGCGACGCCACAGGTCGCGCACGACCTCGGCGACCTTCAGCACGTTGCCGGAGTGGAGCTTCTCAAGGTTTGCCTTGTAGCGGCGCGACCAGTTGGTCGGCTCCTCGGCGTGCGGGGCGCGCAGGACGGAGAAGACCCGCTCGAGCCCGTCGGCATCGACGACATCCCGAACCCCGACCAGATCGAGGTTGCATGCCGGCACGCGCACCACCAGGTCGTTCTGACCGACGATGCGCAGTACCAGATAGAGCTTGTCCTCGCCTTTGATCGTTCTGGTTTCCAGGGCCTCGATGACTGCCGCGCCATGATTGGGGTAGACCACAGTTTCGCCGATTGTGAACGTCATTTAGCTTTGACCACCTTTCCCGACTGCCAAGTCTAGCACAATGCACCCACAGGCCAGCCTGTCTCTCCTAGCCAGAGGGGGTTTGGGGGGTTGACAGGGCGGCTGAACTGTGTCTCTTGCGAGGTCATTGGGCAGCGCCGCTTGCCAGACGCACATGCGGACATTCACACAAGGGACGCCGCTCGGCGGGCATCCGGGTCGTGTGCCGTTCCAGGCATGGACAGGGCCCGCCGGATCGCTCCGGCGGGCCCTGGTCGTTGCGCTCTCAGCTGACCGCCACGACCTCCTTCTTCGGCCAGATGGTCTTCGCCGCGATCACGGCGGCGGCCGCCACGGCCACACCGGCCGCCAGGCTGATCAGGAAGCCGAAGATGGCCGCCGGCAGGGGCTGGAAGGCGAACAGGACGAAGATGCCGCCGTGGGGGGCGCGGAGCCCGACGCCGAGCGCCATGCTGAGCGCGCCGGTCACGGCACCGCCGAGCATCATCGACGGGATCACCCGCAGCGGGTCGGCCGCGGCGAACGGGATCGCGCCCTCGGAGATGAACGACGCACCCAGCAGCCAGGCCGCGGTGCCGTTCTCACGCTCGACCTCGGTGAACAGCTTCTTGCGCACCACGGTGGCCAGCGCCATCGCCAGCGGCGGCACCATGCCGGCCGCCATCACGGCCGCCATGACGTTGAAGTTGGCCGCGGTGGCCGCCGACAGGCCGGCGGTGGCGAACAGGTAGGCCGCCTTGTTGACCGGGCCGCCGAGGTCGAAGCACATCATCAGGCCGAGCACGATGCCGAGCAGGATCGCCGAGCCGCCGGACATGCCGGACAGGCCGTCCTGCATGGCCTGGGTGAGCGCCGCGAGCGGCTTGCCGAGCAGGAAGTACATCAGGCCGCCGACGAGGAACGTCACCACGAGCGGGATGATCACGACCGGCATCAGGCCGGCGAGCCAGCGCTTCACCTTGAAGCTCGAGATCCACAGGGCGAGGACGCCGGCCAGCAGGCCGGTGATGAGGCCACCGATGAAGCCGGCGCCGAGGGTGACGGAGATCGCGCCGCCGACGAAGCCCGGAGCGATGCCGGGACGGCCGGCGAGCGCGTAGGCGATGTAGCCGGACAGCGCCGGCACGAGGAACCCGAAGGCCGCCCCACCGATCGCGAACAGCACCGCGCCCAGGTAGTTGATGCCCGAGGCCCAGCCGGCGCTGATGGCCAGCGCGCCGATCGACTTGCCGGCGTCGATACCGGCCTGGCAGTCCGCAGCGCTCAGCCAGGTGAGCTGCGCGCAGGTGCGGGCGCCGTTGACGCCCGGCGACAGGGCGATGTCGAACCCGCCGAACAGGAAGCCGAGGGCGAGCAGCAGACCGCCGGCGGCCACGAACGGGATCATGTAGGAGACACCGGTCATCAGTGCCTGCTGGACGCGCTTGCCCACGCTCAACTGCGAGCCGCCACCGGCAGCCGCCGCACCGGCGGACGCCGTCCCCGCCACCTTGGCGGCGTTCGGGTTGGCGGCGGCCGCGAGGGCCTCGGAGACCAGCTTGGCCGGCTCGTTGATGGCCCGCTTGACCCCGGACTCGATCACCGGCAGGCCGGCGAACCGCTCCTTGTCACGGACGGGGACGTCCGTGGCGAAGATCGCAGCGTCGGCACGGGCGATCAGCGACGGGTCGAGCCACTCGACCTTGCCCGAGCCCTGCGGCTCGACGACCAGCTCGATGCCGGCGGCCTTGCCCGCCTGCTCGAGCCCGTCCGCGGCCATGAAGGTGTGCGCGATGCCGGTGGGGCAGGCGGTCACCGCGACGATCAGCTTCCTGGCACCGGCCGGTGCGGCCGCGGCGACGGCTGCGGCCGCCGGCTCGGCCGGGGCCTCGGGAGCGGTGGCCTCGTTGACCAGGGCGACGATCTGCTCGGGGGTGGTGGCCGAGCGCAGGCCCTCCAGGAACTCCGCGCGCATCAGCGAGCGGGCCAGCATGGCCAGCAGGGTGAGGTGCGCGTCGTCCGAGCCCTCGGACGCCGCGATCATGAAGGCCAGGTCGGCGGGCCCGTCGGCGGCGCCGAACTCGACCTTGGGGTTGAGCCGCGCGAACGCGAGCGTGTTGGTGTTCACCGCGGCCGAGCGGCAGTGCGGGATGGCGATGCCGCCGCCGAGGCCGGTGACGGCCTTCTCCTCGCGGGCGAGGGCGTCGGCGGCGAGGCCGGCCTCGTCGGCGCGTCCGGTCTTCGCCACCAGCGCGGCGAGGCGGTGGATGACGTCGGTCTTGGTGCTGCCCAGGTCGACGTCCAGCAGGACGAGATCGGGTGTGATGAGCGGTTCGGACAAGGTCGGTTCCTCTTCTGTGATCGAGCGCGGACGGGTCAGTGGGCGGACGGGGTTCAGCCGACGTCGGTGATGGTGACGGCGGCGGTATTCAGTTGTTCGGGATGCGGCAGCGCCGTCCCGGCCAGGGAGGCTGCGGCCGAGCCGTAGGCGACGGCGAGGCGCAGGCGATCGGGGGCGGAGAGTTCACGCGTCTGGGCCAACACGTACCCGGCGACCGAGGAGTCCCCGGCGCCGACGGTGCTGCGCAGCGTGATCGGGGGCGGGGTGGCGTGCCAGGCGCCGTCCGCCGTGACGAGGACCGCGCCGGCACCGCCGAGCGTGGCCATGACCGCGCCGACGCCACGGGCCACCAGCGAGCGGGCGGCCTCGACGCAGGCGCTGGGGTCGCCGGCGGCCGCAGCGGCCTCGAGGGCCTCGGGGTCGGCGCCGGTGAGCTGGGCGAGCTCCTCCGAGTTCGGCTTGAGCAGGTCGGGCGCGGCCTGCGGGAACTGGTCGGCCAGGGCGAGCAGCGGGGCGTCCGAGGTGTCGACGGCGATCTTGCACCCCCACGGGCGCAGCGCGCGGACCAGGTCGGCGTACCAGCCGGCCGGCACGCCGGGAGGCAGCGAGCCCGACAGCACCACCCAGTCGGCGCGCTCGGACTCCAGCACCAGCAGGTTGGCGAGCCGCTCGACGATGTCGGCGTCCAGGCTCGGGCCGGGCTCGTTGATCTTGGTGGTGGTGCCGTCGCCCTCGGTGAGGGTGAGGTTGGTGCGCACCGACTCGGCGAGCGGGACGATGCGGTAGGCCAGGCGCAGCTCGTCGAGGCCGCGCAGGATCAGGTCGTTCGGACCGGCCGGCAGGATCGCGCGCACCGGGTGCCCGGCGTAGTGCGCGACCCGGGCCACGTTGATGCCCTTGCCGCCGGGTTCGACGGTGACCGAGGTGACGCGGTGGACGTCGCCGCGGGTGAGCGGGCGGTCGAGGGTGGCGGTGCGGTCGAGGGACGGGTTGGCGGTGAGCGTGACGATCATGCGACCACGACCTCCATTCCGGCGCCGGTGAGCTCGGCGCGATCGTTGGCGGAGATGCCGGCGTCCGTGATCAGGACGTCGACGGCGGACAGGGGGGCGAAGGTCACGAGGAGCTCGACGCCGATCTTGGAGCTGTCGGCGAGGACGACGACCTTGCGGGCGGAGGCGACCATGGCCTCTTTGACGGCCGCCTCGTCGGGGTCGGGGGTGGAGAAGCCGTGGCGGACGCTGACGCCGTTGGTGCCGATGAAGGCGACGTCGCAGCGCAGGCGTCCGAGCGCCGCGACGGCCTCGCCGCCGACGGTGGCCTGGGTGATGCCGCGGACGCGTCCGCCGAGCAGGTGCACCTGGGTGCTGCTGGTGGCGGCGAGCTGGGCGGCGACCGGGACGGAGTTCGTCACGACCGTGCCCAGCGCTCCGGGGGGAACGGTCGCGGCCAGGCGGGCGATCGTGGTGCCGGCGTCGAAGATGACCGTCGAGCCGGCTGCCGGGAGGTACTCCAGCGCCTTCTCGGCGATGCGGCTCTTCTGGGTGACGAACGCGGGTTCGCGCTCGGTGAGCGCGGTCTCGAGGAGGGCGACGTTCTCGGCGACCACCGCGCCCCCGTGGACGCGGCGCAGGATGCCGCGCTTGTCGAGCACGTCGAGGTCGCGGCGGATGGTCTCGGTGGTGACGTCAAAGCGGGCGGCCAGGTCGGCGACCGAGACCCGGTCGTGGCGCAGCGCGAGGTTGACGATCGTGCGGTGCCGCTCCTCTGCGTACATTCCCACCTCCCGAAACCAACGTCTATGTTGCTATCCCTTGTTCTATCTGTGTTTGCCTGTGTTTGTCAAGGGATGTGTCGGGATCTGTTGTGGTATCAGTTGGGAACAGGTGGACTTCCCGCCCCGACGGTCCCTGAGGAGCGAGCGCCGGCGAGCGTCACGAAGGGTCGGCGAACGCCGGGAACTCTGGTGCGGTACACGATTCGCCCTCGATCGGATTCTGGGGTGGGCCGACCGGCCGGAATCGACCCGATCCAGTGCGGATCGGTTCGCCCGGCCCCCACGGCCTCTGCACGCCATCTCTGGCGGAGGGCTTACTCCCCGTAGGTGTCCTCGTCGGAGAACAGGCCGGAGACGCTCTCGCCGCAGTTGATGCGGTGCACGGCCTCAGCGAAGAGCGGGGCCACCGAGGCGATCGTGAGCCGGTTCAGCCCGACCGGGGCCGGGACGGTGTCGGTGGCGACGATCTCGACGATGTCCTCCTGGGCGTTCAGCCGCTCGACCGCCTTGCCGCTGAACAGGCCGTGGGTGGTCGCGATCGAGATCGAGTTCACGTGGTAGCGCCGCACGGTCTCGATCAGCTCCACGACCGAGCCCGCGGTGGCGATCTCGTCGTCGAGGATGATCACGTCCTTGCCGCCCACCTTGCCGACGATCGCGTCGATGACGACCTTGTCGTCGGCCTGGCGACGCTTCGAGCCGGCCGCCATGCCCACGCCGAGCATCCGGGCGAACCGGTTGGCCTCCTTGGCGTTGCCGAAGTCCGGCGAGACCACCACGGTCTTGCTCAGGTCGCGGGTGCGGAAGTGCTGGGCGAGCACCGGCAGGGCGGTCAGGTGGTCGACCGGCATCGAGAAGAAGCCGTGCACCTGCTCGGCGTGCAGCGCCATCGTGAGCACGCGGTTGGCCCCGGCGGTGTGGATGAGGTCGGCGACCAGGCGTCCGCCGATGCTGATGCGCGGGGCGTCCTTCTTGTCCGAGCGCGCGTAGGCGTAGTGCGGCATGACGACGGTGACGTGGGCCGCGGAGGCGCCGCGCGCGGCGTCCACCATCATCAGCAGCTCCATCAGGTTCTCCTGCGTGGGCGGCACCAGCGGCTGGACGATGTAGACGTCACGCTGGCGGCAGTTCGCGCGCAGCTGCACCTGCAGGCAGTCGTTGGAGAAACGGGAGAGCCGGGAGGCCGAGAGCTCCACCCCGAGGATGCGGCACATCTCCTCGGCGAACGATCGGTGGGCGTGGCCCGAGAAGACGGTGATGTCGGTCACGAGGAAGAACCCTAACCTCCGCCGCCAATCGGTGCTGCCGCACGCGTCCCGCCGAGACGCGGGAGGTGAACGGAAAGGGGACTGTCCCCTTTCCCGCCAGCCCGACGGGGGTGCGGACCGAAAGGGGACTGTCCCCTTTCGGTCCGCCGGACCTCAGGAGTTGAACTTGTAGCCGAGCCCGCGGACGGTGACCAGCAGCTCGGGGTTGGCGGGGTCCTGCTCGAGCTTGGCGCGCAGCCGCTTCACGTGCACGTCGAGCGTCTTGGTGTCGCCCACGTAGTCGGGGCCCCAGACACGGTCGATCAGCTGGCCCCGGGTGAGCACGCGTCCGGAGTTGCGCAGCAGCAGCTCCAGCAGCTCGAACTCCTTCAGCGCCAGCTGCACCGGGGTGCCGCGGACGGTGGTCTCGTGCCGCTCCACGTCCATCCGGACGCCGCCGGCCTCGACCACGTCGCTGCCGACCTCCAGGCCCTGCCCGCGCCGCAGCACCGCCCGGATGCGCGCCACCAGCTCACGATGGCTGAAGGGCTTGGTGACGTAGTCGTCGGCGCCGAGCTCCAGCCCCACCACCTTGTCGATCTCGGTGTCGCGGGCGGTGACCATGATGATCGCCACGTTGCCGCGCGCCCGCAGCTGCCGGCACACCTCGGTGCCCGCCATCCCCGGCATCATCAGGTCGAGCAGCACGATGTCGGCGCCCTGGCGGTCGTAGGTGGCCAGCCCGGCCGCGCCGTCCGGGGCGAGGGCGACCTCGAACCGCTCCTTGGTGAGCAGGAAGCCGAGGGTCTCACGGTAGGTCTCCTCGTCCTCGATGATCAGCACCCTGGCCATGCCGGTGCCCCTTCCTGGCTGGCGGGCAGCCTGAGCGTGAACGTCGATCCCTGGCCGAGGCGGCTCCACACGGCCACCTCGCCCCCGTGCGCCTGCGCGACGTGCTTGACGATGGACAGTCCCAGCCCGGTGCCGCCGCTGGCGCGGCTGCGTCCGGCGTCCACCCGGTAGAAGCGTTCGAAGATGCGTTTCTGGTCGGCGTCGCTGATGCCGATGCCGTTGTCGGAGACCCGGATGTCGACGTGGCTGCCGCTGGCCTGGCTGCTGACCGCCACCCGGGCGCCGGGCTCGGAGTACGCGATCGCGTTCTGCACCAGGTTGGTGACGGCGGTCTCGAGCTCCTCGGCGTCCCCCAGCACCGTCAACCCGGGCGGGGCGCTCATCGACAGGGCGACGTCGGACGCCGCCGCGATCTCGCGGCACCGGGCCACGGACGCCTCCAGCAGCGCCTGCACGTCCACCTCGTGCGCGGCCAGCAGCGGGTTCTGCGCCTGGAGCCGGGACAGCGCGATGATCTGCGAGACGAGTTCATTGAGCCGCCGGGCCTCCTTCATCAGCTTGCCCAGGAAGGCGCGCACCGCGTCCGGCTCGTCGGCGGCGGCGTCCGCGGCCTCGGCCAGCAGGGTGATCGCACCGATCGGGGTCTTCAGCTCGTGGGTAATGTTCGCCACGAAGTCGCGGCGGGTCTCGCTGAAGCGCAGGTCGGCCGAGCGGTCCTCGCCGACCACCACGGCCGCGCCGTTGCTGAGCGGCACCACCTTCACGTCCAGTTGCACCGCCGGGCTGGACGGGCCGGCCGGCAGCCGCAGGTCGCGCTCGACCGGGCGTCCGGACGCGCGGGCCTCGGCCAGCAGGTCGACGACGGCGGACGGGCCGATCGACGACCCGCGCGCGAGCCCGCACGCCTTGGCGAAGGACGACGCGGCCAGCACGGTGTCGGCGGCGGTCACCACGACGACGGCGGCGGCGAGCGGGGCGAGGATCTCGGTGAGCTGCTGGCGCGCGACCACCTCGCTGGCCGTCCGTGCGCTCGCGTGGCGAACACCGAGCCACACCGCCAGGGCGCCGAGGCCGGCACCCGACACCAAGCCCAGGAGGGCCGCCGCGAAGGGTGTCATGACCGGGAGTCTAGACACGTCGCGGCGTCCCGAACGGCCCGCGGGACGCCCCCACGGCGCGCGCCGGACGAAGGTTCACCGACTGTTCACCTGCTGTTGGGGACGCGGCCGGTCTGCGGGTCGACAGCGTGTCTAGCCTTTCCGCGAGACAATTGCGCCGACCGGACGGACGGCGGCGCCGAGACACGGAAGAAGAGGCATGCGCGACAACTACCACGAGAGCCTTCAGAGTGTGGTCACCGACCTGGTGGGCATGAGCGAGGCGGTGCAGGTGGCCGTCCGCGACGCCACCAGGGCGCTGCTCGAGGCCGACCTGGCCATTGCCGAGCAGGTCATCACCGCCGACGCCGGGATCGACAGGCTCCACGACGAGCTGGAGGCCCGCTGCTTCTCGCTGCTGGCCCGCCAGGCCCCGGTCGCCGGCGAACTGCGGACGGTCGTCGCCGCGATGCGCATGGTGGCCGACCTCGCCCGGATGGGCGACCTGGCCGCCCACGTGGCGAAGATCGCCCGGCTGCGGTACCCCGAGCACGCGGTGCCCGAGGGGCTGGTGCCCAACTTCACCCTGATGGCCCGGGTGGCCGAGGAGATGGTGAGCACCGCCGGGCGGTCGCTCCAGGAGCGCAACGCCCACGACGCCGGACGGCTCGCCGACAGCGACGAGGAGATGGACGAGCTGCGCCGCAGCCAGTTCCGGCTGATGCTGGGCAAGGACTGGCCCTACACCGTGGAGGCGGCCGTGGACGTGGCCCTGCTCGGCCGCTACTACGAGCGGATCGCCGACCACGCGGTGCTGATGGCGTCCCGGGTGATCTACGTGGTCACCGGCCTGCTCCCCGAGGGCGAGAACTGGCCGGTCGCCTGACGCCGAACGCCACCGTTTCGGTCATTCGCCACAGCCTGCGCTGGAGCGTTTGACCGGAACGGTGGCGTTCGGCGTCGAAGGGGTCGGAGAGCCTACTTCTTGCCCTGGTTCTTGACGGCCTCGATGGCGGCCGCGGCGGCGTCCGGGTCGAGGTATCGCCCAGCGGGGGTGATCGGACGCAGGTCGTCGTCCAGCTCGTAGACCAGCGGGATCCCGGTCGGGATGTTGAGCCCGGCGATGTCGGCGTCGCTGATGCCGTCGAGGTGCTTGACGAGCGCGCGCAGCGAGTTACCGTGGGCGACGACGATGGTCACCTTGCCGTCACGCAGGTCGGGCACGATCGAGTCGTACCAGTACGGCAGCATCCGGATCACGACGTCCTTGAGGCACTCCGTCAGCGGACGCGCCTCCGTCGGCAGGAACGCGTACCGGGCGTCGTCGACCTGGGTGTAGGGGTTGTCGGGCTCCAGGGGCGGCGGCGGGGTGTCGTAGGAGCGGCGCCAGAGCATGAACTTCTCCTCGCCGTACTCCTCCAGCGTCTCGGCCTTGTTCTTGCCCTGGAGGTTGCCGTAGTGGCGCTCGTTCAGCCGCCACGACCGGCGCACCGGGATCCAGTGGCGGTCGCACCCGTCCAGCGCCAGGTAGGCGGTGTGGATGGCGCGGCGCAGCACGGACGTGTGCACCACGTCGGGCAGCAGGCCCTCGGCCTTGAGCAGCTCGGCGCCGCGCTTCGCCTCGCCGACACCCTTCTCGTTGATGTCCACGTCCACCCAGCCGGTGAACAGGTTCTTGGCGTTCCATTCGCTCTCACCGTGGCGGAGCAGGATCAGCGTTGCAGTCATGGGGCGAGCCTATCGGCCCGCGACCGTCGCGGTTCGCCCGCTCCGGGTGCTGGCAGAATCGCGACCATGAGTGCACGGGGAACAGCGGTGGTGACCGGAGCGAGCAGCGGCATCGGGGCCGCCACCGCCCGACTGCTGGCCGCCCAGGGGTTCGAGGTGGTCTGCGCGGCCCGCCGGCTCGACCGCATCCGGGCGCTGGCCGACGAGATCGGCGGACGCGCGCTCGCCTGCGACGTCACCGTCGAGGCGGACGTGGCCGCGCTGTCCGAGGCCGTCGGGACGACCCTGGAGGTCCTGGTCAACAACGCCGGCGGCGCCTTCGGCCAGGAGCCGGTCGCGTCCGCCGACACCGACGCCTGGCAGCGCATGTACGCGGTGAACGTGATCGGCACCGAGCGGGTTACCCGCGCCCTGCTGCCTGCGCTCGTGGAGGCCCGCGGCGCGATCGTGTTCGTCACCTCGGTGGCGGCGGACGGCCCGTACGAGGGCGGCGCCGGCTACTGCGGCGCGAAGGCCGCCGAGCGGATGATCGCCGGCACCCTGCGCCTGGAACTGTTCGACCAGCCGGTGCGCGTGACCGAGATCTGCCCCGGCATGGTGCACACCGAGGAGTTCTCCCTGACCCGGTTCGGCGGCGACCAGGCCAAGGCGGACGCGATCTACGCCGGCGTCCCCGACCCGCTGGTGGCCGAGGACGTCGCCGAGGCGATCGTCTGGATGGCCACCCGTCCGCGGCACGTCAACATCGACCGGCTCACCATCCGTCCGGTCGCCCAGCCCGCCCAGCACAAGGTCTTCCGCGGCACCTACTCCTGACCCGAAAGGGGACGTGACCCGAAAGGGGACGGTTCCGAGATTCGCAACGCGAACAGGAGCGAACTGCGAATCTCGGAACCGTCCCCTTTCGGTCCGTCCACCCGGAAACGCAAAGTGGACCGGAACCGTCGATGACGACGGTTTCGGTCCACTTTGCGTGTGGATGGGATCAGTCGAGCTCGATCAGGCCCTCCCCGGCCTGCACCGCGGTGCCCTTGTCGACGAGGATCCGGGCCACCGTGCCGGACTTCGGCGCGGTGATCTCGGTCTCCATCTTCATGGCCTCCAGGACGCACAGCACCTGGCCGGCCTCGATCTCCTGGCCCTCCTCGACCAGGACGCGGGCCACCGTGCCGGCCAGCGGTGCGACCACCGCGTTGGCCGACGCGGCCTGCACCGACGCGGTGGTCGGGGCGACCGTGTGCCCGCCGCCGCTACCGCCGATGACGATCGCGCCCACGGTCGGGGCTTCCTGCTCCTCGACGTCGACGTCGATGTCGTACGCGACGCCGTTGACAGTTACCTTCAGTTTCATTGGATTTCCTTCTCAGCGCCGGTACAGCGGGTGGTGGGCGTGCTGGGAGCGACGCGTGCTGGTCGTCCAGGCCGGCCCGGTCGTGAAGTGCCGCTGGCGGCGCTTCGCCCGGTGGCCGAGGTACGCGGCCACGGCGGCCGCGATGGCCACCATGACCTCCTCGGGCACGTCCTGGCCCTGCACCTCGAGCTGCTTGATCTTGATCTCGAGACCGTCGATCCGCTCCGTGAGCGACTGGACGAGCTCCAGCAGTTCCTCGTTGGTCGACATCGCGATCACACCGGCCCGAGGCCGTGCTTCTTCGCCGGGCGCAGCTCGCGCTTGGTCGCCAGCAGCTCCAGGGCCATGGCCACCTTGCGACGGGTGTCGCCCGGATCGATGATGTCGTCGACCAGGCCGCGGGACGCCGCCACGAACGGGGTGGAGAACGTGTTGCGGTACTCCTCCACCAGCTCGGCGCGCTTGGCCACCGGGTCCTCGGCCGCGTTGATCTCCTTGCGGAAGACGATCTCGGCGGCGCCGTCCGCGCCCATCACCGCGATCTCGGCGGTCGGCCACGCGAACACCTTGTCCGCACCCAGGTCCTTGCAGGCCATGGCGATGTACGCGCCGCCGTACGCCTTGCGCAGCACCACCGTGATCTTCGGCACCGACGCCGCGGAGTAGGCGTACAGCATCTTCGCGCCGTGGCGGATGATGCCGCCGTGCTCCTGCGCGACGCCGGGCATGTAGCCGGGGACGTCGACGAAGGTGACGATGGGGATGTTGAACGCGTTGCAGAAGCGGACGAACCGGCTGCCCTTGTCCGAGGAGTTGATGTCCAGCACGCCGGCCATCACGTTCGGCTGGTTCGCGACGATGCCGACGCTGCGCCCGTTGATGTGCGCGAAGCCCACCACGATGTTGCCGGCGTAGCCCGCCTGCACCTCGAGGAAGTCGGCGTTGTCGACGACCCGGCCGATGACCTCGCGGACGTCGTACCCCTGCTTGCCGTCCACCGGGACGACGTCGTGCAGGGACGGGTCGTACTCCACGTTGTAGTCGCCCTCGACCAGCGGCGGCTCCTCGGTGTTGTTCTGCGGCAGGAAGCTGAGCAGCTTCTTCGCGATCAGGATCGCCTGCTCGTCGTCGTCGGCCACGAAGTGGTTGACGCCGGAGACGGCCATGTGCGCGTCCGCGCCACCGAGGCGGTCGGACGTGACCTCCTCACCGGTGACCTGCTTGATGACGCTCGGCCCGGTGATGAACATGTGGGCCTTGCGGGTCTGGATCACGAAGTCGGTCAGCGCCGGGGAGTAGGCCGCGCCACCGGCGCAGGGGCCGGCGATGATCGAGATCTGCGGCACCACACCGGAGAGCAGCACGTTGGCGTAGAACACCTGGCCGTACCCGGACAGGGAGTCGATGCCCTCCTGCACCCGGGCGCCGCCGGAGTCGTTGATGAAGACGAACGGGGTGCCCGTCTCCAGCGCGGCCTCCATCATGGCGACGACCTTCTTGGAGTGGGTCTCGCCGGCCGAGCCACCCATGACGGTGAAGTCCTGGCTGGCGATGTGCACCGGGCGTCCCAGCACCGTGGCGGTACCGGTGACCACGCCGTCGGCGGGCATGTCCGCGGTGTCCATGCCGAAGGTGACGGTGCGGTTCTTCCGGAACAGCCCGATCTCCTGGAAGCTGTCGGGGTCGATCAGGGTGTCGATGCGCTCCCGGGCGGTCATCTTGCCCGCGTCGCGCTGCTTCTGCAGCCGGACCTCACCGCCGCCGAGGCGGGCGGTGGTGCGGGCTTCGAGAAGTTCGGCCACCCGCTTCTTCATGGAAACTGGCTTCTTGGTCATGTGTCCTTACCTCACGCCATCTCGACGGAGACGCTGTGCTCGCGTCCGCCCATCGAGACCTTGTACTTGATCGGGCCGCGGACGGCGTTGGCCGCACCGCTGGCCGCATCGGCCTCGGCCTTCAGCTGCTCCTCGGTCTTGCCGACGTTCTTCGGGCCCTCGTCGCGGACGCTGAAGAAGCCCGGTGCCACGCCGGGGAACATCGCGTAGGTGAGCACGTCCTCGTCGGTGCCGTCGTAGCCCGGGAGCTTCGACGCCTCGTCGACCAGCTTGTCCCACTCCGGCGGGATCAGGTCGGCCGGACGGACCGTGATCGGGTCCTTCTTGGCCTGCGCCTGCGCGATCGCGACCACCTCGGGGTTGCGCTCGCCGATGCACTCGCCGTAGTAGCCGAGCATCAGGTCGGCGAACTCGCCGGTCATCACCTTGTACTTGCCCATCAGGACGTTGAACACCGCCTGGGTGCCCACGATCTGGCTGGACGGGGTGACCAGCGGCGGGTGGCCGGCGTCGGCCTTGACCAGGGGAACCTCGGCCATGACCTCCTTGATCCGGTCGCCGGCGCCCTGCGCCTTCAGCTGGCTCTCCATATTCGAGAGCATGCCGCCGGGGATCTGGCTGGAGAAGATGTCGGTGTCCACCAGGGTGGCCGACTCGAACTCGGCGTACTTCGGACGCACCTTGGTGAAGTGGTCGCGGATGCGGATGAGGCGCTCCGGGTCCAGGTCGGTGGTGTACGGGGTGCCCTCGAGCATGGCCACCAGCGACTCGGTCGGGTTGTGGCCCGGGCCGAGCGACATCGAGCTGATCGCGGTGTCGACCACGTCCGCCCCGGCCTCGATGGCCTTCATCAGCGACACCAGGGTGACGCCGGTGGTGGCGTGGCAGTGGACGTTGATCTGCACGTCCTCGCCATAGGTCTCCTTGATGCCGCGGATGATGTCGTACGCCGGCTGCGGCTGCAGCAGCGCAGCCATGTCCTTCAGCGCGAGCGACTCCGCACCCATGTCGAGCAGTTGGCCGGCGAGGTGCACGTAGCCCTCGACGGTGTGCAGCGGGGAGATGGTGTAGCAGATCGTGCCCTGCGCGTGCTTGCCGGTCTTCTTGACCGCCTGCATCGCGTGGGCCATGTTGCGCGGGTCGTTCAGCGCGTCGAACACGCGGAACACGTCCATGCCGTTCTCCGCGGACTTGTCCACGAACCGCTCCACCACTTCGTCCTCGTAGTGGCGGTAGCCGAGCAGGTTCTGGCCGCGCAGCAGCATCTGCAGCCGCGAGTTGGGCATCAGTTCACGGAATGTCCGCAGCCGCACCCAGGGGTCCTCGTTGAGGAACCGGATACAAGAATCGTAGGTCGCACCGCCCCAGCACTCGACGCTCCAGTAGCCGGCCTTGTCGATGTCCTCGCATGCCTCGACCATGTCTTCGAGGGCCATGCGGGTCGCCATGAGGCTCTGGTGGGCGTCGCGGAGGGCGAGCTCGGTAACACCAATGGTTCGCTGACTCATGTTCCGTATTCTCTCAGACCATCTACTACACCCTGTCGTATCAGCCCGATTCGGGACAGGCGTGAGACGGGTCGTCCCATGTGTGAGAAAGCGTGCTCGCCCGACCGGTCGGACGAGCCGTTGGCAAGGGCGGTTACCGGTCCTGGTCGCGGTGACGGATGTGCGGCATCCGCTTCGCCAGCTCGGACTCGAACAGCTTGCCGACGGCGTCGGTGTCGACCTTCCCGTCGAGCGTCGGCAGGGCCTTGCTGAACGCCCGCTGGCAGACCACCAGCCAGGCCTGACCCATCGCGAGGGTGAACGAGGAGGCCACCGAGGCGTTGATCACCCCGCCCACCACGCTCCCGGCGCCCGGGATGAACTTCAACAGGCTGGACGCGGCCGCGCGTCCGGCCGACGTGGCCACCGAGGTGGACGCGACCGCCAGCAGCGCGGACTTGTCCAGGCCGAGGCTGTGCAACTGCGCGATCCGGGCCATCATGCCCAGCTGGATCGGCACCAGGATCGCGGCGGACGAGAACGGGATCGGCACGGCCGCGGCGGCCGCGGCGGCGGTCACGGCCGCGGCGATGGCTTTGTTCGACTGGCTCGCCTTGAGCTGAACATCGATCGCCTGGGCGGCCGCGAGGGCTCCCTGGACTGCTTCTGGAGCCATGCGAAAGGTGGCGCCGAGGACCTCCATCAAGCCGTAGGGCGGCTGACCGGTGAACTGGTCCCTCATCGCGTAGGTCAGGTAGGGGCGGCCGTCGACGATCGGCAGGCGGCGGGCCTCGATCTGGCGGGCCAGCTCGATCGCGTCCGGGTGGTACTGGCCGTCGCGCATCGGCACCTGGGTGAGCACCACCACGACCGGCAGGCCGAGCGAGTCGAGGGTGCGGATGAACCGTTCCTCGAAGTCCTCGAAGCGGCGGTCCATGCCCCGGATGCAGTACCACGCCACGTGCAGCTGCTCGTCGATGGGCTTGCCGCGGCTCTCCTTCACCGCCTTGGTGAGCTCGGCGATGATCTTGTCGTCGTCACGGCCGAGTTCGAGGCCGCGGGTGTCGATCACGCCCAGCGAACCGCGCTTGTCGAGGTAGAGGTGGGAGCCGCTGGTGACCGGGGCGCCGATGCCGGTGACCGCCACCGGTTCGCCGAAGATCGCGTTGACGAGGGTGGACTTGCCCACGCCGGTCTTGCCGAACACGGCGATGTTGACCCGTCCGAGCGCGGCCTCCTGCTTGGCGAACTCCGACCGGAAGCTCTCGGTGAACCATTGCGTCACCGGGCCAGCGTATTCAACGCAGGCCGCCGACAGGCAGTGGCGCCGCCCTGACTCGTCCCCGGGCCGCGCCCTGAGCCGTCCCCCGCGCCCCGATGACCGCCAGGACTCAGCCCGGGATCGTCTTCACCGGCTGGTCCGTCAGCACCGAGACCACCGCGTCGATGGTGACCTGCAGGTAGCTGCGCCCGTCGGGGCCGATGGTCTTCTGGTCGAAGTAGTGGGCCTTGCCGTTGTGGTGCATCGGGCCGAGGTCGATGACGTCGATGCGGTCGTCGGCGAGGGCGTTGCTCCACGGCGAGCGCACGGCGTGCGGCCACCGTCCGGCGAACATCACCCCGCCGAGCTTCTCGAACACGTCCTTGGTGCCGCGCAGGTGCCACAGGTGCTGGACGCGGTCCAGCCCCGGATCGTCCGACATCATGCCGCCGATCGAGACGACCCGGATCGGGATGTTGCCCATGCCGAGGTACCAGGCCGCACCGATCGAGATCTGGGCGCCACCGCTCCAGCCGATCAGCGTGACCGGCTTGCCCTCGTCCAACCGGTAGCCCTTGCGCCGCAGCGCCAGGACCACCTCGCGCGCGGTGCCCAGGTTGTAGGCCGGGCCGTAGCGACGGTCGGAGCTGACGAACAGCTGCATCGCGTTGCGCCCGTTGATGAGCATGCCGGCGAGGGCCTCGGGCTTGGCGAACCGGATCTTCTCGATGCGGCTCCACAGCCAGCTCGTCGCCCGCTGGGCGGTCAGCCCCTTGTTGGTCACCGAGTACGGGAACACGTCCCGGATCACGCCGGTGCCGGGCAGGGCCTCGAGGGCCTCGACCAGCGGCATCTCCTCCTCCGGGATGGAGTAGCCGTCGATGGCCCCGATCCCGGACAGGTAGACCACGTAGTGCTCGTAGGGCTCGGGGGTGCCGTCCGCGGCGTCGGCGGCGTCCGCGGCCAGCACGTCCTGGACGGTCTGCGCGGCGTCGGTCGCACCACGGCTCGACCACCAGCCGAGCGATTCCAGCGGCGCCAGCGTGAGGGCCAGGACGACCGCGACCGCCAGCACGGCGAGCACCATCGACAGCATCAGCGCTCCACCTCCGGCGCGAACGAGTTGTCGAGCGGCATGAAGACGTGGCCGCTGAGCAGGTCGCGTCCGGTCATCAGGGACGGCCGGCCGGTGGTGACCCGCCAGATCCGGTCCCCCAGCCAGTTCATCGGCCGCGCGAGCAGGGTGGACAGCAGCTTCATCACGCCCCAGCCGATGCCGGTGACCGCGAGTGCGTCCAGCAGCCCGGTGTCGAACACCACCGTGTTCACCAGCCACAGGATGACCAGCCCCCACAGCTGGAGGGCGCGGGCGATCGCCGGGCCGAGGTACGGGATGAGCACCAGGAACCCGAACACCAGTGGCGCGGTGGAGAGCAGGACGCCGCGGACGACTACGTCGAACGGCGGCGAGTGGCCGGTGATCGGCGGACCGACCAGCGCGATCACCACCGCCTGGAACACGTACAGCAGGACGAACGCGACCCCGTTGAGCAGCAGGCTGAGCGCGAACCGCCAGCCGCGCACGGAGTTCAGGAACAGGATGGCGCTGTCGCCGAGCAGGGTGGAGACGCCGGCGACCACCGCGATCGTGATGGCCATCCCGAGCGTGAGCGGGTGGACGGTGGCCCAGTCGGCGGTGCGGGGGTCGAACGTGAGCACACCCCAGATGTTCGCGGCGACGGTCGCGATGTAGTCGAAGAACGCCTGCACTGCCTGCCTCCCCTGCGGGCACGGACGCTGCTGAGGCTAGCAGCGCAGGCTCGCCCGCCGCGACGACCGAATGGTGACCACTCCGACCAGCATTCGGCCCGCTGGCGTAGGTTCGCGAATCGCCCCGAGGGCCGCAAGGGCGCGCCCCACTTCGTGACGAGAAGGACCGATGAGCCTGCTGCGCACCAAGTCGATCGAGCAGTCAATCGCCGACACCGACGAGCCCGAGTACCAGCTGAAGAAGTCCCTCAGCGCCGTCGACCTGACCGTCTTCGGCGTCGGCGTGGTGATCGGCGCCGGCATCTTCACCCTCACCGGACGCGCCGCGCACAACGTGGCCGGGCCGTCAATCGTGTTGAGCTTCGTGATCGCCGCGATCTGCTGTGCGCTGGCCGCCATGTGCTATGCCGAGTTCGCGTCCACGGTGCCGGTGTCGGGTTCCGCCTACACGTTCTCCTACGCCTCGCTCGGCGAGATCTTCGCCTGGATCATCGGCTGGGACCTGATCCTGGAGATGTTCCTGGGCGCGTCCGTCGTGGCGCAGGGCTGGAGCGCGTACTTCAGTTCGTTCCTGGGCAAGTTCGGCATCGTCCTGCCGCCGGCCTTCAGCTACGGCCCGAACCGCGTCATCGACGTGCCGGCGATCGTGCTGGTCCTGGTGCTCGGATTCCTCGTCACGCTCGGCATCAAGGAGTCGCTGCGGGTGAACCTGGCCCTGGTGGGCCTGAAGCTGTTCATCGTCCTGTTCGTGATCTTCGCCGGCATCGGCTTCATCAGCCCGGCCAACTACACCCCGTTCGTCCCGGACGCCGTGCCGACCGCCGGTTCGTCCGGCTTCAGTTGGACGCAGCCACTGCTGCAGCTGCTGACCGGGGCCGTGCCGTCCACGTTCGGCGTCGGCGGCGTCCTCGCCGGGGCGGCGCTGGTCTTCTTCGCCTACATCGGCTTCGATGTGGTGGCGACCACCGCCGAGGAGACCAAGAACCCGCAGCGGGACCTGCCGATCGGCATCATCGCGTCGCTGGCGATCTGCACCGTGCTCTACTGCGCGGTGGCGCTGGTCGTGACCGGCATGGTGCCCTACGACCAGCTCGACCCCAGCGCGGCGCTGGCCAACGCCTTCGCCTACCACGGGCAGGCCTGGATGGCGACGCTGATCTCCGCCGGCGCGGTGGCCGGCCTGACCACCGTCGTGCTGACCCTGATGATCGGCGCGACCCGCCTGATCTTCGCCATGTGCCGCGACGCGCTGCTGCCGATGGGCCTGGCGAAGGTGCACCCGAAGTACCGCACCCCGTGGCTGATCACCGTGGTCGTCACGGTCGTGGTGGCGCTGGTGGCGGGCCTCACCCCGATCGGCGTGCTGGAGGAGATGGTCAACATCGGCACGCTGTCGGCGTTCGTGCTGGTCTCGATCGGCGTGGTGGTGCTGCGCCGCAAGCGTCCCGACCTGAAGCGGTCGTTCAAGGTCCCGCTCTCGCCGTGGCTGCCGATCGCGTCCGCGCTGATCTGCGGCTACCTGATGCTGAACCTGTCGGTGGAGACCTGGGTGCGATTCGTCGGGTGGCTGGCGATCGGCTTCATCATCTACTTCGCCTACTCCCGCAGCCACTCCCGGCTCGAGACCGGCGTGGGCATCCGTCCGGACATGCTGAAAGCCATGGAGGAGGGCCACGCCCCGCAGAATCCCGACGACCTGCGCTGAGGGAGGAGCCGCGAGCGCCGGTTCAGGCCGACGGCCACGCGAGGCGGCGGGCGACCACCTCGGCGGCGAGCGAAGGGAAGCCGGCCCAGCCGGGTTCGAGTTCGGCCCGGGCGAAGCGGAACAGCGCCAGTGCCGCCGGCTCCGCGGGGAGTTCGACGGCGGACGCGAGCCGCGCGCCCAGCCGCGGGTAGGACACTTCCAGGCGGCGCAGCGGGTCGAACACGTTCGCGTCCTCGGCCTGATTCGGCGAGATCCGGCCACGGACGGCGTCGGCGAGCGCCGCCAGTGCGTGGCACCGGATGTGCACCCCGCCGGCGAGCACTTCCCCGCGGCGGACGCGTCCCACCCCGATCAGCAGCTTCACCAGGAACAGCCGGACGGCGTTCTCCGGCGGACGCGCGGACGGGGCCGCGACGCGACGCAGGTCGTCGCCGCCGAGCAGCACCTCACAGCTCGGATCGCTGATGTCCCAGGGACGCCCGGCGCCGAACTCCAGCACGGTGCCGTCGCCGTACAGCGCGACCCCGCCGCTGTCGTACTCGCGGGCGGTCAGCACCAGGTCATCAGGCCGCGGCAGGAACGGCCAGTCCGCGGCCACCGCGTCCGCCCGCTCCGGGCCGACGAACACCGCGAAGTCGAGGTCGGACCACTCGTCGCGGCGGGTCGCCTGCGCCGAGCCGGTCGAGCCGAACACCGCCAGCGTGGTCACCCCTTCGGTCTCGCGGCAGCCCGCCACCAATTCTTCGAGGTACTCCTCGAGGCTCACGCCCGATCCTCGAACACAGGGGCGAGCCGCGGCCAGGCCTCGACGCGGCAGTACACGGGCACGACCTCCAGCGGCACGTCCCGGGTGACCTCGGCGCCGCCGTCCAGCCGCTCCCCCGACCACACGTCCACCCACTGCCCCGCTGGCAGCCAGGTCGTCCAGGTCGTCGCGCCGGGCTCGGTCACCGGGTGCACCAGCAGGTCGTCCCCGCAGAGGAACTCGCCGGGGTGGCGCCAGGCCTCGGCGTCGCCCGGCCAGTCGAAGAACAGCCCGCGCAGCAGCGGACGGTCGGTGCGGACGGCCGTCCGCGCGGCCTCGGCGAGGTAATCCTGCAGCCGCTCGCGCAGCTGGGCGAACCCGCGGAAGACCGGCACCACCCGGTCGTCGCCGTGAAGCTCGGCGATGTTCCACGGCGTGCGGTCGCGCAGCGGGCGCCGGTGGTGGTTGAACTCGGAGTGGTACTGCATCACCGGCAGGAACGTGGACGCGGCGCTCGCGCGCAGGTACAGCTCGACGTCGGGCACCGGGCCGGAGAAGCCGGCGATGTCCCAGCCCCAGTAGACGATGCCGCAGGCCGCGGCCGTGATGCCGGCGTTCAGCGAGTGCCGGAACGCCTCCCAGGTCGAGTTCTCGTCGCCCGCCCAGTACAGGCCGTGCGCTTGGGAGCCGGTGTAGCCGGCCCGCGAGAACGTCACCGGCGCCGCACCCTCCTGCGCCATCAGCTCGCCGAACGCCGCCGCGTACTCCACCGGGTAGCGGTTGTTGCCCTCGTCGCCACGGCTGCCGTCGGCGTACCGCAGGTCGCGTCCCCAGGCGTGCTCGCCGCCGTCGGTCTTGAACCCGTCCACGCCGAGGTCGCGCACCAGCCAGCGGTGCCGGTCCTGCCACCACCGCCGCGCGGCCGGGTTCGTGAAGTCGGGCATCAGCGCGTCCGGGAACCACCAGCCGCGGTTGTGGTACGCGCTGCCGTCCGCCTCCCGGACGGCGTAGCCGCGCTCGGCCATCAGCGCCACCTCGGCGGTGGTCTCGACCCCGAGGCCGTCGCCCGAGCCGAGCAGCGGGATCTGCCACAGCACCACCCGGACGCCCTGGTCGTGCAACTCGCGGACCATCGCCGCCGGGTCCGGCCACGCGCCGTCGGACGGGTGGTCGAAGTCGGCGGCGACGTGCACGCTGCCGTCGGTGCGCGGACGGTAGCGGGCGTCGCGCCAGACCGCGAAGCCCTCCTCGTCCGACCAGGCCTCGATCACGACCACGCCCACCGGGATGTCCTCGGCGAGGTGCCGCTCGATCTGGGCGGTGACCTCCCGCTGGGTGTTCCACTCGTTGCCGGAGGCCCACAGTCGCAGCACCCACGAGGGCAGTTCGGACGCGCGTCCGGCCTCGTCGAGGAACGCGGTCAGCACCTCGGTCGGTGAGCCGTCGTAGACGCCGAGGTCGACCTCCGGCGCGCCGTGGCCGAGGTCGACCTCGACCACCATGCGCTCGGGGTCGGTGGCGCCGACGTCGAACCAGACCCGGCGGGCGGTGCGGACGTGGAAGCCCCAGCCGGCACCGTCCGCGCCGATGACGTGGGCGAACGGCATGGGCAGGTAGGTGCGCCCGACGTCACCCTGGGACTTGTACTGCTCGAACACCACCGAGTCGGGACGTCGTCCGCGCTGGTCGACCGCGTCGAAGCGCTCGCCGAACCCGACGACGTGGTCGCCGGCGCCCAGGCGCAGCGCGAACCGCAGCCGCACCGCCGGCCCGGTGCCGGCGAGCAGCTCGACGCTGCCGGGCACGAGGCGGCCGACGGACGCGCCGTGGTCGCGCACCAGGTCGTCGGACGCGTGCCGCCAGCCGGCCGGGTCGAGTCCGAACCAGTCGGTGACAGCCACGCCGTCGGCGAGGAGCCGGTAGGTGCCCGGCCCGGACGGCAGTGCGGGCAGGGTGCACGTCCAGGCGTCCGGCACCGCGAGTGCGGCTGCCTGGGCGGCGCCGAGGTGGCCGTCCCCGCCGGCCAGCGCGACCGCCTCCGCGCCGGCCTCACCGGCGACGACCATCGAGCGCACCTCGCGGGCACCGTCCGCCCACGCAACCTCGACCTGCATGGAGGACGCCCCGGGCAGGACCGCGCCGACAGCCAGCGGCTCGCCGGCCAGTGGGACGGGCGGCACGAGCTGGTCGGCCGAGGCGGCGTACGGGTGTTCCACGCCCAGTGGGCGGTGGATCGGGCTGGTCGCCCTCTGGGTGGTGTTCATCGTTCGTCCTTCGGGCGCGCCGGCCGGCGGCCGGAGCCGTCCGGCCGACGCTGGAGGGGAGGGTTACTTCAGCAGGGCGTCGACGGCCGCGGCCGCGTCTTCCAGCGCCTTCGCCACGGTCTTGCGTCCGGCGGCGGCAGCGGTCAGCTGGTTGGTGATGGCGTCCTGCATTTCCTGCTGCGAGGTGATCACCGGCGGCAGCACCGTGTGGTCGAGCGCGTCGAACACGGCCTGCCGGTTGGCCGGCTTGCCCTTGGTCAGGTAGCTGGACAGCTTGGACGTGTCGGCGATCGGCGGCAGCTCCCACGAGGAGTCGAGGCGGGTCTTGACCATCTCGTCGGAGGAGGTCAGGTACGTGATCCACTTCTGGGCCGCGGCGGCGTTCTTGCTCTTGGCGTTGACGACGGCGGCGTTGGCGAACATCGCGGACGCCTTGGTGGTGTCACCCGGCTCGACCACGATGTCCCAGTTGAACGGCACGTCCTTGAGTGCGTCGAACATCCAGATGCCGGAGTGCCACATGGCGAGCTTGCCGTTCTTGAACTGCTTGGTGTCCCAGTCGGGCGTCCCCGCACCGTCCGCGGCGGTGGGCATGGTCTTGCCCGGCTTGTTGACCAGCCACTCGGCGGCCTTGATGCCCTCCGGGGAGTTGAACGCGGTCGCGCTGCCGTCGGCGTTCAGGAACGTGCCGCCGGTCTGCGCGAGGGACTTGTAGAACTCGTGGAAGCTGACCGGCTGGTAGTCGCCCCAGGTCTTCTTCGACTTGTCGGTGAGCTTCTGGGCCGCGGCGGTCTCGTCCGCCCAGGTCCAGTCCGCGGTGGGCGTGGCGACGCCGGCGGCCTTGAACAGGTCGGCGTTGTAGAACAGCACGACGTCGCTGAACGACTCAGGCAGGCCGTACTGCTTGCCCCCGCTGGCGAACGCGGTCAGCAGCGACTCCTTGTAGACCGACCCGTCCACGCCGGTGAGTTCACCCAGGGCGCCGCTCTCGGAGTAGGAGACGAAGTTCTCGTAGTTGAGCTCGAACGCGTCGGCGGCGGTGCCGGCGGCGACCGAGGTCTGGAGCTTGGTGAAGTAGTCGGCGTACGGCACGGTCTCGATCGACACCTTGATGTCGGGGTTGGCCGCGGTGAACGCGTCGGCGATGGCGGCCAGGTCCTTCTCATGCCCGCCGTTCGCGCCGAAGTTCATGTAGGTGATCGTCACCGGGCCGGACGCACTGCCCGCCGGCTCGGTGGGTTTCGTTGCCGACCCCTGCGCGCACGCGGAGAGGGCCAGGAGGCCGGCGGCGGCCAACGCCGCCAGCCGGATCGAACGAGCGAGCATGGCACGCCCCTTTCTGTGGTGGTTATTTCAACCCGGTGTGGGACACACCGGCGATGACATGGCGCTGGGCGAACAGGTAGACCAGCGCGATCGGGATGATCGAGACGACCGAGCCGGCCATCACGACGTCCCACTGGGTCGTGAACTGTCCCTGCAACGTGGCCAGGCCGAGCGGCAGGGTCTGGAACTCCGGCGACCGGATCACGACGAGCGGCCACAGGAAGCTGTTCCAGCTGGCCATGAACGCGAGGATGCCGGCGGTGGCCAGCGCGGGCCGGATCAGCGGGACGACGACGAGGGCGAAGATGCGCAGGTGCCCGGCGCCGTCGATGGTCGCGGCCTCGTCGAACTCGCGCGGGACGGCCTCGATCGCCTGCCGCAGCAGGAACACGCCGAACGCGGACGCGGCCGCCGGCGCGATCAGCGCGAACATCGTGTCGTGCAGGTTCCAGTCGCGGAACTGGATGAACAGCGGCACCACCAGCACCTGCAACGGGACCATCAAGGTGGCGAGGTAGCCGGCGAACACCACGCTCTTGCCGCGGAACTGGAGCCGGGCGAACGCGTAGCCGGCCATCGCGCCGGTGAGGAGCTGGAGGGCGGTGCAGGCCACGGCGACCAGCACCGAGTTCAGGATGATCCGGGCCATCGGCAGGGCGTCGAACAGGTAGCGGTAGGCGTCCAGGGTGGGGTTGGTGACGATCAGGCTGGGCCCGTCGGCCAGCGAGCCGTCCGGGGTGATCGAGGTGACCACCGTCCACAGGAACGGGAACATCATCGCCACCGCGCCGAGCGCAACGACCACGAACAGCAGGTACCGCTGCGCCCTAGACATGCTGCACCCACTTCCGCTGGCCCCACATCTGGATCACGGTGACCACGAGGATCACCGCGAACAGCAGCCACGACAGCGCGGCGGCCTCGCCGGCGCGTCCGTACCGGAAGGTGAGGTCGTAGATCTGGCCGACGACGACCTGGGAGGAGCCCTGCGGCCCGCCGCCGGTCATCACGTACACCTGGTCGAAGACCTGGAAGCCGTTGATCAGCGAGATCACGACCACGAAGAACGTGGACGGGGTGAGCAGCGGCAGCGTGATGTTCCAGAACGTGCGCCAGCCGGACGCGCCGTCGATGCGGGCGGCCTCGTACAGGTCGGACGGGATGGCCTGGAGGCCGGCCAGCAGGATCACCATCACGAACCCCAGGTCCTTCCAGGCCGAGGCGATGATCACCGAGGCCAGCGCCCAGTTCGGGTCGGTCCACCAGCCGGGTTGCGGCAGGCCGAGCGCGCCGAGGACGGCGTTGACCAGGCCGTTGCTGGGGTTCAGCAGCCACTTCCACACCAGCGCGACGACCACCCAGCTGGTGATCACCGGCAGGAAGTACAGCGCCCGGAAGAACCCGCGTCCGGGGATGCGTGCGTTCAGCGCGAGGGCGAGCAGCAGGCCGCCGACGTAGACGAGCGGCAGGTAGCCGACCACGTAGCCGAGGGTGTTGCCGAACACCCCGAGCGTGGTCGGTGAGGCGAGCAGTTTGGCGTAGTTGGCCAGGCCGACGAAGCGGGGATCGGAGATCAGGTTCCACGACAGCAGGCTGATGCGGATCGAGGACACCATCGGCAGCAGCGTGAACAGCACCAGCGGGATCGCGCTGGGGGCGAGGAACACCACCGCCCACGCCGCCTGGTTGCGCTTCCTCATGCCCGTATCCCCATCGATCTCTTGGCGTCCCACTGTTGCTTCGGAACTTTATTTAGTTGATAATAAACACCTGGGCGAGAGCTCGTCAAGCATCTGCGACGGGCTATCTTTCATCCGAAAGAAAGGGGTGCCGCGGTGGCCGAGAGGAAGCTGGGCGACCTGTCCGCGGCCCTGATCGGGCTGATCGGGGCACGCGGCCCGCTGTCGCGCGCGGACGCCGCCCGACTGCTGAAGGTCTCCCCCGCGCGCGTCACACAGGCGACCAGGACGCTGGTGGAGACCGGCATCCTCACCGAGGTGGGCACCGCCCCGTCCGAGGGTGGCCGGCCGGCGATCCTGCTGGACATCACCACCGACCGCCGCCGGGCGCTCGGGGTCAAGATCACGCCCAACCACCTGGCGTTCTCGCGCGTCGACCTCGCCGGCAACGCGGACGCGACCACCAGCGTCAACCTCAACACCGCCGCCCCGGACGCCCTGGAGCGGATCGTCGCGATCGTCGCCGACGAAATGCACAACGGAGACGGCGAGCTGCTCGGCATCGGGCTGGCGTTCCCCGGCTCCCTGGACGAGAGCGGCGGCCTGGTCACCAGCGCCATCCTGGGCTGGCACCGCGTCCCGCTGCCGGACATGCTCGTCCACGCCACCGGGCTGCCGGTGTTCCTCGAGAACGACGTGAACGCGTTGGCGATCGCCGCGCGCCTGTACGAGGACAGCCTCGCCGAGGACTTCGCCCTGGTCACGATCGGCATCGGCATCGGCTGCGCGTTCACGATGGGCACCCGGGTGTACCGCGGCGCCCACGGCGGCGCGGGCGAACTCGGCCACACCCTGGCCGACCCCGACGGCGCGCTGTGCGTGTGCGGCCTGCGCGGCTGCCTGGAGACGCTGATCGCCGACGACGCGCTGACCGCCCGGGCGGTGCGGGACGGCATCCTGCCCGCCGGCGGCACCAAGGACCAGCTCAACGCCGCCGCCGCGGCCGGCGACGAGCGGGCGCTCGAGCTGTTCCGCTGGGCGGGCGAGCAGCTCGGCCGGGCGCTGGCCTCGCTGGTGCACGTGATCGACCCCTCCCTGCTGGTGGTCTCCGGCGAGGGCGTGGACGTCTGGAGCTTCTGGGAGCCCGGCTTCTCTCCCGCCCTGCGCGCGCACCTGCCCCGCCACCGCCGCGACCTGCGCATCGTCGTCCGCGACTGGGGCGAGGACACCTGGGCCCGCGGGGCGGCCGCGCTGGTGTTCGCGTCCCCGTTCGACCGGGTGGGCAGTTCCACGTCCCGTTCGCAGGTGAGCAGCCTGCTCCACGAGGGCGCCTGACCACGCCCGCGACCGGGCCGTGACGGCGGATTCGACGGCTCCGGTAGTCTTGGCGGGTTCCCTGAAGATCCGGAGTCCCCGCATGCCCGCACGCGCAGACCTGCGCAACGTCGCCATCATCGCCCACGTCGACCACGGCAAGACCACCCTGGTGGACGCGATGCTGTGGCAGTCCGGCGCCTTCCGCGAGAACCAGGACGTGAACACCCGCGTCATGGACTCGATGGACCTCGAGCGCGAGAAGGGCATCACGATCCTCGCCAAGAACACCGCGGTCGACCACAAGCTGGCCGACGGGTCCACGGTGACCATCAACATCATCGACACCCCCGGCCACGCCGACTTCGGAGGCGAGGTCGAGCGCGGCCTGGAGATGGTGGACGGGGTGCTGCTGCTGGTGGACGCCTCCGAGGGCCCGCTGCCCCAGACCCGGTTCGTGCTGCGCAAGGCGCTGGCCAAGAACCTGCCGATCATCGTGGTGATCAACAAGGTCGACCGCGCGGACGCCCGCATCGCCGAGGTGGTCGACGAGGTCTACAGCCTGTTCCTCGACCTGCTCGAGGACGACGAGGCCCACCACCTCGACTTCCCGATCATCTACTGCGCGGCGAAGGCCGGCCGGGCGTCCCTGGAGCAGCCCGAGGACGGCGGCATGCCCGACTCGCCGAACTTGGAGCCGCTGTTCCAGCTGATCATGGACACGATCCCGGCCCCGCTGTACACCGAGGGCGCGCCGCTGCAGGCGCACGTCACAAACCTCGACGCGTCGCCCTACCTCGGCCGGCTGGCGCTGTGCCGCATCGTGGAGGGGACGCTGAAGCGCGGCCAGACCGTGGCGTGGTGCCGCTCCGACGGCACGATCACCAACGTCCGGCTGTCCGAGCTGCTGATGACGCAGGCGCTGGACCGCGTCCCCGCCGACGAGGCCGGGCCCGGCGACATCGTGGCCATCGCCGGCATCCCCGAGATCACGATCGGCGAGACGCTGGCCGACCCCAGTGACCCCAAGCCGCTGCCGCTGATCCACGTGGACGAGCCGTCGATCTCGATGACGATCGGCATCAACACGTCCCCGCTCGCCGGCAAGGTGGGCAAGCTGCTCACCGCGCGGCTGGTGAAGAACCGCCTCGACACCGAACTGGTCGGCAACGTGTCGATCAAGGTGCTGAACACCGAGCGTCCCGACACCTGGGAGGTGCAGGGACGTGGCGAGCTGCAGCTGGCCGTGCTGGTGGAGATGATGCGCCGCGAGGGCTTCGAGCTGACCGTCGGCAAGCCGCAGGTGCTGGTGCGCGAGATCAACGGCAAGCTGCACGAGCCGGTGGAGCGGCTGACCGTCGACATCCCCGAGGAGCACGTCGGCACGATCACCCAGCTGATGGGCACCCGCCGGGCGCGCATGGAGCAGATGGTGAACCACGGCACCGGCTGGGTGCGGGTGGAGTACGTGATCCCGGCGCGCGGCCTGATCGGCTTCCGCACCGAGTTCCTCACCGAGACCCGCGGCACCGGCATCATGCACCACGTCTTCGAGGGCTACGAGCCGTGGTCGGGCGAGATCAAGACCCGCATGACCGGCTCGCTGGTCGCCGACCGGACCGGCCCGGTGACCGCGTACGCCCTGTTCAACCTCCAGGAGCGCGGGACGCTGTTCGTGGCGCCCGGCGACGAGGTGTACGAGGGCATGATCGTCGGCGAGAACCCCCGTCAGGACGACATGGACGTCAACCCCACCAAGGAGAAGAAGCTGACCAACGTCCGCTCCTCCACCGGTGACGAGCTGGAGCGGCTGATCCCGCCGCGCCTGCTGAGCCTGGAGCAGTCGCTGGAGTTCTGCCGCGAGGAGGAGTGCCTCGAGGTGACGCCGAAGAACGTCCGCATCCGCAAGGTCACCCTGGACGCCAACGAGCGCGCCAAGCAGCGGAACCGGGCGAAGAAGGCCTGAGCCGGACCGAAAGGGGACAGTCCCCTTTCGGTCCGGTCTCCGCAGAGTGGACCGAAAGGGGACAGTCCCCTTTCGGTCCGGGTGCGCAGGATTAGGCTGCGGCCATGCCACTGCCGGTGCTGTCCGCCGAGGAACAACGTGTGCTGGGGAGCCTGCTGGAGAAGCAGCGGACGGTCCCGGCGAGCTACCCGCTCAGCCTGAACGCACTGCGCCTGGCGTGCAACCAGAGTTCGAGCCGGGACCCGATCGTCGAGTACTCCGAGCGCGACGTGCAGGACACCGTCCGCTCGCTCAAGGACCAGGGCCTGGTGCGCCTGGTCTGGGCCGGCGCCGGGTCGCGGGTGGTCAAGTACCACCAGCTGCTCGACGAGGTGGTCGACCTGCGCGACGACGAGCGCGCGCTGCTCACCGTCCTGCTGCTGCGCGGGGCGCAGGCCCCGGGTGAGCTGAAGACCCGCACCGAACGGCTGCACCCCTTCGCCGACCGCGCCGAGGTGGAGGCGTGCCTGGCCCGGCTGGCCTCCTTCGACCCGCCGCTGGTCCGCGAGCTCCCCCTCCAGCGCGGACGCGATCCCCGCTGGGTCCACCTGCTCGGACCGGTACCGACCGGCGCCGCCCCGGACGCCGGCCCCGAGCCCGATCGTGAGTCGCTCCTCGCCGAGGGCGCCGCCGCCAGGGACGCCAAGGTGGTCGCCGCGTACGACGCGGCCGCGGAGGCCTACGCCGAGGTCTCGCTCGACGAGCTGGTCGACAAGCCGTTCGACGTCTGGCTGCTCGAACGCGTCGCCGCCGCGGCCGGCGGCCCGGTGATGGACCTGGGCTGCGGCCCCGGCCACATCGCCGCCTTCCTGGCCGACACCGGGGTCGAGGTGCACGGCCTGGACGCGTCCCCGGCCATGATCGAGCAGGCCCGCGCCAATTACGACGACCTCGACTTCCAGGTCGGCCGCTTCACCCAGCTGCTCCGGCCCCGGACGGCGGCCGCGTGGGGCGCGATCGTGGCCTGGTACTCGTTCGTGCACCTCGCCGCGTCCGAGCTCGCCCCGACCCTGCGGACGGTCGGCGAGACCCTGCGTCCCGACGGCCGGCTGGCCCTCGCCGTGCACCTGGGCGAGGGCGTGCGCCACGTGGACGTCCTGTGCCGCACCCCGGTCGACCTCGACTTCGTCCTGCACGACCGCGACCAGGTGCTGGCGGCGATCGCCGAGGCCGGGCTGGTGGCCGACGAGTGGTACGTCCGCTCCCCCGTCGGGCCCGAGGCCGACACCCTCCGCCTGTACGTGCTGGCGCGGCGCCCGGCCTGAGCTACAGCGCGTCCAGGAAGCCGGTGACGCTCGTCAGGATGCGGCCCTCCGCGTCGGCGCGGCTGACCGTCGGCACGCCGTCGCCGGACTGTGGCCCGTACCGTCCGAAGAACGCGTGCACCGCACCGGGGATCACCACGGTCTGGGCATCGGCGGGCAGTTGGGCGAGCCCCGCCTCGACCTTCGCCGCGTCCGCCACCGTGTCGTTGGCCGCTCGCAGGCTGAGCGCCTTCACCCCCGACGTGCGCAGGTCGGCGCCGTCGGGCGGGTAGGCGCCCATCAGGATGAGCCCGGACGCGGGGTGGCGTCCGGCCTTCAGTTCGTCGGCGAGGTACTGCGCAGCCATCGCCCCGCCCAGGGAGTGCCCGGCGAGCACCACCCGCTTGCCCTGGCCGTAGGTCGCGATCAACGCGGACGCCCGGGCGACGCCGGTGACCGCGAGGTCGAAGGAGAACTCGGGGATGACGGTGGTGTAGCCGCGCTCCGCGAGCGCCCGGGCCAGCCACTCGTAGGCCTGCGGCCGCACGAGGCCACCGGGGTAGAACACGACCAGCACATCGCGGGCGGTGGTGCCGGCGGGCGGCTCCACCACGATCGTGCGGGCGCCGTCCGCGGTGTCCAGGCGCGGCGTGACGGTGGCGGACGCGGCGTCGGTGACGGCGTCCTGGCCGAGCACCAGCGGCGGGCGCACCAGGACCGGCCAGGCGTAGCCCACGCCGAACGCCAGCGCCACGACCAGCAGCAGCCCCACCCAGCGGAGCACCCGCTTCACGCTCAGCCCCGGCCGAGCCCCGGCGCCGGCCGCCAGTGCAGGCCCGACTCCGGGTCGACCAGCACCTCCTGGGCGGCCGCGATGCCGTCCACCTCGAGCGCGGCGTCGACCGGCGTGGTGCGCTTGAGCAGTGCCAGCCCGATCGGGCCCAGCTCGTGGTGGCGTTCGGAGGTGCCCATCCGTCCGACCGGACGCCCGTCCAGCAGCACGTCCGCCCCGACCTCCGGCAGCCGTTCGGCGCTGCCGTCCAGGTGCAGCAGGGTCAGCCGGCGCGGTGGCCGGCCGAGGTTGTAGACGCGGGCGACGGTTTCCTGGCCGGGGTAGCAGCCCTTGCGCAGGTGCACGGCCGGGCCGAGGGCGTCCGCGTCGGGGTTGGCGAGTTCGTTCGGGATGGCGCGCTCGTCGGTGTCGAGGAAGATCCGCGGGGTGCCGGACGCGATCCGCACCGCCTCCATCGCCCAGGTGCCGGCGCGGGTCCCGCCCAGGGTGGCCTCCAGCTCGTCACGCGGGACGATCGTGGGCGCCCCGCCGGGCGGCAGCACCAGCGCGTAGGTGTCGCCGACCTCGGCGATCTCGACGCGGGCGGCGAAGACCATCCGGCGCAGCCAGGCCAGCAGGGCGTCCAGGTGTCCGGGCTCGGTGTGGCACCACAGCGTGGTGCCGTCGTCGACCGCCCCGAACACGTGGGTGAGGTGGCCCTGCGCGTCGAGGATGTAGGCGACCGTGGGGACGCCGGGAGCGAGCGCGGCCAGCTCCTGGCTGGTGATGTTGTTCAGCCAGGTGAGCCGGTCGGGCCCGGAGACGGTGAACACCGGACGGTGTGACAGGTCGACCCCGGCACGGCCGGCCTCGAGGGCCTTCTGCTCGCGGAACGGGTCGCCGTAGTGCCAGACCGCGCCCGCGTCCACGCCCTCGGGGATGCGGACGGTCATCGCCGTTCCAGCTGCGCCCACACGTAGGGCTGCAGCTCTTCGTCCTCGGTGGCCCGGTCGAAGGAGAACAGCAGGCGGCCCTCGACGTTGCCGTACAGCCGGCGTCCGGCGGTGTAGGACACCTTCGCGTCCTTGGTGCGGGCCACCGCGTCGGTGACCAGGTCGACGCGGCCGGGCTGGAGCTTGCCGAACCAGATCTCGGCGAAACCGTCCGGCGAGCACATCACGACGTCCACGGTGCCGTCGGCGAGCGGACGCCAGAAGCCGGTCTCCATGAACAGCGGCGCGACGGGTGCGCCCTCGTCGTCGACCACGAACGCCTGGCACAGATAGTGCAGGTAGTCCTCGCCGTTCTCGGCGAAGTCGACCTGGATCGCGTAGCTCTCCTTCTCGCTGCCGGGCCACTGGCGGTAGCCGGTGCCTTCCCAGCGTCCCCGCAGCCACGCCAGCCCGATCAGGGCCGGGTTGAGGTCGGACGGGATCTCGAACGCCATGTCATTCTCCTCGCTTGCCGCGCACCAGCGCGAAAATACCGAACCCGGCCAGGACGACCAGTACCAGGCAGGCGGTGAACACCACGACGCCGGTGACGGAGAGCGGGGTCAGCACCTGTGCAGCATAACCACCGGGCCCCGCCATCCCTTCCCGGCCCGCCCGGGTCCGGGTTGCTCGTCCACAGGAGGAGGGGGTGGCGTCCGTTCGTCCACAGGCGCGGGTACGGGGTGAACCGTTCCCGCCGGCCGTGCCGAGAATGCCGGGTATGCGCACACCCACTCCCTGGCTGCTGCCCACCCAGCCCGTGACGACCTCCCTGCTCCTCGCCGCCGGCGTTACCCGCACGATGATCGACACGCGCGTCCGGTGTGGCGACCTGCTCCGCATCCGTCAGGGTGTGTACCTCGCCGCGGCGGCCTGGCCGGACGACGCCGCGCGGCAGCACGTCCTGCGCGCCCACGCCGAGGCGACGGCCAACCCGTCCGCCGTCCTGAGCCACCAGTCGGCCGCGGTCGTCTGGGGCCTGCCGAGCCCCCGCGGGCCGTGGCACGACCAACCCGTGTCGGTGACCCTCCCCGCCGGTGGCGGGACGTTCGGTGAGAGCGTCCGGGGCGTCCACCATGTCGCCGACCTCCCTCCCGACCAGGTGACCCGGGACCCGGACGGGTTCGCGATCACCAGCCTCGCGCGGACCGCGATCGACCTTGCCGCCGGGCTCGACCTCCCGGACGCGCTCGTCCTGCTCGACGGCACCGCCCGGAAGCTGTGCGAGGGCATGGTGGCCTCGATTCGCCGGACGGACTACAGCAACCCGCGCCTCGTGGCGGCCGCCCGGGAGCTCCTCACCGACGTCGCCACCTCCCGGCGGCGGCCCTCGCTGCTCGAGCCGATCGCCCTGTGCGAGCCGTCGCGGGAGTCGGCGGCGGAGTCGATGTCGGCGGGACACTTCGAGCTAGCCGGGCTGCCACGCCCGGAGTACCAGGTGCCGGTCCGGACCCCTTTCGGCACGTTCTTCCCCGACTGCTACGGGCGCGAGCAGGACCTGATCGGGGAGTGCGACGGCGCGGGGAAGTACGCCAACGCCCGCGCGTACGTCAACGAGAAGCAGCGCGAGCAGGTGTTCCGCGACCTCGAGCACAGGATGGTGCGCTGGCTCGCCGAGGAGATCATGTTCCGGCCCGGCGTGGTGGTGGCGAGGGTCGCCCGCTCGCTGGGCCTGTGATTCGCGCGAAACTCGCGATACCAACGCCGTGCACGGCCGCCCTCTCGGTCCTTCCCGCGAACCTCGGCTTATGGACCCCGGAAACCGGCCCTTAAGCCGAGAAGATCGGTAACGACTTCCCGGACGGGCCGACACCCCCGCCATAAGCCGAGATTCGCGGCACCTATCCTCGGAGCATGCCGTTCACGCCCGCCCATGTCGCTGCGGTGCTGCCGTTGCGCCGGTGGGGCCGGGTGACGCTGCCGTTCGCCGCGCTCGCGGCCGGCAGCGTGAGTCCCGACCTGCCGTACTACCTGCCCGGGCTCGGCCTCCTCAACCGCTGGACGCACACCGCGGTGGGCATCGTGACCGTCGACGTCCTGCTCGGCCTGGCCCTGTGGGCGGTGTGGCGATCGGCGGCGACAGCCCTGCGTGACCTGTCACCGGTCGCCGTGCGCGAACGCTGGCACCCGCCAGGCTGGGGGGCGTCCGCGTGGTGGGCGGTGCTGGTGGCGGTGGCGATCGGCGCCGCGACCCACGTGGTGTGGGACGACTTCACCCATGCCGGACGCTTCGCCAGCACCCACCTCGGCTTCCTCGCGGCCACCTATCCGAGCCCCCTCGGGCCGTTGCCCGGCTACCGGTACGCGCAGTACCTCAGCGGGGCGATCGGGCTGACGATCGTGATCATCGCGGCCGTGCGCCATCCCCGGACGCCAGCCACGCCCGTCCCCGATCCGCGCCCGGCGCGGGTGGTGGCCGCACTGTGCGTGGCCGCCGGCCTGGCGGGTGCGGGCTACCGGCTCGTCGCCGCCGGCGCGCCCGCCATCGGCTGGGACACCTTCGCCTTTCAGTCGCTCACCGGCGGCATCGGTGCCGCGTCCGTCGTCCTGCTGCTGTCCTGCTGGGCCCTGGCGCTGGCGCCGCGCATGGTTGGATGGGCGCGTGCGAGCGGTGGTGCAGCGGGTCAGTAGGGCGAGCGTTAGCGTCGACGGTGCGGTGGTCGGCGCCATCGACTCCCCGGGCCTGTTGGTGCTGCTCGGTGTCACCCACACCGACACCCCGGCCGTCGCCGACAAGCTGGCCGACAAGACCTGGCAGCTCCGCATCCTCGAGGGCGAGCGCAGCTGCGCGGAAGCGCACGCGCCGCTGCTGGTGGTGAGCCAGTTCACCCTCTACGCCGACACCCGCAAGGGTCGGCGTCCGTCCTGGAGCGCGGCCGCGCCCGGCCCGGTCAGCGAACCCCTCGTCGCCGCCTACGTGGACGCGCTGCGCGCCCGCGGGGCCGACGTGGCGACCGGACGCTTCGGCGCGATGATGGAGGTCTCGCTGGTGAACTCGGGGCCGGTGACGCTGCTGCTGGAGGCCGACGCCTGAGCGTGGTACCGGCCCGCGCGGCCGAATCACTAAGGTTGCCCCTGACCAACCGTCGAGACGGCCGGAACGGGGAGTGAGCATGGCGCAGCTGCTGCTGGTCAGCAACGACGTCGCACCGGGCGCCGCCGAACGCTCGCTGCCGGTGCTCGCCCTGCTGTCCCACGAGATCCACCAGGTCGCGACCGACACCCAGGCCCTGACCGAGTCGGCCCGTGCCGACCTGGTCGTGCTGGACGGACGTACTGACCTCGCCGGCGCGCGGATGATGGCCCGGCTGTTCCAGTCGTCCGGGTCGACGGTGCCGCTGCTGCTGGTGCTCACCGAGAGCGGTCTGGCCGCCGTCGCCGCCGACTGGGGCATCTCCGACATGATCCTCGACACCTGCGGCCCGGCCGAGTTCGAGGCCCGGATCCGGCTGCTGGTGACCGCCGCCGCCAACGACGGCCTGATCTCGGCCGGCGGCATCGTGATCGACGACGGCGCCTACTCGGTGATGCTGGACGACGAACCGCTCGACCTGACCTACACCGAGTTCGAGCTGCTGAAGTACCTCGTGCAGCACCCCGGGCGGGTCTTCAGTCGCGAGCACCTGCTCGCCGACGTCTGGGGCTACGACTACTACGGCGGCACCCGGACCGTCGACGTCCACGTGCGGCGGCTGCGCGCCAAGCTGGGTGCAGAGCACGAGGCGCTGATCGGCACCGTGCGAAACGTGGGCTACCGCTTCTCCCCCGACGCCGGACGGCGCTGAGCCGACCCAACCCGCGGGCGGGCCGGTCCGCCCCCGTTTCGACCCCCGCTACCCTGCATGCGTGTGGACGACCGAACTCACTGCTGACCAGGTGGACCAGGTGCTCGCCCTCGCGGCGCGGGCTGCTGCGGCGGACGGCGTCGAGCCGCTCAACGAGGAGGCGCACTTCGCCCTGCGCACCGACACGGCCCGCCATCTCTTGGCGGTCGCGGACGGTGAGCTGGTCGGCTACCTCCAGTGGCAGCCGTCCTACCGCACCGCCCAGCTGGTGGTCGACCCGGCCCACCGCCGCCAGGGTCACGGACGCAGCCTGCTCGGCCGGCTCCGCGACGTCCTCCCCCGTTCGCTCCCGAAAACCGCCTTCGCCACCGAAATTCCGGGAGCGAGGAGCAGATTAGGGAGCGAGAAGCCGGGGGACGGGGCGGAACAGGCCGCCGGCGCGACGGACGGGGAGGCGCAGCGGCCGGCCGGGGACGGACCCGCGTGGGGCGTCTGGGCGTTCGGCGACCTCGAGGCGGCGCAGGGGTTCGCGGCCGCGTCCGGGCTGGCGGCGTCCCGCGGGCTGCTGGTGATGGAGCGCCCACTGGCCGGCGTGACCGCGCCGCGCGTTCCGGACGGGCTGAGCCTGCGCGGCTTCGAACCGCAGGACGCCGAGGCGTTCCTCGCCGTGAACGCCGCCGCGTTCGCCCACCATCCCGAGCAGGGCGCCCTGGACGCCGCCGGGCTGGCGTCCCGCATGTCCGAGCCGTGGTTCGACCCGTCCGGCCTGATCCTCGGCTTCGACGCCGAGGGCCTGGCCGGCTTCCACTGGACCAAGCGCGAGGGCGGGCTGGGCGAGGTCTACGTGATCGGTGTCGCCCCGCGCGCACAGGGGCGCGGCTACGGACGTGTGCTGCTGGAGGCCGGCCTGGACCACCTCGCCAGGACCGGTGCCGACCGTGTGGTGTTGTACGTCGACATGTCCGAGCCGGTAGCGGTAAGAATGTACGAAAGCGCTGGGTTCCACGTCGCCTCCCGCGATGTGCTCTACGGGTCCGGCGCGGAAGCAGGAGCAGTCATGACCGCGGTTGAGGACGAAGACACCGTCGAGCTCGAGCAGCCCGACCTGCCGGCCGACCGGTTCTCCGACCGGGAGCTGTCCTGGTTGTCGTTCAACAACCGCGTGCTCGACCTGGCGAAGGACGCCAAGCGGGTGCCCCTGCTCGAACGCGCCCGCTTCCTGGCGATCTTCTCCTCCAACCTCGACGAGTTCTTCATGGTGCGCGTCGCCGGCCTCAAGCGGCGCATGGCCGCGGGCGTAGCGGTGGCCAGCAACTCCGGGCTGATGCCGCGGGAACTGCACGACGCGATCCTGTCCCGCACCCGCGAGCTCGTGGAGGACGCCGCCCAGGTCTTCGCCACCGACGTCCGGCCCGCGCTGGCCCAGCACGGCATCGAGATCCTGCGCTGGGACGAGCTCAACCCCGACGCGCGCCACCAGATGACCGGACTGTTCGAG
>Ga0102832_1000354_pt1 | contig 90062 bp, 83 predicted proteins | sample EBPBio282013_DNA_FD_88942 | JGI IMG/M metagenome (GOLD analysis project Ga0102832, IMG submission 88942) | Wastewater treatment Type I Accumulibacter community from EBPR Bioreactor in Madison, WI, USA - Reactor 2_5/28/2013_ DNA (Illumina Assembly) | ecosystem: Engineered > Bioreactor > EBPR >...
GCCTGACACCCCACACCAGCACTTCGGAAAAGCCACAGCCCGGACCTGCCAACCCAAGCCTACGACCCGCCCTCCCGGCCGCCTCTTGACAGAGGGGAGCCATGAGAGTGACGTTCGGCCTGGTGGGGTCGGGAGCCCAACTGATCTTCCGGCGGGGAGTGATCCTCGGCGTCGTGCTCGCTCCTGAACGCGCCCACCTGCACGTCCTCTTGCCCGATCCCTGACCAGAACCCACCGGCAGCACCCATCTGAAGTACGTCCGTCCCCACGGCTCCCGATCATCTGGTTCCTTCCCGAGACGTCCCCTTCCGTTCGAAGTGCACGCAATGTACCGTGGCTGAGTGGCGATGACGTCGATGGGGATCGTGCGGGCGGCGGGGGCTGCCAACATGGTTGCTTACCTGTCGACGTGTGGTCATTCGCGGGCTGATGAGTACCTGTCGGAGCACGGGCAGGCGACGGTGACGTGGCGGGGGATCGGCGCTGACGGGAAGCTGGTGGAACGGCAGCTGGACGCCGACCAGTTCGCCCGGTTCATGGCCGGTCTGGACCCGGTCACCGGGGAGTCGCGGTGGGCGCAGGCCGTGGAGCCGGAGCATGTGGCGGTGGTCGACTTTCTGGTGAACGGGCCGAAGGAGTGGAGCATCCTGGCCGTTCTCGACCCGGTCGTGCGGGCGGCGCTGCTGCGGGGCCAAGTGAACGCGGAGCGGGCGGTGCTGCGGTATCTGTGGGAGAACGGCACGGTGCAGGTAAAGCAGGCCGGCCAGGTAGTGCGGGTCCGGGTGGAACGGATCGAGATCGCCTCAGTGCAGCACTTCTCGTCGAGGGCCGCGGATCCACACTTCCACCGGCACATGGAGATCTCCGCCCGGGTGTGGGCGGCCGGGAAGTGGCGAGCGCTCGACACCCTGGGCGCGCGGAACCTGAACGTTGCGGTGCAGGCGATCTTCCAGCGTGAGCAGCTCAGGGAGCTGCGGCCGGTTCTTGAGGGGCTGGGTTACCGGGTGGACGAGCAGGGTCAGATCCGGCTGTTGCGGCCGGTGGTGGAGGCGATGAGCAGGCGCTCGGCGCAGTTGGAGCGGAACCTGGCCCGGATCGAGGCCGAGTGGCGGGCTGAGCATCCCGGCCAGGAGCCGACCGCCCGGCTGGCGCGGTTGTGGGATGTGCAGGCGTGGGAGCGGCAGCGGCCGTACAAGGCTGAGGCGGGGGTGCTGGATGACGAGTTGGCGGTGTGGGCGGCCCGCATCCGGGAGGTGCTCGCCGAGCACCACATCAGGTTGCCCGAACCCGCCTTGGTGGCGCTGGACGATCGTGTGTCTGTGGCTCGGCTGGACCGGGATGTGCTCGCGGCGGAGTTGGTGGAGGCGCAGGGGTTGAAGCGGTCAGCGTGGTCACGGGCTGACCTGGAGGCGGCCGCGATCCTGGCCGTCGAGGGCCGCGTCCACGGCGATCCGGCCGCAATCGATGAGGCCGCCGCTGATGTTGCGGCCCGGGCGTTGGCGCTGTCGCAGTTGTTGCCGGGAGTGGCTGGCGGGGTGCCGTCGGCGGCGGTGAAGTGGTTCACCTCGGTGGGAGTGATCGCCCGGGAGAACGAGCTCCGCGCAGGCCTGGCGGTGCTCGCCTCAGCGGACCGGCTGTCGGTGGTGGAGGGCGCTGCCGGGGTGGGGAAGACCACCAGCCTGACCGAGCACGTCGCGGCTGCGTCGGCTGCGGGCCAGCGGGTGTCGGTGGTGGCGCCGACCGGGGCGGCGGCGAACGTGGCCGCCAGCCAGGTGGCCGGGGTGGAGTCGTCGACGATCGACCGGTTCCTGATGCGCTACGGCTGGGACAAGAACCCGGCGGGCGGCTGGGAATGGGGCGAACCCAAGTCGCCGGCCGACGCGCTGCCGGCGGGTGGCCGGCTGGTGGTCGACGAGGCCGGGATGGTCAGCCAGGACGCCGCCCGGGCCCTGGTGATGACCGCGATCAGGCACGGCTGGCAGCTGCGCATCCAAGGGGACTCGTTCCAGTTCGGCGCGGTCGGTGTCGGCGGCGTCATGGAACTCGCCAAACAAGCCGCTGATCCGGGACGGGTGTGGCTGTTGGATGACGCCAACGATGTGCACCGGTTCCGGCTGCCCGACGGCGAGAAGGACCAGGCCTACGCGGCGCACAGCGTCGCCCTACGCACCGGGGCTGATCCCGAACAGTCCGCCCGGACCGTGATCGAACACGCCCAGGTGTACAGCTCGGACGCCGAACGTGCCGCGGTGGTTGCGGCCAGCTGGGCTGGGCGTGCCCACGCCGGTACCGGTCTGGTGATCGCCGGGACGAACGAGCAGGTCCAACTGCTCAACGGGCTGATCCGCGACCAGCTCGCCGCGGCCGGGACCATCAAGGGTCGGTCGATCACGACCGCCCCGTCCGGGGGCCGTTGGGCGTCGGAGACGATCAGCGGCGGGGATGTGGTCGCTACCCGGGTGAACGCGGCCGGGACCGACGGGGCCAGGTATGCGAACCGGGAACGCTGGCGCGTCCGTGCCGTCGACGCCGATGGAGGACTGGGTCTGGTCAGCCTCGACGGTGCCCGGGCCGTGCACCTGGACGCGCAGGCGGCCCGTCGGCATGTCCAGCTGGCCTACGCGGTGACCGGCTACGGCGCGCAAGGGCTCACCGTGGACGAAGCTGTCCAGCTGGTCGATGAAGGCACCGACCGGCCCGGCTTCTATGTCGGTGCGACCCGGGGCCGGTACACCAACCAGACCGCCCTGGTCGCCGAGAACGCCGACCCCGACCTCGCCCGCCGCCAGATCGAGGACATCCTCGCCCAGCCTGGCGCCGACACCGGCTGGCGAGCAGCAGACCTCCACGCCAAGGCTGACCGGGAACGCATGGGCGACCTCGTCGACATGCACAGCCGCCACGTGCCGCTGATCGGTGGGGGCCCGGTCGCCGAGGCTGCCGAGCAGATCGCCCGGGACGCAGACTGGCCGGACGAGGTTCGCGATCCCCACCTGTACGACAAGGCACTGGCCTACATCGACGAACTCCAGCAGAAGCGGGCGCTCGAAGCCGCCCAGCAGGAGGCGAACCTGGAGCAGCTGCGCGGCAGGCTCGCCAAGTCCCTCGACGACACCCGGCAGGCAGCGCAGCGGGTGGCCGGTGCTGCGGAGCGGGTCCGGGAGGCTGAGCAGGCCACCCGGGCCGCCCAGGAAGCCGTACAGGTCGCCGAGGAGCGGGCCCGGCACGCGAACCCGTTCAACCGAAGCGGCCGCGAGCGGGACCTCGCCGCCGCCCGCCACACGCTGTGGGACGCCCGGCAGGCCGAGACCGGCCAGCGGGCGCGTCACGCCGAAGCCACCCAGAGCGCCCAACGCCGGCAGGAAGCCGCCCGCCGGATGAGCGACGAGGTCAGAATCGCCGAAGGCCAACTCGGCTGGCTGCGAGACGACCGGCACCAGCTCAGCCTCAAGATGATGCCCCTGCCCGGGGTGGAGTACCAGCAGACCTACAGTCGCGCCGACCTCGAAGCGCTCCGGGACGGCTGGCTCGCCGAGCCTCAGCCCCGCGAGACGGCCGACCCGGCCCGGGCGATCATCGACCTCATCAACGACGAGCGCCAACTCGCCGACCTCACCACGCCCAGCCAGTGGCACACCCTCGCCGACGCCACCAACCCCGACGACCTCGTCTGGCACGACAGTGACAAGCGCTGGCTGTGGGGTCTGCGGCGACCACTACTCAGCTGGCTCGGCCAACAAGCGGACCGCCTCGCCGGCAACGCCCAATGGCACGACGGCGCCGAGGCCCTCACCAGCCGCTGGGCCACCATCGAGCAGGACGCCGAGACCCGCCATGCCCAGCTCAAGCCCCGGCCGCCCGCTCAGATGCGCATCGATCCCCATCGCGAACCCCCACGACTCAGCCCACCCGGACCCGACCTCAGCCCCGGCTGGTGATCCTCTCTGGACGAGTCGTCCGCCTCGATGGCGTCAGGTCTCTGGCCTCGCTCGGCCGCGGTAGTGAACGAGTCACAACGCTACCGTTTTCGGTATAGTTGTGGCATGGCCGCAAAGGTGAAGTACCGGGAGATCGTGCGGGAACTCGCGCTCGATCGGTACGGGTATGTCACCACCAAGGATGCCGTGATCGCGGGCGTCCCCGCGATCGAGCTGCCCAAGCTCGCTGCTCGAGGGGGGCTGCAGAACGTGGCCTACGGCTTGTATCGGGTACCTGACGTTCCGGTGACGGCGCTCGACCAATTCGCGGAGGCCCTGCTGCGAGCGGGTGATGGTGCCTACCTGCACGGCGAGTCGGTGCTGGCTCTGCTCGGGCTGGCGGACGTCAACCCGAGGCGGATCAAGGTCGCCATCCCCAGGCGTGCCCGGTCGAAGCTGCCCTCTTTCATCGAGCTGACCCGGGTGGCCGGTGGCCTGCCGACGACCCTCTACGAGGCCCTGCCTGCCCAGCCGATTGCCGACGCGATCCTGGAGTGCCGCGGACGAATCGAGACCGAACGCCTCCTGGAGGCGGCGAGGCAGGCGCGCGCCGAGGGTTTGCTCACTACGACCGAGTGGCAGCGGGTGTGGAAGGAGCTTCAGTCGTGAGCTACTCGGATCCCCCGGCGAGCGTGCGTTCGCTGGAGCAGCGCATCCGCAACCTCGAAGGTGACGACGGTCTGGCGCTTCGTCGCCGCGTCGGGATGGCGCTGGTCGTGGTGGGCCAGATGCTCCCGGAAGGCGCAATCAAGGGTGGGAGTGCGATGGCGCTGCGCTACGGCAGCGGAACCCGCTTCACCCGGGATCTGGACGCCGCGAGGGTGCAGTCACTGGCCCGATTCCGCAGCGACTTCGAGGAGTCCTTGGCGACGGGCTGGGCAGGGTTCACCGGACGGCTGATCGAGAAGGCGGCGCCCCGCCCGGCTGGTGTGCCGACCGCCTACGTGATGCAGCCCTTCGACGTGAGGCTCGACTACCGGGGTCGCTCGTGGTGCACGGTCGCCTTCGAACTCGGCCACAACGAACTCGGCGACGCCGACGAACCCGAGTACCAGCTTGCCCCCGATCTCGCCCGCCTGTTCACCGAAGTCGGGCTTCCAGCGCCCGAACCGGTGCCCGTGATGCGCGCCGATCACCAGATCGCACAGAAGCTCCACGCCGCGTCCGAGGATGGCAGCGAGCGTGCGCGCGATCTGGTCGACCTCCAACTCCTCGATCACGGCGAGGAGTTGGACCTGGCCCAGGTCGCCTCGACCTGCACGCGCCTGTTCGAGTACCGACACCGGCAGGAATGGCCGCCGACCATCGTCACCAGGAACCAGTGGGACACCCTCTACGAAGAAGCTGCCGACGGCCTGGACGTGCTCGCCGACGTCGACGAGGCGGTTGGCTGGACCAACGAGTTCATCCAGCGCATCGATGCGGCGCGCAGATAGCGCCGTCCATCGCGTGTCGATTTCGGCGGTTTGGCGGCCCTCACCGCAGCGCCGCAGGGTACTCGTCCGAGAACGCTCCGCGGGCATACGGGCTCGGGTTGGCTCCCCTCAGGGAGGGCCCTTGTTGCACGCATGTTGCACGAGAAAACCCGCCCCAACTATTTTACCTAGTCAGAACGGGTTTCACTTGGGGTGAGTAACGGGACTCGAACCCGCGACATCCTGGACCACAACCAGGTGCTCTACCAGCTGAGCTATACCCACCATGCGTCACCGACGGCCCCCGAAAGGGCTGGCCCAGCTTAGCGGTTGAAGGTGCGAGAGCAGAAATCAGTGCTCGACGGACGGGACCGCCTCGCCGGTGAGGGAGCCCTGGTGCTTGGCCGCCAGTTCCCGCAGCGCCTCGGTGTTCAGCCCCGGCGGGGAGACGAACAGGGCCTCGCGGTAGTAGCGGAGCTCCTCGATCGACTCCTGGATGTCGGCGAGGGCGCGGTGGTTCCCGTTCTTGGCCGGGGTGTTGTAGTACGCCCGCGGGTACCAGCGGCGGGCCAGTTCCTTCAGGCTGGAGACGTCCACGTTGCGGTAGTGGACGTGCGCCTCCAGCGTCGGCATGTCGCGGGCGAGGAACGCACGGTCGGTCCCGATCGTGTTGCCGGCCAGCGGCGCGCGCCGGGGCTCGGGGACGTGCTCGCGGATGTAGGCGAGCACCCGCTCCTCGGCCTCGGCCATGTCCAGGCCGTCCTCGAGCAGCGGCAGCAGGCCCGAGTTGTCGTGCATGGTGCGGACGAACTCGCCCATCTGCTCCAGCGCTTCGGCCGGCGGCCGGATGACCACCTGGATGCCGTCGCCCAGGACGTTGAGCTCGGAGTCGGTGACCAGCGCTGCGACCTCGATGAGCGCGTCGGCCTTGAGGTCGAGGCCGGTCATCTCGCAGTCGACCCAGACGAGGTGTTCGTTCACGGGCGGTACTTTACGTCGTTCGTCGCGGGCCGGTCACACCATGACACCCGTTGTCACGCCGTCCCCGCCCAGCCGGAGTTGATGCCCACGGACCGCTCGCGCAGGCCGCGCAGGTAGCCCGCCTGTCCGACGTGCTGGGCGGTCTCGACCATCACCGACACCAGGCGGACGCCGCGGGTGACCGGTGGCGTGTAGCGGGCGTCGATCACCTCGTCCAGGCGCTCGGGGGAGAGGCTGTCGAGCAGGGCCCGCGTCTGTGCCCAGGTGGCCGCAGCGTAGCCGTTGAGCAGCGCGGTGTCGGTGACGTTGAAGGCCCCGACCTCGACCGGCGTCATCCGGAAGCCGTGCGCCTGGCGCAGGTACGGCAGACCGAAGCGCTGGTACCAGCCGTCCGACGTCCACACCTGGTCGACCCCGCCGAGGTGGGCGACGTGGTCGTCCTCGATCCGGGTGAGGTGCCAGATCAGCCAGCCGATGGAGTTGGCCTCCGGGTCGGGACGCCACAGCAGGTCGTCGCCGGAGAGGCCGTCCAGCACGGCGGGGATCAGTTCGTGGACCCGACCCAGCGAGTCCCGGACGATGTCGAGGCTGTCCATGCCCCCATCCTGCCTCGCGTGCGTGGCACCGGCCAGAGCGGGATACCATCGAAGACGCCGGGCCCCCGTAGCTCAGCGGATAGAGCAACAGCCTTCTAATCTGTCGTGCGCAGGTTCGAGTCCTGCCGGGGGCGCTGTCATGCCTTGTCAGAGGACCTTTCCGGGATTGGCGTCGACCACCCGCGCGATCACGCCGGCCAGCGGCGCGGACCCGGTGATCGGCACCACGTGGGCGCTGCCCGGCACCGTGACCAGTTCCGCCGGACCGGTCGCGGCAGTCACGAGTTGCCGGCACCAGGCGTGCCGGGCGACCGGATCATGCTCGCCGCGCACCACCACGACGGGGACGCGCGCCCGGGTCAGCTGCTCGGCGATGTCGTAGGCGAACATCGTCCTCAGGGTGGCCAGGTACCACCCCGGGCCGCCCCGGACGTAGTCGGTGAGCACTCGTGCATTGACGCCCGGCGGCTCCCGCAGGGTGTCCAGGCCGAGGTCGCGCGCCTGGGCGCCGAGGCTGCGGCGTCGTCGGTCGACAACGGGTCCGACGAGCACCATGCCGGCGACGACGTCCGGCCGCCGCACCGCGTGCTCGACGGCCACCTGCGCACCCATCGAGTGGCCGACGAGGACCCGCCGTCCCACGCCGGTGCGCTCGAGCGCTGCGTCCAGGGCCGCGGCGTGGTCGGCGATCGAGAACGCCCGGGACGGACGTGCCGTTGCCCCGAAGCCGGGAAGGTCCACCGAGACGACCGGCCCGTGGGAGGCCAACAGCGGCTGGAGGTCGGCGAAGGTGCGGTGCGTCATCCCGATGCCGTGCACCAGGACGGCCGTCGTCGTGCCGGGCGGGCCGGACCTGTGGAGGGCCACGTCCACCCCCTCGGGCAGCCGGACGTGCGTGGAGTGCATCCGGCCAGTGTGCCCGCTAACGGGACGATGGCCCCTTGCGAAGGGACGCCCGTCCACGAAATTCATCACAAGAATCACGTTGTCAGGTGAATGCCGCCCGCCCGGGAACGGGTAGGGGCCTCAGTGTCCCGTGGGATCCGTAGGGGCCGCCTCGCCCGGGAGAGCGTCCCGCGGAGTGCGCCGGTTGAGCCAACAGCCGGCGCACCGCGGGGCAACCACGGGCCCACCCGGGGACCTGGTGCCTGCCTGACCCTATCCCGCGGCTCCTCCGCCGTCCCCGAGGGCCAGCCCTACCGCCGAGGGCTCGTGCACCGGTGCTGGCCCTCGACGCCAAGGCTGGCCCTCGCGCGGGGAGGCTGGCCCTGGACGGGGGAGGCTGGCCCTCGCGCGGGGAGGCTGGCCCTGGACGGGGAGGGCGGGGACTCTGCGTGGGGCCTGCCGCGCCATCGCAGCGGTGGCCATGAAGGGAGGCATGGCATCGTGGTGTTCGGCGGGCCGGTGCTCGGCCGGCCCGGAGCGGGGTAAGGGGCGGGCATGGCGGCACTCCAGGCGGGTGGCTACGACGCGATCGTGATCGGGGCGGGTCCCAACGGGCTCGTGGCCGCCAATGCCCTCGCGGACGCCGGCTGGAGCGTGCTGCTCCTGGAGGCCCAGCCCGAGGTGGGCGGCGCCGTCCGGAGCGCGGAGGTGACGGCTCCCGGCTTCACCACCGACCTGTTCAGCGCCTTCCACCCGCTCGCCGCGGCGAGTCCGGTCATCCGGGACCTCGACCTGCACCACCACGGGCTGGAGTGGCGGCACGCCCCGGCCGTCCTGGCCCACCAGTTGGACGACGGACGCACGGCCGTCCTCCACCGGGACCCCGCCCGGACCGCTGCCGGTCTCGACGCGTTCGCGTCGGGCGACGGGGACGCCTGGCTCGCCCTCTTCCAGGAGTGGCAGCGGGTACGCGACGACGTGCTGACGGCGTTGTTCACCCCGTTCCCGCCCGTGCGGGCCGGGTCGCGGCTGTGGCGGACGCTGCGCACCTCCGGCGTGCTGCGGCTGGCGCGGCTCGCGGTCTCACCCGTCCGCCGGTTCGGCGAGGAACAGTTCGCGGGCGAGGGCGGGCGCCTGCTCCTGACCGGCAACGCCCAGCACTCCGACATCCCGCCCGACGGTGCCGGGAGCGCCCTCTTCGGGTGGCTGCTGGCGATGCTCGGCCAGGACGTCGGCTTCCCCGTGCCGCGCGGTGGGGCGGGGGCCCTCGCCGGGGCGCTCGCCGCCAGGGCGCGCTCCCGCGGGGCCGAGATCCGCACCGGGGCGCCGGTGGTGGAGATCGTCGTCCGCTCCCGACGGGCACGGGCGGTACGCCTGGCCGACGGGACACTGCTGACGGCCTCGCGGGCGATCCTCGCCGACGTGACCGCGCCGGCCCTCTACCAGGAGCTGCTGTCCCGCGTCAGCATGCCCGCCCGGCTCCGCGAGGACGTCCGGCGCTTCCAGTGGGACAACGCGACCTTGAAGCTCAACTGGGCGCTCGACGGGCCGGTGCCGTGGCGCGGCGAGGAGGCCCGGCTCGCAGGCACGGTGCACCTCGGCGTCGACCTCGAGGGCTTCGTGGACCTCGCCGCCGACCTCGCCGTGGGACGGATGCCCCGCCGGCCCTTCGTGCTGTTCGGGCAGATGACCACCGCCGACCCGTCCCGGTCGCCCGCGGGCACGGAATCGGCGTGGGCCTACACGCACCTGCCCCACCGGCACGCGGCGGACGGGGCGGCGCTCGACCGGCTGACCGCGCAGGTGGAGGAGGCGGTCGAACGCGTTGCGCCCGGTTTCGGGCGGCTCGTCCGCGCCCGGCACGTGCAGTCACCCGCCGACCTCGAGGCAGCCGACGCCAACCTCGTGGGAGGAGCGCTGAACGCCGGGACGTCCGGCCTCCACCAGCAGCTCGTCCTCCGTCCGGTCCCCGGGCCCGGCCGACCGGAGACACCGATCGACGGCCTGTACCTGGCCAGCGCCTCCGCACACCCCGGCGGCGGCGTCCACGGGGCGTGCGGCTGGAACGCCGCACTCACCGCGCTCCGCGCGCACGGCCCGCTCGGCGCCGTCCGCACCGCGCTCTCCCGCACCGCCTGGGACCGGGTGCTCGCCGACGGCGAGCGCTGAGCCGCACCACCGAGCACTGAGCCGCACTCCAGGGCGCGATCCCACAGCGGGAGCGGGAGAAGGGCCGGGTCCGGCTCAGCGGTGCTCGTGCCGTCCCCGGGCCAGCAGGGCCAGCCGGTGCAGCGTCTCGCGGTTCCGAAGGGTGATCATCATCCGCCGCAGGGGTGGAGGGACGAGCCGTGCGGGACCGGACACCGCATCCTCCGAGATCGTCACCACGCTGCTCTCCTCGCCGGCGGCGCGGACGCTGAGGTGCACCCGGGCCTCGCCCGCGGGCCAGCCGCGCGCCGTGAGCACCAGTTCCGCCGGCTCGTCGACCCGCTCCACCCGGGTGATGTCCTGGACCAGAAGCGGCCACACGCCGAAGGAATGGTGGAGGCGGCTGCCCCGCGCCGGCCAGGCGGAGTCGACGTCCCGGATGCGGGCCGTTCCGACCACCCACGTCGCGTACGACCAGCCGTCGGCGAGCACCGACCACACGGCGGACGCGGGAGCGGACACCGCTCGCGAGATGGTCGGGCCCGGATCGTCGGCGTGGGGTCGGCCGGCATCGGAGGTCATGGGTGTCCCTTCTGTGGCGCGTCGTCCGCCGGCGGGGTCGGGTCGACGCGGGTCGCGCCGCTCAGGCCCGGACGGGCTCCTCCTGGTCGTCGGCGATCTCCTGCCTGGCCTGACGGATCAGCTCGCCCACCAGCTCCTCCTCACGGGCCACGAGCTCGATGAGCTCATCGCTGAAGCTGGAGGTGGGATCGGAGGGATCGGCGTACAGCGGTACATCGTGGATGGCCGTGTCCACCCTCGTCAGCTCGGCGGCCAGGTCACGCAGGTTCTCGCTCATGGGCCACAGGTACCCCTGTGAGGCCGCCGCCACGCACGGGGCGTGTCCGGGCCGACCCGATTCGACGGCGAGGTGCTCGACGAGCTCCCCCGGGTGCTGAGCGAGCTGGGCTGAGGCGGGGTAAGGGGGTCCCATGGCACCTCAGACAACGACGACGGCCCCCGGGGCCAGTGCGGACAGCCCGGCCGGGATCCCGCCGAAGGGCTGGCTCCAGGTCGCCAGGCGCGGCTGGGCGGAGTCCTCGGCCGACCAGGTCCCGCTGCTGGCCGCCGGCGTGGCCTTCTTCGGCTTCCTCGCCCTCTTCCCCGCGCTGATCTCGCTCACCCTCATCTGGGGGCTGGTCTCCGACCCGGCCGGGATCACCCGGCAGGTCGGATCGCTCACCGCCTCCCTGCCCCCCGACGCGCGGTCGGTGATCGAGGGCCAGCTGGACCAGCTCGCCTCCGCACCGGCACAGGCGCTCGGCTGGGGGTTGGTGATCACGATCCTCGCCGCACTGTGGAGCGCGTCCGGCGGCATCGGCAACCTGGTCACGGCGATCAACGTCGCCTACGACGAGCAGCGCAAGCGCGGCTTCGTGAAGGACAAGCTCGTCGCCCTGGCCCTCACCCTTGGCGCGATCGTGTTCATGGCGGTCGTCGTCGCGCTCGTGGCCGGCGTACCGGTGGTCTTCGATCTCGTCGGGCTCGGCGGTGGCTGGCGGTGGCTCGCCGAGGTGGTGCGCTGGGTGCTCCTCGCGCTGCTGGTGATCGCTGCGCTCGCCGTCCTCTACCGCGTGGCCCCGGTCCGCGAGGCGCCGAAGTTCCGGTGGGTGAGCGTCGGGGCCGTCGTCGCGACGCTGCTGTGGCTGCTCGCCTCGGCCGGCTTCTCCCTCTACGTCACCCTGTTCGGCAACTACGCCCGCACCTACGGGGCGCTGGCCGGGGTGGTCGTGCTGATGCTGTGGCTGTGGATCACGAGCTACGCGGTGCTGCTCGGCGCGGAGATCAACGCCGAGGCCGAGGAACAGACGGCGAAGGACACCACGACCGGCCCCGCCGAGCCGAGGGGACGGCGGGGCGCGGTGAAGGCCGACTCGCTGCCGCCCGCCGGCTGACCGCGCGGGGCGGCGAGCCGCCGCCGGGGCCGGTGGGTGGGATCATGGCCGGCGATGGCCACGACGACACGCGGACGCCACGGCGGCGGGGTGCTGCCGTGGGTCGTCACCGCCCTCCTGGTGCTCGCGTTGGCCGCGGCCTTCGCCTGGCCCGCGATCAGCGATGCGCTCGCGCCGCCGCCCGCCGGCGCCAACACGCTGCTGGCCGCCGCACCGGAGGAGGTCGCCCGCGCGCGCAAGGATCTGGACGGGCTCGCGGTCGTTCCGCGGCCCCCCTTCGATCCGGGCTACTCGCGCGCCGCCTTCGGCGACGCCTGGACCGACACCGACCGCAACGGCTGCAACCAGCGCGACGACGTCCTGTTGCGCGACCTCGTCGCGTCCCGGCCGCACCGGGTGCAGCGGCAGGGCTCGTGCGACCACGACGTGCTCGCCGGCACCTGGGTCGACCCGTACACCGGAGGCGAGATCACCCTCACCGACACCAAGGCACAGTCGGAGGAGGTCCAGATCGACCACATCGTCGCGCTCAGCGTCGCCTGGCGCTACGGGGCCGCCGAGTGGACGGACGCCCGCCGGCTCGCCTTCGCCAACGACCTGGGCAACCTGCTCGCGGTCGGCGGTGGCACCAACAAGGACAAGGCGGGCTCGGACGCGGCCCGGTGGCGGCCCGCGCCCGCGGCACAGTGCGGGTTCGCCGTCCGCTATGTCACCGTGAAGTCGCGCTACGCGCTGGCCACCGACCTGTCCGAGAAGCGCGCGCTGGCGGCCATGCTGGGCACCTGCGACTGAGCCCGGCGAGCCGGTCCGCTGCGCAGTGGCGGGGCCGGTGATAGCGTCGGGAAACCGACGGACGAAGGTGTCGAATGCCCGGTTTCCCGCTGCCGAACTGCGCGCTCGGGGTCGCGACGGCCGCCACCCAGATCGAGGGCGGAGACCTCGATACCAACTGGCACCGCTGGGCGGCGTCCGGCGGCATCTCGGACGGATCCACGCCGGCGCGGGCGGCCGACCACTGGAACCGGGTCGACCAGGACGTTGCCCTGCTCGCCGACCTCGGCGTCCGGCACTACCGGTTGGGCCTGGAGTGGGCACGCCTGGAGCCCGAGCCCGGCGTCTTCGACCCCGAGGCCTTCGCGCACTACCGCGACGAACTGGCCCTCCTCCGCGAGGCGGGCATCACCCCGCTGGTCACCCTGCACCACTTCTCCCTGCCCGGCTGGCACGTCGACACGGGCGGCTGGCTCGGGGCGGACGCGGTCGCGGTCTTCCTTCGCTTCGTGGGCGAGGTCGTGCGGCGGCTGGGTGACCTCGCGAGCGAGTGGATCACGATCAACGAGCCCAACGTGTACGCCACGCAGGGCTACCTGTACGGGGTGTGGCCGCCGGGGGAGCGCTCGTACCGGCGCACGGTGGCCGTGCTGCAGGTGCTGGTCGAGGCGCACCTGCGGGCGTACCTGCTGATCCACCGGCTCCAGCCGCACGCCACCGTCGGCCTCGCGCACCACCTGCGCGTGTTCACCCCGGCGCAGGCGCGCAACCCCGCGGACCGGGCCTCGACGCTCGCGTCCCGCTACCTCTTCCAGGACGCGGTGCTGGCGGCCACGAGCACCGGGCGGTCGGCCGGGCCGCTGCGGGTGCCGCGTGACCTTCGCCCGGGCCGCTACGCCGATGTCCACGGCATCAACTACTACACCCGCAGCACGATCCGTGGCTTCGACCACGGCGTCGCCGACGGGGTCGAGGTGAACGACCTGGGCTGGGAGGTCTACCCCGCCGGGCTCGTCGAGGTGGCCACGCAGGTGTACCGCCGCTTCCCCGCCCCGCTGTGGATCACCGAGAACGGCACCTGCGACAACGACGACCGGTTCCGTGCCCGTTACGTCTACGAGCACCTCGCCCGGATCGCCGCGTCCCCGTTGCCGATCGAGCGCTACTACCACTGGTGCTTCACCGACAACTGGGAGTGGGCCGAGGGGGAGGTCGCCCGGTTCGGGCTGGTGCACCTCGACTTCGACACCCAGGAACGCCAGGTGAAGGAGTCGGGCCTGTTCTACGCCGACGTCATCGCGCACGCCGGGGTGACGGAGGAGGCCCACCGCCGGTGGGTCGCCGGACGCCACTACCCGAGGAACGGGGCCCCGCGGTGACCGCGCTGCCGGCCGTCCCGCCGGCCATCGACCGGCGCAACCTGTGGACGTTCGGCGTCGGCACCGTCGGCAGGGACATGGTCTACACCCTCGTCAGCCTGTACCTGGTGTTCTTCCTCAGCGACGTGCTGAAGCCTCCGCCGGAGGAGTTCCTGTGGGCGAGTTCGCTGATCCTCGTCGCACGCCTGTTCGACGCGGTCGCCGACATCGTGATGGGCGCCGTCGTCGACAACACCCGCACCCGGTGGGGCCACTACAAGCCGTGGATCGCGGGCGGGGTGGTGGCGTCCGCGGTCTGCACCGTGCTGCTGTTCGCCGACCTGGGGCTGCGCGGGACGGCGTTCGTGGTCGGGTTCGCCGTGGTCTACCTGCTGTGGAGCCTGTCGTGGACCGCGAACGACATCCCGTACTGGTCGTTGCTGCCCGCGCTGACGATCGACCAGAAGCAGCGTGAGCGCTTCGGCTCTGTGGCCAAGATCTTCGCCACCATCGGACTCTTCACCGTTGTCGTCGCCGTGATCCCGGTGACCTCGGCCCTGCGGGACCGCGCGGGGGAGACCGGGGCGTGGACGCTGTTCGCGATCGGGGTGGTGGCGATCATGCTGGCCAGCCAGTCGGTGACGCTGTTCGGGGTGAAGGAGCCGCGGATCGCCGTCGAGCAGGAGCGGACGAGCCTGCGCGAGCTGGCGCGGGTGGTGACCGGCAACGACCAACTGCTGTGGACGGCGATCGCGATGGTGCTGTTCATGACCGGCTACCTGACCACCACGACGTTCGGCACCTACTACTTCAAGTACGTCTACGGCGACGAGAGCATGTACTCCCCGTTCGGGGCCGTGCTGGTCGCGAGCCAGCTGGTGGGCTACGCGGTGTTCCCCGTGTTCTCCCGCCGCTTCTCCCGGCGGACGCTGTTCGGCGCGGCGATCGCCCTGATCCTCGTCGGTTACGTCGTCTTCTTCTTCGCCCCGACCCACATCGCCTGGGTCGCCGTGGCCGGCCTGCTGCTGTTCCTCGGCGACTCCTTCGTCACCCTGCTGATGCTGGTCTTCCTCACCGACACCATCGAGTACGGGCAGTGGAAGCTCGGACGCCGCAACGGCGCGGTCACCTTCGCCCTCCAGCCGTTCATCAACAAGGTCGGTGCCGCGCTGTCGACCCAGGTGGTGGCGATCGCGATCGTCGTCGCGGGCGTGAACCCCGACCGCCCGCAGGACACGACGCCCTCGGGGCTGCTCACGATCAGAATCGGCATGCTCGTCCTGCCGCCGGTGCTCATCCTGGCCAGCTACCTCATCTACCGTGCGAAGTTCCGCATCGACGAGGCCTTCTACGCCCGCATCGTGGCCGACCTCAGGGAGCGCGGCAGCCTGCACTGAGCGACGGGCGGGCGTCCGCGGTGGCCTCAGTCGGCCCGTGAGGGCGCCGCGCCGTAGGTGATCGCCAGGTACTCGGGGTGCCGCTGGATCCAGCCGGTGATGAACGGGCAGACCGGCAGCGCCTTGCGCGCCCCGGCGGCGACCAGGCCGTCGAGCGCGTGACGGGCGATGGCCGAACCCACCCCTTGCCCCTCGAACGCCGGGTCCACCTCGGTGTGGGTGAACACCACGAGGGCGTCGGTGAGCTGGTACTCCGCGAAGCCGGCCAGGCGGCCGTCGACGTGGGCCTCGTAGCGGCCGGCCGCCGGGTTGTCCGTCACGACGACCCCGCTCACGATGCGCTCCCGTGCCCGGTGGCGGGCCGCCCCGCAGTGTCGTCGCGGAGGCCGCCGGCCAGCGGCCCGTGAAAGGTCTGGTGCGCCATCCTCACTCCATCCTGTGCGCGGCAGGTGGTCCCGCCGGTCGTGGCTGTCAACGCCGCGAGGGCTCCGGATACTCCCACCGGCCGTGCGGGGGTGCTCACGGGAGGTGGGAGCATGGTCCCCGATGAGACTCACCGACCTGCTCGCCGACGACGGGGCCGCCGACCCGGACGCCCTCTACGACGCCTTCCTCGCCTGGACGGCCGCGGACGGCATCACCCCGACCGGATCGGGGAAGTCGCTGATCGCCACGGCGGCCCACTTCGCCGCCCTCGCGGCGGGCGGCCGCAGCTACTACACCGCGCCGATCAAGGCGCTGGTCAGCGAGAAGTTCTTCGCGCTGTGCGCGGTCTTCGGCGCCTCGAACGTGGGGATGGTCACCGGGGACGCCGCGGTGAACCCGGACGCGCCCATCGTGTGCTGCACCGCGGAGATCCTGGCCAACATCGCCCTGCGCGAGGGACGGGCGGCGCGGGTCGACCAGGTGGTCATCGACGAGTTCCACTTCCTCGCCGACCGCGACCGGGGCTGGGCCTGGCAGGTGCCGCTGGTCGAGCTGCCGCAGGCGCAGTTCGTGATCATGTCCGCGACGCTGGGCGACATGAGCGCGACGGCGGCGGCCCTCGAGCGCCGCACCGGACGCCCGGCGACGATCGTCGGCGGCGCCGTGCGTCCCGTCCCCCTGGTGTACAGCTGGGCTCTGACCCCGGTGCACGAGACCATCCAGGGCCTGATCGACACCCGCCAGGCGCCGGTGTACGTCGTGCACGCCACCCAGGGCAGCGCCGTCGACCGCGCGCAGGCGCTGCTGAGCTCCGGCATCATCGACCGCAGCCATCGCGCGGAACTCGTCGACGCCCTGCGCGGCTTCCGGTTCGCGGGCGGCTTCGGCCGGACGCTCTCGACACTGCTGCACGCAGGCATCGCCGTCCACCACGCCGGCATGCTCCCGCGGTACCGCCGCCTGGTGGAGACCCTCGCCCAGCGGGGGCTGCTCACCGTGATCTGCGGCACGGACACCCTCGGCGTGGGTATCAACGTCCCGATCCGGACCGTGCTGTTCGCGGCCCTGACCAAGTTCGACGGACGGCGCTCGCGCGTGCTGCGCAGCCGCGAGTTCCACCAGATCGCCGGCCGCGCCGGGCGGCCCGGCTTCGACACCGTCGGCTACGTGGTGGCGCAGGCGCCCGAGCACGAGGTGGAGAACGCCCGGATCGTGGCGAAGTTCGAGAACGACCCGAAGAAGCTGAAGAGCGTCCGCCGCAAGAAACCGCCGGAGGGGTTCGTCAACTTCGGCGAGGCCACCTTCACCAGGCTGATCGAGTCCGAGCCCGAGCCGCTGCACGCCCGGATGCGGGTGACCCACGCGATGCTGCTGAACCTGCTCCAGCGCGACGAGGACACCGGCGCGGCGCTCGCGGCGCTCGTCGACTCCTGCACCCCCGACCGCGTCCAGCGCCAGCGGCTGCTGCGGCGTGCCGCGGCGATGGGACGCTCGCTGCTCCGCGCAGGGGTGGTCACCCGGCTCGCCGAACCGACCCCGGGGGGGCGCCGGTACGCCCTGGCCGTCGACCTCCAGCACAACTTCGCGCTCAACCAGCCGCTGAGCGCGTTCGCGCTCGCCGCGATGGCCGAGCTCGATCCCGACGCCCCCGGCTACGCTCTGGACGTCGTCAGCGTGATCGAGGCCACCCTCGAGGACCCGACCGTGATCCTGCTGGCCCAGCAGTTCCGGGCCCGTGGCGAGACGGTCGCCGAGCTGAAGGCGGACGGCTACGACTTCGAGGAGCGCAGGGAGCTGCTCGACGAGGTCACGTGGCCGCGCCCGCTGGCGGAGTTGCTGGAGCACGTGTACTCCGGCGAGCTCGCGCTCCACCCGTGGCTCGCGGAGACACCGGTGAAGCCGAAGTCGGTCGTCCGGGACCTCTACGAGCGGGCCATGACCTTCGGTGAGTACATCGGCTTCTACAAGCTGCAACGCAGCGAGGGCCTGCTGCTGCGCTACCTGTCCGACGCCTACCGTGCCCTGCGGCAGACCGTCCCCGAGTCGCTGCGTACCGAGGACCTCGAGGACCTCGTCGAATGGCTGGGCGAGGTGACCCGGCTCACCGACAGCTCGCTGCTGGACGAGTGGGAGTCGCTGGCGGGGTTGTCGGCGGGCACCACGGCCGACGAGGTCGCCGTCCCGCGGCAGACCGTGACCAGCAACGTGCGTGCGTTCCGGGTGCTGGTGCGCAACGCGATGTTCCGGCGCGTGGAGCTGGCCTCCGGTGACGACGTGGACGCGCTCGTCGCCCTCGAGCCCGGCGGGCCGATGACCTGGGCAGCCTGGGACGAGGCGCTGGGGGAGTACTGGGACGAGCACGAGGTGCTGCCGGTCGACGCCGACGCCCGTGGCCCGGCGCTGTTCGTGGTCACCGAGCGTGGCCGTACCTGGGACGTCCGCCAGATCGTCGACGACCCGCAGGGCAACCACGACTGGTCGATCACGGCCCGCGTCGACCTCGACGAGTGCGAGGACGCGGGCGAACTGGTGCTGCACACGCTGGGCTTCGGGCGGCTGGACGGCTGAGGCCCCCACCCGCCGGCGGAACGACGGACCGGCGTCGATAACAGTTCCGTCGAGCGTGGCGCGTCGCCGCGGTGCGCGGAGCGCGCACGGGCGACGATGGGGCAATGGCAGTTCACGAGGGACGACGGGTGCCGCGGGCCGGGGTCCGTCGGTGGGGGAGAGCGGCGGCGGTGACCCTGGGCGTGGGCCTGGCGGCCGGCCTCGCCGCCTGCGGGACGGGCGGCACGGCGTTCACGCCGAAGCCGGTGGTGACGATCACTCCGACGCCGGCCGCGCCGGGCAGCGGGCCGACCTCGCCGTCACCGAGCGTGACGCCGTCGCAGACTCCGAGCGCGCCGCCCAGCACGCCGGCGGTGAAGGCGACCGGCAGCATGGGTGTGTTCATGACCGTCACCGAGGCGTTGTCCGGAACCTGCCGCACGGTGGACGGGGCGCCCACCATCGCGATGACCGACCCGAAGAACGAGTTCTACACGTCGGTGAAGGTCACCGTCGTGCTGACCGCGTCCAGAAAGGCCGTGAGCTCCGTCGCCACGACCTTCGAGGAGGACAGCGAGGGCTTCACCTGGAAGCTCGGCTACGACGCTGCGAAGCCGGTCAAGGGCACCTCGGCCGCGCTCACCGTCTCGGGGAGCACCTACACGGTGAAGGGCAAGCTCAACGCCCTGGAGACCCGTGGCGGCAAGACCAGGACCGAGGTCCTGCCCTTCACGATCGTCGCGAGGTGCGCCTCCGCGCAGTGGTGACCTGCGCGGGGGCCCTCCGTCGTCAGGAGATCTTCGCCCCGGAGGACTTCTTGTCGACCGTCTCGAAGCCGTCCCGGGCGCCGGTGACGACCACGTAGAGGGTCTTGTTGCGGTCCGCTGAGGTGGTCTTGTAGGTCTTGCCGGTCGCCTTGTCGATGGCCGTCGAGCCGCGGTACCACTGGTAGGTGTAGGTCACCGGGCCGGGGCCCCAGATGCCGCGGATCGCGGTGAGGGTCTTGCCGACCTTCCGGGTGCCGTCGATCTTCGGCTTGTACACCGTGGTGAACGTGCCCTTGGCCACTTTCTCCGTGGCGTCGGAGGCCTTGGTCACGGCGGTGTACCCCACCTTGGTGCCGGTGACGGACACCGAGATCGTCGCGCCAGCGTCTGCCGCCTGGAGCACGTAGGTGCTCGCGGTGGCACCCTTGATCGCCTCGTCCCCGCGGTACCACTGGTAGGCCAGGGTGACCTTGGCCGGCGTCCAGCTGCCGGCGGAGGCGGTGAGCTTCTGGCCGACCGCGGCCGTGCCAGAGACCTTCGGGGTGGGCGTGGCGGTGAAGGTCGCGTTGTCGACCATGTCGGTGGCGGCGGAGGTGCGGCTGGTGAGCGTGTAGCCCGTCTTCAGGCCGGTGACCACCACGCGGAGCGTCGAGCCGGCGTCCTCGGGCTGCACGGCGTAGGTGGTGTCGGTGGCGCCGCTGATCGCGGACGTGCCGCGGTACCACTGGTAGGAGAGCCCGACGGTGCCCGGGCCCCAGTCGCCGGCCTCCACGCTGAGCGTCTTGCCGACCTTCGCCGACCCGGTGACGGTCGGCGCCGCGGAATCCAGGGACATGAACAGCGCGGCCCAGGTCTGGATGTCCGCTGTGCCGGACGCGCTGCGTCCGGCGGTCACCTGGAAGGACTTCAGCGCGGAGACGGTGGCCGGGCCGAAGGCGTCCCCGGCGTCGGGGGAGTAGCCCAGGCCCTTCAGCAGGGCGTTCAGGGCGCTGGTGCGGACGCCGGTCGTCCCGCTGGTCAGCTTCGCGAACAGGGCGCTGAGGGTGTACGGGCCGGACTGGCCGTCGACCTCGAGCTTCTTGGCCTTCTGGAACTTCTTCACCGCGGACACGGTCGCTGCGTCGTAGGTGCCGGTGATCGACGTGCTGTAGCCCGCCGCCTTCAGCAGGTACTGCAGCGCGGTCACGCGGAATCCGCTGTCGCCGGACTCCAGCAGGATCGTGATCGGCACGACGTTGTAGTCGTTGAGGTTGTAGGTGTCGATCAGCGTCTTCAGTTGCTTGGCGTAGGACGCGGAGTCCTTCGGCTTCACCACGTCGGCGATCGCGTCGACGAACTTCGGCACGCTCGACATCACGGCGCGAGCGCCCTTGTAGGCGGAGTCCTCGGTGATGGCCGCGGCGTTCGCGTAGAACGAGTTGGTCATCGACGTGAACTTGCCGTACTGCGTGGAGCCGATCGTGACGCAGCCGGACTGGTACATGCTCGAGGCGGACGCGGCCACGCTGTCGCCGTTGGCCAGCACGAACGACGGGTAGCGGCGCAGGCCCGCGTAGTAGGACCGGTTCTTCCAGTAGCTGAGGGTGGTCTTCACCACGCCGTAGGCGCGTCCGCGGGCCTCCACGACCTCCCAGTCGCCGCTGGACAGCTTCTTGGTGAGCACGGCCACGTGGCCGATGCCGTTGGAGCGCGCGGGGTTGTTGCGCAGGAAGACGAGGTCGCCGGTGGCGGGGGAGCCGCTCACCTTCCGGGTCACGTTGTACTGCGCGGCGGCGAGGTCCGTGATCGGGTTGCCCGAGCGGCCGAACAGCCACTGCACGAGTTCCGAGCAGTCGAACTTCGGCGGGTTCGGGTTGCTGATCGCCGCCTCGGCGCCGAGCACGTACGGCTTGCCTACCTGGGCCAGCGCGAGCTTGCCGAACTGGGAGGCGGTCATCGAGGCGCTGCACGGGGTGTCGAAGTAGTTGTTCGCCTTGTCCACTGCGGCGGAGGTGCCCCAGTCGGAGGCCAGGATCGCCTGGGCGATCGAGACCGACGCCGGCACGCCGAACTTCTGCTGCGTCTTCTGCGCCGCGGTCACCACGCGGGAGATGAAGGAGCTCTTCTCGGTGGTGGACACGGCCCTCGCGGGCGCGGCGTCGACGAGGGCAAGGCCGATCGCCATGGCCAGCCCAATGGTCACGGACAGCACTCTCGTCACAGCTTTCACAGGGTCCTTGGTAGCTGGGCGGTGGGGGGCCAGCAAGGGTCCGGTTGAGGGTTGAGGGTTGAGTGCGCACACGGAACAGCCGATTGACTAGGTGTTTTGAAGGAAATCGCCCTCAAGTCGTGGTTCAGGGTTGGGTTGAGAGTTGGTCCGCGGCCGGGACACGAGGAGGCGGCGCCGCGATCGGCTAGGTTGGGTCCGTCCACTCCCGAACGAGGTAGGTGCGATGGTCCGGACGACGCGACGCGGGCTTCTGCAGGCGGTCGGGGCGGCAGCGGGGCTGGGGGCGGCGGGAACGCTGGGGGCGTGCGCGCCCGTCCCCGGGGGTCCGACGCCCTCAGGGGCGACGGGCGGTGCCTCCGCACCGCCGGCGACGAACTCCCCCACGGCCGCGACGACGACGCCGACGGCATCGGCGGGCCTGCGCCTGGTGACCGCGAGCGACGGGCACCTCGGTGAGCCGGGCACCGACTCCCGCCGCTTCCTCGAGGAACTCGTGGACGCGGTGAACACGCTGCACGCCACCGCCCCGGTGGACATCGCCGTGCTCAACGGCGACATCGGACACGGCGGTGCTGCCCTGCTGAGGGAGGCCAAGAAGGGGCTCGACCGGCTGGAGATGCCCTACCTCGTCACGCAGGGCAACCACGACGAGGTGTCGGCCGCGGACTGGGAGGACATCTGGGGCGCGCCCGGCGACCAGGTGTACCGGCTGGGGCGCCGCAGCCTGGTGCTCGCGAACACGTCCAACGAGGCCGGGGACTACCTGTGCGCGGATCAGGACTGGCTCGCTCAGGCGCTGTCGGGCGAGGCAGGGCAGCAGGACGTGCTGGTCTTCATGCACATCACCCCGAACACCTGGACGAAGTGGGGCATCGCCTGCCCGGGGGTCCGGCGCGTGCTCGCCGGGGCCCCGAACGTGCGCGCGGTGTTCAACGGCCACGACCACGACCAGGGCGGGGTGAAGGTCGACGAGGGCGTCCACTACTTCTTCGACGCCCACTACGGTGGGCACTGGGGGACGCCCTACCGCGCGTTCCGCCTGGTCGAGCTGGGGGAGGGGCACCTCGGCACGCGGCTGGTCACCACCACTGGCGAGCGACGCTCCGGGGACGACCTGCGCTGGTGAGGCGCGCCGGCGTCGGTGTCAGGCCTGGCCGATGATGGTGTTGAGGGCGAGCACGATGATCGCCCCGTTGAAGAAGAAGCTCGAGACCGCGTGGACGGTCACGGTCCAGCGCACGCGCCGGGTGAGGATGTCGACGTCGGAGGTCGCGAACGTCGTGCCGATGGTGAACGCCAGGTAGGCGAAGTCCACCAGGAGGGGCTGCGGCGTGGCGGGGAACGCGAACTGCTGCTGCGGCGCGGCGTAGTTGAGCTGGAAGTACCACTGCGCATAGCCCCAGTGCAGCAGTCCCCACGCCAGCAGCATGGCCCAGGCCCCGAGCACCTTGATCGCCCAGCCGAGTTCGGGGTCCTCACGCAGGAGCAGGACCAGCACCGCGGACAGGACGCCGGTGGTCGCGGCGACGACGGAGGCCGTCAGCCCGACAACCCGGACGACCGGGCTCACCTGGATCCGGCGGGGCGCGAGGTCGGCACCCCGTCCACCGGGGCGGGCGGTGAGCCACAGCGCGACGATCATGGCGGACGCGTAGGCCGTGCCGAGCGCGCACCACGAGAAGAGCAGGGCCACGGAGAGATCGTCATTCTCGGCGAGGATGAAGCCGACGCCGATCACGATCAGCAGCAACTGCACGGCGAGCCCGAGGACGACTCCGGTGTCGCTCATGCGCTCCCGCCAGATCGCCACGGCCGGGAGTCTACGCCGCGCGGCCGGGCCTCCGGCGCACCAGACGGGCCACCACGCCGACGCAGAGGGCGGCCGCGCCCGCGACGACCGACGGCCAGGGCAGCGTCGCGGCGAGCACCACGCAGCCGACCACGCCGAAGACGTTGAGGGCGCGGGGCCAGCGCCGGTCGTCCCCGGACTGGGTGAACGCCGCGAGGTTCGCGATGGCGTAGTACACGAGCACGCCGAAGGACGAGAAGCCGATCGCCCCCCGCAGGTCGAGCATCGCGGCGGCGGCCGCAGCAAGGGCCGCGATCACGACCTCGGCCCGGTGCGGAGAGCGGAAGCGCGGGTGGACGGCCGCCAGGCCGCGGGGCAGGTCGCCGTTGCGGGCCATCGCGAGGGCCGTGCGCCCGATCCCCGCGAGCAGGGCCAGGAGGGCGCCGAGGCTCGCGACGGCGGCCCCGGCCTGCACCAGCGGGGCCAGGGGCTCGAGGCCGACGGCCAGCACGGCGTCGCGCAGCGGTGCGGTCGATGCGGCGAGGCCGGCCGGGCCGAGCGCCGCGACCAGCGTCCAGCCGACCAGCGCGTAGACGACCACGGCAATGCCGAGGGCCGCAAGGATCGCGCGCGGGATCGTCCGCCGGGGATCGCGCACCTCCTCGCCCATGGTGGCGATCCGCGCGTAGCCGGCGAAGGCGAAGAACAGCAGTCCCGCGGACTGGAGGACGCCGTAGGGCCCTCCGGGGAGGTCGACCACCGGTGTCCCGGCCGGGGACGGCTGACGCAGGAGCACGGCGACGACCACCACCGCCAGGCACGCCAGGGTGAAGGCGACGAGCAGGCGGGCGGCCAGCGCCGTCCGGGTGACGCCGAGGTAGTTGATCGCGCCGAGGGCGAGGACCGCGGCCACCGCCAGCGCGCGCTGCGTCCACCCCTGCCCCGGGAGGGCGTAGCCGGCGAAGGTCAGCGCCATCGCCGCGCTCGAGGCGGTCTTGCCGACCACGAAGCCCCAGCCGGCCGTGAACCCCCACCACTCGCCCAGGCGCTCCCGCCCGTAGACGTAGGTGCCGCCGGACGTGGGGTAGGCCGCCGCCAGCTGGGCGGAAGCGGTGGCGTTGGCCCACGCGACGAGCGCGGCCAGCGCCAGCCCGGCGAACAGGCCCCAGCCTGCCGCCCCCGCGGCGGGGGCGAAGACGGCGAACACGCCCGCACCGACCATCGAGGCCAGCCCGAGCACGATCGCGTCGCCGGTGCCGAGCCGGCGGGCGAGTGCGGGCGTGTCCGTCACGGCCGGGACCGGGCGTTCGCGCTCAGGCCTCGCGGACCTCGTCGAGGTCATCCAGCGCGGGCAGGGCGTGCCCCGGGTAGCTCAGGGGACGGGCCGGGATGCCCGCCACGGTGGTGAACGGCGCGACGTCCTCGAGCACCACGGAGCCGGCCCCGATCCTGGCTCCCTCGCCCACGCGGATGTTGCCCAGCACCTTGGCCCCGGCGCCGATCATCACGCCCCGGCCGATCTTGGGGTGCCGGTCGCCGCCAACCTTGCCCGTGCCGCCGAGGGTCACCTCGTGCAGCATCGAGAAGTCGTCCTCGACGACGGCCGTCTCGCCGATCACCACCGAGGTGGCGTGGTCGAACATGATCCCCTTGCCGATGCGCGCGCCGGGGTGGATGTCGACGGCGAATGCCTCGGAGATCCGGCTCTGCAGGTAGAGCGCGAGCGCGGACCGCTCGTGCGTCCAGTAGTAGTGCGCCACCCGGTAGGACTGGAGGGCGTGGAAGCCCTTGAAGTAGAGCAGGGGGACGGAGTAGCCACGGCAGGCCGGGTCGCGGCTGAGCACGGCGCGCAGGTCCTCGCGGATCGCGATGCCGATGGTGCGGTCGTCCTCGAACGCCCGCCGGATCAGTTCGCGCAGGCTGAGCGAGGTGATGGTCTCGCTGCCGAGCTTGCTGGCCAGGATGAAGCTGAGGGCGTCCTCGAGCCGCGCGTGGGAGAGCACATTGGTGTGCAGGAAGCTCGCCAGCGCGGGCTCGGCCTGCGCGTCGGCGGCCACCTCTGCGCGGATGCGGTTCCACACCTCGTCGCGATGCACGGTCATGTCGGTCACTTCTCTGCTTCCGTCGGTGAGAGCGCGCGGAGCGCCTGGAGGACGTCGGGCCGGCGCGGGGCGCCCACCATGCGGTGGCGCTCCACACCGTCCGCGTCGAGCACAAGCACGGTGGGGGTGCGGGTTATTCCCAGCTCGCTCACCAGGTCGAGCCGCTGGGCGGCGTCGATCTCGATGTGGGTCACCCCGCTCGACGCAGCGCTGACCTCGCCGAGCACCTTCGCCGTCACCCGGCACGGCGCGCACACTTCCGAGGAGAACTGGACGAACGTCGCCGCGTCGCCGATGGGGCGACCCAGTCGCGCGGCGTCCAGCCCGCCCGCCGCGGCGGGGGCCGCACGGAGGCGTCCGTCGAGCGCGCGCCGGTAGAGCCCGAAGCCCAGCGCGAGCAGCACGGCGGCCGCCAGCACCCATGCCCCGGTCATCGCACGGTCCCCGTGGCGGGACGGCGCGCGCGCAGCCGCTGCGCCAGCAGGTAGACCTCGCAGCCGAGGCACACGTCGAAGGCGGCGTTGAGCAGTGCGGCCACCAGGGCGAAGCCGACCGCGACGTAGAACAGGCCGGCCAGGCCGAGCAACGCCCCGGCCAGGCCGAGCACGGCGAAGGCCAGTCCGACGGACTGCGCGAAGCGCGGCGGGCGCTCGTCCTCCAGCTCTGCCGGGGCGCCCAGGCGGGGGCGGACCACCCGGCGGAAGACCCAGCCGTACGGCTGGTAGCGCAGGCCGAGCAGGGCTCCGGCGCCGAAGGCGATGGCCTGCAGGATCAGCAGCGGGAGCCCGAGCGTCGGGCCGGCGAGGAGGGTCGCGGCGAGCACGACGGTGGTGATCGCCGCGCCGAAGCGCGGGCCGCGGGGATCGATCAGGGCGGGGGCGGGAATGGGCGTGGGCATATGTGAGGGTCCTCGAGATGGTGGGGTCGTAGACGGTGGGCGGCAGCGGACGCGGGTCGTCCCCGGAACGGGAGTTCGGGTTCGCCGGCGGCCGGGGCCGCGGCGATCAGGCTGCGGTCAGGCCAGGCTGCGACAACAACACATGCACATGGGAACACGCGGAACGCTCAGCGATACGGCGAGCCTGCGGCTGGTGTGCATGTCGTCGAGGGTAACACGGGCCCCCCGGAGGGCAGAAAGTGCGGGTCTCGCCCTTCGGCGTGCCCTGCCACCCGGACGCGGCCAGGCGCCGCCGGGCACACGCCGGTTATCCTTGCGGTCATGCACGTGCCCGCATGGCTCCCGCGACCCGGACTCCGGTCCCGGGTGGCTGCCGGCGTGGTCACGCTGCTGGCGCTCGTTCCGGCCCTGCTCCGCCTTCCGAAGGTGAGCGTGGTGGCCTGCTTCGAGACCGGCCACCCGCTCTACCAGTGGGTGCCCAGCAGCGACTTCACGGGGGGCGCGCACTGCGTGAGCGCCCCCACCACGGTCGTCAGCTGGACGCTGATGGTGGCGGCCACGCTCGTGGTGCAGCTGCTCCTGCTGCCGGTGCTGCTCGCTGCCGGCGCGCTCCTCGTCCGTGGCGCCCGGGCCGTCGCGGCCTCCGCGCACCGGATCCTCGCCGGCGCGCTGGTCCAGCTCGTCGCCCTGCTCGTCCCCGAGCAGCGGCCCGTCCCGGTGCGCGTCCGCGCGGACTACCGGGGCCTCGACCGCTCGCGGGCCAACCCGCGCCGCGGTCCTCCGTCCCGCTCCTGCTGATCCTGTGATCCGGCCGCGCCCCGGCGCGCGGCCATGACGCCTGCGCGCGTCCGGACGATCTCCGCGTCCCCCCTCACACCCGTCAGGAACCCAGGGCACCCCGCCCGGAACGGACACACACCCATGTCGAACCAGAAGACTCCCCCCACCCCCTCCCGCGGCACCCGCCGCGAGGAACTCCGCCGGCAGCAGGAAGCTGCCTCCGCCCGCGCCGGGCGCCTCGCCCGGGCCACCTGGATCGTGGGCCTTGCCGTGATCGCCGTGATGGCCGGCATCATGGTCTGGGCCTTCACCCGTCCCGCAGACCCCGGTGCGGCCGCGCCCGGAGCGCTGGTCGCCCCGGCCGGCGCGACCGATGCCGGTGCCGTCGTCGTCGGCCAGGAGTCGGCGCCGGTCACGGTCACCATCTACGCCGACTTCATGTGCCCCTACTGCGGGCAGTTCGAGCGGGCCAACGGCGGCGACCTCGCCGCAGCGGTGTCCGCGGGAACCGCCAAGCTGGAGCTGCACGCGATGTCCTTCCTCGACAACGCATCCTCGGGGACCCGCTACTCGACCCGGGCGGCGAACGCCTTCGCCACCGTCGCCAACGCCGATCCCGCCGCGGCGATGGCCTTCTACCGGCTCCTGTTCGAGCAGCAGCCGGCCGAGAACACCCCCGGGCTCACCGACGCCCAGCTCACCGACCTGGCCCGCCAGGCCGGGGCGACCGAGGCGGTCACGGCCTCCTTCGCGGAGGGCACCTACCAGCCCTGGATCGCCCAGGTGACCCAGAAGGCCTGGGACTCCGGAGTGAAGGGCACGCCCACCGTGCTGATCAACGGGCAGACCTTCACCGGTGACCCGTACACGGCCGGCCCGCTGGCCGCGGCGATCGCGCAGGCCGCCGGTGCCTAGTGCCGCACTGGCCGCCCTCGTCCGCCTGCGGCGGTCGAACGGGTGGATCTGGGGGACCATGCTGTTCTCGGCCCTGATCAGCCTGACCGCGTCCTTCGTGCTGTCGGTGGACGCGGTCGTGCTGGCCGCCGACCCGCGCGCGGCGCTGGCGTGCAACATCAACGCCGTGCTGAGCTGCGGGACGGTCGGCACCTCCTGGCAGGCGAGCCTGTTCGGCTTCCCGAACGCGTTCCTCGGCCTCGCCGCCGAGCCGGTGGTCATCACGATCGCCGTGGCCTCGCTGGGTGGGGTCCGGTTCCCGCGGTGGTTCATGCTCTCTGCCCAGGTGGTCTACACCCTCGGCGTTGTCTTCGCGTACTGGCTGTTCTTCCAGTCCTACTTCGTGATCGGTGCGCTGTGCCCGTGGTGCCTGCTGGTGACCCTGTCGACGACCCTGGTGTTCACCTCGCTCACCCACGTGAACATCCGTGACGGGAACCTCTACCTGCCGCCGCGGGCGAGCGCAGCGGCACGGGCGTTCGTCGACGCGGGCCTGGACGCCCTCCTGGTGACGGTGTGGCTGATGGCGGTCGTCACCATGGTGGTGGTCAAGTACGTGCCGCTCATGACCTGAGCCGCGCGGCCTCCTCCGCGGCGCCGGCGAGGGCGTCCAGCACGGCGCGGACGGCAGCGCGCTCGAGCCGGTCCGGACGCCCCAGCGCGACGATCGAGCGGGCCGATCGCACGTCGCGCAGGGGCAGCAGGACCACCTCCGGCCGCGGCCGGGTGGTGAAACGGGGCAGCAGGGCGCAGCCCACGTCCGCGGCGACCAGCGCTTCCACCACCCGGTTGTCCCGGATGCGCTGGACGACCTCGAGCGGCCGGCCGGCGCGGTTCTCGATCGCGATCCGGACCGTGTCGAACGGGAAGCCCACCGGAACGCCGATCCACCGCTCGCCCGCCAGGTCGGACGCGGTGAGCGCGGCGCGCGAGGCCAGAGGGTGACCGGCCGGCACGGCGACGTCCAGCGGCTCGTGGGTGAGCAGGCGCGCGGCCAGCCCGTCCGAGCCCTCCGGCGCGTCGGCGAGGCTGTGGCCGACCACCAGGTCGTGGTCGGCCGCGCGGCCCGCGAAGTCGGCCTCTGCCACGTCCTCGTCGCTCAGCACCACCACGACGCCGCTGCCCGCCGTACGGGCGACCAGCCCGGGGGTGAGGAACTCCAGGGCGCTGGGCAGGCCGCACACGGTCACCGTGCCGGTGGGCGTGCCGCGCAGGTCGTCCAGCGAGCGCTGGAGGCGGCCGACGACCGTGGCGACCTCGACGGCCCCCTCGGCGAGGAGCCGGCCGGCGGCCGTCAGCCGCAGCCCGCGGCCGTCCTGCTCGACCAGCGCCGTGCCGAGGGCCCGCTCCGCACTGCGCAGCTGCTGGCTCACCGCCGACGGCGAGCGGTACGTCGCGGCGGCGACCGCCGTCACGGTGCCGCGATCGGCGAGTTCCCTGAGCAGCGCCAGATGATGCAGTTCCATGAAGTCAGCCTAAAGCCTCACTTCAGAATCTTGCGCTTGTCCTTCACCAGCGAGGGGGTCAGCATGGTGGCGTGCCCGTCCGCCATCGCCTGCTCGCCGTCCTCGTGGCCGCCATCTGGGGGGTCAACTTCCTCGCGATCCACGCCTCGCTGGCGCAGTTCCCGCCGTTCTTCCTCGTGGCGCTGCGGTTCGCGCTGATCGCCGTGCCCACGATCCTGCTGGTGCCGCGGCCGCGCGTGCCCCTGCGGTGGCTGGTGGGCTACGGGCTCGGCTTCGGGGTGGTGCAGTTCACGTTCCTCTACGCGGGGATGGCTGCGGGGATGCCCACCGGGCTGGCCTCGCTGGTGCTCCAGGCGTCGGCACCGTTCACGCTCGTGCTCGGCGGCGTCCTGCTGCGGGAGAGGGTGACCGCGCGCCAGTGGGTGGGCATCGTCACCGCCGTGGCGGGCATGGCGCTGGTGGGCGTGGCCCGTGCCCAGGCCGCCGCGCTGCTGCCGTTCCTGCTGGTGCTCGCCGGCGGCCTCGGCTGGGCCTTCGGGAACCTCGCCAGCCGGCTCGCGCGCCCCGAGAACCCGCTGCACCTCACGCTGTGGATGTCGGTCGTCGTGCCCGTCCCGATGCTCGCCCTCTCGCTGTGGCTGGAGGGCCCGGCGCAGGTCGGGGCTGCCCTCGCCGGCTCCGTGACCGCGTCGGCGATCCCTGCCTGGATCGGCCTCGCCTACACCTGCGTGATCGGGACGGCGGTCGGCTCGGGCCTGTGGACGTGGCTGCTCGCCCGCCACCCGGCCGGCGTGGTGGCGCCGTTCTCGATGCTGGTGCCGGTGGTCGGCATCGCCACCGCCGCGCTGGTGCTCCACGAGATCCCGGGCGTGTGGGAACTCGCCGGCGGGGCCGTGGTGGTCATCGGGGTGCTCATCGGCGCGCGGCGTCCGCGGGCCGGACGGCCCGCACGCGGGGTGCAGGACGACCTGACGCCGGCGGGCGTCCCGGTGGGCGGGGTGGGATCAGCGGGCGTCGTCGCCCGGACCTGAGGCGCCGGGGTCGTCGGTGGCGCGCTTCTCCTCCTCGCGACGGCGCAGGTCCTCCTCCCATCGCCTCAGCATCCGCTCGTGGGCGTCCCCGTCGTGGGCGAGCCGGGCGAGGAACTCCGGGTCGTCATCGGGTCCCTTCGGGCGCCGGCGCCCCGACCACTCGTCGCCGGGCTGGCCCGCCGTCCGGGAGGGTGGGGGCACAGGACGGTTCGGGGCGCGGCCGGTGGGCCGGCCGGCGATGAGCCAGGCGATGCCGCCGGCGAGCGGGAGAATGACGACCAGCAGGATCCAGGCCCACTTCGGCAGGTTCCTCACCCGCGCCTCGTCGGCGAGGATCGCGTCCACGAGGCAGAACACGAGCAGGATCAGCTCGAGGGCGACGGGCAGTATCCGGATCATGCGCACTCCTGGGGGTCCTGCCGCCCACGATAGGGCATCGACGGCCCTCCCGCCGTCGCTGCACCGCACGCGGCCGACCGGTGCCGGGCGACCCGGCCGTGGGTGCTCCCGCGCGGGACGGAAGCGGGTCAGCGGTCCTCGGCGGGCGGCCCGGAGTCGTCCGGCTCCGCCTGGTCGCGGAGTTCCTCCTCCCGTCGGCGGAGGTCCTCCTCCCACCGCTTCATCATCCGCTCGTGGTCGGCGTTGGTGCGCTTGAGCCGGGCGATGAACTCCGGGTCGTCGTCCGGGGCGACCGGGCGCAGGTAGGGCGGGCGCTCCCAGGTGGGCCCGGACGGTGTCGGGCCGGGCGGGACGGGGGGTGTGCGCCGGGCGGCGCGCTGCGGCCGTCCGGCGAGGAGCCAGGCGATCACGCCGACGAACGGGACGATGACGATCAGCAGGATCCAGGCCCAGCGGGGCAGGTTCCGGATGCGCGCCTGGTCGGCCATCACGCAGTCGATCAGGCCGAACACGAGGAGTGCCACCTCGAGCACTGCGGGCAGGATGCGGATCATCGGACTCCTGTGGACAACTGGCCCTCCACGATAAGCCATCGCCCAAGCGCACCGGGGGCGAACACCGCCGGTGCCCGGCGGCCGGGCCTCAGGCGGCGAGCGAGCGCGACCTCAGCTGGCCGCAGAACGCCTGGGCGATCAGCCGGCCGTTGCGGGAGACCTCGGTGTCCTGAGCCTGCATGGCGCGCCGCAGGGCGCGTCCGTCCCCGCCGCCGAGCTCCGCCCAGCGTCCCATCAGTTCGGGGGAGGCCTCGGGGTGGAACTGCACGCCCACGGCCGACCCGATCCGGAAGGCCTGGTGGGGGTAGGCCGCGGAACTCGCCAGCGGCACGGCCCCGGGCGGAAGGACGGTCACCGCGTCGTCGTGGGACTCGGGCAGCAGCGAGTGCCCCTGTTCCGCCAGCCGTCCCAGCAGCGGGTCGTCCAGCGCAGCCTCATGCCAGGTGATGCGGCACGCGCCGTGCTCGCCGCCCCCGGGGTGCCGGACGGTGACCGTCCCGCCGAACGCCTCCGCGAGGAGCTGGTGGCCCAGGCAGATCCCGAGCAGGGGGATCCCTGCATCGACCGCGTCGACCATGAACTGCTTCAGCGGCTCGATCCAGGGGTGCTCGGCGGTGTCGTGGGCGCTCATCCGTCCCCCGAGCACGATCACGCCGTCGCCCAGGGAGCCCACGTCCGGCACGGGACGCTGCCACAACGGGACGGCGCGCACCAGCACCCGGTTGCTGGCCAGCCACGCGCCGAAGCGGTCGGCCGGAACCTGCGGGTCGGGCTGGAGGATGGTTGCGCGCACTGCCCTCGGCATGGGCGCAGGCTAGCGGAGCAATCTGACGGGCTTGTTACGGCGCCGCAGTGGCGGGTCAGGACGCGGGAACGGTCTCCGGGACGTCCGCCAGGATCTCCGCGGGGTCGGCCACCCTGGTCAGCGACGGTGCCACCCACCGGGCCGCGAACAGGGCGGCGGCGAGCGGGATCAGCACCACGAGGAGCGCCTGCTGCGCACCGCCGAGGGCTTCGGCGGCGACACCGACCAGCGGGGCGGCGGTGAGGACGGCGATCGATCCCATCGAGGTGATCACGGAGACCCGCGCCTGGGCGCCGCGGTGGTCGTCGGAGACAGCCGCGACCGCGATCGGGAAGCACAACGCCGCACCCGCTCCCCACAGCGCCGCGCCGACCAGGGCCACCGCGGGGTGCGGGGCAAGGCCGAACGCAGCCAGGCCCAGCAGCCCGGCCACCAGCGAGAGCTGGAGGCTGGCCACGCGTCCGAGCCGGTCGATGGCGCGGGTGCCGGCGAGCCGGACGATCGTCATGGCGCCGATGAAGACGCCGAGGGCGATGCCACCGAACGCCTCGGTGGTGCCGAAGCGGTCGACGACGGCCAGCGCCAGCCAGTTGTTGGCCGCCCCCTCACCGAGCGTGGCGGCGAAGGCGACCAGCCCGATCAGGATCGTGCGCGGTTCGGTCCAGACGGACATCGCGGAGCGGGACGCCTTCTCCGGTGGCCCGCTGGGGGCCTGCGGTCGTCCCGGGAGCACCATGCCCGCCGAGAGCGCAGCGAGCCGGAGGACGGCGACGCCGACGGAGAAGGCGGCGAACTGTGCGACGACGGGGAGGCCGACCGACGCCGCGCCCGCTCCGAGGATCGACCCCGCGACGGCGCCGGCGGAGAACGCGGCGTGGAAGTGCGGGATCACCGAGCGTCCGTACGCCCGCTCGACGCGGGTGGACTCGACGTTCATCGGCACAGCGACCAGCGAGCCGCCCACGCCGTTGACGAGGATCCCGACCCCGAAGAGCCAGCGCGATCCGAGGGCGGGGCCCAGGCCCATGAGCACGAACCCGACGGCGATGATCACGGTGCCGGCCGCGAAGACCCGGGCGCTGCCGAAGCGGGCGAGCAGCGCGGAGGAGGAGACGACCGTGGCCAGTGCGCCGATCGATCCGATCAGCAGGATCCCGCCCAGGTCGGCGGCGCTCAGCGAGAGGAGGTCGCGCACGCCGGGGATCCGGGCCAGCCACGAGAACGCGAGCAGCCCGCTCAGGGCGAACGCGCCGAGCAGCAGCAGTCGGGCGCGCTCGTGGGGTACGGACGGCAGGGCGGGCCGGGACACGGACGACTCCAGGGCTCGGAGGGACGACGGGAACTCCTCGTCCGCGGGGTCGGGCGTCAGCAGCACAGGACGTGTGCGCCTCCGGGCGGCCAGCGTGGCTGGACGCGGCATCGGGGAAGGAGTCCATTCCATCAAGGTTCCGGGGGTCCGGTCAAACCGAGCGCTGGTTGGGATTGGTCGCGAAGGGGGATATAGTTTAGAAATCAACCATCGCTGGAAAGACCTGCCATGACCCTGCCCGACCTCCGCAATGACCTCAGTGCGACCCGCATCTTCACCGACATGCACACGGCCTACCGGTTCACGCCGGACCCGGTCTCGGACGAGGAGCTCGCGGCGATCTACGAGCTCGCCAAGTTCACGCCCACGGCTCTCAACAGCCAGCCGTTGCGGGTGACCTTCGTCCGCACGGCCGAGGCCAAGGAGCGCCTCCTGCCGCTGCTCGCCGAGTCGAACCGGGCGAAGTCCGCGTCCGCTCCGGTCGTGGCGATCCTCGCGGCGGACACCGACTTCCACGAGCACCTGCCGGTGCTGAACCCGCAGACCGCGGGCGTTCGCGAGCGGTTCGCCGCCGACGCGGAGCGGCGCCGGACGATGGCGCTCAACAACGCCTGGCTCCAGGCCGGCGGCTTCATCCTCGCCGTCCGTGCCGAGGGCCTGGACGCGGGGCCGATGGGCGGCATCAACACCGCGGGCATCGACGAGGAGTTCTTCCCCGGCACCAGCCTGCGCACGATCATGGTGGTGAACATCGGCCACGTCGCCCCCGACGGGTCGTTCCCGCGCAACCCGCGCCTCGGCTTCGACCAGGCGGTCACGCTGGCCTGACCGGCCACTCAGGTGGCCGCCGGCGTCCGTCCCTCGACGACGTCGAACACCACCTGCCGGCACGTGGGGTGGCCGAGCAGCCGGAAGTGGCCGGCGACCGGAACCCGCACGTTGCGGGCCCCGGCGAGGGTGCTCCCCTCCGGCACGTGCTCGTCGAACAGCCCGAAGACCGAGGTGATCCGGGCGTTCACGTCCGCCACCTCGCCCAGGGCGGCGAGGCTGGCGTGCCCGGCGGCCAGCGGACGCAGGCTCGGCAGCGGCAGCAGGGGAGCGAGGCTCGAGCCGTGGAACGGCGTGCACACCGTGACCATGGAGCTGATCCGGCCCTCCTCGTCTGCGAGCATGGCGAGCTTGCCGATCAGCCCGCCCTTGCTGTGCGCCACGACCACCACGTCGCGCAGGTCGCGCTCGGCGATCAGCTGGCCGACGAGCCGCGCCCCGTCGGCGATGGGGGCGCGGGTGTGGCCGAGCGCTGTGACGACGTGCACGGCGTGGCCCCGTCGCGACAGCGGGACGATCAACGGCCGCAGGAAGCGCCAGTCCTCGTAGACGCCGGGGATCGCGACCACCGTCCGCCCGGCGCCCGTGGCGTAGCGGTCGGGCGAGCGCGGCGCGAACAGGGTGCTGATCCACACCCCGCCCGCCCACAGGTAGTCCAGCGCCCACCAGGCGATCCGCTGACGTCTCACGCCGTCCATCTTCGTCACCGCCTCACCCTCGTGCCACATCCGGCCATTCCGCGTCGCCACCGGCCCCGTTCCGTCGTCCTGGCGGTGCGGCCCGCGCTCCGTCCTCGCTGCCGAGTGCAACCCTCGCTGCCGGAATTCCGGTAGCCGGAGTTGCACTCGGGGGCAGGAACGGGTTGGGGGGGTCGGAGAGGTCCGGCAGGAAGGTGGGCCCGGCACCGGCCCACAGCCTCGTCGGGTAAGAAGGGGGCGTGGAGGTCCTCGGCGAGCTGTGGCGGCGAGCCCTGGCGACCCAGCCGGTGCCCGACCAGCGCACCTCGGCGATCATCGCCGCCGTCTCCCTCGCTGCGGTGCTCCTCGCGTGGCCCGGCGTCCGCCTGCTGGTCACGCTCTGCCACGAGGCAGGGCACGCGGTGGTGGCCACCCTCGTGGGGCGCAGGCTCGGCGGGATCCGCCTGCACTCCGACACCTCGGGGGTCACCGTCAGCAGAGGGCGCCCGAGCGGGCCCGGCATGGTCGCCACGCTTTTCGCCGGCTACCCCGCGGCCGCGGTGGTGGGGCTCGGCGCCGCTTGGCTGGCCGGCGCGGGCCACGCGTCGGGCCTGCTGTGGCTGCTCGTGGCGCTCCTCGCGCTGATGCTGCTCAAGATCCGCAACCTCTACGGCGCGCTCGTCGTGGTGGGCAGCGGTGCGGTCGTGGCCCTCGCGTCGTGGTACCTCGGCGGCGAGGCGCTGTCGTGGGTCGCGACCGGGCTGGCCTGGCTGTTCCTCCTCGCCGCGCCCCGTCCGGTCGTGGAGCTGCTGTTCGCCCACCGGCCGGGGTCGGACGCGGCCCAGCTCGCCGGCCTGACCCGGGTGCCGAAGGTGGTCTGGAACCTCACCTGGCTGGTGCTGACCGTCGGGGCGCTCCTGCTCGGCGGCGCGTGGATGTTGCGGCTCCCGGCCTGACCGACGCCGGTTCAGGGGGTGCGCAGCCCCTGCAGGAGGGCGACGAGATCTGCCCGCTCCCTGCTCTTCTGCGACCCGGACGGGCTGGTCTCCGCGATCACCTGCAGCGTCCGTCCGCCCACGTCCACCAGCGCGACCTGGTCGATGCCGGTGGCACAGGAGTTGGTGCACTCGTAGTACTCGCTGCCGAACACCAGCGCCGGCCCGACGGGGGTGGCGGCCCGCTCGACCTGGGCGTCGCGCGGCGGCGCCGGGAAGTAGCCGTGGAACCCGTTGCCGGGCGCATCGCCGGCGGTGCAGTCGGCGCCGAGCACGGCGGCCTGGTACCGCCCGGTCGGGGTGGCCAGGCGGTGCACCATCGTCGTGCAGTCGTTGGCGGCCGGTGCCAGCGCCTCGTCGGTGCCGAGGACGACGAGCTCGAGCCCGGGGGCGAGCGCGACGACGATCTCCGCCGGCGCAGGGCTCGGCGTCTGCGGACGCACCGTCGGCACGTCCGGCCGTTGGCAGCCGGCCAGGAGGACGGCGACCACGGCCGCCAGCAGCACCCGCCTCATGGGGGAATGCTAGGGGTCAGCGGTGGCGGGCGACGAGGTTCACGAACACGTCCTCGATCGTCGCCGGCACCTCGACCACGTCGGGACGGGCGAAGCCCGCGGCCGCCAGGCGCCCGGTGAGTGCCGCCGGGGTCAGCGGCGAATCGGCCGCCACCACAGCGTGCAGGCTGGCCCCGGACAGGTACGCCTCCTGGACGTCGTCGGCCGCCTCCAGCCACGGCAGGACGGCGTCCACGTCCGGGGTGGAGATATCGAGGATCCGCTGGTCCATGTGCTCGCTGCGGATCTCCGACGGGCTCCCGTCGGCGATGATCCGCCCGCGGTAGATGAAGGCCAGCCGGTTGCAGTGCGCCGCCTCGTCCATGTAGTGCGTGGTGACGAACAGGGTGACGCCCCGGCTCGCGAGGTCGTAGAGCAGGTCCCAGAACTGCCGCCGCGCCACCGGGTCGACCCCGGAGGTCGGCTCGTCGAGGAACAGCAGTTCGGGGGAGTGGATCGTCGCGGCGCCGAGCGCGAGCCGCTGCCGCCAGCCGACGGACAGGTTGCGGGTGAGCTCGTCCTCGCGCCCGACGAGGTCGGCCATCCTCAGCACGTACTCCCGCTGCGCGGCGAAGCGCTCCGCGGGCAGGTCGTAGACGCCGGCGTAGAAGCGCAGGTTCTCGTCGACCGTCATGTCCTCGAACAGGGCGAACTTCTGGCTCATGTAGCCGATCCGCCGCTTCACGCGGTCGGGGTGGCGCACCACGTCCACCCCGAGGACGCGCGCGGTGCCGGCCCGCGGACGCAGGGTGCCGGTGAGCATCCGGATCGTGGTGGTCTTCCCGGAGCCGTTGGGGCCGAGGAAGCCGAAGATCTGCCCGCGCGGCACGTCGAGGTCGATCCCGTCGACGGCGGTGAAGTCGCCGAAGGTCTTGGTGAGGCCGCGCAGCGAGATCGCGGGCTCGGCCCCCGCGTCCTTCTCCGGAGGGCGGGGCACGTCGTCTGGGCGGTCGGTCATCGCGTCCTCACTCGGCGATCCGGCGGCGGGTGGCCACGATCGAGGCGCCGAAGATGACCACGCCGAACCCGACCAGGGCCAGCATCGGCACGGCGAGCGCGGCGAAGTCGCTGCCCTTGACGAACGCGCCGCGCAGCACCTGGAGCGCGAAGGTGAGCGGGATCAGGTTCGTCAGCGGCTGGATGATCGCCGGCATGGACTGGATCGGGAAGATGAACCCGGACAGCACCATCGTCGGGATCATGATGAACATCACCGCCTGCTGCGCCTGGTGCCGGGTGCGCGAGACCAGCGAGACCAGCAGGCCGAGGCCGATGCAGGTGAACATGAACAGCGTCAGGCCCACGAGCACCACCCAGACGCTGCCGTTGAAGGGCACGCGGAACCAGAACAGCCCCCCGGCCGCCACCAGCAGCATCTGCGCTGTCGCGAGCGCGGCGTAGGGGGTCAGCTTCCCGATCAGGTACTCGGTGGCCTTGATCGGGGTGACGAACATCTGCTCCAGGGTGCCCGACTCGCGCTCCTTCACCACGGCCTGGCTCATGATCACCATCAGGGAGATCATCATGATGGCCGCGATCAGGCCCGGGATCATGGTGTTCACCGGGTCGAGGGTCGGGTTGAACATCACCCGGACGCGGGCGTCGATCCCCGGGGCCTCGATGGCCACCCCGGACGCCTCGCGGCGGTCGGCGTTGAACTGCGCCACGATCTGGGAGGCGTACCCGCTGCCGACGGCGGAGATCTGCGAGTCCGAGCCGTCCACGATGATGCCGATCGGCGCGGTCTCGCCGCGGGTGAGCCGGTCCTGGGTGCCCTCGGGGATCACCAGGGCGACCTTGACCGTCCCGCGGTCGAGCAGGGGTCGCAGGTCGTCCTCCGTCCGCGGGGTCTGGGTGATGGTGAAATAGCCCGACCCCGAGAACGCGGCCTCGAGCTTGCGCGAGGTCACCGTGCGGTCGAGGTCGACGACCGCCGTGGCGAGGTTGCGGATGTCCACGGCGACCACGTAGCCGAACAGGATCAGCTGGGCGACCGGCATCACCAGCAGCAGCCTGATCAGCAGGGGGTCACGCCGGAGCTGGGTGAACTCCTTCCAGATCAGCAACCGGATCCGCTTGCCGCTCATCGCGACGACCTCCGTCCGTAGAGCAGGGACGAGATGCCGAGCATGACCGCGGCGTACGCGGCCAGCGCGGCGAACTCCGGCCACAGGTCGGCCACGCCGGCCCCCTTCAGGAACACCGCGCGGGAGATCGTCACCATGTACTGCGCGGGGAAGGCGTAGGCCAGCCACTGCAGGACGATCGGGACCTGCGCGAGGTCGAAGGCGAAGCCCGACAGCAGGAAGGACGGCAGGAAGGCGATCAGCAGGGCGATGATGTTGGCGGTGTCCATGGACGGTGCGATGGCCGAGATCAGCAGGCCCATGCCGAGGGACGCGAACACGAACAGCGCCGCCCCGAGCGCCAGCGCGACGGGCTGGCCGCGCAACGGGATGCCGAACAGCGCACGGCCGAGCAGCGTGATCATGACCACGTCGAGGAAGGCGATGAGCGTCCACGGCAGGAGCTTTCCGACCATCAGCTCGATGCGGCGCATCGGGCTCACCTCGAGCTGCTCCTGCGTCCCGAGGTCGCGTTCGCGCACCAGCGTCACCGCGGTCTGCTGGACGGTGACGATCGCGATGATCACCACCATCAGGCCCGGGATCAGGAAGTCCGACGATCGTCGCTCGGGGTTGTACCAGGTCCGGACGCGGGGCTCGAGCATGCCGAGGCTGCTCAGGTCGAGGCCCTGCGCGTCCGCCCACGCCCGGGTCAGCTGCTGGGTGTAGAGCTGGTTCAGCGCCACCGAGTAGGTCTGCGCCACCTTCGCAGCCGTGGGCTCGCTGCCGTCGACGAGGACGGCCACCTGGGCCTGCCCGCCGCCGTCCAGGGTGCGGGCGAACCCGGCGGAGATCACCACGGCGACCCGGGCGGTGTTGTGGTCGAAGGCGTCGTCCACGTCGGCGAGGGTGCTGCCGTGCTCCACGACCTCGAAGAACGGGGACGCCTCGTACTTCTCCAGGTAGCTGCGGCTGGTCGGCGTCCGGTCGAGGTCGATGACGATCGTCGGCACGTTCTCCACGTCGAAGCTGATCGCGTACGCGAACAGCAGCAGCTGGATGACCGGCGTGATCACCACGGCGAGCAGCATCCGGGGGTCGCGACCCAGGTGCCGGAACTCCTTGCGGACGATCGCCCCCATGCGGACCAGCGCGCCGCTCATGAGGCCGCCACCTCCGGCTCGGCGTCGGCGGCGCGGGTGGACGGGTCGGCCAGGTAGGCGAACACCGTCTCCATGTCGGGGGCGACCGGGCGGACGCCGACGTCGCGGACGCCGGCAGCGGCCAGGGCGGACGCCAGGGTGGGCGCCGGGTCGCCGGCCCCGTCCCACAGCACGCGGACGACGTCGCCCAGCAGGTGGGCGGAGGTGACCCCTGCGACGCCGTCCACGACGGCCATCGCGGCGCGCGGGTCGGCGGCCGTCACCTCGAGCAGCCGTCCGGGGACCTTGGCCTTGATCTCGTCCGGCGTGCCGTGCTGCCGGATCCGCCCGCCGTCGAGGAACGCGATGTGGGTGCAGCGCTCGGCCTCGTCCATGTAGGGGGTCGCCACGAGCACCGTCCGGCCGTCCGCGTGCAGCCCGGCGAGGATCCTCCAGAACTCGCGCCGCGAGACCGGGTCGACGCCGGTGGTCGGCTCGTCCAGCAGCAGCAGGTCGGGCCGGTGCATCAGGGTTGTGGCGAGCATCAGCTTCTGCTTCATCCCGCCGGAGAGGAACTGCGCCTGGCGCGTCGTGAACTCGTCCAGCCCCATGCCCTCCAGCAGCTGGCGGGCCCGGGTGCGGCGGTCGGCCCGGCCGACCCCGCGGATCGTGGCGAAGAACTCCATGTTCTCCGCGACCGACAGGTCGGGGTACATCGAGAACCGTTGCGACATGTAGCCGATCCGGGGGGTGACGGCGTCCCGTTCGGTCACCACGGAGTGCCCGAACACCGTGGCCTCGCCCGCGGTGGGGGCGAGCACGGTGGCGAGCATCCGGATGAGCGTCGACTTGCCCGCGCCGTCGGGCCCGAGGAGCCCGAACACCGCCCCGGTGGGCACGTCGAGGTCGAGCCCGTCGACGGCGACGGTGTCGCCGAAGGTCCGGCGCAGGCCGCGGGCGCGGATCGCGTCGGCGCCCGGCGGGGGAGCGGGGGTGGTCGGCAGGGCGGGCATCGGTCAGTCCAGGGTCACGTCGACCGGCATGCCGGCCTTCAGCTGCCCCGAGGGGTCGGTGGCGCGGATCCGCACCTCGAAGACCTGCTTCATCCGCTGGTCCTTGGTCTGCACGCTGTTCGGGGTGAACTCGGCCTGGCTGGCGACGAAGCTGACCGTGCCGTCGTAGGCCGTCGCGCCGGAGTCGGTGGTGAGCCGTGCCGTGCCGCCGACACGCACGGTGCCGAGCGCCGGCTCGGGGACGTAGATGCGGACGGTCAGGTCGGTCGGGTCGGTGAGGGTGAGCAGCGTCCGGCCGGGGGCGGCGTTCTGCCCGACGTTGGTGATCACCGAGACCACGGTGCCGGCGCTCGGGGCGGTGACGGTGGTGTACCCCAGCTGCACGCGCGCCAGCTCGACCGCGGCCTCGGCCTGCTTCAGCCGGGCCTTCGCCGCGGCGATGTCGGCCTTGGTGGAGTCGTCGTCGTCCTTCGCGTTGGTGTAGGCCGCCTGCGCGGCCTTCACGCCCTGCTTGGCCTGGGTGAGCTGCAGGCTGAAGGCGGACTTGTCGATGCGCACGAGCTCCTGGTCGGCGGTGACGGTGTCGCCCTCCCGCACGGTCACGGCGGTCACCCGTCCGGCCAGCGCGGGTGCGACCTGGAACTGCCCGGCCTCCACCGTGCCGGTGTAGACGGTCGTGGACGCCGCGGCGCCGGCCTGCGTCGAGCTCCACCACCACCAGGTGCCGCCGCCGATGAGCAACAGCAGCACGGCCACGATCACCGGGACCGGCGGGTGCTTGCGCGTGTGTTCTGCCATGTTCGTCACCTGTTCGGGTTGGTGGCGGGCGCCGACGGGCGGCAGCCCTGGATGGTGATCTCCACCGGCGCGCCCGCGGGCAGCTGTTCGGTGGCGGTGAACGCCACCTCGACCGCGCGGGTGAGGTGGACCTCGTCGGTGGGCACCGACGTGGGCGGGTAGTCGGCCCGGGTGCTGATCCGGGTCAGGGTGGCCGGGACGCCGGGACCGGTGATCCAGTCGGCCGTGACGAGCGCGCTGTCGCCGTCGCACACCTGGGCGAGCTGGGCGGGGGAGAGCCAGGCCGTCACCGTGCTCGGTTGCTGCTCCCGGACGGTGGCGACCGTCGCGCCGGGTGCCAGCTGGTCGCCCGGGCGCGCGATCGACACCACGATGCCGTCCACGGGCGACGTCATCTCGGCGAGGGTGACCTGGGCGCGGACCACGTCGATCGGCACCGTCATCGCCTCCGCCTGCAGGGCGGCCAGTTCCTTGAGGTCGCGCAGGTTGCCCCTGGCGTCGGTGACCTTCGCGGTGGCGTCCTCGAGCTTCCGCAGGCCGGACCGTGCCTTCTTCAGCCCCGTGGCGAGCTTCGCCTGGAGGGCGTCGATCTTCTTCAGGCCGGCGTCGACCTTCCGGATTCCCGCCTTCAGGTCGGCGATGATCCCCGGCAGTGCGGCCTCGGGCGGGATGTCGCTGCCCGGCGGGACGACCGGCGGATAGTTGGCGGCCAGCGCCTCCATGGCGTGGAGCTTGGTGACCAGGTCTGCGCGGGCCGCGCGGGCCTTCCGCTCTGCCGCGCGCAGATGCTTCTGCCCGGCGTGGATCTTGTCGATGGCCGTGCGGACGGTGTCCTTCGCGTCCTCGATGTCGGCCTGCTTGTCGTAGGTGGTGTCGATCGCGTCGCCGAGCAGGCCGACCTGGGCCTTCGCCACCGCCGCGTCCGCCGTGGCCGCGGCCAGCTGGGCGGCCTGGGTGCGCGTGTCCGCCGTCGCCAGCACCTGCCCGGCGCGGACGGTGTCGCCGACGGCCGCGCCCACCGTCACGATGCGCACGCTCGTGCCGAGGCCGAGGGCCGAGGCGACGGCGCTCGTGGCGTTCGCCGTGCGGCCGGTGACCGGGCTGGTGGGGCCGGTCAGGTCGCCGAAGCCGGCGTCGAGGTTCACCGCCGGTGAGCCGAGCGCGGGAGCGGCCAGGCTGGTCACGGTGTCGTCCACCGTGCCGGCCACCACGAGTCCGGACGGCGTCGCGCAGCCGGCGAGCCAGAGGGCCGGCGCGAGGGCCGCGGCGACGAGGAGCTGCCGGTTCACTGGTGCACCTCCACCCCGGCGAGGAAGGCGTCGACGACCCTTTCGAGCTCGGCGCGCGCCGGCGGCTGGGACGGCGCGATGCTCAGGAAGCCGTCCAGGGCGACGTAGGTCATCAGCGGGCCGACGAACATGCGGGTCGTCAGCCCGGGGTCATCGGTGGCGATCAGCCCGAGCGCCGCGGCGTGACGGATCAGCACCTCGGTGCGCACCAGCATCTGGCCCGGCAGGGCGTCGCGGAACGCCTTGCGGAGCTCGTCCACCCGGAACGCCTCGCCGAGCACCAGCCGGACGAGCGCCACGGCCTCCGGCTTCATCAGGCTGTGGGTCACCATCACCGAGAACTCGACCAGCGAGGCGCGGAGGTCGTCGAGGGTGTTCACGCGGTCGAGGTCGGGGGAGTCGAGCACCAGCTTGCCCAGGCCGCCGTAGAGGATCTCGCCGAGCAGCGCCACCTTGGTGGGGAAGTAGCGGTAGAGGGTCTGCTTGCTGACCCCTGCCTGCGCGGTCACGGCGTCCATCGAGGTGCCGGCGAAGCCGTGGGTGAGGAAGAGGGTGCGCGCGGCGGAGGCGATCTGCGCCCTCTTCGCGCTCTGCCGGTGGCCCACCGCGATGCTCACGAATCAAACTGTACCGTACAGTTTGATTTCGCGCAGCCGTTGGCCCGGACGGACCACGTTCCGCGATCCGGCCGCCCGGCACCCGCAGCCCGTCCCGGGGGTCGGAGCGGCGACCTCACGGGCCGGGCAGCGACAGGCCCGAACGGAGCGCCGAGGGTGGTTCGGCCCGCCGGTACGCTGGCAGCCATGACCGATCCGGTGGCCGCGCTCGCCCGGCGCCGCAACGACCTGCCCGAGCCCAGGGACGAGTCGCTGCCGCTGCCGCGCCGGCTGCTCACGTCGTGGTGGACGTGGGCCGTGGTGGCGCTCACCGTGGTCTTCGCGATCGCCCTCGCCGCGCAGTGGCAGCTGCTCACCGCGGACGTGCCGGTGACCGACGGCGTGATCCCCGGCATCAACCCGGCCGCGATCCGCCAGGGCTTCTGGCTCGCGCTGCCCACGCTCGCGTTCTGGACCGTGGTCTTCATCTGGGCCGACCGCTACCGGCCGCAGCGGCTGGTCGTCTGGTACCTCACCCTGGGCTGGGGAGCGGCTGTCGCCACCTTCATCTCGATCCACGTGAACACGTGGGCCGGCCAGCAGCTCGCCGTCGCGGGGAACGGCGACCCGGCCACCAGCGCCCGCGCGGCGATCTTCGTCGCCCCGTTCGTCGAGGAGGCCGCGAAGGCCTCCGTGCTGTTCCTGATCGCGATCGTCGCCCGCTACCGGCTGGTGTCGAAGGTCTCGCTGATCGTGCTCGCGGGCTTGTCAGCGGCCGGTTTCGCGTTCACGGAGAACATCATCTACTACGCCAGGGCGATCGTGTACTCCTCGGAGAACATCGGGGTCGGCGACGCGGACGCCGCCGTCAACCAGCTGGTCTGGCTGCGCGGGGTGTGGACGTGCTTCGGCCACCCGCTGTTCACGATGATGACGGGCATCGGCGTCGCGGTCGCGCTGCGGACCCGCAGCAAGGTGGTGCGGGTGCTGGCGCCGCTGGCCGGCTACGGTGCCGCAGCCCTGCTGCACATGGTGTTCAACTCCCAGGCCAGCCTGAACAACGAACAGGGCCAGGTGCTGATCTACTGGCTGGTCGCGGTGCCGCTCGTCCTGACCGCAGCCACCTACGTGGTGCGCCAGGTGCTGAAGCAGGCACGCGTCCTCGCCACCCGGCTCGGCGACTACTCCCAGCTCGGCTGGCTGCCCGAGAGCGACCCCTTCGTGTTCGCCCGGCAGCGCCTGCGCTGGTGGGCGGTGATGGTGGCCGCCACGCGCGGCTGGCGGGTGTTCTCCGCGACCGTCCGGCTGCAGCGCATCCTCACCGAGCTGGCCTACCTCAGGGACGGGCAGGTGCGCGGCATCCTCGACGAGGCCGCCACCGTGCGCGCCCGGGAGCTGGTCGAGCAGGCGCGCGGGCTGCGCGGCGTCGCCATCGACGACCCGCGCGGGTTGAAGCTGAGCCTGCCGCGGCTGCGACGGACGGGCCCGGTGTCCTACGCCCCGCCGTCCTACCCCGGCCCGGCCGGCCTCGGCGGCAACTGGCCCGCACCCGTGGGGCAGGCGCCGATAGGATCGCCTGGGTATTCAGCAGTTGACCCCACCTGGGGGCCGCCGAAGGGGTAGGAGGAAGGCATGGGCGCAGAACTGCTGGCGCCGTCCCTGACTGCCCTCCGCGAGGCCCTCTCCGCGGTCCGGCTGCCGCTGGACCTCCCCGACGCCGCCGCCGCGCGCGAGCGTGCCCGCCGCGCGGTGGCGCAACTCGACGACTACGTGCTGCCCCGGCTGGACCGCCTGGACGCGCCGCTGCTCGCGGTGATCGGCGGGTCGACCGGGGCCGGCAAGTCGACCCTGGTCAACTCCCTCCTCGGACGCGTCGTGACCGCGCCGGGCGTCATCCGTCCCACCACCCGCTCCCCGGTGCTGGTGCACCATCCGGACGACGCGGCCTGGTTCGCCTCCGACGCCATCCTTCCCGGGCTCGCCCGCAGCAGGGGGCAGGTGGCCGACGCCCGCACGCTCCAGGTGGTGCCCGAGCCGACGCTCCCGGCGGGGCTGGCCGTCCTCGACGCGCCCGACGTCGACTCCGTGGTGGCCGAGAACCGGGCGCTGGCCGCGCAACTGCTCGCCGCGGCGGACCTGTGGTTGTTCGTGACCACGGCCGCCCGCTACGCCGATGCCGTTCCGTGGGACTACCTCCGCTCGGCTGCGGAGCGGCACGCCGTCGTGGCGGTGGTGCTCGACCGCGTGCCGCCGGCGGCCATGGACGAGGTGCCCGCGCACCTGGGCCAGATGATGGGGCAGCGCGGGCTGGGCCGCTCGCCGCTGTTCGCCGTCCCGGAGACCGAGGTGGACGCCGACGGGCTGTTGCCGGACGCGGCCGTCGCGCCGATCAGGGACTGGCTGGGCGCCCTCGCCGCCGACGCCGTGGCCCGCAAGCAGGTCGTGCTCCAGACCCTGGACGGCGCGATCGGCGCCCTCGCCGGGGACGCCCCGGTGGTGGCGGCGGCCGTCCGCGCCCAGGCGGACAGCCTCGACACGCTGCGCGCCGACGCCGAGAAGTCGTTCGCAGAGGCGGTCCGCAGCATCGGCGTACAGACCGCAGACGGCACCCTGCTGCGCGGTGAGGTGCTCGCCCGCTGGCACGACTTCGTCGGCACCGGCGAGTTCTTCCGCGCCGTCGAGCAGAAGATCGGCTGGCTGCGCGACCGGGTGGTCGCCGCGGTGAAGGGCGAGCCCCGCCAGGCGCTGGACGTGAAGGTCGCCGTCGAGTCGGGGCTGGAGGTGCTCATCCGCGAGGAGGGCGAGGCGGCCGCCCGGCGGGTCGAGTCGGCCTGGCAGGCGCACCCGGCCGGACGCGAGGTGTTCGCCGCGGCCGACGACGAGCTCGGCCGGGCCTCCAGGGACTACGCGACCGGCGCCTCCCGGGCCATCCGGGACTGGCAGGGCGACGTGCTCGACCTCGTGGCGCGCGAGGGCGCGGCGAAGAAGTCGACCGCCCGGTTCTGGGCCCTCGGGGTCAACGGCGTCGGCGTGGCACTGATGATCCTCGTCTTCAGCCAGACCGGCGGGCTGATCGGGGCCGAGCTCGGCGTGGCCGGCGGCACGGCGGTGCTCGCCCAGCGCGTGCTCGAGGCGATCTTCGGCGAGGACGCGGTCCGCCGGCTGGCGCGGCAGGCCAAGAACGACCTGGACGCGAGGGTCGAGGCGCTCCTCGCTGTCGAGCTCAGCCGGTACCTGTCCGCCCTCGACGCCGTGGACGCCCGCCCCGAACAGGCGGACTCGCTGGTCGCGGCGGCGGAGGCCGTCCAGCTGGCCAGGGGCGATCTGGCCCTGCCCGTGGCCGCGGATCCGCCGGCGCTCGAGGGCGGTGCCGGTACGCCGGCGCTCGAGGGACGCGTGCTCGACCCGGGGGAGCGGCTCGACCCGGAGGAGCTCGACCCCAAGGCGCAGCGTGACCTGGAGGAGCGGCCGTGAGCGCGGCGGGTGACCGGCTCGGGCCGCGCGTCCGTGCGCTGGCCGAGGCGCTCGAGGCTGCGGAGGGGCGCGGCGACGCCGCCGTCCTCGAGAAGGCGAAGGCCGTCGTGGACCGTGCGGGCGAGCGGGTGGCGTTCAGCGGCAGCTACACCGTGATCGCGCTGGCCGGCGCCACCGGGTCCGGCAAGTCCAGCCTGTTCAACGCCGTCACCGGGACCGACCTCGCCCACGTCGCGGTACGGCGTCCGACCACGTCGAAGGCGATGGCCGTGAGCTGGGGCACCGAGCTGCCGCACGAGTTGCTCGACTGGCTCGACATCACCGCCCGCCGGCTGGTGCCGGCCGGGCCGAACGCCTTCTCCGACCTCGTGCTGCTCGACCTGCCCGACCACGACTCCACCGAGCTGGCCCACCGCCTGACGGTCGACCGGCTGGTCGAGCTCGTGGACGCGCTCATCTGGGTGGTCGACCCGCAGAAGTACGCCGACGCCGCCCTCCACGACGGCTACCTGAAGCGCCTGGCGCCGTACGCCGAGGTGATGATGGTCGTGCTCAACCAGTCCGACCGGCTCGCCCCGGAGGAGCTCGACCGCTGCCTGCGCGACCTGCGCCGGCTGCTCGACGCGGAGGGCCTGAAGGCCACGCCGATCATGGCGACGTCCGCGCTGCGGGGCACCGGGGTGCGGGAGCTGCGGGCCTCGCTCGCGGCCACGGTCGCCAACAAGCAGGCGATGGCCCGCCGGCTGTCGACCGACGTGACGGTCGCGGCCGGGGCGCTCGCGGACGACCTTGGCAGTGGCCCGGTCCCCGAACTGGACGAGGACCTCACCGACCACGTCGTTCGCGTCCTCGGGGACGCGGCGGGCGTCCCCGTGGTCGTCGACGGGGTGCGGAAGGCGTGGCGCAAGCGGGGGTCCGCGGCCACCGGCTGGCCGTTCGTGAGCTGGCTGGGACGGCTGCGTCCCGACCCCCTGAAGCGGCTGCGGCTGGACGTGGGTTCCGGCGAGCACAGCCCGACCGAGGTGAACCGCACCTCGTTGCCGCGCGCGACCGCCGTCCAGCGGGCACGGGCGGACCAGGGCCTGCGCGAGCTGACGGACGGGGCCTCCGCGGGTCTTCCCCGCGGGTGGGCGCAGGCCGTCCGTGCCGCGGCGGCGGGCCGCGAGTGGTTGCTGCTGGACCGGCTGGACACCGCGATCGCCGGGGCGGACCTGTCGGTGCGCCGCGGAACCTGGTGGTGGGGCCTGTTCGGCGTCCTCCAGTGGCTGCTGATCCTCGCCGTCGTCGGGGGGCTGGCGTGGCTCTTCGCGAACCCGCTGCTCGTGGCCCTCGGGCTGCCCACGCTGCCCCCGGTGGCCTGGTACGGGGTGCCTGCCGGCACCTGGCTGCTGGCCGGTGGCCTTCTGGGCGGGGTGCTGCTCGCCGTGCTCGGCCGGGTGCTGGTGGAGATCGGGGCGAACGCCCATGCGCGGACCGCGCGCCGGAGCCTCGACGACGCGGTCGCCGCCGTGGTCGACGACGAGGTCCTCGAACCGGTGCGCCTCGAGCTCGACCGCTACCGGCGGGCGCGCGCCGCCGTGGCGGCGGCCGCGCGCGTGCGCTGACGCATTCATCCACAGGGCGGCCCCCATCCACAGGGTGCAGAGGGCGCTGACGCGGTCCGCGGGGTGCGCGGGGATAGTTCCTGTGAGGACACCAGGAAGGACTCGCAGATGATGGAAGCAACGATCTCGATCACGGGCAACGTCGGCAGCGACGTGGAGTTCCGCGAACCCAAGGAGGGCATCACCTACGCCAGCTTCCGGCTCGGCTGCACCCCGCGCACCTGGCGCTCGGGGGAGTGGGGCGACGCCGAGACGACCTGGCTGGGGGTGGTCTGCAACAAGGCGCTGGCGCTGAACGTGAAGTCGAGCATCAGCAAGGGCGATCCGGTCGTGGTGGTGGGTCGCCTGCGCACCGAGCGCTGGACCGACGGGCAGGGCGTCCGCCACGAGCGGCTGAGGCTGGACGCGCAGGCCGTCGGCCACGACCTCTCGCGGGGCACCACGGTGTTCCGGAAGTCGGCGAAGGCCCCGGTGGAGGACGCCGAGGTGAGCGTCGGCGAGTTGATCCTCGCCACGGAGGAGCAGCCGGAGACCGACGCGGTGGCGGCGGAGGACGCGGCCTGAGCGGGTCGGTCCGCCCGGTCTGTCCGCCTCCGGTCCGGGCCGGGCGAGAATCCCGGTACCGGAAGAGGTTCGCGCAGCCGTGGCGGTGGGTACGCACGGGACTGTATGGACCCGCGGGTCGTCGTTGAACGAACTCCGGTTCGCTGGTTCCATGCGAATTGCCCATTGCTTCGGCAGGGTGCTCCCACCCCCACAGGAGACGCCATGACCACCGACCCGCTCCGACCCGCCACCGGCAGGTGGTTCCCCGGTCGCACCGACGTGCCGTGCCCGGCCCCGCCCGTCGAGGTCGGTGCCGGTCATGCCGTGGACTGAGCGCCTCGCCGGATCGCGTCCGCCGGTCTGGGTCACGCCGGCTCTCGTCGTGGCCACCTACGTCATCGCCACGGCCGCCAACGCCGGGACGCTGCTGTTCGGGGCTCCCCCGCATCCGGGGGGCGTGCTGGCGTCACTCGCCTACCTGGCCGCCTGGCTGGGGCACGCCGTCGTGGTGGGACGCTGCAGCCGGCGCTTCCGCGCGCTGCGGCGCATGGCGGCGTTCTGGGCGGTGGCTGTCGGGGGGACGGCCATCTGTGGCACGTTCCTGCGGCTGAACCTCGGCACGGGGGCGGCGATCCCGGGCGGCTGGGTGGCGCCGGCGATCCTGCTGCTCGTGGCGGCGCCACTGTACGGGCTGGCCGGCTGGTTCGGTCCGGATCCGCTCGCCGTCCTCGTCGCGGTCGCCCTGGCGTGCGCGGCGCTCACCCTCGTCGCCGCGACGGCCCGCCCGGTCAGGTCGGTCCGGCCGGCCACCCGGAACCGTGGCGCGGCGAGCGCCAACCGTCCCTGAGCGCGAACTCCCTGAGCGGCGAACCGTCCCTGAGCGGGCGCGAGCGCCGGCATCCTGAGGGGCTCACGTCGCGGGTCCCCGCCCACGCGTGGACGACGTTCCGCCGGGCACGCGTGAGGCGGGGGTGCGCCGCGCCCCCGGTCAGCCCCGAGTGAGGCGGCGGTGGGCGGTCCGGTGCGGACGAGCGGCCTCGACGCCGAGGCGGGCGACCTTGTTCTCCTCGTAGTCGGCGTAGTTGCCCTCGAACCAGAACCAGACGGCGTCGTCCTCGTCGGTCCCCTCCCACGCGAGGATGTGCGTGGCGACACGGTCGAGGAACCAGCGGTCGTGGGAGATCACGACGGCGCAGCCGGGGAAGTCGAGGAGGGCGTCCTCGAGCGACTGGAGCGTCTCCACGTCCAGGTCGTTGGTGGGCTCGTCCAGGAGCAGCACGTTGCCGCCCATCTTCAGGGTGAGGGCGAGGTTCAGGCGGTTGCGCTCACCGCCGGACAGCACGCCGGCGAGCTTCTGCTGGTCGGGGCCCTTGAACCCGAACGACGCGACGTAGGCGCGCGAGGGCATCTCGAAGCTGGCCACCTTGATGTGGTCGAGGCCGTCGGAGACGACCTCCCAGACGTTCTTGCCCGGGTCGATGCCGGAGCGGCCCTGGTCGACATAGGAGAACTTCACCGTGCCGCCGACCTTGAGCTCGCCCGAGTCGGGCTTCTCCTCGCCCACGATCATCTTGAACAGCGTGGTCTTGCCGACGCCGTTCGGCCCGATGATGCCCACGATCCCCGCGCGCGGGAGGGTGAAGCTCAGGTCCTCGATCAGCACGCGGTCGCCGAAGCCCTTGGTCAGCTTCTTCGCCTCGAGCACGTCCGAGCCCAGGCGCGGGCCCGGCGGGATGTTGATCTCGGCGAGGTCGACGGCGCGGTTCCGCTCGGCCTCGGCGGCCAGCTCCTCGTAGCGGGCGAGGCGGGCCTTGTTCTTCGCCTGGCGGGCCTTCGGGTTGGCCCGCACCCACTCCAGCTCCTTCTCCAGGATCTTGGCGCGCTTGGCGTCCTTCTTGCCCTCGATCTGGAGGCGGGCACGCTTGGTCTCCAGGTAGGTGGAGTAATTGCCCTCGTAGGGGTGCAGCTGGCCGCGGTCGACCTCACAGATCCACTCGGCCACGTTGTCGAGGAAGTACCGGTCGTGGGTGACGGCCAGGACGGCGCCCGGGTAGGTCTTCAGGTGGCCCTCCAGCCAGTTGACGCTCTCGGCGTCGAGGTGGTTGGTGGGCTCGTCCAGCAGCAGCAGGTCGGGCTGCTGGAGCAGCAGCTTGCACAGGGCGACGCGGCGGCGCTCGCCGCCGGACAGCACGTCGACGATCGCGTCCGCCGGCGGGCACTGGAGGGCGTCCATCGCCTGCTCGAGCTGGGAGTCCAGGTCCCAGGCGTTGCGGTGGTCGAGCTCGGTCTGCAGCTCGCCCATCTCGGTGAGCAGCGCGTCGAAGTCGGCGTCCGGCTCGGCCATGGCCAGGGAGATCTCGTTGAACCGGTCGAGCATGCCCTTGGTCTCGGCGACCGCCTCGTGGATGTTCTCCAGGACGGTCCTGCCCTCGGTGAGCGGCGGCTCCTGCAGCAGGATCCCGACGCTCTTGTCCTTGGCCAGCATCGCGTCGCCGTTGTCCGGACGCAGCATCCCGGCCATCAGCTTCAGCATGGTGGACTTGCCGGCGCCGTTCGGCCCCACGACGCCGATCTTGGCGCCCTCGTAGAAGGACAGCGTGACGTTGTCGAGCACGAGCTTCTCGCCCAGCTTCTTGCGGACGTTGTGCATGGTGAACACGAATTCGGGCATGGCGATCTTCCTGCAGGACGCGTGGGACGGCGACCAGTATGCCTCAGCAGCGAAGTGGACTCACACCGCCGTGGACGGCGGTTTCGGTCCACTTTGCGCGGGGGAGGTGGGAGTGGAGGGGGGCAGGAGGAGTTCGGCGAGGGTCAGGGCGCGGCGGTGGGCGAGGTCGGCGAGCTGGAGGCGGCAGGAGAAGCCGTCGGCGAGCAGGACGGCGTCCGGGCCGGCGGCCTCGACGGCGGGCAGCAGGTGGGTGCAGGCCACCGCCACGGACGTCTCGTAGTGGCCGCGCTCCACGCCGAAGTTGCCGGCCAGCCCGCAGCAGCCGGCGACGCGCACGACCTGTGCGCCGGTGCGCGCCAGCAGGCGCTCGTCCGCCGCCCAGCCGATCACCGAGGAGTGGTGGCAGTGCGGCTGGGCAACCACGACCGTGCCGGACAGGTCGGGCGGCTGCCAGCCGGCCTCCTCCAGCAGCTCGGCGAGGGTGTGGACGCCGGACGCGACCTGCGCGACCCGGGGGTCGTCGACCAGCGATGCCGCGTCCCCGCGCCACACCGCGACGCAGGACGGCTCGAGCCCGACCACCGGGGTGCCGGCGGCCACGATCGGGTGCAGCACGTCCAGTGAGCGGCGCAACTGCCGCGCGGCCGCCGCTCGCTGGCCCGTGGTGATCCAGGGCAGCCCGCAGCACGCGGCGCTGCGCAGCACCGTGGGGGCGAAGCCCGCCCCGGCGAGCACCGCGAGCAGCGGCGCCAGGGGGGCGGCGTCGAGGGTGTCGGTGAACGAGTCCACCCAGACCACGACCGGACGACCCTCGTCCCGGCGGACGCGCTGCCGCCGCGCCGGACGGGGGTTGAACCGGGGCAGCAGCCGGCGGGAGTCCACCCCGGCGATCGCCCGTGCCAGCCGCTGGAGCCCCGGGGCGGCGAGGACGGCGTTGGCGAGCGCGGGAAGGCCGGGCACGGCGGTCACCAGCCGTCCCCAGAGCGGGAGGCGCCCCAGCGTGTAGTGGCTGCGCGGTCGCAGCCGGTGCCGGTACGCCTCGGCCAGCACCCGTGACTTCAGGGCCGCGACGTCGACGCCGGTGGGGCACTCGCTCGCGCACGCCTTGCAGGACAGGCAAAGGTCGAGCGCTTCGTGCACCTCCGGTGCCCGCCAGCCGCCGGTCACCAGCGTGCCGTTCACCATCTCCTGGAGGGTGCGTGCCCGTCCGCGTGTGGAGTCCTTCTCCTTTCCGGTCGCCTGGTAGGAGGGACACATCACATGGCCGGTGTCGGCCAGGCACTTGGCCACCCCGGTGCAGCGGTGGGCCTCCGCGGCGAAGGCAGGGTCGAGGCGGGGCAGCCGGGACGCGGCGACCGACGGCAGCCGCAGGTCGGCGTCCAGCGGGCGTGGGGCGACGAGCACCCCCGGATTGAGCAGGTTGTCCGGGTCGAACAGGTGCTTGACGGCGGCGAACAGTGCCAGGGCCTGGGGCGAGTACAGGCGGCCCAGCAGTTCGGAGCGCGCGCGCCCGTCCCCGTGCTCGCCGGAGCAGGAACCCCCGTGCCGGGCGGCGAGGTCTGCGGCCTCCTCCACGAAGCGCCGGTACCCGGCCACGCCGGGCGCGGAGGAGAGGTCGAAGTCGATGCGGACGTGGACGCACCCCTCGCCGAAGTGCCCGTACGGCAACCCTTCCAGCCCGTGGGTGCGCAGCAGCGCGTCGAAGTCGCGCAGGTACGCCCCGAGTGCCGCGGGGGGTACCGCGGCGTCCTCCCAGCCGGCGTGGGCTGGACGGGCGAGGCCGACGGCCGCCAGCCCGGCGCCGTCGGCCCGGATCCGCCACAGGCGTGCGGCCCGGCCCGCGTCGTCGACGATCTCGCCGCCCAGCCCTCCGGCGGCCTGGAGCACCGCCGCGGCGCGCCCGGCCAGGCTCCCCGGGTCGGCGTCGGTGAGTTCGACGAACAGCCAGCCCTCTCCCGGCGGGAGCCCGGGGACCGCGGCGTGGCCCTGCCGCGCGCGCACCACCTCGACGATCCGCCGGTCCAGGCCCTCGACGGCGGTCGGCCCGAACGGCAGCACCGACGGGGTGGCGTCCGCCGCGGCGGCCATGCTCGGGTAGCCGAGGACGACCAGCGCGACGTGGGGCAGGTCCTCGACGAGTCGGACGCGGGCGCCGGTGACCACAGCGAGGGTCCCCTCGCTGCCGGCCAGGAAGCGGGCGACGTCGAAACCCCGCTCGGGCAGCAGGTGCTCGAGGCTGTAGCCGGAGACCTGCCGGGGGAAGCGGCCGAATTCGGTGCGGATGAGGCCGAGGTTCTCCCGGACCAGGCGCTCCAGCGCGTCCAGGGTGGACGAGACGGGTCGGTGACGGCTGCCGGAGGAGAGGGAGAGCCGTTCGCCGGTGCCGGTGACGACGTCGAGGCCGAGGATGTTGTCGGCCGTCCGCCCGTACCCCAGCGCACGCGCACCGCAGGCGTTGTTGCCGATCATGCCGCCGATCGTGCAGCGGTCTGCGGTGGACGGGTCGGGGCCGAACCGCAGTCCCGCGGACGCCGCGGCCGCGGTCAGCGTCGCCGGCACGACCCCCGGTTCCACGACGGCCGCCCTGGCGGACGCGTCTACCTGGACGATCCGGTCCAGCCGCGAGCAGTCCACCACCAGGCCCGGCCCGACGGCGTTGCCCGCGATCGAGGTGCCGGCGCCGCGGCTGGTGAGAGGGAGGCCGGACTCACGGGCGGCGTCCACGAGGGCGACGAGTTCGGCGACCCCCGCGGGACGGGCAACCGCCGCCGGCGGCACCCGGTACAGGGACGCGTCGCTGCTGTAGAGCGCGCGGGTGAGGGGGGAGGTGTCGAGGCTGAAGCCCCGGGCGGCCAGCGCGGCGACCTTGTCGAGGACGCTCGCTGGGGCCGGCACGGCCTCAGTCTGTCACGCGGGTGACCGCCTCCATCACCCGGCCGAGCGCTTCGAAGTCAGCCGGGTCGACGCGGTCGACGAGGGCGCGGCGCACCGACTCCACATGCGCGGGCGCGGCGTCGACGAGCAGGGCGTAGCCGTGGTCGGTCATCTGGGCGATGACGCCGCGACGGTCGGACGGGCAGGCCGTGCGCACGACGAGGTTCTTCGCCTCCATGCGCGAGATCGTGTGGGTGAGCCGCGAGCGGGACTGGCGGACGCGTTCTGCGAGTTCCGACATGCGCAGCGCGTGGTGTTCGGACTCCGACAGGTGCACCAGGATCTCGTACTCGCCGAGATCGAGCCCGTAGGGACGCAGCTCCGCGTCCAGGCTGTCGGTGATCCGCGCGACACCGTTGAGGTAGGAGCGCCAGATGCGCTGCTGGCAGGTTGTCAGCCAACGGGGTTCGAGCTGGGTGGTCACCGGGGGATGGTACCAAAACAGTTTAGAGTTCAACAAACGTCCCGCGGGCGTCCTCCCCAGCGTTTCGCTACGAACAAACGCCACCCGACGCCCCGTCCGACTGCCCGCGGTGGGGGGCTGCCCCTAGACTGCCGAGAACAGTCCAACGGCGGAATGTGAGGGGACATGGCACAAGCCACCATCGACGTCGACGCACTCCTGGCGAACGGCCCGGCCTCCGTGGGGGCCCTGTTCCGGTGGCGCGTCGCCCGGACGCCGGCCAAGGAGGCCTTCCGCTACCCGGACGAGCACGAGAACTGGGTCTCGATCGACTGGACCGAGACCCGTCGCCGCGTGGACGAGCTGGCCGCCGGCCTGCTGGCCCTGGGTCTGGCACCGGAGGAGCGGGTCTCGATCGTCTCCAGCACCCGGATCGAGTGGATCCTCGCCGACTACGCCATCAACTGCGCCGGCGGTGCCACGACCACCATCTACCCCAACACCCAGGGCAAGGACTTCGCGCACATCGTCGTCGACTCCGGTTCCGTCGTCCTGGTGGCGGAGAACCTCGAGCAACTGGCGAAGCTCGACTCCTCCCGCGAGGCGGAGGAGCAGATCCGCCACGTCATCCTGTTCGACGGCGAGGGGGACGGGGAGCGCGTGCTCACCTTCGCCCAGCTCGCCGAGCGGGGACGCGCGCTGCTCGCGTCCGACCCGGGGGTGGTCGACCGCGCGATCGACGCCATCGGGAGCGACGACCTCGCCACGCTCATCTACACCTCCGGCACCACCGGCCTGCCCAAGGGCGTCGAGCTCACCCACCTGTGCTGGGTGTACCAGGCCCTGGTGCTGGACAGGATGGAGATCATCTCGCCCACGGCGCTGCAGTACCTGTGGCTGCCGCTGTCCCACGTGTTCGGCAAGGACCTGCTGACGATCCAGCTCGGGATCGGCTTCAGCACCGCTGTCGACGGACGCGTCGACCACATCGTCAGCGGCCTCGGCGCCGTCCACCCCAACTTCATGTGCGGCGCGCCGCGCATCTTTGAGAAGGTGCGCGCGGCCGTCATGCTCGCCTCCCCCCACCGCGGCCTCAAGGGCCGCATCGCCCGCTGGGCGTTCGCCGTCGGGCGCGCGTCCCGGGAGTACCGGCTGGCCGACCGGCGGCTGCCGCCGGCGATGGGGCTGGCCTACTCCGTGGCCGATCGCCTCGTGTTCAGCAAGCTCAAGGAGCGCGTGGGCGGCAACATCGAGTTCTTCGTCTCCGGCTCGGCCAAGCTCAGCTCCCAGGTGCAGGCGTGGTTCTACTCCGCCGGCCTGGTGGTGGTCGAGGGGTACGGGCTGACCGAGACCGGTGCCGTGACATGTGTGAACCTGCCCCTCCCGCCACGGTTCGGGACGGTCGGCCCCGCGCTGGCCGGCACCGAGGTGAAGATCGCCGCGGATGGCGAGATCCTGGTCAGGGGGCCCGCGGTGATGCGCGGCTACCACAACGACCCCGAGCGCACCGCAGAGGTGCTGGTCGACGGCTGGTTCCACACCGGCGACATCGGCCGCATGGACGAGGACGGCTTCCTCACGATCACCGATCGCAAGAAGGACCTCATGAAGACCTCCGGCGGCAAGTACGTCGCCCCGGCGAAGGTCGAGAGCGTGATCGCCGCGAGCATCCCGTACGTTTCGCAGGTGGTCGCGGTCGGGGACGGGCGCAAGTACATCTCCGCCCTGCTCACGATGGACCGCGACAACCTGGCCAAGTGGGCCGCGCGGCACAACATGGCCGACCGTGACTACGCGGAGGTCACCCAGAGCCCCGAGCTGCGCAAGACCATGGAGCGGTTCATGAACGCAGCGAACGCCAAGCTGGAGCGCTGGGAGACCGTGAAGCGGTTCGCGATCCTGCCCAGCGAACTGAGCGTCGACGACGGCGGGGTCACCCCGAACATGAAGATCCGGCGCAAGGTGGTCACCGACCGCTACGCCGACATCGTCGAGTCGCTCTACGACGCGGAGCCGGACGCCGTGGAGTGAGCGGGTTCGTCAGCCGGGTGCCGCTCCGCTGGGTCGACCTCGACGCCCAGGGCCACGTCAACAACGCCGTGGTGGCGGACTACCTGCAGGAGGCGCGTGTCGAGTGGCTGCTCTCCGGGCCCAACGCGCACCTGCTGGGCACGTCCACGATGGTGGTGTCGCACCAGGTCGAGTACCTCGGCCCGGTGATGTTCGGGCTCGACCCGGTGGAGGTCGTGCTCACGGTGGGCCCGGTGGGGGCGGCGCAGTTCTCGCTGGCCTACTCCGTGCGCCAGGACGGGCGTGAGCTGGCGCGCGCCCGCTCGCTGATGTGCCTGTACGACTACGAAGCCGGCCGCCCGCGCCGGATGACCGGCCCGGAACGGCTGTGGTTCCTCGACCAGTCGACGGCGCTGGCACCGTGGCCCTCGCTCGGGCGCTGGACGGTCGGCGACCGGGCGCACACCTCGGAGTTCGTGGTCCGCTGGTCCGACCTCGACCCGTACGGCCACGTGAACAACGTGCGGGTGTTCGACTTCGTCGCGGAGGCCCGGATCCGGATGAACCCGGACGAGGACGGCACGTCCCGCATGCAGGTCGCCGCGGAGCAGGGGCTGCTGTGGATGGTCGCCCGCCAGGACGTGGACTACCTCGGCCAGATCGCCCACCGCGGCGACCCCTACCGCGTGCGGTCGGCGATCGCCCGGGTCGGGCGCACGTCGGTGACGATCGTGGCTCAGGTGGAGGACCCGCGCGACGGCGCCGTCCTCGTGCGTACCCGGACGGTGCTGGTCAGCGGCGATGCGTCCGGACGCCCGGTCCCGCTGCCGCAGAACATGCTGGCCGCGGCGGAGCGCTGGCCCGCGAACCCGGCCTGAGGAGCGTCAGAGGTTCCCGTCCGACGACGCGCGGACGATGAGCTCCGGCTCGAACAGCGGGTGCGCCTGCCCGGTGAGCAGCAGGTCGGCCGCCGCCCAGCCGAGCTGGCGCATCGGCTGGCGCACCGAACTCAGCGGCGTCATGAGCTCCGCGGCGAAGTAGAGGTCGTCGTAACCCACCACGGCCATGTCGTGGGGGATCGACAGGCCGCGGCGCCGCAGCTCGCGCATCACCCCGAGGGCCACCACGTCGTTCATGGCGAACACCGCGGTGGGGGCGGGCTCGCCGGAGTCGAGTGCCTCGACCAGCGCCTGCTGGGCGTCGTTGGAAGTGAGCACGGCGAGGTTGACGACCTTCAGCACCTCGCCCGGCTCGAGGCCGGCGGCCGTGACCGCCTCGACCGCGCCGCGCAGGCGGTGCCGGGTCTGCTGGAGTTCGGTCGTGCCCGCAAGGAACAGGATGCGCCGGTGCCCGCGGTCGAGCAGGTGAGCCACGGCCTGGCGCCCCCCGGACACGTGGTCGACGCCCACGCTGGCGTGGGCCGGGTCGGTGGAGTCCATCAGCACGGACGGGATGCCGAGCCGGCGCAGGTCGCCGAGGCGCTCGGCCGTGCTGGCCATCGGCGTCACCAGGACGCCGCGGACGCCCTGCTCGGCGAAGAGCCGCAGGAACCGCTGCTCACGACGGGGGTCGTCGTCGGACGAGGACAGGATCAGGGTGTGGTCGTCGGCCGCGAGCCGGTCCTCGATGCCGCGGGCGAGCTCGGTGTAGAACGGGTTGCTGACGTCCATCACGATCACGCCGACCGTGCGCGAGACGCCGGCGCGGAGCTGCCGGGCCGAGGCGTTGCGGTGGAAGTTGAGCTCGGCCATCGCCTGCTCGACCTTCGTCCGGGTCTTCTCCGTGACCGATTCGGGACGGTTGAGGACATTCGACACCGTGCCGACCGAGACCCCTGCCAAGAGCGCCACGTCCTTCACGCTCGCCCGCTGCGTCACGATCGGTCCCCTTCCCCGGCGGTCGTGGTGAGCATAGCCACCCGCCGTGGGAGCGTGCTGCCGATTCGGCAAACACGATGAATCGATTCACCATCCCCGGACCGCCGAGGACGGCAGGGGCAGCGCCGCGACACGGGCCGGACAGGGCCCGTCCCGGGTCAGCGGGCGTAGGTGCGGCGGCCCTTCCAGAACGTCGCGACCACCGGGTCGGGCAGGTCGCGGCCGTCGTAGGGGTTGTTCCGCGAGCGCGAGCGCGAGGCGGAGGCGTCCACGGTGGCGCGGGCCGCGGGATCGACCAGCACGAGGTTGGCCGGCTCGCCGGCGGCCAGCGGCCGTCCCTGCCCCGGCACCTGCCCGAGGCGGGCGGGCGCGGCGGACATGCGCTCCACGAGCGTCGGCCAGTCCATCCGGCCGGTGCCGACCATGACCTCCATGACCACGGCGAGCGCCTGCTCGAGGCCGAGCATGCCGGGAAGCGCCACGTCGAAGGGGTGGTCCTTGTCCTGCCGGGCGTGCGGGGCGTGGTCGGTGCCCACCATGTCGATCGTGCCGTCGGCGAGCGCCTCGCGCACCGCCTCCAGGTGTTCGGACGTGCGCAGCGGCGGGTTCACCTTGAAGGTGGTGTCGTAGCCGGCGACCAGCGGGGTGTCCAGCAGCAGGTGATGCGGGGTCACCTCTGCGGTCACCCGGATCCCGCGGGCCTTCGCCCAGCGGATGACGTCGACGCCCTCCGCGGTCGAGACGTGGCACACGTGGATGCGGGAACCGGTGAGCTCGGCCAGCTGCACGTCGCGGGCGATGATGATGCTCTCCGCCTGGGACGGCCAGCCGGGCAGCCCGAGGCGTCCGGACCACTCCGACTCGTGGCAGCACGCGCCCGGGCCGGCCAGCGACACATCCTGGGAGTGCTGGGCGATCACGCCATCGAAGGCCTTCACGTAGGTGAGCGCCCGGCGCATCAGCAGGCTGTCGCCGACGCAGCGGCCGTCGTCGGAGAACAGCCGGACGCCGGCCGCGGAGTCGGCCATCATGCCGAGTTCGGCCAGTTCCTCGCCGTCGAGTCCCTTGGTGACCGCGCCGACGACCCGCACCTCGCAGTGGCCCTCGCGCTCGCCGAGGGCAGCCACGTACTCGGCGGCCTCCGCGGTGTCGGTGACCGGGGTGGTGTTGGCCATGGCGTGGACGCAGGTGAAGCCGCCGCGCGCCGCCGCGGCCGTGCCGGAGGCGACGGTCTCCGCGTCCTCACGACCGGGCTGGCGCAGGTGGGTGTGCGGGTCGACCAGCCCGGGCAGCGCGAGCAGCCCCTCCGCGTCCAGGCGCTCCACGCCGGCCGGGGCCGAGGCGGGATCGGCGAGCCGGCCCTCGGCGAGGTACAGGTCGGTCCTCGTGCCGTCGGCCAGCGTCGCGCCGGTGATCAGCAGGGGCCCGCTCGTCGTGGTCAATGCACTGCTCCTTCGTCCGAACCCAGCAGGTGGTACAGCACGCTCATCCGGACGGCCACGCCGGCCGCCACCTGGTCGAGCACCAGCGAGTTCGCCGCGTCCGCGGCGGCGCTGGAGATCTCGACCCCGCGGTTCATGGGGCCGGGATGGCAGATGGCCGCGCCCGGCTTGAGCGCGGCGAGGCGTTCCTCGGTGAGCCCGAACCGCTCGCTGTACTCGCGCTCGGTGGGGAAGTAGCCGCCGGCCATCCGCTCGCGCTGCACGCGGAGCATCATCACCACGTCGCAGGTGCCGAGGACGGCGTCCAGGTCGCCGGTCACCTCGCAGCCCCAGTTCTCCACCCCGGTGGGCAGCAGGGTCGGCGGCGCCACCAGCACTACCTCGCCGCCGAGCGTGCGCTGGAGCAGCACGTTGCTGCGCACGACCCGCGAGTGCAGCAGGTCGCCGACGATCGCGATGCGCTTGCCGGCGAACTCGGTCGCGCCCGGCGCGGGCGCGGCGCCGAGGGTGCGGAAGTGCTGCCGCATGGCGTACGCGTCCAGCAGCGCCTGCGTCGGGTGCTCGTGCTGGCCGTCCCCGGCGTTGACCACCTGGGCCTTCACCCAGCCGGCCACCTGGGCGGCCGCGCCGGAGGAGGAGTGGCGGATGACGAAGGCGTCCACGCCCATCGCGTCGAGGGTCATCATCGTGTCGCGCAGCGACTCGCCCTTGCTCACCGACGAGCCCTTCGCCGACACGTTGATGGTGTCGGCCGACAGCCACTTGCCGGCGATCTCGAACGAGGTCCGGGTGCGCGTGGAGTCCTCGAAGAAGATGTTCACGATCGTGCGGCCGCGCAGGGCCGGCAGCTTCTTCACTGGACGCGACTGCACCTGCTGCATCTCCTCGGCGAGGTCGAGGACGGCGGTCGCGGTGGCGAGGTCGAGGTCGGCCGCACTGAGCAGGTGCCTCACCGGTCGCCTCCCCGGGAGATGGTCACGGCGTCGAGGCCGTCGAGTTCGCCGAGCAGCACCTGCACCCTCTCGTCGCGGGCGGTCTGGATCGTGCGGCCGACGTGGTCGGCGGCAACGGGCAGTTCGCGGTGTCCCCGGTCGACGAGGACGGCCAGCCGGACGGCGCGCGGGCGTCCGAGGTCGCGCAGCGCGTCGATGGCCGCGCCGATCGTGCGTCCGGAGTACAGCACGTCGTCCACCAGCACGACCACCGCGTCGTCGATCCGCCCGGGGATGGCCGTGCGGGCGGGGTTGCGGGTCGGGTTCCGTCGCAGGTCGTCGCGGTACATCGTGATGTCGAGCTCGCCGACGCGAACGGGGCGTCCCTCGATCTCGGCCAGCAGGGCGGCGAGCCGCCGGGCCAGGAACACCCCGCGGGTCGGGATGCCCAGCAGCACGAGGTCGTCCGACCCGCGGTTGGCCTCGAGGATCTCGTGGGCGATCCGCCGCAGCGACCGGGTGACCTCGGCCTCCTCTGCGATCACACGGGGGGAGTCGGGGGTCGGGCTGTCGGGTACAGGGTCGGCCACGCACGCACTCCTCGGTGTCTCGAAAACCGGGGCCGTCGGCTCCGCGCGGCCCGCTCTTCGAGTCGCCAGACTACGGGATGGGCGGGGCTGAGGGACGACCGGCCCACGGTGCGGCTGCGGGGTTGGCCGGCGCCTCCCGGGTGCGGCACAGGGCCGGCACGGCGGGCCGGACGCGCGGGCGCGAACTACCCAGTTCCCCGGGCGGGTGGTCACTGGGTACGGTGGGCGGCATGCTGCCTGCCGCGTTCCTCCCGCTGGAGACCCTGCCCAGTTGGCCGGCCGTGCCGGAACCCACGCTCGTCGAGCTCCTGACGGTCACCCTGTTCGTCCCGCTCGCGATCACCGCGGTGGTCGTGGCCCTCGTCATGGGCCCGGCCTGGCACGGCAAGTCCGAGTAGCGCATCCTCAGGCGCCGGCGGCCTCCTGGCAGCGCAGCGCACGCTCGGCGTCGTCGCGGCGCTCGTTCACCTGGCGCAGCACGTAGGTCGACAGCGGCGTCCCTTGCACCCACAGGCTGAACAGCTGGAGCGTCGCCCGGTCCATCAGCGGGCGGGGGAACATCCGCCCCAGCACGTGCTGCTTGATCGTCGAACTGCGGTCGGCCCAGCCGTCGGTGCCGTCGGAGATCGCCTTCGCCACGTCGAGGTAGGGCTGGATGAACCCGCGCAGCACGTCCTCCTGCTCGAACTGCCAGAAGTTCACGCACACCTGGAAGTGGGTCTCGTTCGGCACGGAGTCGTCTGCGGTGGCCAGCCGCCACGCCTCGGCCTTCGCCGCGGGGTCCGGGAGGGCCGCGCGGGCACCGGCGGCGCGCTCCGCACCGCGGGCGGTCGCGTCGCGGACCAGCTCCGCGTCGATCCCGGCCTCCCCGATCGCGCCGAGCCGGGCGAGGTTGGTGACGATGAGCCAGCGCAGGTCGGTGTCGATGGCGAGCCCGGCGGGGGCCTCCTCACCGGCCAGCCACGCCTGCAGCAGCTGGACGACCGCCTCCGAGCGCGCCGCCATGGCCAGGGCCTGGGCGAAGGCGAGCTGGTGGTCGGAGCCGGGGGCGGCGTCCTTCAGGAGACGGGCGACGCCGGTGACGAACCGGTCGTTCAGTTCCACGCGCTGCGCGCGGGGCGCGTAGTAGTCGATCGCGGTCTGTGCCTGGGCCAGCACGGTCTCCACGGCGGTGAGGTCGGTCTCCGCGCCGACGCCGGACAGCACCAGCGTCACGTAGTCGGACGCCGGCAGCTCGGCGTCGCGGCACATGTCCCAGCTGGCGCCCCAGCACAGCGCCCGGGCGAGCGAGCTGTCGAGCCGGCCGATACCCTCCACGACGGTCGCCAGCGACGTCGCGTCCAGCCGGATCTTGGCGTAGGTGAGGTCGTCGTCGTTCAGCAGCACGAGCGGGGTGCGCCGCAGCCCGACCAGCTCGGGGAGCTCGGTCAGCTCGCCGGCGATGTCGACCTCGGCCCGGTGGACGCGCACCAGCCGGCCGTCCTGCTCGTCGTAGAAGCCGATCGCGAGGCGGTGGTGCCGCAGGGTCGGCCACTCGTTCGTCGCGGACTGCCGGATCGCGACGCGGGTGAGCAGCCCGGCCTCGTCGGTCTCGAGCTCGGCCTGGAGGGTGTTCACGCCGGCGGCCTGGAGCCACTCGGTGGCGAAGTGCGACAGGTCGCGCCCCGACGCCTCGGTGAGGGCGGCGAGCAGGTCGGTCAGGCGGGTGTTGCCCCAGGCGTGGCGCGCGAAGTAGGCGCGGACGCCGGTGAGGAACGCGTCCTGGCCGACGAAGGCCACCAGCTGGCGCAGCACGGAGGCGCCCTTGGCGTAGGTGATCCCGTCGAAGTTCAGCTCGACCGCGGCGAGGTCGACCATGTCGGCGGCCACCGGGTGGGTCGAGGGCAGCTGGTCCTGGCGGTAGGCCCAGGTCTTGCGGCTGTTGGTGAACGTGGCCCACGGGTCGGCGCCCTCCACGCCGGACGCGCGGATCTCGGCCTGGCAGAAGTGGGACGCCCATTCGGCGAACGACTCGTTCAGCCACAGGTCGTCCCACCACGTCATGGTCACGAGGTCGCCGAACCACATGTGGGCGAGCTCGTGGAGGATCGTGTTGTCGCGGGTCTCGTAGTCGGCGTTGGTGACCCGGGAGCGGTACAGGTACTCGTCGCGGATGGTCACGCAGCCGGCGTTCTCCATCGCGCCGGCGTTGAACTCCGGCACGAACACCTGCGCGTAGTCGGCGAAGGGGTAGGCCATGCCGAAGTGCTCCTCGAACACGGCGAAGCCGGCCTTGGTGGTCGCCAGGAGGCGGTCGGCGTCCAGGTGTTCGGCGAGCGAGCGCCGGCACGACAGCGACAGCGGGATGACCGCGTCCCGGCCCTGCACGCTGTCGCGCACGGTGTGGAAGTGCCCCGCGATGAGGGCGGTGATGTAGGTGGAGATCTGCGGCGTGGGGGCGAACTCCCAGCGGCCCAGGCCCTCGCCGGCGGGCGTGGGCTCCACCTCGGGCGAGTTGGACAGCACCGTCCAGTCGGCCGGGGCGATCACGGTGAGGGCGAAGGTCGCCTTCAGGTCGGGCTGCTCGAAGCAGGCGTACATGCGCCGGGCGTCGGCGGTCTCCAGCTGCGTGTAGCAGTAGACGAGCCCGTCGACCGGGTCGACGAAGCGGTGCAGGCCCTCGCCGGTGCGGCTGTAGCGGCACAGGGCGGAGACGGTGAGCTCGTGCTCGCCGGCGGCGGCGTCGAACTCCAGCCGGTGGTCGGCGAGCTCTGAGGCCAGCGGACGCCCGTCCAGCGTGGCGGCGAGCACCCGCTCGGCGATCAGGTTGATCCAGGTGCGCCCGCCGCGGCTGGTGAACCGCACGGTCGAGGTGGAGACGAAGGTCTCCTCCGCGTCGTAGGGCTCCGCGTCGGGGACGCGTCCGGACAGGTCGACGGTGACCTGGTAGCTGTGGGTGGCGATCATGGCCGAGCGCTGTGCCGCTTCGTCGCGCGTGATGTTTGCCGGGTACATCAGACCTCACTGGCTTCGGTAGATGGGCGTGCCCGCCCGGTCAGGCGAGGCTACTAGGCCCGTGTGCGGCCCTCAACATACCCCCGGAGGCGTCGGTTCAGCGCCGCGAGCGGTCCAGTCGCGCCAGGGCGGCGTCCGCAGCCTTCTCCCCAGCGGCGAGGTCGGCGTCCCCTGGGCGGCTGACATCACGGGCGCGCAGGGCGCGAGTGGCGTCCACGAGGCCGGAACTGCCGTCCCTGCCGAAGGAACGCTCCGGCTCGGGATGGCGCGGCGACGAGGTCATGGACGAAGCGTAGACTCCGCAGCCCGTCCAGGTGAGGAGGTGCGATGCCCGAGGGGCACGTGATCCACCGCCTTGCCGCGGAGCTGGAGCTCGCCTTCGCCGGCCGGCCGGTCGCGGTGACGAGCCCGCAGGGACGGTTCGCGCAGGCCGCCGCGCTGCTGGACGGCACCCCGCTGCGCTCCGCACAGGCCTTCGGCAAGCACCTGCTGCTCGACTTCTCCCCGCCCGCCACACCGGTGGTGCCCGGCCCGCCCGGGCTGCCCGAGGTGATCGACACTCCCGGCCCGTTCGTGCACATCCACCTGGGCCTGATCGGCAAGCTGCGCTGGGTGCGCCCGGGCCCGGTCGAGGCGCCGGGCACGCTGCGGCTGCGGATCGAGACCGCCGAGCACGCCGCGGAGCTGCGCGGGCCCCAGACGTGCGCGCTGGTCGGCCCGGCGGAGGTGGCCGCGCTGGTGGCGTCCCTGGGCCCGGACCCGCTGCGTCCGGACGCCGACCCCGAGCGGGCCTGGGCCCGCGTGCACCGCTCGGGACGCACGATCGCGTCCCTGCTGATGGACCAGAGGGTGGCCGCGGGGGTGGGCAACATCTACCGTGCCGAGGTGCTCTACCGGCAGCGGATCCATCCCGACACCCCCGGCACCGCGTTGTCGCGGCGCGCGTGGAACCGCCTGTGGGCCGACCTGGTGGAGCTGATGCCGCAGGGCGTCCGCCACGGCCGGATCGACACGGTGCGTCCCGAGCACACGCCCGAGGCGATGGGACGAGAGGCCCGCGTCGACCGCCACGGCGGAGAGGTGTACGTCTACCGGCGGGCAGGGCAGCCCTGCCTGGTGTGCGGGCGCGAGGTCAGCGTCCGCGAGTTCGAGGGCCGGAACCTGTACTGGTGCGCGCGATGCCAGCGCCGTCGGTGATGCACTGGGGCGACGCGGAGGTGCGCGTCGCCGGGGACGGCACGAGCGTGAAGCTGCTGCGCGGGCCGGACCTGGTCGTCGAGCTGGCCTGGGTGGGCGCGGCCGGTGCGCCGGCGGAGTTCGAGGCCGACGACGAGGTGGAGCACACGCTCACCACCGCCGAGGGGCGGCTGTTCCAGCGGCAGGCGGTGAACGGCGGCTGGCGCAGCCGCTGGGTGCTGACCCGCGAGCCGGACGCGCCGTCCGCGGTGGAGGACCGGCTGCGGGTGCGCCCGGGCTCGGAGTACAGCCTGTGGAGCTGGGGGAGCGGGGTGACCGCCCTGCTGGCCGTGGTGCCCGCGCACGCCGCGGGACCGGTGCTGGGGCTGCGGCTCGAGCAGGGCTACCTCGAGGAGTTCGCCGACCCGGCACCGAGCAGCGCGACGGTGGACTACCTGGTGGCGCCGTCGAGCGCCCAGCTGGGGGCGGGCCAGCGGCTGGTGACCTCGCTGATCGGTGCCTGGTACCCCGGCCTGGACGAGTTCGCCGGGAAGCTGCCGGGCTGGCTGAACGACAGCCAGCTCGACGCGGAGGAGTCGTGGTGGGGTGACGTGGCCGACTACGGGCTGAGCGCTCCCGACGACGTGGTGATCGACTACACCGAGAACCTGGTGTCGGTGACGGCCGCGTCCGGGCGGCGGCTGCTGGACGTGCAGACTCCGCGCGGGCTCAGCCGGATCCCGCTGGAATGGGTGCCGGGCGCGGAGGTCGTGCTGCACGACGTGGCGTCCGCCGCGGTGGCCCGCGGGGGGCCGCTCGGCGTCGCGGAGGCGCTCTGCGTCCAGTTCGCGGCCGACCGGCGCGCGCTGTGGCTCGACCCGGCGGCGCAGGACCTGCTGGACCGCGTCGACTGGGCGGCGGACGCGTCGGTGCTCGGCGCGGCGTTCGGGCTGGCCCGCGGACGCAGCCTGGGGGAGGCCGCGTTGGTCTCCGACGCCCTGCGCCTGCTGCGACGCCTGCCCGCCGGCGTCGGCTACGGCCGGGTGGCGATGGCCGGCTGGATCACGTCGCTGTCGGTGGGCCTGGAGGCACGGGAGCGGTGCCACGAGCTGCTCGGGCGTCCCGCTGTCGGACGCACGGCGTCCCTGGAGAGCTCGCTGCTGCACTACCGCAGCGTCGAGGTCGGGGACGCCGAGCTCGCCGGCGTCGCCAACCGCCTCGGCGGGACGCTGCCCGGTGGGGCCCCGCTGCTGGGCTGGAGCGAGCGCGCCCAGTTGATCGGGCTGCTGGAGCTCTGCCCGCCGGAGTGGGACCGCGCCGGCCAGTACGCGATGGTGGCCGAGAAGGCCCGCGGACAGGTGCTGTGCGCCTACGCCGACGGCCGGGTGGTGGACGCGGAGCCGCTGGCCTGGCTGCTGCTCAACCCCGGCCTCGGGGCGCTCGGCTGAACTGGCGACCGCCGCCGGGTTCGCCGCCCCCGCCGGGCAGGCCGTAGAGTTGCGGCGATCCGGGGCGTAGCGCAGTGGCTAGCGCGCCTGCTTTGGGAGCAGGAGATCGCAGGTTCGAGTCCTGTCGCCCCGACCATTTGTGCCCCCCACCCCGACTAGGCATTATGCCTGGCTGACTAGGCAAAACGCCGCAGGGGCGACAGGCGACCTGCACCCAGGAGAGGCCATGTCAAGACCTCTGGTGCCCCAGTTAAGCCCCAATTGGGGCAAACTTGGGGCAAGCGAAACCCCTAGTCAGAGCGATATACTGGATTTCGGGTTTCCTGCCGATCAGGAGGTCCCCATGGGTCAGGAGCGCCGGTCCTTCGGCAGCATCGAGCGCCGGAGTGGGTACTTCCGTGCGCGTTACGTCGGCCCGGATAGGCAGCGCTACGACGCGCCGCACCTGTTCTCGGAGCGGATCGACGCCGAGTTCTGGCTGGGCGAGGTGCACCGCTCGATCGAGCGGCAGGAGTGGCGTCCGCCCGTGAAGGTGAAGGGCAGGCCGGACGACCTGGACACCTTGGCCGGCTACGCGCGGCACTGCCTGGCCGAGCGTGAGCTGACGCCGCGGACGCGCGAGGAGTACGGCCGGCTGCTGGAGAAGCTGATCGCGCCGACCCTGGGCGCGATCCAGCTGAAGCACCTCGAGCCCGATCGCATCCGGCGTTGGTACTCCACGGTGCTCTCCGCCGACCGCCCCGTGCAGCGCAAGCACGCCTACTCCTTGCTGCGCTCGATCCTGCGCGAGGCCGAGGACGAGGGTCTGATCGACCGCAATCCGTGCCGCGTCCGCAACGCCGGCAAGGTGCGTCGAACCCGCGACATCGAACCGGCGACACCCGCCGAGCTCAACAAGCTGTTGGATCTGCCGGCGAAGCAGGGCCTGCCGGTGGTTCTGGCCGGCTGGTGCGGCCTGAGGTCGGGGGAGGTGCGTGGGCTACGTCGGCGTGACCTGGACCTGACCGAGGGCGTGGTGCGCGTCCGGCAGGCGGTGACGCGGACGAAGGGCCAGGTGCACGTCGGCGCGCCGAAGACGGCCGCCGGCACCCGCGATGTCGGCATTCCGCCGCATCTGATTCCGTACCTGGCGAAGTACGTCGCCGCGCTCCCGGTGACCGGACGCGACGGCTTCCTCTTCCCGGGCGGAGACGGCGTCTCGCCGATGTCGGAGAAGGCTCTGCGCTATGCCTACGGCAAGGCGCGCAAGGTCATCGGCCGGGAGGACCTGACCTTCCACGACATGCGTCACTCCGCTGCGTCGCTGGCTGGCATGACCGGTGCGACGACCGCCGAGCTGAAGGCGATGATGGGCCATGCGACCGCCGGGATGGTCGAGCGCTACCAGCACGCGACGCGGGCGTCCCGCTCGCGGCTCGCCGAGAACATGAGCAAGCTCGCGGAGATCTGAGGCCCGTCTGCGCGACCCGGTCGTCGGGTGGCAGATCTTCACATCCCCTGGTCCTCCGGTGTCCGGATTGGGCCCCTTCTGAGGCTTAAGGCTGCGGAAGGAGTTCACCATGGAACAGCAGCGCTACGAGTCCCTGGCCCAGGCGGCCGAGCGGACGGGGATCAGCCGGAAGACCCTGCGTCGCCGGATCGCCTCCGGTCAGCTCCCGGTCTTCTCCAGCGGACGGCGCATCCTGCGCGTCCGTCCGGAGGACGTCGACGCCATGCTGCGTCCGTTCTGGCTCAGTTGAGCCCAGAACTCGGGCATCCGGGAGAGGTACCATTTGGGTATGACTGATGTGGCTACCATCAAGGTTCCTCGCGTGGTGCGTGACCGCGTGCGCGACGCTGCCCGAGCGGCGCACCTGACCCAGGCCCAGCTCATCGAGGAGATGCTCGAAGAGAGGCGCAAGGCTGAGTTCTGGGCTGCGCTCGAAGCCGAGACCCCCGACCAGGAGTATCTGGACGACCTTGCCGAGGCAGACGCGGCCTTCGCCGGCGACGCCGAGGAGTCCATTGCCCGGTTCGAGGCGGGCGAGTGATCCAGATTGCCCGTGGCGATGTCGTCTGGGCGAGCATGGATCCGACCATCGGCCGCGAGCAGGCCAAGCACCGGCCTTGGCTGGTGCTGTCCGAGCCAGCGCTCCATCGAGCCCGAGGTCTGCTCATCGCGGTGCCGCTGACGCACACCGATCGCGGATGGTCCACCCACGTGAAGCTCGCGTCCCGAGACTCGGCAACCACTGTGGCGATGTGTGAACAGGTCAAGTCGATGTCGATCGACCGTGTCACCCGCGTTGACCCCGCGCCTTACGCGCTCGCGCAGGTCGATCAGGTCCACCAGATCCTTGCGCTGCTCACTGGCGGCCGGTAGGCGCACCACTGAAGCTTGCAGATGAGCAGCGCCGAGAACGACGTGGCCGGCCCGGATCAGCTCGACCCGGCGGTGCACCCGGCCCGCGATGCGGTGCACTTCCGGCGCATCCTGGCGGCCCGACAGGGGATCGCGGATGCGGAGCAGGAGTTGCGCGACGCGGCGAAGGCCGCGCGGGACGCCGGCGATTCATGGGCAGTGATCGCGTCCGCACTGCAAACGACCCGTCAGGCGGTGCAAGAGCGCTTCGGCGGCAACTGACCGACTCACGTTGGGGAGCGCGCGAACCTTCAGGTTCGACACCTCAGATCCGCAAGTTTCGCTGCTCAAATCTGCAAGTTCTCGGGTAGCGTTGAACTGGCTTCTGGTCCTCCTTCCTCCATGGACGAGGTCGCCGCGCGGTCGCATCGCGCGCCGTCCCAAGGTAGCCCTGAACGACACTGGCTTGTCCGCCCATCTCACGGGCTTCACCAGCGCCGCAGCCGGCACTGTGGGGGGAGGCGAGTACTTCGGAGCCCTTGCCGAGCAGTGCGTCGCGCTGGAGTTGCGAAAGCAGTCCGCCTGGACTCAGCAGTCGTTCCAGCTGTACCACTACCGTGACCTCGACGGATTGGAAGTCGACATCGTCGCCGAGCTCCCGGACGGTCAACTGCTGGCTATCGAGGTGAAGAGCACGCGAACGGTCAGGGAACAGTCCTGGTTGGCGCTGGAGCGCTTCCGCAACCGATACCCAGACCGGAAGACCACGGGGGTCGTCCTTCACGGGGGTACTCAGGTCGCACACCTTCACGGCTGGCTGCACGTGTTGCCGACGCGGAGCCTTTGGGATCACTGAAGGTCGCCGAGCGCGTCGCAAACGCCGAGGCGACCTGACCAACCCGGGTGGGGGAGCGCGCTCAGTGCTTCGAGCTGTCCACGCGCTGGAGGTAGTGCTCGACCAGGTTGCGCATGGGCTCGTCGAGCGTTGGCAGATCGCGGTTGTAGAGCAACCCGGTAGCGAACTGTTTGTTCGAGCTCCGCGGCGACGCGGTGGCCTGGTCGACTGTCTCGGGGGAGACGGTGCGGGCCGTCCGGATCATGGCGTCGGAGAGGATCTGGCGGTCTCCGGAGGGGGCGTTCAACCCTCGTTCTTCGACGCGGGCGAGCACGTCCATGAGCAGTTCGAGCCGGCTCGCGACCATCTCGACGACCGCGCCGCGATCGAGGTTTCGCTCGATCTCCCGGCGCCGTTCCTTCTCCCAATCGCTGAGCCGAGTGGTTGGTGAAACGATCTTCATGACCTCGGGTTTGACCCCGACGATCTCGTTCCCGCGGCGCTCAATGGACGCCTCGACCCGGCACCGCGCCGAGCACCAGACCGGACGCCGGCCGCGTCCCTTGTACGTCACCGGAGTGCCGCACCGAGGACACCTGAACGTCTTCGCCGGATCGCGGATCACCTCTCGCATGCGAAGCTCCTAGTGGGACGCGCGTTACATTTCATTCTAACGAAATGCCGAAGTGCATGCCAGAGGTGTGTGCTGCTTCTGGTTACGTCCGCAGACTGGGTCCCGGGATGGCGACATGGTGCGAGAAGCGGTGGCTCTCCTGCTGCCGCAACGAGGGAGGCCCTGTTGTGGAGTCTTCGATCGACGGTTGGGTCAGGGGCTGAGCGCTCGGCTCCGGTATCCAGCCAACATCGGCGCGCGGCGGCATGTCCCGGAAGCACTCGCTCGTGCCCGGACTTCGAGGTTGGATAAGGGTATGAGCGTTAACGGCACGCGAGACCACACAACCGAGAACGCGCCGGAGCGGGACGCGCCCCCACTGCGGCCAGTTCCTGATGGGGTCATCGACTCGATTTTGTTCGAGCTGACGATGCGCGTGGTCGCTGACATGGACGGTCTTGTACGGGAGTACCTCTCTCGAGACGGCTACAAGTACGTCCCACATCGGTCCACGAAGCCAGTCACAACTCTTGACTCCGGGTGGCCGAACGTGGGCAGTGAGCGGGAGGACCCAACGACGATCGCTCACGGGAAACTCTTCGCAAGAGAGCGGAACGCCATTCAGCCGTTCGAATACCACGACCTTCCGTCTTTCGATGCCCTAGACAAGTACGTTCGCGCGACGCCAATGGTGCTGGAGCGGGTTTCGCTGACCGACGCGGACGAGATGCTTCCTCACGCCGAGATTAATGAGTTGTTTCTTCAGCATTGGATTGAGAGTCTTCCTGCGAGCATCTACGACCGAGCTATGGCGCTTGGGCTCAAGGTCATGGACTCGGATGTGGCTGAACTGTACGTGCAGCGGGAGAGGTCATGGCTTGCACCTGAACTCTCCTACCAGCTCCTGGCGCCGTTGGTCGTCACGGACATCAGAATCGAGGCGGATGTCCTCGAGATAGACGACCGAACCCGCCTCGCTCGGCTCACCGACGACGACCTGCGGCAGATGTCGCGCAGTGTGGATTTTGGGGGCATCTCTAGCCCGCTGGCCGACGCCGCTCGTTGGGCGGTCGTCGTTGACATGCCACCGATGCACAACCCTGGTCTGGCGCGGCGCGTGTTTGCAGCGGAGCCAGACGTTGACTGTCCGGCCATAGAGGATGCGGTGAACGTGCTGAGGGTAGTCGCGGGTATCCACACAGGGTGGGCTCGGGTCTTCCGGCGGCCGCTCGGATGGGCCGACACCTGGGATGGCGCACTGCCGCCTCTCGACCATATCCAGTCAGTGAGGAGATATCCGGCCGACCTCGACGACAGAGGATGGTTACGAACGAACCCGGGAATGTCTGCGGATGAGGCCGCGCAGATTCCCCAAGTCGCGTCGGCCATGAGAACCGCCGACGAAAAGGCCAAGCTGGCGATTCGGAGGCTCTCGATGGCCATGGTCCGCGACGCTCCGGATGACCAGTTGATCGACGCGTGCATCGGTCTGGAGGCGCTCCTGGGGCAGAAGGGGTCTGAGTTGTCGTACCGCATCGCTCTGCGGACCTCGGCGCTCCTTGCGACCAAGCTTGACGGGGCCTGGGTTCCGGAGGTGGCCTTTCGAATGGCTCGAAAGGTCTACGACCGGCGCTCGGAACTGGTCCACGGGAGCACTTCGGCGAAGAACGCGACGTTCCAGTGGAGGCCCGAGGATCCTTCCTACAGCATCAACTCCGTCGCCATCCTGCTCCTCCGGGAGGTGCTGCACGAGCGGCTGCTTCGTCCCGACTGGCATGTAGAGGACCTAGACGACCTCGTGATCGCCTCCCTTAGCACAGAGAAGGCCGCCGGGAGAGTCGAACAGTCACCTGACGGTGACGTTCGATGACCGGCCCGGCTCGCGTTTTCGGCCGGGGGCACGGTTGTCGACTTGAGCGATGTCGCCTTGACCGCCGCCCGGCCACTCAGGGAGCCAGGAACGGGTGTGGATGAGACGTAACGTTCGGCCACGCGTACAGAACGCCTGCCGATGTCCGGGGTCGGATTGCGGACAATTGGGACAACCGGGACGTCGTCCTGGGGCACATACGGTGCGTTTGTCGCCGTCATTGCGCGATCGGCCGGGCCCCCCGCTCGGTCATGTCCCATGATGTGCTGGTGGCGACGTTGGACTACAGACTCCATACCTTGGGGTGGCGTGCGTTCCAGGACCTGTGCGCGGTCATCCTGCAGCGAGTTCTTGGACAGACATTCCACACCTTCGCGGACACGAATGACGCTGGTCGCGACGGTGCGTTCTACGGCGAGTGGGCGGTTCCGGGCGACGTTCCGGCTGATGTCTCCGCCGCTGGACTGTCGGCCATCGCAGCGAGCGGCCCGACCGTTGCCCAATGCAAGTTCTCCGCACAGGCAACCGGCACACTCACACCTTCGATGCTCGGTGATGAGATGGACAAGGCGGAACGGCTGCACCGGCAAGGTCTGTGTGACGCGTACCTGCTATTGACGAACTTGCGCGTCTCGGCACGGACCGAAGCCTGGGTTCGTGCGCAGTGCGCCAGTGTGGGGGTCTCGCACTCGCTGGTCCTCGACGGGCAGTGGATCTGTCAGCAGATTGAGAGTTCTCCGGACCTACGCCGCTATGTTCCGCGCGTCTATGGGCTGGGTGACCTGGGCCGAATACTTGACGACCGCCGACTGCGACAGGCCGAGGCGCTGCTCGCACGGCTGCGCCCGGACCTCGAAACATTCGTTCCAACCACCGCATACCGCCGTGCTGCTGAAGCACTCGGCAGCCATGGGTTCGTCCTGCTCCTGGGAGAGCCTGCGTGCGGCAAGACCACCATCGCAGCCACGCTGGCACTGGCCGCCCTGGACAACTGGCAGTGCGGCGTACGGCGCGTGGACTCGGCGGACGAGCTCGTCGCAGCCTGGGACCCAGATGACGCGGACCAGTTGTTCTGGGTGGACGACGCGTTCGGAAGCATCCGACACGCCCCGAATCTCACCGACGGATGGACTCGCCGTATGGACCAGGTCATGGCTGCCGTTGAGCAAGGCGCCAAGGTCGTGCTCACCAGCCGCGACTACATCTACCGTGACGCCCGACCCTTTCTGAAGGAATACGCCTATCCACGGCTGCGCGAGGATCAGGTGGTCGTGGACGTTACGGAACTGACATCCCAGGAGCGGCGACAGATTCTCTACAACCATCTGAAGGCGGGCGACCAAACAGGTGCAACCCTGCGGGGCTGGCGCCCCCACCTACGCGCCGCAGCTGATGTCGAGCGCTTCCAACCGGAGATGGCGCGTCGGCTCGCCCACACAGTCTTCACGAGCGCCACGGAGCTCAGATCGAAGGACGACCTGGTTCGATGGTTCGAGCGGCCGGTGGCCTTTCTCACCGACATCCTTCGGCAACTCGCACCGGAAGTGAGGGCCGCACTTGCGGCTGTCTACGTCGCGGGGAACGATCTGCCGGTGCCGGTTGACGTCACCGAGCAACTCGCTCAGGTCGTAACCCGCCTCGGGTCATCACCATCGGCCATGCTGAGAGGGTTCGGTGTCGCCGATGGCACCTTCCTGCAGCAATCGACAGACAGCCGCGGCAACCCCGTTTGGAGGTTTCGCCACCCGACCATTCGTGAGGGTTTCGCGGCCGTCATCGCCGAGGACGTGAACGCCGTGGGAGTCCTCCTCGACGGGCTCACGCCGGAGGAGTTGGTCGATCAGATCGACTGCGGAGGAACGGAACAACGAGGCACCCTCGTCCGCATCCCGGAGTCGCTCTACGACCGCGTCGTTCCCAAGGTCGTGGTGCCAAACGGCAACGACAGCTGGTGGGGTAACCCGACGTCCTGGTTCCTGCGGCGCCAGTGCTCCGATGAGTTCCTCCGCAAGTGGGCGTCGTACCATGCCGCCACCCTGCCTCGACTGGCATTGTTCGGCATGTACATCAACGCCGTGTGGCAACCGAAGGTGTTGGGGCGGCTTCACTCTGCAGGCGCGTTGCCCGAACCAGTTCGGGTCGCTGCGATCAGACGACTCACCGAGTTCGCGCTCGATTTCGACGGAGGCTGGCTCGCGGACGACGTCGCCATCCTGTTCACGGCGGACGAGAAAGAGGACCTTCTGCAGCGGATTCGTGCGGAGGTCCTTCCCGATCTTGCCCGGCTGATCGACGAGGCCGGCGACGGCTGGGATGACGACGTGGAACCGGACGATCGCTATGACCAGGCGCGGACTGCCATTCGCGCCTACCAGAAGGCGTTCCACGGCGACGCGGAGGCTCAGGAAGCGCTCGCTGAAGCTGAATACGACATCGACCAGCGGATCCGCGATCTGAGCGAAAACTACGAGCCAAGCCCTGCTGCGAGCCTCGCTCCTGAAGCACCCAGCGAACCGTCAGACCGCGACGAGTTCGACGACGTCGCCGACGGTCACGGCTGACGAGTGCCCGGGGTCTCTATCTCAATCGCCTGACCGACGGATGAGTACCGAAAGTGAGAATGCGTTCGTCACGGGAGACACGGGATTCCACGAGTTCGTCGCCATCGACAGGCCGCGCGGCGGGGGCTTCTAGCATCTTGCCTATGACCACCATGGAGCCCAGCAGGGCGCGAGCATTCTGGTTGGACCTTGTCGAGAACGCGGCGCGGCTCGTTGTGGAGCGAAGGCCGACGTGGCCCGTTCGGCACGCGGGCGTGTTGTCAGGCCAACTCGGCCCAGTGCGCGGCAAGTGTCGGAAGCAGCCGGTAGCGTAGCAACCAAGACAGAAGACCCATTTGCGGTCCGGGTCGCAGGGGGCGCCAGCAGCTATGAGAAGACGAGCAGCCGCACCATCACATCGAAACGGTCGGCAAGTCGTGGCAGGTTCGCCGCGTTGGCCCTGTACGTCTGGAGATGTCGTCCCGATCGGTGTGGCGTTGGTTTCGGATCCTCAGGCCAGGGCGAGTGCCAGACGGGCGACGCAGCGATGATTGAGACTTCCAGAGCTTGGCTGAACAGCCTGACGAGCCTCTACACGCCAACGTCAACGCAGTTCGATGCGGCCAAGAGCCATCGAGCCTCCATCGAGTCGCGGTTGAATGCCCTTCTGGGCCTGTATGAAATGTTCGAGATCGGTTCATTGCGTCACGGAACCGGTGTATGGAAGTACAGTGATGCGGATTACTTAGTCTCGCTTAGGGGAGTGCGGCCGTCGTCGCCGTGGACGATGCTCAACCGGGTCAAGGAGACTCTGCAGGATCGCTTCCCGGGAACGACTATCGGCGTTCGCCGTCCCGCGGTCGTCTGCCACTTCGCCGACTGCATCGTTGAGGTAGTTCCAGCCTATCCGTCAGAGAGCGGCTATTGGATCGCCGACCCTGCGGATGCTTGGATGAAGTCGCATCCAAAGTCGCACAACGCGTATGTCAACCAAGTGAACAGCAAGCACAACGGCGGTGCCAAGACCCTTGCTCGACAGCTCAAGATCTGGAAGTACCTCCGCAAGGTCCCGATCTCCTCGTGCTACCTAGAGATGCGGGCCGCCAAGCACCTCGACGGCGAGGCCGCATATTCGCCGTTCTGGGACCTCTATCTCGCGCTCGACAAGATGCACGACGCCAACCTGGCCGCGCTGAACGACCCGACGGGCCTCGGGTCCCGGTTTGGAGCGTGTTCGTCGGAGGCGAATCGCTCGGACGCGCTTTCCAAGCTCGGCATGGCGGTCATTCGTGCCGAGAGGGCCAGAGAGTTTGAGTCGGCCGGCAAACATGAGCAGGCAATCGAACAGTTGAAACTGCTCTTCAACCGGTAGCCTGCCAGCCATGCCAGACTCAAACGACTACACCCCACCTGCAACCGGGGCTACGGTGTTGCGCCGCCAGAATGAACTCGACGCGCTGCGCTTTCTGATCGCCCAGAAGCGTATGTACTCGCTTGCCAAGCGCTGGGTCTCACTTCGCTGGTTTGGGATGCTCGTGATCGGCCTCTTCGCGCCGGTCGCCGCGGTGATCTGGCCACAGAGCAGCGTGGTGGTGGGCAGTATCGCTGGGGCGTGGCTGTTCCTCGGGCGCACGCTGCTGATGCAAGCACAGAAGAAGAGCACGGAGCAGGCCGCGGCGGTTCAGGAACAGTTCGACTTCTACGTCTACGAGATGCCCTCGGGGACGCCTCGTCCGAAGCTCCCGTCAATTGAGGACGTCTGTATAGCTGCGGGACCCGACAGCGACCTGGTCGCTACTGCCAAGCGGGAGGAGATGCTGGGTTGGTACGTCGTCGCCGACGACGATCCGGGGGAGGTTGCTGTCGCGATCGCGCAACGCTCGAACGCGGCCTACAGCTATCGCCTGTTGCGTTTCACCGGGGTAATCTGGTCGGTGGTGGCCGTGCTGTGGGCAGCGGCACTCACGACAATATGCGTTACCGCGGGGCTGACGCTCGTGACATTTCTGCTTGGCGTCATCCTGCCACTCTTGCCTGCGTTCCTCGATGTGACCGAGTATATCGTCGGAATTGTGCGCTCGGCCCGGGATCGCGAAGCCCTCTACCGAGACATCGAGACCAGAATCGGCAACAAGGACGAGCCGATCACCGGGACGAACCTTCGCGTCTGGCAGGAATCGCTGTTCGAACTCCGTCGCGACACCCCCACTGTCCCAGACTTCATTTACAGGCTTCAGCGTAGGAAGAACGAGGCAGCGATGAAGGCCGCTGCTGGGCAGCTGAGCAAGCGTGCACGCCAGGAGAGCGAATGACAACCACAAGTCAAGCAATGGCGCAGTTCCTGACCGACATCTCGGTCACGGACTACCAGAAGACCTCAATTATCAACGCGCGCAGAGACCGCGTCGTCGAAAACCTCACCACCGGTTTCCCCTCCACCAGCGACCTTCCGTTTAGCCACGCGATCCTGATGGGCTCGGCCGCGAAAGGAACCATCGTCCGGCCCATCGATGACATCGACGTGCTGGCGGTCTTCTCCAACGCGAACGGCGCATGGAATACCTACCGCTCAGACTCCAAGGCGTTTCTCTACCGAGTGCGCCGCGCCTACAACGGGCTGTCGACGGCACAAGTCGGCGCTCGAGGTCAAGCCGTCCGTATCTTCTTCAACAACGGCGGGCATGTCGACGTGGCGCCTGTGTTTCCCTACGGCAACGATGTCTACGCGCTGCCGGGCGGTGACGGCGGATGGATCAACACGGCCCCCACAGTGGCGAATGCGTGGTTCGCGAAGATGCATGCCGACCTCGGCCACAATTTGGCGCCGCTCGTGCGGCTCTTGAAGAAGTGGAACAACGCCCATTCGAAGAGGCTCCGTTCCTTCCACCTAGAAACGATCGCCGCCAGCACGTTCAAGACGCTCGGCAGCAACCGGCAGAGCGCCTTGGCCAGCTTCTTCGAGTGGGCACCATCACATTTGGAAGTCAGCGACCCGGGCGGCCAGTCGGGAGCGCTCAGCGGCTACCTCACGTGGGACGGGCGACAGGAGGTCATCCAGGCGCTGGGCTCAGCCGCGGAGCGAGCACGCAAGGCGAACGAAGCCGAGGCGAGAGGCGACCACGACGAAGCTAAGCGCCTTTGGCGGATCATTCTTGGCTCGAGCTTTCCAAACTAGACCTCGTGTCGCTGTGTCGCCCTAGCCAGCGCACGGCGCAACTCGTGGGCGCGCCGCACGTCTCCATCAAGTGTCTGGTCGACACTCGGGCAGTGCGCTGCCCTGGAGTACAACAAGCCGCAGATGAGGTACCGCGGTGAGATCCGCTCCCACGCACTTCGGCAGTTGCAAAGCGCCGAAATCGGGGTTCGTCCATACATCCGCAGATCGGCATGTGGTGACATGTCAACCGCGCGTTGACCTAGCACGGAGGCTGGCTGGGCCTGTGGCAAGGGCGACAGGCTCACATGCTGGAATCTCTGCCCCAGATAAGCCCCAACTTACGGGTGGGATCGTCGCATCTTGACTATAACACCTAGTCAACATCTACTTCTGCGCGCCCATCCCTCCGGTTCGAGTCCTGTCGCCCCGACCGTGATGTCTCGGGAGATCGAGGACGCCGAATGCCTCGACATCCTCCGGCCGGCAACTCCTGAAAAGGGCGGCTTGCTCGTCGGCAGCAAACGAACGTGGCCGCTGTTTGGTGCAAGGTCGGCGGCGGGATTCGTTCCCTGCCAGACTGCAGCTGCTACAACGAAGCCGCTGGAGGATTCATGGTGACGGGACGTTCGACGCGCGCTCACAACGGGCTCGCGACGGCGGTGAGGCTTCTTGTCGCCAGTCTCGTCATGGCGGGGGGTCTTGTCTGCTCGCCCTCTGCGGCCGACTTGCCCGTCGCTGCCGCTGCGGGGATGGGCGAGGATGTCACGGTCGGGGCCGCTGCCGATCAGCGTCTGGATCCGACCCCTGCCCCGACGCTCGACATCGTCAAGCCATCGGTAGACCAGTTGGTAACCGCGACCGCGGGTGTTTGGGGTCCAGAACCGGTCGACCTGCACTACCAGTGGTACCGGGTGGCTGGGTCTGGAAGAACCTACGTGATCAGCGGTGCGACGGCCTCGACCTACCTTCCACGCCCAACCGACAGGAGCTACCGCCTGAAGGTGAAGGTCACCGGATCCAGGCCCGGCTACGTGACCGCTTCCAGGACCTCAGCGGTGACGGCACCGGTCGTGAGTGCTCGGTTCACTTCCGCTCCGAAGCCCACGATCGCACTCGACGGTACCCCGCGGGTCGGGAAGGTTCTTGGTGCAGTGCCGGGCGATTACACCCCTGCGGCAACGATCGCCTACCAGTGGTATCGAGGCACGTCGCGTATCTACCGCGCCACGAAGGCCACCTACACGCTCGGGTCCTCAGACCTGGGCAAGCGCATCAAGCTGCGTGTGAAGGCGTCCCGGTCGGGCTACGTGAGCCTGACCCAGTACACGGTCGCCACTGGCATCGTGCAGGGCGGGCCTCCGTCGCCGGCCACGCCAAGAATCAACGACACCACCCCCAGCGTGGGCCAGACGCTCACCGTCACGAACAAGGTCTGCCCGATCGCCGCAGCCAGGTCGAATTACCAGTGGTACAAGGCGTCCTCACCCATCGCCGGGGCCACCGAGGCGACCTTCGCCGTTCACGCTGACCAGCTGGCCTCGCCCGTCAAGGTCAAGGTCAGCTGCTCGACGCCGGACTATGCAACGCGTTCCACGGTGTCGGCCGCCACCTCCCCGGTGAGTAAGGCCACTTTCGCAGGCAAGGGCACAGTCACGATCGATGGTCCCCTTCACGTCGGCGAAACCTTGGTCGCCGTCGAAGGCACATGGACCCCGACTCCTGACTCCTATACGTTCCAGTGGTACCGCAACGGCGTTGCCCTGTCCGGCCAGACCGATGTTGCATTCAGCCCGACGTCGACGGGGACCTACGCGGTCAGGGTGACCGCGATCCGGGTCGGATACACCAGCGGCACGGCCACCTCCGCCGGCCTGGCCGTCGGACCGCCCCTTGAGCCGGGGGAAGAGCCCGCCGATTCGCCCACGATCGTCGGTGTCTCCCATGTCGGAGGAACCCTCACGGTGATCGAAGGTGATTGGCCGAGCGGCACCAGCTTCGCCTACCAGTGGCTTCGCATGGGCGTCCCCATCCCGGGCGCCACCGAACGAAGCTTTGTCACCACCGCCGTGGACCGTGACCGGAGCATTTCGGTGCGGGTCACGGGCTCGACGGCGGACGGGGCGGCCAGGGCGCGATCCTCCGACCCGACGTGGATCTACCAGCCAGGAGTCCTGCGAGTCACGTTCGACGGAAGCCGGTGCACCTCGACGCCGGGAGTGTGGCTCGAGCGGGCCAAGAAGGACGCGATCGTGGAGTGGAGCACCGGGCAGCGAACCATGCTTCCCCTCGACCCGTACACCCCGCAGACCGTGATGCTTGCGGACCCCCTCCCGGCGGCCCACTTCACCCTCACGGTCACCGGCCAGATGTCAGCCTTCAAGCCCTTCGGATGCCCAGTGGCCATCGATTCCTGGGACGATGACCTCCGGCTCCAGGCGCTGCCGGCCTCGCTCAGTCGCGCAGAAGCAGTGCCCGACCATCTGCCGAGCACGGTCACCAGCCTCGCCAACGCGTTCGACCACAACTCGGTTTTCAAGCAGGACATCAGCACGTGGGACACCTCGAACGTGACTGACATGCAGAGGGTCTTCCTGGGAGCCACCGCCTTCAACCAACCACTGAGCACCTGGGACACCTCGAATGTGACGAACATGCGGGGGATGTTCGCTCAGGCGCGATCGTTCAACCAGCCCATCGGGAACTGGAACACCGCACACGTGACGGACATGGGCCAGATGTTCAACGACGCTGTCGGCTTCAACCAGCCCATCGGTTCATGGGACACCTCGAGCGTCACCCGGATGGACGCCATGTTCTGGGGGGCGGCAGCCTTCAACCAGCCGATCGGCAGCTGGGACACGGCAAACCTCACCGACATCACCCAGATGTTCGTCCGGGCCGTCTCGTTCAATCAGCCGATCGGTACGTGGAACACTGCCCGCGTCACCAGCCTAGAGGGCACATTCATGGTGGCTCTCGCGTTCAATCAGGACATCAGCGCCTGGAACACGAGCAGCGTCACCTCGATGAACTCCACCTTCTCTGAGGCCGCTGCCTTCAACCAGCCGCTGGGGGCCTGGGACACCACCAACGTCACCGACATGATCGCAATGTTCAGCGGGGCAACCGCGTTCAACCAGCCCATCGGGAACTGGAACACCGCCAGCGCCCGACGGATGAATCACATGTTCAACGACGCGCCGGCCTTCAACCAGCCCCTCGGGCAATGGAGGACCGCGGCCGTGATCGACATGAGGTACATGTTCCACGGAGCGGCCGCGTTCAGCCACGACCTGAACTGCTGGGACGTTCAGCGACTGCTCGAGCCCGTGGAGTTCCGAAGCGGGTCGCCGAGCGGGTGGCTCTCACCACGCTGGGGCCAGCCGCCAGTGTGTGGTTAGCAGGGTCCTGCCCCTGGAGGGGTACAGCCAACTCGACCCAACGGGCCGACGGCTCAGGGGGATGCTGAGGTGGATGCCCGTCAGCGGAGGATTTCGCGGGTGAAGCCGTGGAAGCGCGGGCCTTGCCAATCGAGGGTGCCCTGGTCACCAACGGTCAGCATCCCGGACTCGCCTCCAGCTACGCCGAGCTCGACGCGCTCACCGTCAGGGAATTGGAAGGTGACGAAGTGCTGCTGAGTTCCTGAGCCGTCCTGCGATGACGCGAGTTCGGTTCGCTTGTTGACCACTGTCGCTTCGGCAGCGCGTCGCGGAGAGCGGGCCACCAGTGACGCGCGGCGCACTGCCGGCACAGCCCGAACCACGAACGGAAGGGCCACGACCGCGATCACCGCAGCCACGACGGCCCAGCCGAGCAAGATCCCGAACCCGACGCCCACCTGCCCCACGCTACCCAGCATCGCTCCACCGTTACGGACGACCCGCAGTATCGCTCGCCGACTGCGGGCGCCGAGCACCCCGCCTCCTTGCACCATCCCGACCCAACCGACGGCACGCGGCCGCTGGACAATCCTCCCTGCCCGGACGTCATCGACGGGGCACGGACGCGGGGGGATAACCCCCGCAGCAATTGGGGAGGCCGCCGGATGCCGGCCGCCCCTAGTGTGTCCCTAGTGTGATGTCACCGGCCCGGACACGGCTCGAAGCCGCGACCGCAGGCCGCCATCGCCCCGCAAGTGAGAGAAGACTCCCGATGCCCCACGACCGCCCCGAAGACGCCTCCTGGCTCCATCGCTACGTCACCGCCTGGGGCCGGGCCCCGGGCACGTCCGCCTTCCTGATCACCAGCTTCGTCGTCTCGATGGTCGCGATCTCGGTGCTCAGCGCCGTGTTCTTCGCCGGCCTGGGAATGGTCATCCTCCTGGTCGGACTGCCGCTGATGACCGGTGCCCTCCTGCTCGCCCGCGGGTTCGGCGTCGCCGAGCGGGCCATGCTGGGCTGGACCGGGCTGCCGGAGATCGCAGAGCCCGAGTGGCGCCGTCCCGCCGCCGATACGCACTGGCTCTCCCGCCTGCTCGCCCCGCTGCGGTCGGGCCACTACTGGTCCTACCTGCTGCACGGGCTGATCATCAACCCGATCGTCAGCACCGTCACCTTCTCGCTCGCGGTGACGTGGTGGGCGACCACCCTGGGCGGGCTGACCTACTGGTTCTGGCAGGCCTTCCTCCCCGACCCCTCGGTGAACGACTGGCCGGGCTGGCTGCAGGCCCAGCTGCCCTTCCTCCAGGGCGCGACCGTCCGTGCGGTGGAGAGCGTGGCCTACCTCGGGACGGGGATCCTCTTCGGCATCACGCTGCCGTGGGTGATCAACGGGCTGGGTCGTCTGCGCCACGCGATCGCGGCCGCCCTGCTCGGACGCTGGCCTTCCGACGAGCTCGCCGCACGGGCGGACGCGGAGGCGCGCGCCCGCCAATCGGCGGTCACCGCCGAGGACTCCGCCATGCGACGCCTCGAGCGTGACCTGCACGACGGCCCCCAGCAGCGGCTGGTGCGGCTCCAGATGGACCTCGCCGCCACCGAGCGGCAGGCGGTCGCCGGCGACACCGACCGCGCCGCCGCCCTCGCCCGCGAGGCGCAGCAGCAGGCCAAGGCCGCACTCGACGAGCTCCGCGCCCTGTCACGCGGGGTGGCCCCGCCGCTCCTGGCCGACCGTGGCCTCCTGGCCGCCCTGACCGCGCTGGCCGAGGAGAGCCCGCTGCCGGTGGGCACCGACCTCGATCCCGCCCTGGACGAGGCCGTCCCGCCGGAGGTCGCCCGCGCGGTGTACTTCGTCGTCGCCGAGCTGTTGACCAACGCCGCCAAGCACTCCGGCGCCCGCGAGGTCGCCGTCAGCGCCCGCGTCCAGCGGGACGAGCCGAGCCGCCTGCGGGTGAGTGTCACCGACGACGGTCGCGGGGGAGCGGTGGTCGGCGACGGCCACGGTCTGGCCGGGCTCCAGGAGCGTCTCCACGGACTGCGGGGCGCACTGACGCTGGAGAGCCCTCCGGGTGGTCCGACCCGCGTCGACATCGTCGTCCCGCTGGCGCTGGGGGCTCGCCCGGCCACGCCGGCGTCCCTATCCTGAGCGGGTGGCCCCGAACGCTCCCACCGCTGGCGCGGGCGCGATCCGCATCCTGCTCGTCGAGGACTCAGTGCTGCTCCGCGAGGGCCTGGCGCGCCTGTTCGAAGAGGCCGGCTACCTGACGGTGGGGGCCTTCGCGGACGCCGACGACATCGTCGGGCGGGTGCGCGCGGCCGAACCGGACGTCGTGGTGATGGACGTCCGGCTCCCCCCGGGCTACCACGACGAGGGGATCAGGGCCGCGCTCGAGCTGAGGCGCAGCATCCCGTCGGTGGCGGTGCTGGTGCTCAGCCAGTACGTGGAGACGATCTACGCCAGGGAGCTGCTCGCCGATGCTCGTGGTGGCGTCGGGTACCTCCTCAAGGACCGGGTGACCTCCCTGGCCGAGTTCACCGAGGCCGTCCGGCGCGTCCACGAGGGCGGGACGGTGCTCGACCCGTTGGTCGTCAAACGACTGGTGGCGACAGCCAGGGACCCGCTCGCGGCACTGACGCCGCGGGAGCTGGAAGTCCTCGAGCTGATCGCCGAAGGTCGCAGCAACGCCAGCATCGCCGAACGCCTCACGATCGGCACCGGGGCGGTGGAGAAGAACGTCAGCGCGATCTTCGCCAAGCTCGACCTCGCCGAGTCCCTCTCCGACAACCGCCGGGTGCTCGCGGTGCTGGCCTACCTGCAACGTCCCTGACCGGCAGGTCGCGCGCGGTGGCCCGGCATCGACACGGGCGAGCTGGGCGTTCGCGTCCGCCTGTGGTGTACACCGACCCGGCCGGAGAACACCGGTGGTGCTTCCTCTCTGCGCGACCGGGTCGGTGCGCGGGCCGGTTCGGGGTGATCCGCGGAGCCGATCTCCTCGACGGGCTACGCTGAGCGAGCGCGCGCTCAGGGCCGTTCCGGCTCGCGTCCCGGCGCCATATTCCACATGGCGCCGGGACGTTCGTGCCTCACCGCTCAGGCAGCTCCGCCCACCGCCAGCAGGCAGAGCGCGACCAGGGTGTTGCCGACCCAGATGGCAAAGGCCGGCGGGTCGATGTGGGTGTTGCCTCGGGCAAGGAAGAGGCGCTGGAACAACTCGCCCAGCCCTCCGGCGATGGCACCGAACACGGCTCCGATCAGGATCGCACCCACCGCCGCACCGGGGTTCCAGCCGGCCGCGACGATGGTCGGGGCGCCTGCCACGACCGGGTAGAAGGCGACCGCAGCGAGACCGCCGATGTTCGTCATGTGGTGGGTGACCGGTGTCGACCAGCCCATGTTGAGGAACGCGATGGTGATGGCCGAGACGCCGAATGCGAGCGTGTTCGCCGAGCCGCCGATCGAGGGCAGGTGGGTTGCCAGCATGATCGAGACGCCCGCCGCGAACAGGCCGGCCAGGGCGCCGAGGGTCAGGAACTGGCTGGGCTTCTCCTGGAAGCGCACCCAGCAGTTGGCATCGTCGACGCCGAGCAGGCCGTTCGTGCCGGGCTTCTTCGCGTTGAGCAGGGACGGCGTCCCGAACATGAGTCGGGCGATCATGCCCGAGAGCACGACCGCGAGCGCAACGCCGTCCGTGTGGCCGCCGAACCAGGGGATCAGGGCGATGCCCTGCTGGATCGCGAAACCGAGCGCGCCGAACAGCGCGCCGACCATCAGGACGTCGACCTTGCCGAGCTTCGCCAGCGGCGTACCGACGTCGCGGCCGGTCTCCAGGTAGCCCTTCTTGGCCGCGTAGCCCGCCGCCGCGACACCGCCGGCGAAGGCGACGTGCGGGCCGAGGAACGGGCCGAAGGCGACGTAGCTGAACAGCATCGTGCTCATGTTCGGATCTCCGGCGACGGCGGCGCCGATCCCGCCCATCAGGACGAAGCCGACCATCGCGAAGGCGAAGTTGGCGCCGAACGCGGCGCCGATGAGGCCACCGCCGAGAGATGCGATGAGCATGAACAGGAACTCCATAGGTCCTCTTCCTTCACAGGTATGCGTTGCGCCAGCTTCCCGAGCGGGTGCCGGAAGGAGCGACGGCTCGGAGGTGCTCCCGGGCGGATCACCGAGCGAGGGCGTTCCCTCAGGCAAGGCCCTCGCGACGATGCGAGGCCCACAACTGAAGGAAAAACTACACTAAAAGTGAAGAGACGCTGGCGGTTTCGTGGTACTCGCCGTCAGTTTGTGCAGCGAATGTGAAGAAGCTGAACATTTGTGAAGTGCGCACGGGAGGACGGTCGGCGTCCGACGGTGCCCACCGGCAGGTGATTGCGCCGACGGAGAAGCGCGGTGCTCTCCCGCCACGAGTCAGAGGACGGACCTCACGACCTCGTCGGCAGGATCCCCACCGAGGCTGATGGCTGCGATCCGCCCCTGTAGCCGCGGATGGTCGCGCCGCAGTGCGGGCACGTTGTCTTGGCGCCGCCCGTCAGGAAGAACTCACGAGCCTCCGCGGGGGTGAGCTCTCGCCGCGGCGAATGTCCGTCGTCCTCGTGGACCAGGCGCCACACGCCATCCAGGTGGAGGCGGAAGGAGAGGCCCGCACAGTACGGGCAGGTGGGTTGCTCGGCCACCGTGACCGTTGGGACGGCTTCCCGCAGGATGGCCAGCTGCTCGGCGCTGGTATCGGGATCGACCACGGCCTCGGCGAAGTCCGACAGCGAGCCGAACCGGTGCAGCGCGGTGACGGCCCAGTCGGTGTGGTCGACAAGGAGCACCGGGGTGATCGAGGACGCGATCATGGCTTGCTTCACCTGGGACACGGCCTCGACCGGGTGGAAGCACCCGCTCGCACTGATCCCGGTGACCCCGATCAGGCTGTAGTCCGCCCGGAGGCCGGCGACCATGTCGATCGCGGCCTTGCCGACGAGGGACTCGCTGGCGGCGTGGTACTCCCCTCCGGTCAGCAAGAGGCGGATGCCGGGCGCCCGCTTCAACTCCTTCGCCACTGCCAGGGAGTCCGTGATCACCGTGAGCTCCTGGTCGAGCAGCTCGCGCGAGATCTCGACGGCCGCGGTGGAGCAGTCCATGATCACCGTGCTCCCGGAAGGGATCCGCTTGATCACGGCATCGGCGATGGCGGCCTTGCCACGGGCATGCTGCGTGGGGTCCGACAGGGCGTCCGAGTCGTTCCCTCGGTGCGGGGGCGCAAGGGAGACGAGCCCTCGCTGGGAGCGGGTCAGCTGCCCGGACTTCTCCAGGGCCCACAGGTCGCGATAGATGGTGACGCTGGACACGCCGGTCTGCGTCGCGATGTCCTCCACGCTGATCGCACCGGCCGCCGTCACGAGGTCGACCACCTGGCGGCGACGGGCGCGGACCGACTTCGCCGACGACCGTCCCACGCCCGCTGCCATCGCTCGAACCTCCTGCCCGAAGTGTAGACCGGGGTCACCTCACCAGCGGGGGTGCGGCAGGCGCCCTCGTTGTGTCGTCGGAGGCCGACTGGAAGCCCGCGATTGCCGTGGGGCTCGGTTCCATCAGCGTGCGCGGACGGCCGATGCGCGCGCCGTGACGCGCTGTCACATCGAGGCGGGACGCGTCCGCCATTCGCCGTCGCTCATCGCGTAGACGAGGTTGTCGTCCCAGGCCCCACGGCACCAGTAGGACTTGGGTGCCAGCGATTCGACGTGCATTCCCAGCCGTTCGAGCAGCTTCGCCGAGCGCACATTCTCCGGCGACAGTTGGCCGAAGATCCGGTGGCACCCGAGGCGCTCGATCAGATCGGCGACCACGGCGGAGGCAGCCTCGTAGGCGAACCCCCTGCCCTGGAACTCGGTCCGCAGGGTGAAGCCGATCTCGGCGACGCCCCCATGCTCGTCGAGTCTCACGTAGAGGTCACCGATGAGTTCGCCGTCCAGTTCGATACCGATCTGACGAGGTTCGCCAGGGAAGACGTCGACCCACCCCGTCTGGGCCGCGACGTGCCGCTCGACCCGCTCCCGCGATACGGGAAGGTCCCAGTCCTGTAGTGCCGCCACCTCCGGGTCGTTGCGGTAGGCGAGGATAACGTCGATGTCCTGCTCCCGCAGCGGGCGCAGAATCAGGTGCTCAGTGCGGAGGGGGTAGGGCGAACTCATGCGTTCAGCGTGCCCACTGCGTGCCAGCGCGACAAGCGGCGACCCGGCCGGCGCCTGAGAGCGGCAGATGAGGTCGCGGCCGGGCAGCCGGAGGCTACCGTCCGCGGCGCGGCAGATGAGGTCGCGGCCGGGCAGCCGGAGGCTACCGTCCGCGGCGCGGCAGATCAGGATGTTCAGGTAGCGAGGTGGAGTAGCAGTCGCCGGGCGCGGTGGCGCAAGGCTTGGCTTCGATGACGATCGCCTTCGATAGCGGAGACTTGATCGCGCAGAGCGCTGTAGGGCACACCTTGTTCAAGCCAACCAAGCGCAAGGCCCGGCCAGTAGTCAGATCCCGGCCAGGATAGTGCGAAGGCGACGAGGTCCTTCGGGTCGTACTGACGCTCGGCGTCGGGGTTGTACGCCGACTCGAGATCGACGAGGAACGGCAGCATGGGATGGCTCGGAGTCGTCACACCGCCACTCTTCCATTCGGGTGCCCGAGCCCGCGCGGTGTGCGGCAGAAGAGGACCTTCAGATGGCGTCGCTTAGGTACTGAGCGAGCGGGCCCGAACGAGGGCGGCCACGCCACCACCAGCCGTCCTTCAGATCTACGCGATAGAAGTGGCCGATGGCAGCCTCAAGGTCCTCCGAGGTCTGCTCGCGGAACCGATCGTCAGCAGCAGAAACATCGCACTCGACCAGTGCCCGCGCGACTGCCGAATCGTGCCTCCCCACGCGGCGTGTACTGGTCGTTTGGGGCGCACCCGGAAAGTGAGGGTGTTGGATGTGTCTGTGCCCGAAGTTGCCCCTGCGCGTCTCGCGCATCTTCTGGAGTCCATTGCCGAAGGTTGGGCGTCAGGCAAGATCCCCCCCGAGACTTACGTGCGCCCCTACATGAACAGCATCTACCTGTTGAATCGCCGCAACGCGCGCGTGATCGATCTCGATGGCGTCCAGTGCCTGGTTTGGCATCGCGCCGGCGAGACGATGCTTCATCTCGAAGTCCGCCTCCGCAACCCGTGGTTCCCAGCCTGGCACTGGCCCGGGCCAGCCTTGGAGTGGCGCCTCTCCCACGCCAAATCCCATGACAGGCTCGACGCCCGCATCATCGAACAAGCCCGCGAGTGCCTGCCCGCGGTCGAATCGGTCCGGGAGCTGGCGAAGACCGCATTGTCCGAGTGCGAAGGCCGGACCCGGGTGTTCTGTCAGGGTGACACCGAACCCGACTGGGGCATGTGGGCGGAACAGTACATCCTCGCCAACGCCCTGCTCGGCGCCAAGGTCACCCCAGTTTCCGCCAGAAACATGGAAACGCGCATAAGGCAGGCCGCGCTCACCTACTTCGGTGGCACCAACCCCTACGACTACAGCCCGATCCCAGACCGAGTGCTCGGACAGTTCTGCGCAATCGGATGGCTCGCGGCAGACATCCTCGCCGGCCAGACGGGCATCACCAAACCCCGGCCAGACAAGGCATTCACCTGACCAGCCAAGCCCAGCCTAGAACGCACTGCATTCGGCATTATGCACGTGATGGTCGGGGCGGGGGTTCATGAGGCTTCGCTTTCGGTGATGGTGGCCAGGAGGGCTCG
>Ga0102832_1000355_pt1:0-87500 | contig 89919 bp, 88 predicted proteins | sample EBPBio282013_DNA_FD_88942 | JGI IMG/M metagenome (GOLD analysis project Ga0102832, IMG submission 88942) | Wastewater treatment Type I Accumulibacter community from EBPR Bioreactor in Madison, WI, USA - Reactor 2_5/28/2013_ DNA (Illumina Assembly) | ecosystem: Engineered > Bioreactor >...
GTCTATGTCTCCGGTCCGCTCGGGAGCGCGTCGGCGGGGCTCGAGGTGCTCTCGCGCGCGAAGCGTGACGCGAAGGGGAAGCTGCAGCTCGAGAAAGACTGGGAGGCGCTGGTGCTCGCGCAACGCGCTCCTGCGCCGCACGTTCGCTGGGGCCTCGAGGCGTCGCGCTTCGCCTCGTCGGCCATCGACGTGAGCGACGGCCTCGTGCAGGACCTTGGGCACGTCTGTGAGGCGTCGGGCGTGGGCATGACGCTCGACTCGGGCGCGCTGCCGGTGCTCGAGGCGCTGCTGCTCTGGGCAGAGACCGAGAAGCACGTTCACCAGCACGCGCTCACCGGTGGAGAAGACTACGTGCTCGCCGTCACCGTTCCGCCTTCACGCGCGAAGGCCTTCGAGCAGCACCTCGAGAAGCTGGGGTACGGCGCCTTCCCCATCGGAGCCGTCACGCGCACGCGCGGCATCGTCGTCGATGGAGCACCCTTCGCGGCGCGCGGCGGGTTTCAGCACTTCTGATCAGTGCAGCTGCTGTGGCTTCGGGGCCAGCACCAGCGCGAGCGCGCGGGCCTGCTGCTCGGTCGCGCAGCGGTACTCCTGCACCTTGCCGTTCTCTCGTTCGAGTCGAACGACCCAGATTCCGTTCAGCTGCTCGAGCGTGGGCAAGGTCGAAGTCTCCATACGGAGGACCCGTCACAGCACGAGCCATGCCGCCTCGACGGCGAGGCGTTTCAACAGGTTTGGAGCGCTGCACCTGCGCACTCACACAATTCTGCAGAGTGCGTCGGTCAGTGTTTGCACCAGTTGGCGGGCATCATCGGCAGGGTGCCGACGGGGCCGGCCTGCGTCGTGGCGTTGTCGATGAAGCGGCGCGAAGTGACGATCGTCCGCAGCTCGGCCGTGCGGCAGGCTGACCGCAGGTTCTTGAGACCGGCCGTGAAGTTCAGCAGAACCGGAACTCGGCCTTCGAACCAGAGCCCGAACAACGTCACCGCCATGCCGTTGACATTGGGGAGGAGGAGGCCGATCCGCCCGCCTTTGGGCACCAGCGGGACAAGCTCGCGCCCCAGCACCAGTGCGCCGAGCACCAGACGATCGAAGCTCAGCGGCGCGCGTTCGGGATCTTCCAGCGCCTCGGCCTTGCCGCCGACGCGGGCTCGCGCAGCCAGCAGCGCTTCTGGGAGGTTGCGGAACACACGCAGCGTGAAGGGTTTGCCCTGCCCTTCCTTGGGACTCTCGGCGAAACTGGACATTTCTTCCCCGTTTTTTCGCCGATGATGGCGGGAAATCGGGAACCTGTCCACGGGGTGGCGCGGCGGTCGCCGGCCGTCAGCCGTCGGCGCCGTCGCGGATCGGCGACTGGAAGGCGAGGCCCATGTCCCACGGGAAGTAGATCCAGGTATCCTGGCTCACTTCCGTGACGAAGGTATCGACCAGCGGGCGCCCTTGCGGCTTGGCGTAGACGGTGGCGAAATGCGCCTTGGGCAGCATGTCCCGCACCACGCGTGCCGTCTTGCCGGTATCGACGAGATCATCGACGATCAGCACGCCCTTGCCGCCCTCGGTGCCGGTGATCACGCTGTCGATCCCCTTGATGACCTTCAGCCCGCCCTGATCCGTATAGTTGTGGTAGGACGCGATGCAGACCGTATCGATCATGCGGATTTCCAGCTCGCGGGCGATAATCGCCGCCGGAACGAGTCCGCCGCGCGTGATGCAGACCAGCGATTCGAACGGCCCTGAAGCCGCGAGCCGCCAGGCCAGCGCGCGGGCATCGCGATGAAATTGGTCCCACGATACCGGAAAGGCCTTGTCCGGCAGCGGCTTGACGCGGGTTTCCTTCTTGACGGGTTCTTGCATGGGAGCCTCGCTGATGGCTGGATTGGGTCGAATTCAGATCGGCGCGTTGTCCGCGCGCAGTCCTGCCAGAAACCGGTGGACATCCGCCGCGGCGGCGGCGATCAGCGCCGCATCCTTGGCGCGCAGAACAAGCTGGTTCTGGAAACGGCCCTCGCGGAAGGAGGGATAGGAGCCGATGGAAACGCCGGGATGCGCCTTCGCGACCTCGGCGAGACCGGCGGCGTAGATGCCCTCGGGCAGCCCGCCGGCGTCGATCGATTCGGCGATCATCCGCGCGCCGGTCGCGAGCGTCGGCGCAACATTGTCGAGCATCGCCTGCATGATCGAGGGCACGCCGGCCATGACGATGACATTGCCGACCCTGAAGCCCGGTGCCTTGGAGATCGGGTTCTCGATCAGGTCCGCGCCGGCGGGAATGCGCGCCATGCGCAGGCGGGATTCGTTGAGGTCCTCGGGCGTGTAACGCTCGCGCAGCATCGCCACCGCGCGCGGATCGAGATCGATCGAAACCCCCAGCGCCTTAGCGATGCAATCGGCAGTGATATCGTCATGCGTCGGCCCGATGCCGCCGGTCGTGAAAAGGTAGGTGTAGCGACCGCGCAGCGCGTTGACCGCCGCAACGATCTCGGCCTCGTCATCCGGCACCACCCGTACTTCCCGAAGGTCGATGCCGATGTTGGTGAGGTATTCGGCGATATAGCCGATGTTCTTGTCCTTCGTCCGCCCGGAAAGGATTTCGTCACCGATGACGAGGATCGCGGCCGTGATCTCGTTTTCCTTCGTCATCCGGCGCGCTCCAGAAGGTGGTTGTTGCGCGTGCCGCCGATGCTTGCGTAACCGCGTTCGGCAAGGAAGCCGAGCAGATCGAGCCCCCAACGGTCCTCGCCGCGCTCGACGATGATCAGCTTCGGCCAGAGCGTTTCCGGCGCTTCGGCGAAAAAGCGCTTGAGAATGAGATCTTCCGCCCCCTCGACATCGAGCTTCATCGCGTCAATGTGGTCGAAGCCTTCTTCCTGCACGATCCCGAGCAGAGTCCGCGCCGGCACGCGCACCTGCCGCACGTTGTCAGCGCTCACGATCTTGACGCTCGCCTCGCCCTTGTTGCGCGGATCGAGGAACAGGGTCAGCTCGCCGTCGCGATCCGCCACCGCCACCGCCAGCGCCTTGACGTTGCCGAACGGATTGATGCGAATATTGTAGATCAGGCGCTCGAAAATCTCCGGCTGCGGCTCGAACGCGAGGATGCGTGCGCCCGGCCCCGCCTTCGCCGCCACTGCCAGCGAGTACCCGCCGATGTTGGCGCCGATATCGAGGAACACGAATTTCGGATGCAGCCGCGAGATCAGCAACTCGCGCTCGGTCTCGTCGAAGTCGCGCGGTGCGAACAGGATGCGCTTCTCGCAGACATTGTTATAGGGGTGCAACCGGAACCGCGCGCCGAGGGATTCGGCATCGACCGGCTTGCCATTCAGCAGCGAAATCGCCACGCGCCGCAGAAAAAAGCCGATGCGCTTGCCGAGCCAGTTGCGCGGCAGCGCGCGCGTCCAGCCGATCAGGACGCCGACGAGGCCGGTCGCGGCGTGGCTGCCATAGGTGGAAGACTCGCTGTTCAAGGCCTGCCCGTTCGTCATGTCCAAGAAATGAGGGTGCTCCGAGAAGTAGGTTCTGGAGTTGAGGGCCATGTCCTTAGCGAGCCTCGGCAAAAAAAGCGAGCCTTCTCCGCGTGGAGCTGCACCCCGTCGCCGCAATTGCTTTGGAAACACAGCGAGGCGGCGCATTGCCCCTTGGAGGAAGCCCCCCGAGCCGCTACATCAGAACGGAAGCCGGCGCACCGGCAGCAGGACGAGAGGACTATGAACGATTTCGCCGCCGACACCGTGACGCGCCGCCAGCCGGGCACGATCAAGCTGCACGGGCCGGAAGCGTTCGAGGGCATGCGCAAGGCCGGCCGGTTGACGGCCGAGGCGCTCGACATGCTCGTCGGCCTCGTCAAGCCGGGCGTGACGACCGACGCGATCGACCGCGCGGTGTTCGAATTCGCGATGGATCACGGGGCCTACCCGGCGACGCTCTATTATCGCGGCTATCCGCGCTCCTGCTGCACCTCGATCAACGAGGTGGTGTGCCACGGCATTCCGAACGAAAAGCCGCTCAAGGACGGCGATATCGTCAACATCGACGTGACGCTGATCGTCGATGGCTGGCACGGCGATTCAAGCCGTATGTATGCCGTCGGCGAGATCAAGCCGTTCGCGATGCGCCTGCTCGCGATCACGCATGAGTGCCTCGAACGCGGCATCGCCGCGGCGAAACCCGGCGCGACGACCGGCCACATCGGCGAGGCGATCCAGCGTTACGCGGAAGGCGAGCGCTGCTCGGTGGTGCGCGATTTCTGCGGTCACGGTCTCGGCCAGTTGTTCCACGACGAGCCGAACATCCTGCATTACGGCCGCGCCGGCGAAGGCGTCGAACTGAAGCCGGGCATGCTCTTCACCATCGAGCCGATGATCAACCTCGGCCGCCCGCAGGTGAAGATCAAGAACGACGGCTGGACCGCGGTAACGCGTGATCGCTCGCTCTCCGCCCAGTTCGAGCACACGGTCGGCATCACGGAAACCGGGTGCGAGGTGTTTACCCGCTCGCCGAAAGGGCTCGATTTCCCGAGCCGGCCGTCCCTCCCCGCATGAGCGCGGCGCCGTGACGGACGAGCCTTCCCCGCCCCCGAAACGCAAGCCGGCATCGGCCGCGCCGAAGGGAATGGCGGAAGCCCCGCACTATCTCGGCCATCGCGCCCGCCTGCGTGACCGCTTCACCCAATCGCCGGAAGCTCTGCCCGACTACGAACTGCTTGAACTCGTCCTGTTCCGCTCGATCGCCCGCGGCGACGTGAAGGGGCTCGCCAAGGCGCTGATCGCCCGGTTCGGCACCTTCGCGGAGGTGGTCGCCGCACCGCCCGAACTGCTGATGGAGATCAAGGGCGTCGGCCCCGCCATTGTCCACGATCTCAAACTGGTCGAACAGGCCTCGCGCCGGGTTGCACTGGGGGCGGTGAGAAACCGGCAGGTGCTCGGTTCCTATGCCAGTGTAGTGGAATATTGCCGGACGGCGATGGCCTTTGCCGAGCGCGAGGAATTTCGTCTCCTGTTCCTCGACAAGAAGAATGGCCTCATCGGCGACGAGGTGATGCACAGAGGCACGGTCGATCACACGCCGGTCTACCCGCGCGAGATCGTCCGCCGCGCGCTCCAGCTCAACGCCTCCGCGGTGATCCTCGTCCACAATCACCCATCGGGCGATCCCGCGCCGTCACGTGCGGATATCGAGATGACGAACGAGATCGTCGCTCTCGCTGAGCCGCTGGGGATCACTGTTCACGATCACCTGATCGTCGGTCGCAAGGGCCATTCGAGCTTCCGCGCGCTTGGCCTGATCTGAACGGGGTTATCCGGCGGCGAGGTTCGTCTCCCGCCTCTTGCCGGTTGAAACAGCAGGACTTCCCGGCTCGCTCGCGCGCTTTTGAAACCAGCTATCAACTTTCTTGGTTCACCATGATGGCTACCGAGTATTGCGTCAAAGAGTGCCAGAATGCAGATTGTGCCGGCCCGAGCCAAAAAAGCGCAGGGCGCCTCACTCTCCGTTATTCCGATTTTCCTTCTGGTGCTCAGCGTCATGGCATCGATGGCGCTCGTCGCGCAGCGCGCCGCCACGCGCCAGGAGCAGTTTGAACTGGCGCGAGAAAAACATCAGCTTTCCCAGTATCTTAATCTCGAATCCGAAAACCTTCTCGCCAATGTCGCCCGCGACGATTCCCTAGGAGCCCTTTTTCAGAACCAGCGCAATCCGGCGCTGGTCGAAGAGCGCCTGGGAGCCCTCAACAGCCGCACGACGCTCGACTTCTCGGCTCTGATCGACAAGACAACCGGACAGGTTGTCGCCGAGGCCGGCGATGCCGATGCGATCGCGCAGCGCAAGGCCCTGATCGCCGAACTGATCGAAAGCGCGCGGCTGCGCGGCGTCAATCAGGCCACGCTCGGCATCGGCCGCGAGGCCCGCATCCTGCACGACGGGAATTCAATCCTTTCCCTTGTCGCGGTCCCGATCGGTCGGAACATGATCGTTGTGGGCCTCAAGGCGTTCACGCCACTCATGCTGCGGCGCCTGTCCGTTGTCCTTTCCGTGCCAAACCTGCGCGTGTTCAGGGGGCTATTGCTGCAGGACTCGAGCTTTACAGTGCAATCGCTCGGCACCCAGCCGCCGCTCAGTCTCGTCTGGACCCCCAGCCGCAAGGTCTCGGAAATGCTCGCCGACCTCGCCTTCTTCGGGCTGATCGCGTCGCTGGCGGTCGCCGCCATCGCGGTGCTCGTGTTCAAGCGGTTCCGCGCCTCGACAGAGGCGATCCTGATGCGCGAGGCCAAAGCCAGTCACGATGCCCGGCATGATCCGCTCTCCGGCCTGCCGAACCGCGCCGTCTTCTGCGAAATGCTGGCCGATAACATCGAGGATCTGCCCCACCGCGATTCCTCGATCGCCGTGCTGCTGCTCGACCTCGACAAGTTCAAGGACGTCAACGACACCTACGGCCACGCAGCGGGCGACAAGGTGATCGTCGATTTCGGCAACCGCGTCCGCTCGCTGCTGCGCCAGACCGATGTGATCGCCCGCCTCGGCGGCGACGAATTCGCCGTCATGCAGACGGGCATCCACACGCATATGGAGACGACCCGGCTCGCGCAGGCCATCATCGACGCCGCGAACCGACCTTTCACGATGGACGGCGCGACGATGCGCATCGGCGTCACGGTCGGCATCTCCCTCGCGCCGGACGACGGCATGGATGTCGCCACGATCCTGCGCGCGGCGGATACGGCGCTCTACCGGGCCAAGAACGAGGGCCGGAACCGTTTCGCGCTCTACGAACACCGCATGACCGAGGCCGAACGCATCCGCAAGCTGGTCGACGACGAACTGCGCGGCGCGATCGAGCGCGAGGAACTGACGCTCGTCTACCAGCCGCAGGTTTTCGCCGATTCCGGCAGGATCGCCAGCATCGAGGCGCTGGTCCGCTGGCGCCACCCGGTGCACGGGCTCATTTCGCCCGCCACGTTCATTTCCGCCGCCGAAGAGCGCGGTCTCATCGTGCCGCTCGGCGATTGGGTCATGCGCCGCGCCTGCCGCGATGCCGCCCGCTGGCCGGGGCTCCGCGTCGGCGTCAATGTGTCGGCGATCCAGTTCCGGCAGTCGCATTTCCCGGAGAACGTCGCCCAGATCATCCGGGAGGCCAACCTCGAACCGCACCGCCTCGAACTCGAACTGACAGAAGGCGTTCTCGTCGAGGATGCCGATCAGGCCGAGGAGGCCATGATGCAGCTCCGCGCCATCGGCGTGAAACTGGCGCTCGACGATTTCGGCACCGGCTATTCCTCGCTGATCTATCTGCGGCGTTTCGCCTTCGACAAGATCAAGATCGACAAGTCGTTCCTCGATTCGATGGAAGCGACCGGCGAAAGCGCGATCCTCGTCCATTCGGTGGTTCATCTCGGCCGCGCGCTGGGCCTGGAGGTGACGGCGGAAGGTGTCGAGAACGAAGATCAGCGCCGCTTCCTGCAGGCGGTCGGCTGCCACTACCTGCAAGGCTTCCTGTTCTCGAAGCCGGTCTCGGCGGAAACCATCGACGAAATGCTGCGGGCAGAGCGCGAGCAGCTCATCGCCTCCCCGCAGGATGCGGCATAAATCGGCCTAGCCCATACCGAGGATCGAGGCAAAGAAGCCGAACACCGGCTTGAGGATGGCGTAGGTCAGGCCGACCGTGAACGTCAGCGCGAACACTGTCGCCACCAGCCCCGCGATCGTGAAGACGCCGTCCCGCTCGGCAAGGGCGAGTCCAAACAGGATCACCGCGATACCCGGCAGGATGCCGCCGAAGAACGGGATGGGCGACATCAGCGCCAGCGCCAGCAGCAGCAGCAAGGCACCGAGCACGCGCTGGGCGGGCATGCCCGTCAGGACCAGCAGCCGCGGTCGCATGATGCGTTCAAACCACCGCAGCGTGCCTTCCGAGCGTTCGAGGACCCGCTGAAGGTTTTTGCGGCTCACGCGCCGCTCGCCGAGCCACGCCGGCAGGACCAGGCTTTCCTTGCCGAGCAGCATCTGCAGCGCCACCACGCCGACGACGACGCCGCACAGGATCGGCAGGCCGGGAACCGGCAACAGGTTGGGCAGCCCGAAAAGGACAAGGACGATGCCGAACGAGCGCTTTCCCAGCAATGCGACGACTTCGCCAAGCCGGGGAAAGGGGTCGTCCGTCTCACCGCGCTCGCGAACCGACTCGGCAAGGACATCGGCGATACGTGCCGAAAAAGGCTTCATTGAGTGATGCGATCCTCTTCGGCGGCGTCGGGCCAAGGGGCCCCGAGGGCCGGGCTCTAGATAACGCATGCCCCCCGGCGAGGAAAGAGTAAGACGAAAGAAATAGGAAACGCGCCGCCGGCTCAATCTCCGGTTGGTGGAACAGGAATCCATTCCGACCTTCCATGAAAAAGAGGAACGAGGTCCGTCGAGAGACCTTGGTCTCGGGGTGGGTGGCGTGAGTACGCAGTGTCGGGCAGGACATTGGCGTCGGAATGGGCTGGCGGCCGTCGGGCTTCTGGTCGCCGGTTGTTTTTTGTCTCCTGCGCTCGCCGGCGACACACCCAACGAGGTCGCCATTCCCGCCGGAGCCGCGGCCCTGCTCGTCGATGCCCTTCCCTGGCCACGCCCCGGCCGGACTTTCGACCGGCGGCAGGGCGAAATGACCGCCTTCTTCGAAGGTTCGACCCCCGCGGAGCCGGCCGTTCCGCTGTTCGGGCGCGGACGGCGCTCGCACGACATCTGGTTCACGCCGCTGCCGCTGCGGAACGTGTTCTTCGCCGGATACGACATTTCCGGCGCCGACCACTTCGCCTCGGTCGGCCTCAAGCGGGCGCTCGGTTCGACGCTCGACATCCCCGGCTACCGGTTTCTCGGCAGCCTCGGGGTCAAGATCGGCTCTCGGGATGCCATGACAGGGGACCGGGTCACGCGTCTGCATGCGGTCCGGGCCAGTCTCGGGCGCGAATTCCATCTCGGTGACACCGCGATCACGCTCTATGCCGGCACGAGCTTCATCATGAACCCCGACGGCGCGGTGCTGGCCGGCACGCGGCGCGGCCGGTTCGGCCCGGTGACGATGCTCGATCTCTGGCACAACTGGCCGGATGGCGTTTTCGGCTCGCGCTATTCTTCGGCCTTCGTCATGGCGGATCAGGCGAGCCGGAGCTTCTACCTCCGCCTGCGCCATGGTTTCGCCATCGGCGACCAGCCCTGGCGGATCGGTCCCGAGGCCAGCCTTTCAAGCGGCAGAACCCTGCGCAGCAAGGGCATCCGGGTTCAGGATGGCTGGAACCGCAAGCGGCTCGGGCTCCATGTCAGCGAAATCGCGCTCTGGGATGCGCGGCTTTCTGTTTCCGCCGGCGGCGAATGGCGGGAACGCGGCGGAACGGCGTTCTACGCTCAGGCTGGCCTCTATTTACGCTACTGATCCGTTGAAGCATTTTCAAGCGAGGTGGATGCCGGTTCGAGTCAAGAACCAAAGGTCCGGGCCAGCAAAAATGCGAAAAAAGGATATTGAAAGCGAGGGCGAATCCGATCAGATCGAATTCAGTTCGAATGCTTCGCGCGTATCGAAATCGGCAAGCACGCCCGGATCGTCCACCGGCACCTCGCGCAGAACCTCGCGCGAGGCTTCGAGCAGCTTGCGTGCGCCCTGATCGCCGTGAAGCTGCATCAGCGAGGGAAAGAGCGCGCGACGCACCAGCACAGGATTGCCCCATCGCCCCTCGAAAACCGGCACGAAAGCCAGCGACGGGTCTTCGCGGCTAGCTGCGACAAGGCGCTGCAGCGTTTCCGGGCGGACGCGCGGCATGTCGCCGAGCATGATCAACGCCGCGCCGGTCCCCTCCGGCAATGCGGCGAGCCCGGCGCGGATCGAGGTCGAAAGCCCGAGCCGATAATCCGGGTTCCCGATCACCCTCGCCTCGCCCGCAAGGGCGCGCACCGCCTCCGCCTCATGACCGGTGACGAGAAGGCGGTTCGACAGTCCGGCAGCTTCGGCGATGCTCAGCACATGGGCCAGCATCGGCATGCCATGGAAATCGGCGAGGAGCTTGTTGGCGTCGCCGAACCGCGTCGAACGCCCGGCCGCGAGGATCAGCGCGGCCACCTCTCCGGCTCCCTCGGGCGAGACCTCGCCGCCGGCGCGCGGCTGCGGCCGCGAGACGATTTCCATCAACAGGCCGCCGACGCCCAGCCCCTGGATATCCGCCGCGCGGACCGGCAGATCGGCGCAGAGCCGTGCCAGCACCCAGTCGAACCCGTTCTCGCGCGGGCTGCGCGCGCACCCCGGCGCGCCGATCACCGGCTTGTCCCGCCATTCGGCAACCAGCAGCAGGTTGCCCGGATCGACCGGCATCCCGAAATGCTCGACGCGCCCACCGGCAACCTCGATCGCGGCGGGAATGATATCGCGCCGGTCGGCGATGGCGGCGGCGCCGAAAATCACCAGAAGATCGAATTGTGCCGGATCGAGCGCGGCCAGCGCGGCCTCAAGCGCCGCCTGCCGATGATCGAGCCGCTTTTCGAGAACGAGTGTGCTCCCGAGCGCGGTTAGCCTCGCCTCCATCACCCTCGCGGTCTTGTCGACCACGCTTTCCTTGAGGCCGGGCAGCCGCAACGACAGCATCGCGACGCGTTTTTGCCGGAATGGCGCGATCCGCAAGGCGCCGGACAGCGCCGCGAGGCCCGCATCGAGCATTGCGCCAGGTACCGCGAACGGAATGATCTTCACCGTCGCGACCATTTCGCCCGGCTCGACCCGTTTGAAGGCCGGCAGGGTCGCGAGCGTCATCGCCGGATCGAGCGCGTTGAACCGGTCGACCGCCGCACGATCCGCCACAAGCAGCCCCGCGACGTTCGAGAACAGGTTCGCGCGCCCGGTGAAAGCCGGGTCGGCGCGCAGCGAGGGATCGGCAAGAGCATCCGCGAGCCGCCGCGCCGCTTCGTCTTCCCCGACATCGCCCGGTTCAAGGCAGGCGATCGTCACCGTTTCGAGGCCTGCTTTCGCCAGCGCCGCGCAGTCCGCCGCCGAAAGCACATGGCTCTTGCGGAAGGCGACATCCCCCGTCCTTACCTGATGGGCGAGGATGCCGCCCGCCGCCTCGGCGACCGGAACGGCACCGAACTTCATCGGATCTTTCCCCTTGGCATCGGCTTCATGAGCGCCTCTTCTCGCGCATGGCGGCGATGATCTCGCCAAGGATCGACACCGCGATCTCCGCCGGGCTCACCGCGCCGATATCGAGCCCGATCGGCGCATGGATCGCCTCCAGCGCGGCATCCACCACCCCGGCCGAGGCAAGGCGTTCGAGCCGCTTCGCATGGGTTTTCCGGCTGCCGAGCGCGCCGATGTAGAAGCAGCCCTTGGACAGCGCGTGCAGGATCGCCGGATCGTCGATCTTCGGATCGTGGGTCAGCGCGACGAAGGCGGTGTAGCGGTCGAGCTTCAGGGGCGGCAGCGCCGCGTCCGGCCATTCGGCGATGACGCGCGTGTTGGGAAAGCGTTCCGGCGTTGCGAAGGCCGTGCGCGGATCGACGATCACGCCGTCGAGCCCGGCGATGCGCGCGATCTCCGCCAGCGCCTGCGAAATATGCACCGCACCGATGATGACAAGCTTCACCGGCGGCACATGCACGTTGATGAACGCCTTGCCGGCGGGCGTTTCCACGGCCCCGCTCTTGCCGGTGCGGAAGGCCTCGGCAAGCTCCACCGCCATCGGGTCATGTGCCGCCGCCTCGGGCGTCACCAGCCGGGCGCTGCCGGTCGCGAGATCGGTGACGAGCGCGATCGCCTCGCGCCCGGCGCGGGCCTCGTTGAGGCGGGAGAGGAGCGCAAGATCCATCTCAGTTCCTTTCGAGCGCGAGCCGGAGGCCGAGCCCGGCAAGGATCGTGCCGCCCGTCCAGCGGATCGCGGTTTGCGCGCGGTTGCTGCGACGCAGGCCGGAAGCGACACGCCACGCCAGCAGCACGGTGATGATATCGGCGAGCGAGAACGCGCAGTTCACGATCACGCCGAGGATCAGGAACTGCGCCCAGACCGGCAGGCTCGCCGCCGGATCGACGAATTGCGGCAGGAAGGCGATGAAGAAGATCGCGACCTTCGGGTTCGTGAGTTCCACGACGATCGATTCGATGAAGGCCCGTTTCGCGCTTCTGCGCTCGACCTCCGGCAGCGTTCCTGTCGCGAGCTTCGCGCGGATCATGCCGATGCCGAGCCAGACAAGATAGATCGCGCCGGCGATCTTGAGCGCGGCATAGGCCTCCGGCACGTGCTTCAGCATTGCCGAAAGCCCGAAAACGGCAGCGAACACATGGACATAACAGCCGAGATGAATGCCGAGAACGGCCATGAATCCGGCGCGGCGCCCGCGCACCAGCGTCTGCGCGGCGGTGTAGAGAATCGCCGGGCCCGGAAAGGCTGCGAAGGTCAGCGTCGCCAGCGCGAAGGCGAGAAGAACGTCCCAGTTCGCCATCACATCACCGGCACGACATGCACGGCGATCTTGCCGCCACAGGAGAGCCCGACGCGCCAGGCCGTCTCGTCCGCGACGCCGAATTCAAGCAGCTTCGCCTTGCCCGAACCGATGACCTCGATCGCTTCCGAAACCACCGCGCCCTCGACGCAGCCGCCCGAGACCGAGCCGAGGAAATTCCCCTCTTCATCAATCACGAGGTGCGAGCCGACCGGGCGCGGCGCCGAGCCCCAGGTCTCGACCACGGTCGCGATGGCGACGCCCCTCCCCGCGCGCTTCCAGGCCTCGGCCTCGCGGAGGATGTCGGTGTCGGTCGAAAGCGAAGCGCTCATGGCGAAACCTCCTTGAGAAAGCGGCGTGGCGTGGCCTCGTCGCCCCGGCCGGCGGCCAGTGCCGCGCAAAGATCGGCGATGGAATTCAAGCTATGCAGCGAACGGAATTCGTCAACATGCGACAGCATCGCACGGATGCCGGCGGCCTTGGCCTCGAACCCCTCGAACCGCAGCAGCGGGTTCAGCCAGATCAGCCGTCGCGATGAGCGCCGCAGCCGCGAGAGTTCGCGCGCGAGATCGGGCCGCACGTCGCGCTCCAGTCCGTCGGTGATCAGCAGCACCACCGCGCCGCCCGCGAGCACCCGCCGCGCCCACTGCTTGTTGAAGCGCTCCAGCGTCGCACCGATGCGCGTGCCGCCGTCCCAGTCGCGGACGAGTTTCGAGGCGCCGCGCAGGGCGATATCCGGGTCCCTCGTCGAACGCAGGGTGCGGGTGACGTTGGTGAGTTCGGTGGCGAAAGTGAAGGCATGGACCTTGCGTCCCGTTTGCGCCAGCGCATGCAGGAAATGCAGGAAAATCCGCGAATATTGGCTCATCGAGCCGGAAATATCGCAGAGCGCGACCAGCGGCGGCACCTTTTCGGCGCGCGAACGGAAACGAATCTCGAAGGCGTCACCCCCGGCCCGCAGGCTCGCCCGCATCGCCGCGCGTGGATCGGCCCTGTGCCCATGCGGATCGGGCACGAAACGGCGCGTCTTCACATGCTGAAGCGGCATCACCAGTTTGGCAATCGCCGCCTTGGCTTCCGCGAGTTCGGCCGCGCTCATGCCGTCGAAATCGCGGTTGCGGAACACCTCGATATCCGAAACCGTGAGACGGCTGTCGAGATCGACGCGCTCCTTCTCGGGCGCATCCTCCGGCTTGCGCTCGTTGAAGAGGCTCTCGGTGATGCGCCGCAGCGCTTCCTCGCGCCTGTCGTCCGGATTGCCGGGGGCGACGGGCATCATCGTCGCCATCATCTTTTCAAGGAGCGCCCGCCGCCGCCAGAACAGCCGGAACGCCTGATCGAACATCTCCGCGTCCTGCCGGCGCTTGACGAACACGGCTTCGAGCGCCGCTCGGAACTCGTCCTTGTGGCCGATGCCGATGGTCTCGACCGCCTCGACCGCATCGAGCATCGCGCCGGGGCCGACGCTCATCCCCGCCGTGCGCAATGCCCGCCCGAAATAGGCGATGTTCTCGGCGAGATGGCCGCCAACTGGCGAGGACGCGGCAGGTTCCATCACAACCCCGCCTTCACCTCGTCGAGGATTTCCTTGACGCGCGAGCCCTGCATCTTCAGGATGTCGTCCTGATATTTGAGCAGCACGCCGAGCGTATCGGAAACGAGGCTCGGATCGAGCGCCACCGCATCGAGCTCGACCAGCGCACTCGCCCAGTCGAGCGTCTCGGCGACACCGGGAACCTTGAACAGGTCCTCCTTCCGGATCGCCTGCACATAGGCGATGATCTGCTTCGAAAGCTTCGCCGGGGTTTTGGGCCGTTTTTCCTTGAGGATCGAGAGTTCGCGGCCCGCATCCGGGTAATCGACCCAATGGTAGAGGCAGCGGCGCTTCAAGGCATCGTGCACCTCGCGCGTACGGTTCGAGGTGATGATGACGATCGGCGGCGCCGGCGCCTTCACCGTGCCGAGTTCGGGGATCGTCGCCTGAAAATCGGAGAGGATTTCGAGGAGGAAGGCTTCGAACGCCTCGTCGGTGCGATCGAGCTCGTCGATCAGCAGCACCGGCGGGCCGGCCGGATCGGGTTCGAGCGCCTGCAAAAGCGGCCGTTTCACGAGATAGCGCTCGGAGAACACATCGCCCGCGAGGCGTTCCTTGTCATGCTCGCCAGCCGCCTCGCCGAGGCGGATCGCCATCATCTGCCCGGCGTAGTTCCATTCGTAGAGCGCGGCGGCGGCATCGAGCCCCTCGTAGCACTGCAGGCGGATCAGCTTGCGACCGAGCCCCTTCGCCAGCACCTTGGCGATCTCGGTCTTGCCGACTCCCGCCTCGCCTTCGAGGAACAGCGGCCGCCCCATCTTCAGCGCAAGGAACAGCACGGTCGCGAAGCCGCGATCGGCGACGTAATGCTCGTGCTTGAGGAGGTCGAGCGTTTCCTCGATCGAGGCAGGCAGGGAAATCATCGGCGGGTACTCCAGAAAAACCAGAGGGCGACAAGCGCCAGCGAGAGCGAAAGCACACGGCGGACAAGGCGTTCATACGGCCCGGCAACCAGATAGGGCCGCAACGCGGCGGCGAAGACCACGATCGCGACATGAACCGCGCTCGCCACCGCGACATAGATCGCGACCAGCACCAGACTCTGCGCAATCACCCGGTCGTGGTCGATCGTAATGAACATCGGCAGCACGGCGATATAAAACAGCGCCGCCTTCGGGTTGAGAAGGTTGGTGAGCAGGGCCCGGCCAAACGCCGCGCCGTCGCTCATCGGCGCCTTCCCGCGCTCGCCCTGCCAGCCCTCCCAGGCGAGATAAAGCAGGAACAACGCACCCGCGTAGCGCAGCACATCGTAGGCATAGGGGATCTGCGTCACCGCCGTCGCCAGCCCGAAGACCGCCAGAAGCCCAACGACCGCCAGACCAAGCGAGACGCCGGCGACGGCGGAAAAGCCCGTCTGCCGCCCCTCGGCCAGCGTCACGGCCGCCAGCCAGGCCATATTGGGGCCCGGTGTCAGTTCGATCAGGAGGGAGGTCAACGCGAAGGAAGCGAGTGTGGCGACCATGGCTTCACTATGCGCCGGAAACCCGCCCGGCGCCACGATTTGCCTCAACCCGCATCGGCGCGCATCCGCCGCGCGGCTTCAAAAATGAGTTCGGCCCACTCCGCTTCGAGATCGAAGTCGGAACCGAGCCAGCGCGCTTCACCATTGGCCCGCCAGATGACATCGACGAGCCGACAATCCACCGAAACCTGCCCCTGAATGGCCGCCGATTCGTCATCCGCGTCGACAGAGCTGATCGTGACCGGATGGCCGCCGCGCACCTGAAGGCCGGCGACCATTCGCGCTTACTTCCCGCTCGCCGTCGCCACCGCGCGCCGCGCCATCACACCGATGAGGTGGCTGCGATATTCCGCCGAGGCATGGATGTCGCCGTTGAGGCTTTTCGCCGCCGGCGTCGCCACGCCGTCGAGCGCCTTGGGGTTGAAGCGCTTGCCGAGCGCGGCCTCCGCCGCCTCCCAGCGGAACACACCATCGGACCCGGCCCCCGTCACCGCCACGACGCACTTGCCGCCCTTCTTCGCCACCGCGACGCCGACCATCGCATAGCGCGACGCCGGATTGCGGAACTTGGCGTAGGCGAACTTCGCGCCGGTGGGGACGATCACCTTGGTCACGATCTCGCCCTCGTCGAGCGCGGTCGAGAACAGGCCGGTGAAGAAATCCGCCGCCGCGAGGCGCCGCTTGCTGGTGACGATGGTTGCGCCGAGCGCCAGAAGCCCGCCCGGATAATCCGCCGCCGGATCGTTGTTGGCGATCGAACCGCCGATCGTGCCGCGATTGCGCACATGCGGATCGCCGATGCCGCCCGCGAGCGCCGCGAGGCCCGGCAGCGCCGCCTGCACCAGCGCGGAATTCGCGACCTCGGCATGGGTCGTCATCGCGCCGATGACGAGGTTGCGCCCCTTCTGCTCGATGCCGGCGAGTTCTGGGATGCCGCCGAGATCGACGACCTGACCGGGGCTCGCAAGGCGCTGCTTCATGGTGGGAAGCAGCGTCTGCCCGCCGGCGAGAATCTTGGCGTCTTCCAGCTTGCCCATCAGCCCGTTGGCCTGCCGGAGCGTGGAAGGGCGATGGAAATCAAAAGCATACATGTCTTTTTTCCTTTCAGGAAATCCCTCGCATAAGCTCGGACGCCCTTCGGGCTACGTTCGGAGCCATGCGCGGAAGTCGGTCATTTCCTCATCGTTGCCGTTGTTCCGCCCGTTATTCCGCAGCCTTGGCGAGGCCGGCCTGCGCCGCCTTCCACACCGCCTGCGGCGTCGCGGGCATCGTGATGTTCTCGTGCCCGAGCGCATCCGTGATCGCGTTGATCATCGCGGCCGGCGAAGCGATCGCCCCCGCCTCGCCGCAGCCCTTGATCCCGAGCGGGTTCGAGGGGCACGGCGTCGTCGTGTGACCGACCGTGAAGGACGGCAGGTCGTCCGCGCGCGGCATGGCGTAATCCATGTAGCTCGCGGTGAGGAGCTGGCCGTTCTTGTCGTAGACCGCGCCTTCGAGCAGCGCCTGGCCGATGCCCTGCGCGATGCCGCCGTGCACCTGCCCCTCGACGATCATCGGGTTGATGATGACGCCGAAATCGTCGACCGCCGTCCATTTCGCGACCGTGGTGACGCCGGTTTCCGGGTCGATCTCCACTTCGGCGATATGCACGCCGGAGGGGAAGGTGAAGTTGGTGGGATCGTAGAACGCCCCCTCCTTCAGCCCCGGTTCGAGCTGCTCGCCGGTGAACTTGTGGGCGATATAGGCCTGCAGCGCGACGGAAGCGAAGTCGATCGACTTGTCCGTGCCCTTCACCGAGAACTTGCCGTCCTTGAAATCGATATCGGCTTCGGAGGCTTCGAGCACGAAGCTCGCGACCTTCTTCGCCTTGGCCTCGATCTTGTCGAGCGCCTTGACGATCGCGCTCATGCCGACCGCGCCGGAGCGCGAGCCGTAGGTGCCCATGCCCATCTGCACCTTGTCGGTGTCGCCGTGGACGATCGAGACATTCTCGATCGGGATGCCGAGGCGACCCGCGACGAGTTGGGCGAAGGTCGTCTCGTGCCCCTGCCCGTGGCTGTGCGAACCGGTGAGAACCTCGACCGTGCCGACCGGGTTGACGCGCACTTCCGCGCTTTCCCACAGGCCGACGCCGGCGCCGAGCGAGCCCACCGCCGCCGAAGGCGCGATACCGCAGGCCTCGATATAGGCCGAATAGCCGATGCCGCGGAGCTTGCCGGCCTTGGCGCTCTCGCGCTTGCGCTTGGCGAAACCCTTCACATCATGGGTATCCATCGCCTTCTTCAGCGAGGCATCGTAATCGCCGGTGTCGTAGCACATGATCACCGGCGTCTGGTGCGGGAAGGACTTGACGAAGTTCTTGCGCCGGAACGTCGCGGGATCCATGCCGAGTTCGCGCGCGGCGACTTCCATCAGTCGCTCGATCACGAAGGTCGCCTCCGGGCGACCGGCGCCGCGATAGGCATCGACCGGCGCCGTATTGGTGTAGACCGCCTCGACTTCGCCGTAGATCGCCGGGATGTTGTACTGGCCCGAGAGCAGCGGCACGTAGAGATAGGTCGGCACCGAGGAGGCGAAGGTGGAGAGATAGGCGCCGAGGTTGGCGCGCGTCTTCACGTGCAGGCCGAGAATCTTGCCATTCTCGTCCATCGCCATTTCGGCATGGGTCATGTGATCGCGCCCGTGCGCATCGGCGAGGAAGGCCTCGGTCCGCTCCGCGACCCATTTCACCGGCCGGCCGACCCGCTTCGCCGCCCAGACGCAGACCGTCTCCTCGGCGTAGATGAAGATCTTCGAGCCGAAACCGCCGCCGACATCCGGCGCGATCACGCGGAGCTTGTGTTCCGGCGCGATGCCGATGAAGGCCGAAAGCACCAGCCGCGCGACATGCGGGTTCTGCGAGGTGGTGTAGAGCGTGAAGGCGTCCTCGCCGGGGTTATAGTCGCCGACGGCCGCGCGCGGCTCCATCGCGTTCGGCACGAGACGGTTGTTTACGAGGTCGATCTTCGTGATGTGCTTGGCCTTCTTGAAGGCGGCATCGACGGCCGCCTTGTCGCCGAGGTGCCAGTCGTAGACCTGATTGTCCGGCGACACGTCATGGACGGCCGGGCTGCCCTTCTTGGTCGCGGACGCGAGATCGACGACCGGCGCCAGCTTCTCGTAATCGACGTTGATCGCCTCTGCCGCATCCTTCGCTTCCGCGAGGCTCTCGGCGATCACCACCGCGACGTGATCGCCGACATAGCGCACCTTGCCCTGCGCCAGCGCCGGATGCGCGCCGGATTTCATCGGCGAACCATCCTTGGAATGGATCATCCAGCCGCAGATGAGGCCGCCGACCTTGTCCTTCTCGATGTCGTCGCCCGTCAGGATGGCGACGACGCCGGGCATCGCCGCGGCCTTCTTGGTGTCGATCTTCTTGATCTTGGCGTGCGCATGCGGCGAACGCAGGAAATAGGCGTAGGCCTGGCCGGGGCGGTTGATGTCGTCGGTGTAGTTGCCCTTGCCGGTGATGAAGCGGAAATCTTCCTTGCGCTCGACGCGGGCGCCAATTCCGGTTCCTGCCATGGTCGTGATCCTCTCTGGCGAGTTGGACGTTTCCTCGAAAACCTGCCTCACCGGGCGCTCGATGCGCTCTCTGTGCGGGGCGGGCGAAATCTCTCCCGGCGACGCGTTATTCGGCAGCGGTCTTCATGCCGCCCATCGCCGCCGCGCCGGCCTGAATGGCCTTGACGATGTTGTGGTAGCCCGTGCAGCGGCAGATGTTGCCGTCGAGGTTGTGACGGATGGTCTCTTCCGAGAGGTCGAAGCCGAGCCGGTTCACCATGTCGATGGCCGCCATGATCATGCCCGGCGTGCAGAAACCGCACTGGAGGCCATGATGGGTGCGGAAGGCAGCTTGCATCGGATGCAGGTCGGTCCCGTTGGCGAGCCCTTCGATGGTCGTGACATTCGCCCCCTCGCACGAGAGCGCCAGCGTCGTGCACGACTTGATCGCCTTGCCGTCGACATGAACGACACAGGCGCCGCACTGGCTCGTATCGCAGCCGACATGCGTGCCGGTCAGCCGCAATTCGTTGCGCAGGAAGTCGACCAGCAGCGTGCGGGCATCGACATTGCCGCTCACGCGCTTGCCGTTCACGGTCATGCTCACCTTGGGCATGTTTCTCTCCTTGGGCAAAAAAGGGCCAAAAACGCGCCCTTCGACGATGGTTCGGAAATTTCGAGGCTCGATTTCAGCCGTTTTCCCTGATTTTCAGGCAGTCTGGACCCATTCCAAAGAGACGGTCAAGGCATGAACGGGCCTGCCGCAGGCAAATTCGTTCATGCGCTGCAATATCGTTTTTCCGGCAACCGACCCGATCTCGGCCTCCGGGCCTCTTGTCAGCGGCGCGCTTTGCCGGAATGTTGTCGGCATTCTGGACAGAAGACGGGCAGGACCGATCGTGACCACGGAAATCAGTTTCATCGAAGCCGGCGGCGTTCGTTTCCGCGTGCGCAAGGACGGACCTTCCGGCGGGCCGCCGCTGATGTTCTCGAACTCGCTCGGCGCGAAACTCGAGATGTGGGACGCACAGACCGCCTATTTCGCAAGCAAATACCGCGTCATCCGCTACGATGTGCGCGGCCACGGCGAGAGCAGCTGCCCGCCGGGTCCCTATTCGATCGCGCAGCTCGCCCATGACGCCCTGCGCATTCTCGATGCCCTCCACATCCACAAGACGGACTGGGCCGGCTGCTCGATGGGCGGCATGGTTGGAATGCACCTCCTTACGCATCATCGCGAGCGGATCGGCAGGGCCGTTCTCGGCAATACCTCGGCCTACATGGGCCCGCCGCACACCGACTGGAACGCCCGTATCCGCATCGCCCACCGCGACGGGATGGACGCCATCGCCGAGGCGATGAAGCTGCGCTGGTTCACGAAGCGCTTCAACGAGAGCAACCCGGCGGAAGTCGCCCGCATCACCGATCAGGTCCGCGAGGCGACCGTCGCCGGCTATACCGCCTGCAGCGGCGCGATCCGCGACATGGACCAGCGCGAGGCGATCAAGTCCATCACCAACGAGGTGCTGGTGCTGATCGGCGGCGAAGACCCGGCGACCGTTCCGGCGATGGGCGAACTGATGGTCAGCAACATCCCGGGCGCGAAAAAAGCCGTGATCCCGGCCGCGCATATCTCGAACTGCGAAATCCCGGACGAATACAACCGCGCCGTCGGCGCTTTTCTCGGAATGTGACCATGCCCGACACCGGCAATCTTCTTGGCCTCGCGCTTGTCGCGTTGGGCATGGTGCTGACCCCCGGCCCGAACATGATCTACCTCGTCTCGCGCTCGATCTGCCAGGGCCCGGCGGCCGGGCTGGTCTCGCTCGGCGGCGTGTTCATCGGCTTCATCTTCTACATGCTGCTCGCCGCCTTCGGCATCACGGCGGTCATCATGGCGGTGCCCTTCGCCTATGACGCGTTGCGGCTCGCCGGCGCGGCCTACCTCGCTTATCTCGCCTGGCAGGCGCTTCGTCCCGGTGGCCGCTCGGCCTTTCAGGTGCGCGAACTGCCGAAGGACAGCCCGCGCAAGCTCTTCATGATGGGGCTGGTGACCAACCTCCTCAATCCCAAGGCGGCGATGATGTATCTTTCGCTGATCCCGCAGTTCATCGATGTCGAGAAGGGCAATGTCTTCTTCCAGTCGATCGCGCTCGGGATGACGCAGATCACCATCTCGATGATCGTCAACGCGATGATCGCGCTCGTCGCGGGGTCGATCGCGCTGTTCCTCACCCGCCGCCCCGGCTTCGCGCTGGTGCAGCGCTGGCTGATGGGCACGGTGCTCGGCTTCCTTGCCGTGCGCATGGCGTTCGAGGCGCGGCGCGCGCCATAACCCGACGCCGCCTTCGCCGACATCATGAGCGATGGGGACAGCCTCAGATTTTGAGAAAGGGATTTCACATGACCAAGGTTGCCATCCTCACCGGCGCGGGCAAGGGCATGGGCGGCGCCACTGCCCGCGAACTCAGCGCGCGCGGCTGGAAAGTCGCCCTGCTCTCACCCTCCGGCAACGCTGAGGCGCTGGCGAAGGAACTCGGCGGTGTCGGCGTCACCGGCTCGGTGACGGAGGAGGCCGATCTCAAGCGGCTGGTCGATGCGGCGATGGCCGCGTACGGGCGCATCGACGGCGCCGTGCTCTCGACCGGCCATCCGCCGAAAGGCGATCTGCTCGCGCTGACCGACGAGGACTGGATCAAGGGCCTCAACCTCATCATCCTCAACGTCGTCAAGGTTGCGCGACTCGTCACCCCGATCATGGAGCGCCAGGGCGGCGGTGCGATCGTCAACATCTCGACCTTCGCCGCTTTCGAGCCCGACCCTGTGTTCCCGATTTCCTGCACCCTGCGCGCCGGCCTCGCCTCGTTCGCGAAGCTCTACGCGGATCAATACGCGCCGAAAAACATCCGCATGAACAACCTGCTGCCGGGCTTTATTGATTCCCTGCCGGAGAAGCCGCAGTTCAAGGCCCGCATCCCGATGGGCCGCTATGGCAAGGTCGAGGAAATCGCCCGCACCGCCGCCTTCCTGCTTTCGGAGGATGCCGGCTACATCACCGGGCAGAACATCCGCGTCGATGGCGGCATCACCCGCTCTGTATGAATAGCATTTTCCGATCAAGTGGATACCGGTTGATCGAAAGGAAATGCGTTCAGCCAGAAAGTCACACCGCGTGGAAGGCGCGACGGGTGTAGACGAGCCCGGCATGGGCCGTCCCGAACCGGATATCGCAGATCGCCCCGATCACCACGAGATGGCTCGCGACCGGCTTGATCTCCTCGACGCGGCACGAGAACCCGACGAGCGCATCGGCGAGGCAGGGCTGGCCGAGAACATCCGCCAGCCATTTGCCGTGCTCGAACCGCCGTTCGCCGCGCGCAGGCGTGCGTCCCGCGAAAACATTGGCGAGTTCCTGCTGTCCGGCGCCGAGCGTGTTGACGCTGAAGGCGCCGTTTTCGCGCACGATCGCCGCCGTGCGGCTCGAATTATTGAGGCAGACCAGCAGCGTCGGCGGCGCATCGGAAACCGAGGTCACGGCGGTCGCGGTCAACCCGCCCTTGCCGCCCGGCCCGTCGGTCGCGATCAGGTGCACCGCACCGGCGACACGGCTCATGGCATCGCGGAACGCCTGCGGCTCGGCGGAGGGGTCGTGAACGAATTGGGTCGTCAAGATCTTTCCTTCGGCCGGGGACAAGATCCGGCTTTGCCTCCCATGTGAGGCATTCGCGCCGGAGTGCAAGAGCATTCGAAGCCTGAGGCCGAAATCTTGACCAAGCGTGTATCACCGCCAGCGCCGTGAAATTCACCGCTCGGCATGCGGATTTGCGGTTGAAACACCGGCGGCACCGCGACATTCTGCGCCACCTCCAATGTCCGGAATGTCCAGCCCCGATGCCGCTCGCCCTCACCGATACCGAACGCGCCTGGCTCCACGGCGAAGGCGGCGAGGCCCGGGCGCTGGCGATGCGCGTCATCACCGGAACCGCGCGGATCATGGGTGCGAAGAAGCTTGTCGAGATCGCCTCCGCCCATATCGACGGCGCGCTCTATCATGGCGATTCCGGCACGCTGTTCGGCGAGCGGCTGGCCGCGCTCGGGGCCAAGGTCGCTGTGCCGACGACGCTCAATGTCGGCGCGCTCGATCTCGCCTGCGGCACGAAAACGCGCCTCCCCCCGCACGAGCACGAGATGGCGGCGCGGATGATGCGGGCCTACGAGGCGATGGACTGCGCCCCGAGCTGGACCTGTGCGCCCTATCAGGCCGGGCACCGGCCAGCCTTTGGGAGCGATGTCGCCTGGGGCGAATCCAATGCCGTCGCCTTCTGCAATTCGGTGCTCGGCGCCCGCACCAACCGCTATGGCGATTTTCTCGATATCTGCTGCGCGATCACTGCGCGGGCGCCTTACTACGGCCTGCATATCCCCGAGAACCGGCGCGCGACCTTCGTGCTCGATTGCTCGAAACTCTCACCTGCCCTGCGCAACGCCGAGGTATTCTGGCCAGTGATCGGCACCCTCTTCGGCCAGCGCGCCGGAACGGATATCGGCATCGTCACGGGGCTCAAGGGCTTCGCGACCGAGGACCGTCTGAAGGCGTTCGGCGCGGCCGCGGCTTCCGCCGGCGCGGTCGGCCTGTTCCACATCGAGGGCGTGACCCCCGAAGCGCCGGACCTCGTCACCGCCACCGGCGGCGAGCGCTATCCCGAGACGATCCGCGTCACCCCGGCGATGCTCGACGCCGCCCGCGCTGGACTGTCCACCACGCAGGAGGAGCGCGTCGACGCCGTGGCGATCGGCTCGCCGCATTGCTCGATCGACGAACTGCTCGAACTCGACCGGCTGATCGCCGGGCGGAAACTCGCTCGCCCGTTCTACGCCTGCACCGGGCGCCATGCGGTGAAGGCGCTGGAAGCGGCGGGGCGACGCGACGCGCTCGAAACCGCCGGCGTCACGCTCGTCGCCGATACCTGCGTCGTCGTCACGCCGATCCTCAAGGCGATCGACGGGGTGCTGATGACCAATTCCGGCAAGTTCGCCCACTACGCTCCCGGCAACACCGGCTATGCGGTGCAATACGGCGCTCTCTCCGAATGCGTCGAGAGCGCGGTTTCCGGCAAGCTGATCCGCGACGAAAGGCTCTGGGCATGAAGTTGTCTGGCATGAGAGCTTCGGCATGAGCGCGCATCGCCCCAAGGCCCACCCGATCCTGCCCGGCACCGCCGAGGGCCCGCTGTTGCGGCTCACGGCGCCGCTCTCGTTCTGGGGCGGGGTCGATCCGAAGACCGGCACGATCATCCAGGTCCGCCATCCGCAATGCGGAACCTCGATCACGGGAACAGTGCTGTGCCTGCCGGCGACGATCGGCTCTTCCTCGTCATCCGCCGTCCTGCTCGAACTCATCCGCCTCGGCAAGGCACCGGCCGCGCTCGTGCTGGCCGAGCCGGACGCCATCCTACTGATCGGCTGCCTCGTTGCCCGCGAGATGGGCTGGGACGCCCCGCCGGCCTTCGAACTGGCCGCGAGCAGCCAGCACAAGCTGGCGGCCGGCCCCGTCGCGCTTGACCGCGCGGGCCACTTCTCACCTCTTCGGCAAGCCTGAACCCGGATATCACAATGGCGCGACACACTTTCTTCTGCGTGGACGGACATACCTGCGGCAACCCGGTCCGCATGGTCGTGGGCGGCGGCCCGAACCTCGTCGGCGCGACGATGAGCGAGAAGCGCGATCACTTCATGCGCGATTACGACTGGATCCGCACCGCGCTGATGTTCGAACCGCGCGGCCACGACATGATGTCCGGCTCGATCCTCTATCCACCGACGCGGCCCGACTGCGACGTTGCCATCCTCTACATCGAGACGACCGGCTGCCTGCCCATGTGCGGCCACGGCACCATCGGCACCGTGACGATGGCCCTCGAGCAGGGCCTCGTGACGCCCAAGACGCCCGGCAAGCTGATGCTCGACACACCCGCCGGACTCGTCGTCGCGCACTACAGGGAGGAAAGTGGGCGTGTCACTTCGGTGAAGCTCGTCAATATCCCCTCTTTCCTGCACGCCAGCGACGTGAAGCTCGACGTACAGGGCCTCGGCGCGATCACGGTCGACATCGCTTACGGCGGCAACTTCTACGCCATCGTCGATCCGCAGCCGAACTTCACCGATCTCGCCGATGTCCAGCCTTCGGACATCCTGCGCTGGTCACCGGCGCTGCGGCAGGAGGTCAACCGCGTCATCGACCTCGTTCATCCGGAAAACCCGGCGATCCGCGGCTGTCGGCACGTGCTCTGGGCCGGCAGGCCGACGAAACCGGGCATCACCGCCCGCAACGCCGTGTTCTACGGCGAGAAGGCCATCGACCGCTCGCCTTGCGGCACCGGCACGTCGGCGCGCATGGCGCAATGGGCCGCGAAAGGCCTGCTCAAACCGGGGCAGGATTTCGTCCACGAAAGCATCATCGGATCGCTCTTTACCGGCCGCATCGAGGCGGAAACGACCGTCGGCGGCAAGCCGGCCATCGTCCCATCCGTGGAGGGGTGGGCGGTGATGACCGGCCTGAATACGATTTTCGTCGACGATCATGATCCTTTCGCACATGGCTTCGTTCTGGCCGACAAACCCCGCGCTTAGAGAATTCCCCTGCATTCTCGTGAAATATTGGGGACTTCCCCGTTTGAGATGCAAAATTGTCGGTTGATTCACTAAGGACAACCGTTCATCTCTTACCGCCGTCCGATTGTCGAAACGGTAATAGGCTGCTAACGATAAGGCAGGAACCGGTTTAACGGACTTGGCACGAATCCCGCATCAGACGGGATAGTGAATAGGGGAGGCGTTCGGTTTTCGTATGGAAGTATTCACGCAACAACTCATCAACGGCGTGACGCTCGGCGCCGTTTATGGGCTGATTGCCATCGGCTACACGATGGTTTTCGGCATCATCGGCATGGTGAACTTCGCCCACGGCGATGTGTTCATGATTTCTGCTTTCGTCGCGCTGATTGTATTTCTGGCGGTAACCACCCTGGCCGGGCTTTCCGGCGGCGTGGTCTTCCTCGCGCTCCTGCTGGCGCTGATCGTCTCCATGGTGATCACCTCCCTCTACAGCTGGACGATCGAGCGGGTCGCCTACCGCAAGCTGCGCGGCTCGTTCCGCCTCGCGCCGCTGATCTCGGCGATCGGCATGTCAATCCTGCTGATGAATTTCGTGCAGGTTGCCCAAGGCGCGCGCAACAAGCCCATTCCCCCGGTGATGCGCGACACCATCACGCTGTTCGAGCGCAACGGCTTCGCCGTAGCCATTTCCTACAAGCAGATCATGATCATCGTCGTGACGGCGATCCTGCTCGGCATCTTCTGGTATGTCGTGCAGAAGACGCCGCTCGGACGGGCGCAACGCGCCTGCGAGCAGGACCCGAAGATGGCCGCCCTGCTCGGCATCCCGGTCGACCGCACGATCTCGATCACCTTCATCATGGGCGCGGCGCTGGCGGCGGTCGCCGGCACGATGTTCCTCACCTATTACGGTGTCGTCGTCTTCTCGGACGGGTTCACGCCGGGCGTGAAGGCCTTCACGGCGGCGGTGCTCGGCGGCATCGGCTCCCTGCCCGGCGCGGTGTTGGGCGGGCTGCTGATCGGCCTGATCGAGACCTTCTGGTCCGCCTATTTCTCGATCGATTACAAGGATGTGGCCGCGTTCTCGATTCTCGCCATCGTGCTGATCTTCATGCCGCAGGGCCTGCTGGGCAAACCGGAAGTCGAGAAGGTGTGACATGAGCGATCCGGCAAACACTTCCGGCCCGAACTACGCACAGATCACGCGGGACTCCGCCTTCGCGGCGCTGATCGCCTTCGGCCTCTTCGTGCTGATGCTCGGCTTCAAGGCCGACCAGTCGCTCAACAACCAGCTCGTGCTGGTGTTCCGCCCCGAACTGTTGGCGGCGACCGTTGCGCTTGTCTTCGTCGGCCGGTTCCTGATCGGCTACTGGCACGCGACGCGACGCGAGAAAACCGCGAAAAAATCGAAGGCTGCCTCCCCCTTCATGCTCAAGGCCGAGAAATACGGGTTGCCTCTGGCGATCGGTTTCCTCGTCGCCTACCCGATCTTCATCCTGGCGACCGTGGGCCCTTCCGGCGCGATCAAGTGGATCGACAACTTCGGCATCCAGATCCTCATCTACATCATGCTCGGCTGGGGTCTGAACATCGTCGTCGGCCTCGCCGGACTGCTCGACCTCGGCTATGTCGCGTTCTACGCGGTCGGCGCCTATTCCTACGCCCTGTTCGCGACCAGCGAGCCGATCAAGGATTTCATGGCGCAATTGATCGGCGAAGGGTTCTGGCAGGCTTGGGCCTTCTGGATCTGCCTGCCGGTCGCCGGCATCCTCGCCGCCTTCTGGGGCATCATGCTCGGTTTCCCGGTGCTGCGCCTGCGCGGTGACTACCTCGCGATCGTGACGCTGGCCTTCGGCGAGATCATCCGCCTCGTGCTCATCAACTGGGTCGCGTTCTCGAACGGCTATGCCGGCATCTCCTCGATCCCGCGGCCGAGTTTCTTCGGCATCCCCTTCAACGCGACCGACGAGGGCTTCGCGGCCCGGTTCGGTCTCGAATTCTCGCCGATCTACCGCACGATCTTCCTGTTCTACGTGATCCTCGCGCTGGCGCTGATCACCGCCGCGGTCTCGATGCGGCTGCGCCGGCTGCCGGTCGGCCGCGCGTGGGAAGCCTTGCGCGAGGATGAGATCGCCTGCCGCTCGCTCGGCATCAACACCGTCAACACCAAGCTGACCGCCTTCGCCATCGGCGCGATGTTCGGCGGCTTTGCCGGCGCGTTCTTCGCCTCACGCCAGGGCTTTATCTCGCCGGAAAGCTTCGTCTTTCTGGAATCGGCGCAGATCCTCGCCATCGTCGTGCTGGGCGGCATGGGCAGCCTGCTCGGCGTGGTGATCGCCTCGATCCTGCTGGTCGGCGGCGTCGAGATCCTGCGCGAGCTCGACTTCCTCAAGGCGGTTTTCGGCGACAATTTCGACCCGGCGCAATACCGCATGCTGATCTTCGGTGCCTGTATGGTGCTGATGATGCTGTGGAAGCCGCGCGGCCTGATTTCCGTGCGCGAACCGTCCGTCTTCCTGAAGGAAAAGAAGGCCGTCTCGGCCGACCTCGTCAAAGAGGGGCATGGCTGAAATGGCAAACTGGACCAAAGACCCCATCCTCAAGGTCGAGAATGTCACGATGCGCTTCGGCGGCCTCGTGGCGGTCAACGATCTCTCCTTCGTGGCCGGCCGCGGCGACATCACCGCGATCATCGGCCCGAACGGCGCCGGCAAGACCACGGTGTTCAACTGCATCACCGGGTTCTACAAGCCGACGGTCGGGCGCATGGCGCTCCGCCACGGCACGGTCGATATCGAGACCCACATCGAGGAGCTGACCGATACCTCGCGCGATGCGATGCATTTCGCGGACGGCTCGCTCTACCTTCTCGAACGCATGGCGGATTTCCAGATCTCCGCGCGCGCCAAGGTCTCGCGCACCTTCCAGAACATCCGCCTGTTCTCCGGCATGACGGTGCTGGAAAACCTGATGGTCGCCCAGCACAACCCGCTGATGGTCGCGTCTAACTGGACCATCGGCGGCCTCATCGGCCTCGCCAGTTTCCGCAATCGCGAGAACGAGGCGATCGAGAAGGCCAAGTACTGGCTCGACAAGACCAACCTGCTTGATCGCGCCGACGATCCGGCCGGCGACCTCCCCTACGGCGACCAGCGCCGCCTCGAGATCGCCCGCGCGATGTGCACCGATCCCGTGCTGCTCTGTCTCGACGAGCCGGCGGCGGGCCTCAACCCCAAGGAAAGCCTCGACCTCAACACCCTGCTGAAGTCGATCCGCGACGATCACGGCACCTCGCTGCTGCTGATCGAGCATGACATGAGCGTCGTCATGCAGATTTCCGACCATGTCGTCGTGCTCGATTACGGCACGAAGATCTCCGACGGCACGCCGGCCGAAGTGCAGGCCGATCCCCGGGTCATCGCCGCCTACCTTGGCGCGGAAGATGAAACCGAAGTGGAGCAGATCGAGGCGGAGGTCGGACTATGAGCGAAGCAAGCGCGACGCCCCTCCTCTCCATCCGGGGCGTGAAAACCTATTACGGCAACATCATCGCGCTGAAGGGCGTTGATCTTGACGTTCGCGAAGGCGAGATCGTCACGCTGATCGGCGCGAACGGCGCCGGCAAGTCGACCCTTATGATGACGATCTTCGGCAAGCCGCAGGCCCGCGAGGGCTCGATCGTCTTCGAAGGGCGCGACATCACCCGGATGCCGACCCACGAGATCGCCTATCTCGGCATCGCCCAGTCGCCGGAGGGCCGCCGCGTCTTCCCGCGCATGAGCGTGTTCGAAAACCTGCAGATGGGCGCGCACGTCAACAATCTGGCGTATTTCGACACCGATCTCGAACGGGTCTGCACGATCTTCCCGCGCCTCAAGGAGCGGCTCCAGCAACGCGCCGGCACGCTCTCGGGGGGCGAACAGCAGATGCTGGCGATCGCCCGCGCGCTGATGAGCCGGCCACGCCTGCTGATGCTGGACGAGCCCTCGCTCGGTCTCGCACCAATCGTCGTCCGGCAGATTTTCGAGGTCATCCGCGACGTCAACAAGGAACAGGGCATGACGGTGTTCCTGGTCGAGCAGAACGCCTACCACGCGCTCAAGCTCGCCTCGCGCGGTTACGTGATGGTCAATGGCCTCATCACCATGACCGGGACCGGCGCGGAACTGCTCGCCAACCCGCAGGTCAAGGCCGCCTATCTCGAAGGCGGTCACCACTGAAGCATCTCTCGCGGGGCGGGAGCCCGCACCGCGAAAACCGGAACAAGAGCAAGAAGACAGCGACAGGAACGACGGAGACTGGGATGCAGGGAATTCTTTACGAGGAACCGTCGGCCTGGCTGTTCGTGCTGGTCACCGTGATCATGGGTGGCTGGGCCGCCTGGCGCGCCGGTCGCGCGGTCGCCAAGACCTGGAAGCCGCTCTGGCAGCTTGTGCCCTACATGCTGCTGCTGGGCGCCGCCGTGCGCTTCATCCATTTCGCGCTTTTCGAGGGCACGCTGCTCTCGCCTCATTATTATCTCATCGACACGGTCTTCATCTCGATTTTCGCCTGGCTGGGCTGGCGGCACGAGCGCACGGAGGCCATGGCGCGCCTTTACGCCTTCTCGTTCGAGAAGGCTTCGCCCTTCTCCTGGCGGCGCAAGAGCGCGTGAGGGAAGCGCGCAGGATTGGCCGCGCCGGATACGAACGAATAATGGGCCAAGGCCCGGGAAATATATCGGATTAGGCTGGTGACAGAGAGAAAAAAACCGGCTTTGATGGCTTCAGGCGTGCTTCGGCACGGCTTGAAACGCTCGCGGGTAGCGATGTGAACCCGTCTTGTCAGTCACAGGGAGAGACCTGATGAAGAAAACTTTGTTGGCCGGCGTTGCGCTTGCCGCAAGCCTTGCTTTTGCAGGCGCAGCCAATGCACAGCTCAAGATGGGCGTGACCGGCCCGCTCACGGGCCCGAACGCCGCGTTCGGCAAGCAGTTGACCGACGGCGCCGAACAGGCGGTCGCCGATTTCAACGCCAAGGGCGGCATCCTCGGCCAGAAGATCGAACTCGCCAAGGGTGACGACGTTTCCGACCCGAAGCAGGGCGTCTCCGTCGCCAACAAGTTCGTTGGTGACAAGATCAAGTTCGTGGTTGGCCCCTTCAACTCGGGCGTGACCATTCCGGCCTCGGAAGTCTATGCCGAAAACGGCGTGCTCGTGATCTCGCCGTCGGCCACCAACCCGAAGATCACCGAGCGCAAGCTGTGGAACGTGTTCCGCACCTGCGGCCGTGACGATCAGCAGGGCGCTGTTGCCGGCGAATACCTTGCCAAGAACATGAAGGGCAAGAAGGTCGCGGTCATTCACGACAAGACCACCTACGGCCAGGGCCTCGCCGACGAAACCAAGAAGGCGATGAACAAGCTCGGCATCAAGGAAGTGATGTACGAGGGTGTCAACACCGGTGAGAAGGACTTCTCGGCCCTCATCACCAAGATGAAGAACGCCGGCGTGGATGTCGTCTACTGGGGCGGCCTGCACACCGAAGGCGGCCTCATCGTCCGCCAGATGCGCGACCAGGGCGTCAAGGCCGTGATGATGTCGGGCGACGGCATCACCTCGAACGAGTTCGCCAACATCGGCGGCCCGGGCGTCGAAGGCACCCTGATGACCTTCCCGCCGGACCCGATGCGCCGCCCGGAAGCCAAGGCGGTCGTCGACGCGTACAAGGCCAAGGGCATCAACCCGGAAGCCTACACGCTCTACACCTATGCCGCGATGGAAGTGATCAAGCAGGCCGCCGAGGCTGCCAAGTCGCTCGACCCGAAGAAGGTCGCCGACAAGATCCACTCCGGCATGGCGTTCAAGACCGTGATCGGCGAACTCAAGTTCGACAAGAAGGGTGACATCACCCGTCCGGACTACGTCATGTACACCTGGAAGAAGGGTGCCGACGGCAAGATCACCTACATCCAGAACTAAGTTTCTGAATGTCGGAACATGAAGGCCCGCCGCAAGGCGGGCCTTTTTCGTTGTCAGGCCCCGAAGGAATCTCGACGACGCGCGCGGCAGAAGAAGCAGCCGCGCCGCGCGGAGTGGAAATCGACATGCGCGACATCCTCGCGTGCCAGCCATTGCTCCGTCATCGCGACGAGATCGTCCTTCGCGGCGAGATCGGCCTCGATCATGATGCCGGCATGATCATAGGCGCGCACCGACATCTCCCGCTGCATGATGATCTCGGGATATTCGTCCGTCCGCGTATAGGCCGCCACGCCCTTGCGGATAAAAACCGGCCCTTCGGCGTGATAGGGCGTCGTCGGCATGTCGAGGTGGCGGTGGTTCACCAGCAGCAGTTCCTCGCCCGCCTTGGCGAAAGCCAGGCTGACCCGGCAGGGATAACCGATGCCGGGGTTCTCCGGCGCCACGTAGCGACGCATGCCACGGGCGAGAAGCTCGGCATCGGAAAGCGCGAACAGCGGCGCGAACGGTCCCGGCTGCAGGCTCTCGAAACGGACAGGCTGGCTTTGCGGGCGCGTATCGGCAAGGCGGATGGCGGTAACGGTCATGGAACCCTCCTTTCAGGGAGGCTCCCAAGTGTCACAGACAAAAACGTGCCGCCACCCGATTTCGAGAAACCGGTCCGCCGGTCTCAGCCGAGCTTGCCGAGCGCCGGAAACGCCTCGAGCAGATAGAAACCGAACTGACTGAGCGACCCGGTCAGGAAGGCTATGCCGGTCAGCACCAGCAGCACGCCCATCGCCTTTTCGACCTTGCCGATATGCGTCCGGAACCGCTGCAGGAAACGCAGGAACGGCCCCATCATGAAGGCGGCCAGCAGGAACGGCACACCGAGCCCGGCGGAATAGACCGCGAGCAGCCCCGCGCCGCGCGTCACCGTCCCCTCGCTGCCCGCGACCGCCAGCACGCCGGCAAGGACGGGTCCGATGCACGGCGTCCAGCCGAAGGCGAAGGCCATTCCCATCAGGAAGGCGCCAAGAGGGCCGGCCGGCCGGTCGACCTGAAGCCGCGCCTCCTGCGCGAGAAAGCCGATGCGGAACAGCCCGAGGAAATGCAGCCCCATCGCGATGATGACGAGCCCCGCGATCTGGCTGAGCACATAGGAATAGGCACGCAGGATACCGCCGATCAGCGAAGCGCCGGCGCCGAGCGCGATGAACACCACCGAAAACCCGAGCACGAAGAACAGCGCCGCCACGAGCGCATGCCGGCGCAGCCCTGCATTGCCTTCGCCGGTGTTCACCTCGCCGGCCTTCGCCAGTTCGCTCACGCTCGTCCCGGCGAGATAGCAGAGGTAGGGCGGCACCAACGGCAGCACGCAGGGGCTCAGAAAGGACAGGAGCCCGGCGAGCGCGATGGCGGGAAGCGTCAGTTCGGCGTTCATGTTTCCTCCGCGAATGCCCCTCTCTACCCCACAAGTGGTTGAGAAAAACCCACGAACGGGACACCATTGCGTGAACGCGCCACAAGAGAGGCCAGACCAGCCCCATGTTCGCCCCCAAGCCCGCCACCCTGGCCGAGCCATCGCTTCGTTCGAGCCGAATTCCCGGCGTCGGCATCGGCCATGCCGAGGACCGCACGGCGTTCTCGGGTGTCACCGCGATCGTCTTCGAAAGGCCGGCCATCGCCTCCGTCTCGGTGCTCGGCGGCGCGCCGGGCGGGCGCGATACCGGCCTGCTCGATCCGTCGATGACGGTCGAAACCGTCGATGCCTTCGTTCTCTCCGGCGGGTCTGCCTTCGGCCTCGATGCAGCCGGCGGCGCGATGAGCACGCTCGCTGCGCGCGGCCGCGGGCTGTCGGTGGGCGCCGCGCGCGTGCCCATCGTGTCGCAGGCGATCCTGTTCGATCTGCTCGCCGGTGGCGATTTCGGCGGGCATCGCCACCCGCGCTACTGGGACCTCGGACAGGCGGCGGTGGAAGCCGCCGGCGCGGATTTCGCGATCGGCTCGTGCGGCGCCGGCCTCGGCGCGACCACGGCCAACCTCAAGGGCGGGTTCGGCACCGCCCATGCCGCCCGGCCCGACGGGCTCGCCGTTCAAGCCTTCATCGCCGTCAACGCCATCGGCTCGTCGACGATCGGCGACGGACCGCATTTCTGGGCCGCGCCCTACGAGCAGGACAATGAATTCGGCGGGCGCGGCTGGCCGCCTGCCCTTCCCACCAATGCGCTCGCGCTGCGGATCAAGGGTCACGCCACCCGCCCGGCGACCACCATCGGCGCCATCGTCACCAACGCGCGGCTGACCAAACCGCAGGCGGCGCGGCTGGCGATCATGGCGCAGGACGGACTGGCGCGCGCCATCCGCCCGGCCCATGCCGCGATGGACGGCGACACGATTTTCGCGGCAGCGACCGGCGACCTGCCGCTTTCGCAACCGCTGTTCGACCTCACCGAACTGGGGATGATGGCGGGGGATTGCGTCGCCCGCGCCATCGCCGTCGGGGTCCATGCCGCGACATCGCTTCCCTTCGCCGGCGCGCTTCCGAGCTGGCAGGACCGGTTCGCGGATGGGTCGCGTTGAATCGCTTTGTGAAGGCCCTCAAGCGATTCAACCTGTGAAGACCCTCAGATGAATCAAAACATCAAGGTGTGGAATCACATCCTCAACGCCGCCCGCCAAGCCCCGGAGGCGACTCGCGTTTCGGTGTTCAGTTGAAGCGCGCGAGCGAATAGGGCGTGGGGTCGGTGAAGGGCGTCTCGCCGGTGATCATCTCGCCGAGAAGGCGCGCGCAGGAGCCGGCAAGCGTGAGCCCATGGTGGGCATGGCCGAAGTTGAACCACAGGCCCTTGTGGCGCGGCGCCTTGCCGGCGACGCAGAGCATGTCCGGCATGCAGGGGCGCGCGCCCATCCACGGCTGCGCCTCGACCCGGCCTTCGAGCGGCATCAGCTCGCGCGCGAACGGTTCAATCTTGTCGATCTGCACCGGCGTCGGCTTCGAGTCGCGCCCGGCGAATTCCGCGCCGGACGTCAGCCGGATTCCGCGCGCCATCGGCACCATCATGTAGCCGTTGTCGGCATCGAGCACCGGCACGCCGAGGCTGGCATTGCCCTTCGGCCGCATGTGAACGTGGTAGCCGCGCTTGACGCCCATCGGCACCTTATAGCCCATCGGCCGGAGGAGATCCGGCGCCCAGGGGCCGAGCGCGACGACGCAATCCGGCGCGGAGACGCGCTGCCCTTCGGCGGCGACCGACCAGCCGTCGCGCTCCTCGTTGAGCGTCATCGCATCGCCATGGAGGATCCGCCCGCCGAGGGTCTGAAAATGCTGCGCGTAGGCCAGCGTCAGCGCCTCGGGGTCGTTGAGGCTGTAAGGCGTCGTCCAGTGCACGGCGCCGACGATCACGTCGGAGAGATGAGGCTCGCGTGCCCGCAGCCCCTCCCCGTCGAGAACGTCGTAGGCGATCCCGAAATGCGCCAGATCGCGCTTGGTCTCGTCGAGATAAGCGTCGAGCGCGGATTGCGAGCGGAACGCCTTGATCCAGCCACCCCGGCGCAGCATCGCCTCCGCGCCAGCCGCCTTCGCGAGGCGGCTGTGCTCGTCGAGGCAGGCGCCGAACAGCGGCGCGTTCGCCGCCGCCGTCCTCAGCTGACCCTCGCGCGTGGAGGCACGGAAATAGCGCCAGAGGAACGGCGCCACCTCGAACACGTCGGCCAGATGATAGTTCGCTTCGGGCTTGAGATTGAGCGCGTATTGCAGGAGAAGATAGGGGTCGCGCGGAAACGGATACGGCATGACGGCCTCGCTCTGGATGAGGCCGGCGTTGCCGAACGATGTTTCCCCTCCCGGAGATTTCCGTTCGATCAATCCGACGGACTTGCCTCTCAAGGCAAGATCCAGCGCCAGCGCCGTACCGACAATGCCACCGCCGAGAACCAGAACGTCGAACCGCATGAAACTTTCTCCTGAAGCCCTGCATCCTGCCGAAACCAATTCCGCGTTTCAATCGCAATGATTGCAGTGCAATAGTTGATTTCACCAGCCTAATTTAAAATCCTAGCGGAAAACACTGGCAACTATGTTTGCTCCCTTTCGTATCGCCCTGGAATTCGTCGGCCGCCACGCCACCATCGCCTACGGTCTTTCCGTCCTCCTCGGGCTTTCGTTGCCGCAACTGGCCTCGGCGCTGCGGCCGCTGATCCCGATTTCGATCTTTGTGTTCATCGTTCTGAGCTTCGCGCGCGCCAACCTTCCGGGACTGAAGCAGGTCTTCGCTCGGCCCGGACGGCTGGCGGCGGGCCTCGCGCTTTCCACCCTCCTGCCCCCGCTCGCCGGCTGGCTGGTGATCGCGATGCTGCCCGGCCTCGACCCCGCCCTGCGGCTCGGAATCGCACTGATGGCGGCCGCGCCGCCACTGATGGCCTCGCCCGTCTTCGCCGCGGTGATCGGACTGGAGAACAGCTTCGCGCTGACTGTCCTCGTCATCGGCAACGCGATCACGCCCGCCATCGCGCCTGCCTTCGCTACGCTTCTGGCGGGCGCCGAAGTGCCCATCTCCGTGCTCGCGCTCGCCCAGCGTCTGGCGATCTTCATCGGCGGCGGCATGCTGGCCGGGCTGATCTTCCGCCGCCTCGTCGGCTATGACCGCATCGTTAGCTGGAAGAACCAGCTCGACGGCATCGGCGTGCTGATGTTCTTCCTGTTCGCCATCGCGGCGATGGACGGTGTGATCGATGCCGCCCTGCGGGCCCCGCTCTGGGTTCTCGGGCTGCTCGGCATCTCGATGCTCTATCAGGCCATCGGCTTCGCCGCCGGCTATGTCGCGGCCCGCACCTTCGGCTTCAACGACCGCTTCTCGCTGGCGATTTCCACGGGCCTGCGCAACATGGGCATGCTGATGGCACCGATCTTTTCGCTCGTGCCGCAGACGACTTTCCTTTATTTCGCCCTTGCACAGATTCCGATCTATTTCGCGCCGCTGATCCTCAAGGCCGTCAAAGGCTGGCTGGAACCGGCGCAAGCCAAACGCGAATGACCAGACGAGAATGACGATGCGCCCGATCCAGATTGCCCCCTCGATCCTCTCCGCCGATTTCGGCGACCTCCGCGCCGATGTCGCGGCGATGATGGAGGCAGGTGGCGATTGGGTGCATATCGACGTGATGGATGGGCATTTCGTGCCCAACATCTCGTTCGGCGCGCCGATCATCAAGGCGATCCGCTCGGCGACGCCGAAGCTGTTCGACACCCACCTGATGATCGCGCCGGCGGACCCCTACCTCAAGGATTTCGCCGACGCAGGCTCGGACCTGATCTCGGTGCATGTCGAGGCCGGGCCGCACATCCACCGCTCGCTTCAGGCGATCCGGGCGCTCGGCAAGAAATCCGGCGCGGTGATCTGTCCCGGCACGCCGGCCGCGACCGTGAAGCCGATCATCGACATGGTCGATCTCGTTCTGGTGATGAGCGTCAACCCCGGCTTCGGTGGGCAGAGCTTCATCCCCTCGGCGCTCGATCTTCTCCGCGAAGTCCGAGCGATCATCGGCGATCGGCCGGTCGATCTTGAAATCGACGGCGGCGTCACCCCCGCCAACGCCAAGGATATCGTTGCCGCCGGCGCGAATGTGCTGGTCGCCGGCTCGGCAGCCTTCAAGGGCGGGCGCGCCGCCTATGCCGCCAATGTCGCGGCGATCCGCGCTGCGGCGGAAGCCGGCCGCTGATGGACGGCGGCGCTGTCGCGGAAGGCAAGGGGCGCGGCCTGCCCTTGCGGGCCACTGCCGTTCTTTCCGCCGGGATGGCGGCGGCTCTTGTCGCCCTTCGGATCATGCAGCTTGGCGAGCTCTGGCTCGACCGCACCTACTGGCTGGTCACCATAGCGGCCTTTGGCGCGGCGGCTGGCGTGATCGGGACGATGATTGCCCTGCGGCTGCCGCCAATGCGCAAGGCGACGCGCAAGCCCGGATGGCTGATTCTGCTCGGTGTCACGTTCATGGCGGCCTTCATGGCCGGAATGATGGCCGGCTTCTGTCTTGAATTCCTGCTGATCAGCGGCCAGTTCGAGCCCAATCCCGAGCGCCCGATCCGGGGAACGATCTTCGCCATCACCCAGACGGGCGCGCTGTTTCTCATTTCCAGCCCGACTTACCTCCTGCCCTGGCCCTTGCCGCTGCTCGCACTGTTCACGACCGCGCTGATCGCGCCGAAACTGCCGCACAGCACATCCTGATGGTTGAGCCCAAGGGCCGGGACGTGTAGCAAGGCGGCGTCCGGCCAAAGTTCGATTTCCCTATCCGCCGCCCCTACCCGAGAACCCGCGATGATCCCCCGTTATTCCCGCCCCGATATGGTCGCCATCTGGTCGCCCGAAACCCGGTTCCGCATCTGGTTCGAGATCGAGGCCCACGCGACCGACAAGCTCGCCGAACTCGGCGTTGTGCCCAAGGAAGCGGCGAAGAAGATCTGGGAAAAGGGCGGCAAGGCCACCTTCGACATTGCCCGCATCGACGAGATCGAACGCGAGACCAAGCACGACGTCATCGCCTTCCTGACCCACCTGTCCGAAATCATCGGGCCGGAGGCGCGTTTCGTCCATCAGGGCATGACCTCCTCGGACGTGCTCGACACCACGCTCGCCGTGCAGCTCGCGCGCGCCTCCGACATCCTGCTCGCCGATATCGACGCCCTGCTCGCCGCGATCAAGCGTCGGGCGATGGAGCACAAGTATACCCCCACCATCGGCCGCAGCCACGGCATCCACGCCGAGCCCGTGACTTTCGGTTTGAAGCTTGCCCAGGCCTATGCCGAGTTCGAGCGCTGCCGTTCGCGACTGCTTAATGCCCGCGCGGAAGTTGCCACCTGCGCGATTTCCGGCGCGGTCGGCACCTTCGCCAACATCGATCCGCGCGTCGAGGAGCATGTCGCCCAGCAGCTCGGCCTCGCGGTCGAGCCGGTCTCGACCCAGGTGATCCCGCGCGACCGCCACGCGATGTATTTCGCGACGCTGGCCGTGATCGCCTCTTCGATCGAGCGCCTCGCGATCGAGATTCGTCACCTTCAGCGCACCGAGGTCTACGAGGCCGAGGAGTATTTCTCGCCCGGCCAGAAGGGCTCCTCGGCGATGCCGCACAAGCGCAACCCGGTGCTGACCGAGAACCTGACCGGCCTCGCCCGCATGGTGCGCGCCTATTCGATTCCGGCGATGGAGAACGTCGCCCTCTGGCACGAGCGCGACATCTCGCATTCCTCGGTCGAGCGCTACATCGGCCCGGATGCGACGATCACGCTCGATTTCGCGCTCTCGCGCCTCACCGGCGTCGTCGACAAGCTGCTGGTCTACCCCGACAATATGAAGAAGAACCTCGACAAGCTCTCGGGCCTGCACAACTCGCAGCGCGTGCTGCTGGCGCTGACGCAGGCCGGCGTCAGCCGCGAGGACAGCTATCGCCTCGTCCAGCGCAACGCGATGAAGACCTGGCTGGAAGGCGCGGATTTCCTCGCTTCGCTCAAGGCGGACACCGAGGTGTCATCGCGCATCCCGGCAACCGAACTCGAGGCGATGTTCGATCTGGGCTACCATTTCAAGCACGTCGACACCATCTTCGAGCGGGTGTTTGGCCAGTAAGGCCGGCCCCGCGAGAGGAGCAGCATGAAAACCGCCGACGCCACCATCCTGATCGTGCCGGGTTTCGGGAATTCCGATCCCGACCATTGGCAGAGCCGCTGGGAAGCCAAGCTCTCAACCGCCGAGCGCGTCGTCCAGCCGGACTGGAACCGCGCCGATCGCGCGCAATGGGCCGGCGCCATCGCCGAGGCCGTGAACAGGGCCGGGAAGCCGGTTGTGCTGGTGACGCATTCCATCGGCACGGCCGCCGTGCCCCATGCCGCGCCGCTGTTTGCGCCCGGCAAGGTTGTCGGCGCCTTCATGGTCGGACTCTCGGATTGGAACCGGCCGGAACTGCTGCCGGGCGTTCCCCACGATTTCGCGCCGCTGCCGCGCGATCCCCTGCCGTTTCCGAGCCAGCTCGTCGCCAGCCGCACCGATCCCTATTGCGATTTCGAGGTCGCGGCGGATCACGCCAACGCCTGGGGATCGGCGCTGATCGACGCAGGCGATGCCGGGCACCTCAATGTCGCCTCCGGCCATGGTCCCTGGCCGGAAGGGCTGCTGCGTTTCGCCGCCTTCCTGAAGCGTCTGCCGGTAAGCTGATCACGCGCCGGCGACGAAGCGATAGGCGCCGCCGTTCTTTTCTGCGCGTCCAAGGCCCGGCGACGGCAGGTGATAGCCGATAAACGGAAGCTTGTCGGTCGCGAGCTGGTCCAGCAGCTTCTTGCGGGTCGCCGCGCCCATCTCGCCATCGGTATCCGATCCCGATTTCCATTCCGGGTGCTGGAACGAAATCGCCTTGTGGGTGATCGCGTCGCCGAGAACGAGCACGCTCTTGCCGCCCGAACTTACAGCGAAGCTGCAATGGCCCGGCGTATGGCCCGGCGTATCCACCGCGACGATGCCCGGCGCCACTTCCTGCCCCGGCTTGAAACGTGCGGTCTTCTCGGCGATGGCCTTCAGGATGCGCTGCGCGCCAGCCGCGAACATGTGCCGATCTTCGGGCAGTTTCGAATAGATGTCCGGCGATTGCCAGAATGCCCATTCCGCTTCCGAGATCTGATAGCTCGCATTGGGGAAGAGATCGGAATCGAACTCGTCGATTGCGCCCCACAGGTGATCCGGGTGCGCATGGGTGAAGATGACGCGCTTCACCTTGTCCTTGTCGACCCCCGCCGCTTCGAGATTGGCGGCGAGCTTGCCGGAGCCGGGCAGGAAATTGCCGCCCGAACCGGCGTCAAGGATCGTCCACTCCTCACCGTCCTTGATGAAGGTGACATTCAGGACGGTGTTGGAAACATCCGTCGGCAACCCCTCGGCCTTGAGGAGCGCGATCACCTCGTCCGGCGCGACACCCCGGGCCACCGCCGCCAGCGGCATCTGGAAGCCGCCATCGGAGATCACGTGAATGCTGCGTTCGCCGAGCTTGGCAACCTCGACCGCCCGCGCGGGCGCACCGACGCCGAACGCCGCCACGCCGGCCATGCCCTGAAGAAAAATCCGCCGCGAGACGCCGGGCGCCCCTGCCTTGCCGTTATCCATCCCCTTCGCCTTTCGCTTATGATTTCAGAACATCATATAGCAAAAGACGAATGTTTGCATAGGGGGTGGTGCGACCTCAGGCTCACGCGCCGCGCGTCTGCTCCAGAATGCGGCGGGAAATCCAGATGCTGAACGGGATCGCGATCACGAACCCGACGGCAGCGGCGATCGGGATCAGTTTCATGCCCTGATCGTAGAGCGAGGGAACACTGACGATCACGATGACAAGCACACCCATCAGCACCGTCATCAGCATCAGGTGAACCAGCGCGGCAACCTTGGCCATCAAAGCCTCCATTCGGTCGATTCCGATAACGGGGCGCACATTGCGCCGATGACCCGAAATTGCCTTGATATTCCTCAACCCCGCCGACAACAAAAAAGGCCGCCCGGAGGCGACCTTTGTATTCATTTGCCTGCTTCCCTCGAACAAGGCTCCAAACGTAGGCTGAAGGCTGATCGATCCCGATACCTCGGGATCGACAGATGCTTCTTGGCTTCTGCGAAGGAACTTCCTGAATTAGAAAATCAAATTCAGGAGCGGAAACTCAACGCGAATAGAATTCGATGACGAGGTTCGGTTCCATCTGCACCGGATAGGGAACATCCGTCAGGCCCGGAATGCGCGCGAACTTCGCGACCATCTTGCCGTGATCGACTTCGAGGAAGTCCGGCACGTCGCGCTCGGCGAGGCCGGCCGCTTCGAGAACGACCGTCAGCTGCTTGGAAGCATCCTTGACTTCGATCACGTCACCGACCTTCACGAGGTAGGACGGCACGTTGACGCGCTTGCCGTTGACCTTGATGTGGCCATGGGAAACGAACTGGCGCGCCGCGAACACGGTCGGCACGAACTTCGCGCGGTAGATCACCGCATCGAGGCGGCGCTCGAGCAGGCCGATCAGGTTCTCGCCCGAGTCACCCTTGAGGCGGACGGCCTCGGCGTAATAGCGGCGGAACTGCTTTTCGGAGATCGAGCCGTAATAGCCCTTGAGCTTCTGCTTGGCGCGGAGCTGGGTGCCGAAGTCCGACATCTTGCCCTTGCGGCGCTGGCCGTGCTGGCCGGGGCCGTATTCGCGCTTGTTTACCGGGGACTTCGGGCGCCCCCAGATGTTCTCGCCCATGCGGCGGTCGATCTTGTACTTGGCTTCGTGACGCTTGGTCATTGTCGTTCCTTGGCTATCGGCGGGCCGAAGGAACAGCGGCCACGCGCCTGCCATCAAAGGCAGGCGGCGACAATCGCGTTCCAGCCGACCCGCAATCGGGTTAGGGAGCCAGAGCTCCGGGCTGATAACGCCCCTCCTCTCGCCTTCCGGCGCGACAGACGCTGTTCGCTCGAACGCGTCACGGGTGCGCATCCGCTCCGCGAGGCAGAACGGAAGCGGCGCGTATAGACGAAGCGAGCGGCAGCGTCAACGCGGCGATTGTCAGGTCGCCTTGATGGACTTGGATGGCGATTGGAATAGCATGGCGGCGGGCCGAGCAAATCCTGGAGGCGTCATCATGCTGGACAAGCCGTTCCACGGCGTCTTTCCCTATCTCGTCTCACCCGTGAACGCTTCCGGCGAGATCATGACCGGCGTGCTCGAACGGCTCTGCCACGATCTCATCGCCGCCGGCGTACACGGGCTCACGCCGCTGGGTTCGACCGGCGAATTTGCCTACCTCACCTGGCCGCAGCGTCGCCGCGTTGTCGAAACCGTGGTGGCGGCGGCGGGCGGAAGGGTCCCGGTTGTTGCCGGCGTCGCCGCGACGACGATCGCGGATGCCGTGTTTCAGGCGAAAGAGATGCAGGCGCTCGGCTGCGACGGCATTCTCGCCATCCTCGAATCCTACTTCCCAGTCAATGACGAAGGCGTCTATGCCTATTTCAAGGCGATCGCGGAGGCCGTGGACCTGCCGGTCGTGCTCTACACCAACCCGAATTTCCAGCGGTCCGACCTCACGATCCCGGTGATCGAACGCCTGAGCCGCATTCCCAACATCGGCTACATCAAGGATGCCTCGGCGAACACCGGCCGGCTGCTCTCGATCATCCGCCGCGTCGAGAGGCGCATGGCGGTGTTTTCCGCCTCCGCCCATATTCCCGCCTGCGTGATGATGATCGGCGGCAAGGGCTGGATGGCGGGGCCGGCCTGCGTCGCGCCGAGACAGAGCGTCGAACTCTACGAAACCTGCAAGCATGGCGACTGGCAGGCTGCTCTCGACCTCCAGAAGCGGCTCTGGGGCCTCAACGAAGTGTTCGCGAAATACAATCTCGCGGCCTGCATCAAGGGCGCGCTGGAATTGCAGGGCTACGCGGTCGGCCAGCCGCTGCCGCCGCAGCAGCCGCTGTCGCCGGAGGCGACTGCTGACGTGCGACGTGTCCTGACGGAGCTTGGGGCGCTCTGACACCAGTCAGAGATTGAATGCACTCAGGTCCGGGCGGTCTCCCGCTGTGAAGCGAACGGCGGTGCACCCTTCCCCATCGCTCCGCCGTTCACCGCTCACCTGCACCACCCGCCGCGCGATTGCCGGCGCGGGATCGATCCACTCCACCGGCCAGGGCGCAAGATCGCGAAGCCTGTCGATCAGCAGCGGATAATGCGTGCAGGCGAGCACGATGACATCCGTGCGCCGGGGGGCGGCATCGGAAGCCTTTGCTTCTCGCGAACCGGGAACCCCTTGGCTTGCAAAGGCTTTGCCTTCCACAAAGCACGGCGCGATTTCCGCCGCGATCGCCGCCCGGTCGAGCCCCTCGCCGCGCAGCGCCTTCTCCGCGAGCCCGGCCAGCGCTTTCGAGCCGACGAGCGTAACCTCCACTCCGGAAGCGAAATCGCGGATAAGGTCCTGCGTGTAATCGCGACTGACGGTGCCGGGGGTCGCGAGAACCGAAATGAGGCCGCTGCGCGTCATCGCCGCCGCCGGCTTGATCGCCGGCACCGTGCCGACGACAGGAACGGAATAGCGCGCCCGCAAGCTCGGCAGCACCAGAGTCGAGGCCGTATGGCAGGCGATCACGATGCAGTCGGCGGGAAAATCCGCCATCGCCTCGCCAATTACCTGATCGACGCGCGCGATCAGCACGTCCGGCGCGAGCGCGCCGTAAGGAAACAGCGCATCGTCGCCAAGATAGAGGTAGTCGGCGTCCGGTCGCAACGCGCGGATGGCGCGATAGACGGTCAGCCCGCCAAGCCCGGAATCGAACACGAGGATTTTCTGCCGCCCGCTCATAGTCCTGAATTCGCCGGGAATCGCTTAACGTGCAAGCTTGGCGGCGATGTCGTCCACCGCCCGCGTCGCCGACAGCGCCGCGCCGCCGGCCGTCATCGAGGCGACACCGGCGTTCGCTTCGCCCGCGAGATAGACAAAGCCGTTGAACGGCGCTTCGAGCGCCTTGCGGGCACCGGCATGGCCCGGCTTCGCGATCGAGTAGCCGCCAAGCGAATACGGATCGGCCGACCAGCCCGCGAGCCGCCCGCCGGTGATGGCCTTTTCCGCCTCCTTGCCGAGAATCGCGACGAGCCGCTCGCGCACCGTCGCCACCGCGATCGCCTCTCCGGCCTTGGAAAGATCGCGCGCGAAATTGCCGCCGAGGAACGCGATCACGAGGTCGCGCTCGAACGGCCAGAATTCGAAATTGAGCAGGTCCGCCCCGAGCGCGCCGGAGCCCTGATCGAAGAACTGCGTCCAGGGAGAAAGCCCGAACCGGTTGCCTTCCACCTTGAGCGCGACCTTGGTGAGCGCGCCCATCCGCAAGCCGTCGAGCGCGGCGCGCGTTGGCTCCGGCATCTCTGGCAGGAAGCGGATCGCCGCTGCCTGCAGCAGGCTCACCGGCACCGTGACGATGACCGCACGCGCCGTGACGCTGCCGCGCGGTCCCGTGATCTTGACGCCCGGCCCACGACTGTCGATTTCCGTGACCGGCGAGGCCAGAGCTATATCGAGCCCCTTCGCATAGCCTTCGAGCAGGCGGCCGTAACCGCCCGGCATGACGAAATCCTCTCCCGAATCCAGCATCTGGTAGTCGCGGATCGAGACGTGTTCGGCCTCCTCGCCAAGCGAGAGCAGCGTCATGCCCTCGGCCGCGGCCTCCAGTTCCGGCGCGTGGCGGCGCGCCGCCTCGGCAAAGGAGAGGTCCGCACCCGGCGTATCGGCCTCGACGGCGGCGATGAGGCGGCCGAACGCGCCGCGGCGGCGCATCCGCTCCTCGGGCGGGATGGCGACGCCGTTGCGAAACACGTTGAACCCACCCCAGAGGGTGTCGTCGTCGATCAGTTCGACCTTCATCTCCCGGGCGATCGCCATCCACGGGTTGCGTTCCGCGAAGTGGATGTAGAACGCACCCGCATCGAACGACGCGCCGAGGCTGTCGTCGGTATGGATGCGTCCGCCGACGCGGTTGCGCGCCTCGAAAACGCGGGCCTTCAGCCCCTTTTCGCGCGCCCGGTGCGCGGCGACGAGCCCTGCCGCGCCAGCGCCGATGACGGCGATATCGACATCGGCCGCCTGCTGCGCCCGCGCGGAAGACGTGAGGATCGCGGGCGCGGCCAGAAGGGCGGCACCGAACTGTCGACGATCAATCCTGACAGCTTTTTCAAGCATGGCGGCCTTCGGCGAAAAGAAAAAGGGAAACCATCGCAAGACTATCCCACAATACGCCGAAATTAAGCCTGCCCTGAAGCCCCCTGCCGCGCTGTTGCAAGAGCATTTTTCCGATCAAGTGGATTCCGGTTTATCAAAAAAATGTGACAAAACAAGAAGTTGGAGCGGGCGATCCGATGAAATCAGAGCGAATTCCGCTCCGGGCGCGGGATCACTTTTCCGTGTCGCCGTCCTGCTCGGCGGCGTCCTTCCGGACCTGCCCCTCGTAACCGCGCTCGACCAGCCAGCGGATCGCGCCACGCAGGGTGCGGATATCCTGCTCGGTCGGATCGAGGCGGTGGATGAGGTTTCTGAAATTCCGCACCATCACCGGCCGCTTGTCCGGCGGCCAGAAGAACCGGACGCGATCAAGCTGGCCCTCGACGTAGTCGAAGAACGAGAACAGCGTCTCGCGCTTCGCCGGCGGCGGCGCGGGGGACGCGAAGGCCGGCGTCTCGCCGGAGGAATGGCGGAACCATTCGTAGCCCGTCAGCAACACGGCCTGCGCGAGATTGAGGGAGGCGAATTCCGGGTTGACCGGAAAGGTGACGATCGCGCTCGCAAGGCCGACGTCGTCGTTGTCGAGCCCGGTGCGCTCCGGCCCATAGAGAATGCCGACCTTCTCGCCCGTGCCGATGCGACGATTGGCTTCCGCCATCGCCTCGGAGGGGCCGAGCACCGGCTTGTGCTGGCCGCGCTCGCGCGCCGTGGTCGCCAGCACATAGTGGAGATCGGCCACCGCCTCCTCCACCGAGCCGAACAGGCGGGCGTTATCGAGAATGGCGGTCGCGCCGGCAGCCGCCTGGAACGCGCCCTTCTTCATCCGGGTCTTCTGCGGCCAGCCATCGCGCGGGGCGACGAGCCGCATTTCGGACAACCCGAAATTCGCCATCGCCCGCGCACACATGCCGATATTCTCGGCAAGCTGCGGCCGGACAAGGATGATGACGGGTTTCGCGACTTCGGTCATGATCGTCCTGATTTCAGGAACGCAGGATATCGGCAAGGGTAAAATGGAAAACTCGGGCAGCAGCCCCCTTAATCTGCCGCCAACGAAGCTCCTCACACCCATGCAAAAGGGGCTGGGGATCGCAGTGCCATTGATCGCACTTCTTGCCCTGGCTGCACTGCAGATTGCGAAACGCGCCTTTCCTGCGGCCGCCACTGCTCTTGCTGCGGCTTTGCTGGCGCTGACAGCTCTCGCAGTAATCTGCTGGCCAGCATCCGCCGAACGTCGCCATTTACGGAGCGCACTTGTCGGTTGGCTTCGAGCGTTCTGTTGGCTGACTATGCTTGGCGCGCCGGTGCTACTGTTCATTATTTACGGAGCCGCGGCCGCCTCCGACTTCATGACGAGGCTGACCGCAGGTTTGTCATGCCTCGCCATCATTGGCCTAGTTGCCGCAACAGCGCCAATCGTTCAGGACCGTGCACTTCGTGAGGCGCTCCCTCAAGCACCGCAGACACTGGGCGCGGCCGCCTTCGTCGTCCTCCTGATCGCAATCGCCGGATCGCTCTAACTCGCATTCTCCGCCCATAGTCAATCTTTGCGTTCGCGAGGGAGGATGCTATAGCCCGGCGTATCTGCCCCCGGCATCCGCTCGCCGGGCGACACAGTTCAAAACATTCGAATTATTCGAATTGGTCCCACGCCTGCCCGAGGTTCTTCCCCCATGAAAAAAATCAAGGTTGCCAATCCGGTCGTCGAGATGGACGGCGATGAAATGACCCGGATTATCTGGGACCTGATCAAGAAGAAGCTGATCTTCCCCTATCTCGACATCAACCTCGATTATTACGACCTCTCGGTCGAGCATCGCGATGCGACCAACGATCAGGTGACGATCGATTCGGCCGAGGCCACCAAGCGCCACGGCGTCGCCGTCAAATGCGCGACCATCACGCCGGACGAGGCGCGCGTGAAGGAATTCAACCTCAAGGAAATGTGGAAATCGCCGAACGGCACCATCCGCAACATCCTCGGCGGCACCATCTTCCGCGAGCCGATCATCTGCCGCAACGTCCCGCGCCTCGTGCCGGGCTGGACGCAGCCGATCGTCGTCGGCCGCCACGCCTTCGGCGACCAGTACCGCGCGACCGATTTCAAGTTCCCCGGCAAGGGCACGCTGACGATCAAGTTCGTCGGCGAGGACGGCACGGTGATCGAGCGTGAGGTCTTCAAGGCGCCGGGCGCCGGCGTCTCGCTTTCAATGTACAACCTCGACGCCTCGATCATGGATTTCGCGCGGGCCTCGTTCTCCTACGGCCTGCTGCGCAACTATCCGGTCTATCTCTCGACCAAGAACACGATCCTCAAGGCCTACGACGGTCGCTTCAAGGACATCTTCCAGGAAATCTTCGACAAGGAATACGTCGATCAGTTCCGCGCGAAGGGCCTCACCTACGAGCATCGCCTGATCGACGACATGGTCGCCTCGGCGCTCAAGTGGTCCGGCGGCTACGTCTGGGCCTGCAAGAACTACGATGGCGACGTGCAGTCCGACATCGTCGCGCAGGGCTTCGGCTCGCTCGGCCTGATGACCTCGGTGCTGATGACGCCGGACGGCAAGGTCGTCGAGGCGGAAGCCGCCCACGGCACCGTGACCCGCCACTATCGCGAGCATCAGAAGGGCAAGGAGACCTCCACCAACTCCATCGCCTCGATCTTCGCCTGGACGCGCGGCCTCGCCCATCGCGCCAAGCTTGACGACAACCCCGAACTCGCGAAGTTCGCGGCGACGCTCGAGAAAGTCTGCGTCGATACGGTCGAGCAGGGTTCCATGACCAAGGACCTCGCGCTGCTCGTCGGCGCCGACCAGAAGTGGCTCTCCACCACCGGCTTCCTCGACAAGGTGGACGAGAACCTCCAGAAGGCCATGGGTGCGTAAGCAAGGCTCGCCATGCCGGAACAATAGAGGGGCCGCGAGGCCCCTTTTCTTTTGTCATCCGATCCGCTCAAATCCCGTCATGAGCACTGACCTTTCCCGAAGCGCGTTCCGCTTCTTCTGGCCCTCCCGCGTGCGCTATTCCGAGATCGACGGCCAGCAGGTCGCCTACAACGCGCATTACCTGACCTGGTTCGACACCGCGATTTTCGAATATTACCGCGCGATTCGCTACGATCAGTTCCGGGAATCGAAGGAACTCGGCGAGGATTGGCACGTCGTCCGCGGGCTGGTCGAATACCGCGCTCCGCTTCGCTACGACGTCGAGTTCGAGGTCGGCGTCCGCGTCGGGCGGATGGGCAATTCCAGCCTCACCTATGCGCTGGCGATCTTCCCGAAGAACTCGGACGAGGTTCTCGCCACCGGCGAGGTCGTGCAGGTCTACACCGACCAGAAGAGCCACAAGTCGATGCCGATCCCCGAGCGGGTCCGTGCCCTCTATCGCGCCTTCGAACCACATCTGTGATACCGGTGCGGTAGCGCACTTGCGGGCGCCCTGAAGCCGGCTCATAGTCGCAAAATCGTCGACTTTGGCCGCGCCGGACCGCTAGGACCCCACAATGCCGCAGGATTCCCAGTTCTCGACCCGCGATCTCGATGCGGCCGTCGCCGCCGGCGTGATCGATCCGGAAGGCGCGGCGCGGCTGCGGCTTTTTCTCGCGACGCACGCCCCGGCGCTTGCCGCGGTTCCGCTGGCGCAAAAGTCGCGCTTCGATCTCACCCATCTGCTGTGGTACGCCGGCGCGCTCATCACCATGAGCGCGATGGGGCTGTTCTCGACCCTCGCCTTCGGCGCAATGGGCGGAACCGGCCTTACCGCCACCGGGGTCATCTACGGACTCGGTCTGTGGTACGCCGGGCACCGGCTCTGGCAATCGGAGGAAACGCGCACGCCGGGCGGCCTGCTGATCGCGGCCGCCGTCTCTATGGTGCCGATGGTGGTTTTCGGCATCCAGAGCGCCGCCAACGCCTGGGCCGGCTTCGATGCGCCCGGCACCTTCCAGAGCTTCTACAAATACATCAAGGGCGGCTGGGTGCCGATGGAGGTCGCGACGCTCGTTGTCTCGGTACTTGCCGCGCGGCGCTACCCCTTCGCCTTCATCGCCTTCCCGGCCGCGCTGTGCCTGTGGTTCCTCTCGATGGATATCACCGCCTGGGTCGCCGACGACAAGACCTTCTCCTACACACTGCGCCGGCAGGTTTCGCTGATCTTCGGCATGGTGCTGTTCGTTGCGGTCTGGATCTACGAACTGCGGCCGCGCAAAGCCGACTTCGCCTTCTGGCTGCACCTTGTCGCCGCGATCACCTTCTGGGGCGGCCTCACCTTCCAGTCGAGCAGCAGCGAATTCGGCAAGTTCCTCTATTGCCTGATCAATGTCGGCCTGCTGATGGTCGCGATCTACATGGGCCGGCGCGTCTACGCGGTGTTCGGGGTCATGGGCATCATGACCTACCTCGGCCACCTCGCCTACGAGGTGTTCAAGGACTCGATGCTGTTCCCGTTCGCGCTGTCGGCCTTCGGCCTCGCGATGGTCGCGGCCGGCATCTGGCTCGCCCGCCGCCGCGACCGGATCGCGAACTGGATGGAAACCCACATTCCGCGTGAACTGATGGCACTCCGCCCCCACGCCGCCAAGATGGCTGCCGAGGATCAGCGCAATTCCTCACGCGAGATATCGCCCTCCGGCTCGACCGGGTGAAGCCCTTCGCGGCTGCGCGCCACGGCGCGGATGCGGGTGCCGATCTCCGGGTTGATATCCATCAGCGTGTCGAAATCGACGCGATCAAGGATCAGGAGCTTGGTCGCTTCGAGTGCGCGCACCGTCGCCGTCCGGCGTCCGCGATGCAGGATCGCGATCTCGCCGAAGAACTGGCCCGGGTCGAGCCGCACGCGCCGGTCTGCCAGTTCCACTTCGACCGAGCCGGTCGAGATGAAATACATCGAATCCGCCACATCGTTCTTGTGAACGATGACCTCGCCGTCCTCAACGACCCGCGAACGCAGGAAGCGCATGATCGAGGCGATTTCCCCTGCGTCCAGGTGCGCAAACAGCGGCACGCGCGCGACCATCGTCCAGGTGACGACGAAATCGCGCCGGTGAATGACCTCCGCGAACGAGGTCGCGATGATGCCGACCGGCAGCGAAAGCATCACCAGCCCTGCGATCGCGACGATGCTGGCGACGAATTGCCCCAGGCCGGTGATCGGCGAGAAATCGCCGTAGCCGACCGTGGTCAGGGTGATGACGGCCCAATACATCGACAACGGAATCGTCCCGAACTTGTCGGGCTGGACCTGGCCTTCCACGAAATGCATCGTCGCGGCGGCCAGCACGACCACACCACCGAGAATGACGAGGCAGGCGAGCAGCGCGCGCCGCTCCGCATGGATCGCCTCCAGCAGCGAGCGCATTCCCGGCGAATACCGCGCGAGCTTGAAGAAGCGCAGCAGCCGCAGGATCAGCAGCACCTGAAAATCGCTCGGCCGCGTCAGGGTGAGGGCCAGCGGCAGGATCGCGATCAGGTCGACCACCATCGAGGGCGAGCAGGCATAGGCGATGCGCGCGCGCCAGGCCGGCAGGCGGCTCAGCGGCGGATGATCGACAATCGCCCAGAGCCGCAGCACATATTCTGCGGAAAAAATCAGCAGCGCCCCGATTTCGACGACATGAAACAGCATCGAATGGCGCGCTGCCAGCGCGGGCACCGATTCGAGAATCGTCGCGACGACGGAGACGAGCACCACGATGACCAGCACGCGATGGGCACGCAGGCTCGCCGGATCGTGCATCGACCCGACGTCGAGGATTTCATAGCACCGATGCCGGAAGCGTCTCACCGACCATTTCCGGGCCATGGCGCTCATCCAAGCGCCGCCAGGCGCTCGGCGATCGCCTTCATCGCCGCATCGACGCGGTCCCCGTCCGGACCGCCGGCCTGCGCCATGTCCGGCCGGCCGCCGCCGCCCTTGCCGCCCACCGCCTCGGATGCGAGCCGGACAAGATCGACCGCACTGACCCGCGCGGTGAGATCATCCGTCACGCCGACGACGATGCCCGCCTTCCGGTCCTCCCCGACAACGGCAAGCGCGACGACGCCGGAACCGAGCCGGGCCTTGTGCTGATCGGCAAGCCCCTTGAGATCGCGCACCTCGACGCCTTCGACAGTCCGGCCGATGAACGAGATCGCGCCGATCTTCTCGACGCCATCGCCGCCGGAACCGCCACCGCCGAGCGCGAGCTTCTTGCGCGCTTCCCCGAGGTCGCGTTCCAGACGCCGACGCTCCTCGGCGATCTGCGAAACCCGGTCAGCCGCATCGTCAGCTCCCACTTTCAGGGTCGCGGCAATCTGGCGCAGATGGTCGCGCTCCGCATTCAAAGCGCGCCGCGCAACGCGCCCTGTCAGCGCCTCGATACGCCGCACGCCCGCGGAAACCGCCCCTTCCGACACGACCGAAATAAGCCCGATATCACCCGTCCGCGCCACATGGGTGCCGCCGCACAGTTCCACCGAATAAGGCTTGAGGCCATTTCCGGTTTCCTCGGTCCCCATCGAGACGACACGAACCTCGTCGCCGTATTTCTCGCCGAACAGCGCGCGCGCGCCCGAATTGATCGCCTCATCGACGGCCATCAGCCGCGTGACAACCGGCTCGTTGCGCAGCACCACGCGGTTGGCGATCTCCTCAACGGCCTCCAGTTCCTCGGCCGTAACCGGCTTTGGGTGGGAAATATCGAAGCGCAGCCGCTCCGGATCCACCAGAGAACCCTTCTGCGCCACATGGTCGCCGAGCACCTGCCGCAAGGCCTCATGCAGCAGATGCGTCGCCGAGTGATTGGCCCTGATGCTCGACCGCCGCGCCCCGTCGACCGCCAGCACCGCGCTGTTCCCGACCTTCAGCGTGCCCGATTCCAGTTCGCCGACATGCACGAAAACATCGCCGGCCCGCTTGGCCGTGTCCGTCACCCGGAACACGAAGCCCTCGCCGCTGATCGTGCCACGATCGCCAACCTGGCCACCGGACTCGCCGTAGAACGGCGTCTGGTTCATGACGAGCGCCGCGGAACCCCCTTCCAGCGCATCGAGCCGCACGCCATCCGCCACGATCGCAGTGACGACGCCCTCGGCGGTCTCCGTCTCGTAGCCGAGAAATTCTGTCGCACCGACATCGTCCTTCACCGCGAACCAGATCGCCTCACCGGCGCTCTCGCCCGAACCGGCCCAGGCCGCGCGGGCCTCGGCCTTCTGGCGCGCCATCGCGGCCTGAAACCCCTCGACATCCACGTCGATCTGGCGCGCGCGCAACGCATCCTGCGTGAGATCGAGCGGAAAACCATAGGTGTCGTAGAGCCGGAACGCGGTTTCCCCGGAAAGGCGCTGGCCAGCCGAGAGCGCGGACGTCTCGCCTTCGAGCAAACTCAGCCCGCGCTCGAGCGTCTTCCGGAACCGGGTCTCCTCAAGCCGGAGGGTTTCGGCGATCAGCGCTTCCGCCCGGATCAGCTCCGGATAGGCCTGCCCCATCTCCCGCACCAGCGCCGGCACCAGACGCCACATCAGCGGTTCGCGCGCGCCCAGCAACTGCGCGTGGCGCATCCCGCGCCGCATGATGCGGCGAAGAACGTAGCCCCGCCCTTCGTTGGACGGGAGAACCCCGTCCGCCACCAGAAAACTGGCAGCCCGGAGGTGATCGGCGATCACGCGATGACTAACACCCATCGGCCCTTCGGGATCGACGGAGACAAGATCCGCGACGGCACGGATCAGCGCTCGCATCAGGTCGGTCTGGTAATTGTCATGCGTGCCCTGAAGCACTGCCGCGATGCGCTCAAGCCCCATGCCCGTGTCGATCGAAGGCTTCGGCAGCCGAACCCGCTCGCCACCCGGCAGTTGCTCGAACTGCATGAAAACGAGGTTCCAGATCTCGATGAAACGATCGCCGTCGGCATCGGGCGAGCCGGGCGGGCCGCCCGGAATATGCGGGCCATGGTCGTAGAAAATTTCGGAACAGGGACCGCAGGGGCCGGTGTCGCCCATTGCCCAGAAATTGTCGGAGGTCGCGATGCGGATGATGCGATCGTCCGGCAGCCCGGCGATCTTCTTCCACAACCCGAACGCTTCATCGTCTTCGTGATAGACGGTGACCGAGAGCTTATCCTTGGGAAGTCCAAATTCCCGGGTAACCAAATTCCAGGCAAAGGAAATCGCATCGTCCTTGAAATAGTCACCAAACGAGAAATTGCCGAGCATCTCGAAAAAGGTGTGATGCCGCGCGGTATAGCCGACGTTGTCGAGATCGTTGTGTTTGCCGCCGGCCCGGACGCACTTCTGCGAGGTCGCCGCGCGCGGAAAGGACGGCGTCTCGACACCGGTGAACAGGTTCTTGAACTGAACCATCCCGGCATTGGTGAACATCAAGGTCGGATCATTACGCGGCACAAGCGGCGAGGACGCCACGACCGAGTGGCCGTTCTTCGCGAAAAAATCCAGAAACGTGGACCGGATCTCATTAACGCCGCTCATGTCAAAACCCTGCTACAACCCCAGCCGGGGCAAATGTTTTCCCGGCAGAGGTTCTAGTCAGGGCGACGTACGAAGTCCATGCATCCGACGGTGCTAAATTCACCGACAGCGATCAATCATCCCCACCGGCATCGTCGTGCCCGGCGAGAATCGATTCGGCGATGAGCCCGGCGTTCTGTCGGATCGCCTGTTCGATCCGATCCGCGACCTCGGGATTCTGCTTGAGGAACAGCTTGGCGTTCTCCCGCCCCTGCCCGAGCCGCTGGCTGTCATAGGAGAACCAAGCGCCGGATTTCTCGACGATCCCCGCCTTAACGCCGAGGTCGACCAATTCGCCGGTCTTCGAGATCCCCTCGCCATACATGATGTCGAATTCGACCTGCTTGAAGGGCGGCGCGACCTTGTTCTTCACAACCTTCACGCGGGTCGTGTTGCCGACAACCTCCTCGCGCTCCTTGATGGCACCGATCCGGCGGATATCGAGCCGGACGGATGCGTAGAACTTAAGGGCATTGCCGCCGGTCGTCGTCTCCGGGCTGCCATACATCACCCCGATCTTCATGCGGATCTGGTTGATGAAAATGACCATGCAGTTGGACCGGGAGATCGAACCCGTCAGCTTGCGCAGCGCCTGGCTCATCAGCCGCGCCTGAAGCCCCGGCTGCATCTCGCCCATTTCGCCCTCGATCTCGGCCTTGGGCGTCAAAGCTGCGACCGAATCAATCACAAGAACATCGACCGCACCGGACCGAACCAGCGTATCCGCGATCTCGAGCGCCTGTTCGCCGGTATCCGGCTGCGAAATCAGCAGATTATCGAGATTGACCCCGAGCTTGCGGGCATAGACGGGATCGAGCGCATGCTCGGCATCGACGAAGGCGCAAATACCCCCACCTTTCTGCGCTTCGGCAACCGTATGCAGGGCAAGCGTCGTCTTGCCGGACGATTCCGGGCCGTAAATCTCGACGATACGCCCCTTGGGAAGGCCGCCGACGCCCAGCGCGATGTCGAGCGAGAGAGAGCCGGTCGAAATCGCCTCGATTTCCATGCCCGTCTTCTGCCCGAGCCGCATGATCGAGCCCTTGCCGAAGGCGCGTTCGATCTGCGAGAGCGCGGCGTCCAGCGCCTTGGTCTTATCCATGGAGGAACCTTCCACTAAACGGAGCTGAGCCTGAGACATATGAACCTCCATAGGGTATCGACGGGCACTGTTCAATGCCATCATTATTCATGTTTTGTTCTAAATGTAAAGTTCCATTTCTGTTCTTTTTTGCCTTCTCGAATGGTGAAGGGATAGCAGTTGCGGATACCCGTTTCTGACCAAGCGCGAGTTAGCGAATTGGAGGGGGCGAATTTGGACGATCCGCTTATAGGTGTGTGAATCGCCCCTAGATTTCAGGACGCCTTCTTCCCTAAATTTAAGGCAAGGAGGCCCTGATGGGCAAAGCCAATTTCAGCGATGAGTTCAAACGCGACGCGGTGCGCCAGATCGCCGAGCAGGACTATCCCGTGGCGGAGGTTCCGCAGCGATTGGGCATTGGTCGGCGATGGGTATTCCAGTCGTCGATTCCTCTTCATCCCTTTTCCGAAGTCTCGGCCGACCGGGGCGATGGTTGGGTGTCCTGCTGCGGAGACTCGCTCAGATTCCGGCCTTGTCGATCAGGGAACGGCATGTTCCGGAACCGCCTTGAGGCAACGGACGCGACGGCCCTTCCCGAGTTGAACATCGGTGACCCGGGTTTGCAGGCAGGCATCCATCGCCTCGCTGCATCGCGGCGCGAACGGACAGCAGGTCGGCGCGGTATGGAGCGCCGGAGGCGCGCCGGGGATGGCATCAAGGCGTTCGCCCTTGATCGCGCCATGGAGATTGGCGGCGAGCAGCCCGCGCGTGTACGGATGGCGCGCGTCACGGATAAGTTCGCGCACCGTTCCGGTCTCGACAATCTGCCCCGCATACATGATCGCAATCCGGTCGCAGATTTCGACAGCGACGCCGATGTCGTGCGTCACGAAGATCACGCCCATGCCAAGGTCGCGCTGCAATTGCCGGATCAGCAGCAGGATCTGGATCTGCACCGTGGCATCGAGCGCTGTGGTCGGCTCGTCCGCGAGCAGCAGCTTCGGATTGCCAGCCAGCGCGAGCGCGATCATCGCGCGCTGCCGCATGCCGCCCGACAGTTCGTGCGGATAGGCCTTGAGCCGGCGTTCCGGCGAGGGAATCCGCACGCGTTCCAGAAGGTCGAGCGCCCGCCGGTCCGCTTCGGCGCGACTGACGGACGCGTGCTGCATCACCGTCTCGCTGATCTGCGCGCCGATCGTATAGACCGGATCGAATGCCAGTGCGGGGTCCTGAAAGATCATCGAGGCGACGCCGCCGCGATACGCGGCCAGTTCCGTCTTGCCCAGCGTCATGATGTCACGGCCATCGACCTCGATCCTGCCCGTGATCTCGCTCCGCCTTTCCGGGAGGAGACGCAGCAGGGTTTTCAGCGTGACGCTCTTGCCCGATCCCGATTCCCCAAGAATGCCGAGCACTTCGCCCGGCGCGAGGTCGAGGCTGACGCCATTGACGGCATGGACGTTCGGCGCGCCCTTGAAGACAACCCGCAGGTCTTCGATCCTGACCAGAGGCACTGTCATGCGACCGTCTCCGGCGCTACGGGCGCCCGGCTGTGGCCCGAACCCGGCTGCGCCATATGGCAGGCGGCCTTGTGGCCGGCACCCTCGGAATCCCGGAGTGCCGGCGGCTTGGTTGCGCAGAGCGCCTCGGCGAACGGACAGCGCGGATGGAACCGGCAGCCGGCGGGCGGGTTGATCGGGTTCGGCGGGTCGCCCGCGAGCGGTGCCTCCTCCGTCCGCCGGTCCGGGTCCATCGACGGCATCGCCGCCAGCAGCGCCCGGGTGTAGGGGTGCTTCGGCCGCGCGTAGAGCGCCTCCACCGGGCCGATCTCGACGATTTCGCCGAGATACATCACCATTACCCGGTCCGACATGAAGCGCACGACGTTGAGATCGTGGCTGATGAACACATAGGTGAGATCGAACTCCTGCCGGAGGTCGAGCAGCAGATTGAGCACCTGCGCCTCGACCGACTTGTCGAGCGCGGAAACCGCTTCGTCGAGGATGACGAGCCGGGGATTGAGCGCGAGCGCGCGGGCGATGTTGACGCGCTGGCGCTGCCCGCCGGAAAGTTCGTGCGGATAGCGCCCGGCGAAGCGGGCCGGCTCCAGCCCGACCTTGCCGAGCAGCGCGCGGGCCCGGGCGATGGCGTCGTCGCGGGAAAGGCCGTGAACCTGCGGGCCGAACGCAACGGAAGCCTCGATCGTCATGCGCGGGTTGAGCGAGGCGTAGCTGTCCTGAAACACCATCTGCGCCTGCCGACGGTAGGCCTTGAGCGGCAGGGCCTGCCCGTCGACCAGCTCGCCGTCGAACAGCAACTCGCCGGCATCCTGCGCGATGAGGTGCATGACCAGCCGGGCCGTCGTCGACTTTCCGCAGCCGGATTCGCCGACGATGCCCAGCGTTTCGCCTTTCCTCACCTCGAAATCGATGCCGTCGACCGCACGGACCACGGTTCCGCGCGCGATCGGGAAGTGTTTGGTCAGCCCGGAAACGGCGAGCAGCGGGGTTGCCGCGCCGCCGCGATCGTCGCCTTTCGCCAGTATGGCTGCCGCCGGGGCCTGATCGGTTGCTCGGGTGTCCATGTCAGTTCTTGACCTCCATGGCCGAGCGCAACCCGTCGGAGAGCAGGTTGAACGCGATCGAGGTGATGAAGATCGCCGCCCCCGGCAGCACCGCGACCCAAGGCTGGATGTAGATCGCGGTGCGCAGCGTGTTGAGCATCAACCCCCATTCCGGCGTCGGCGGCTTCGCGCCAAGCCCCAGGAAGGAAAGACCCGAGGCCAGGATCATCGCCACCGAGATCAGGCTCGTCGCATAGACGAACACGGGGCCGATCACGTTGCCGAGCACCTGCGCGCGGATGATCAGGAAGGGACCGGCGCCGCTGGCGCGGGCGGCATCGACGTAATCCATGGTCCGCACCTGCGTCGTCACGCTTTCAGCGATCCGGGCGATCGGCGGGATGAAGACGATGGTGAGCGACAGGATGGAATTCGCGATGCCCGCGCCGAGCGCACCCGAAAGGGCGATCGCCAGCAGCACAGAGGGAAAGGCGTAGAAGACGTCGACCGTCCGCATCACCAGCGTGTTGTAGCGGCCGCCGAAAAACCCGGCGGAAATCCCGATGATCGAGCCGAGGACGAAGGCGACGAACACTGGAACCACGCCCATGAACAGCGACAGGCGCGCGCCGAAAATGAGCCGCGAGAGCATATCGCGCCCGAGTTCATCGGCGCCAAGCAGGTAGCCCGGCGAGCCGATCGGGCGCAGCCGTCGCAGCATCGACGTCTTGGTCGGGTCCGTCGGCGCGACAAAATCGGCGAAGATCGCCGCCAGAACGATCAGCAGGATGACCACACCGGCGGCAATCGCGACCTTCTCCCGGCCGAGACGGCGCAGGACACCGGCCCAGTAGCCCGGCGAGGCGGCAACCGGTGACGGCGCCGTCGCCACCAGCGGGGAAGCAGCGTCCGTCATTGCCGCCTCACGCGCGGATCAAGCAGGCCTTGGACGATATCGACCAGCACATTGAGCCCGACGAAGAACATCGACAGAACGAGGATCGTTCCCTGAAGAAGCGGCAGGTCGCGCTGGAAAATCGCGTTGCCAAGCAGAAACCCCGTCCCCGGCCATGAAAACACCGTCTCGATGAGGATCGAGCCGCCGAGAAGATAGCCCAGTTGCAGCCCCATCACCGCGAGCGAGGTCGGGGCCGCGTTCTTGATGACGTGGCGAAGCACGCCGGGATCGAGCATGCCCTTGGCCCGCAGCGCCGTGACGAAATCCTGCGCCATGATATCCGCAACCAGCGCCCGGACCGTGCGCGCGATGATCCCCATCGGCACCACCGACATCGTGATCGCGGGCAGCAGCATGTAGCGGATATGCTCCCAGTTCCATTTCCATGCGCCGGACCCGTCCGGCCCCGCGCCGCCAGCCGGCAGCCAGCCGAGTTGCACGGAAAACAGGATCACCAGAACCATCCCGAGCCAGTAATGCGGGACCGATACACCCAGCATCGCGATCAGCGACGCGCCCCGATCGAGCCACGACCCTTTGAAATAGCCGGCGACGAAACCGAACAGGCTGCCCAACGCGAACCCGATCACCATCGCCAGCAGCGCCACAACGAGGGTATTGCCGACCGCCTTGCCGACCTCCGCCGCCACCGGGCGACCGGTCGCGATGGAGACACCGAGATCACCCTGAAGCGCCTGCCAGAGCCACAGCACGAACTGCACCGGCAACGGCTTGTCGAACCCGTAGATCCGCCGCATCTCCTCCTGCTGTGCCGCCGAGGCGTCAGGCGGGAGCACGGATGTCAGCGGATCGCCCGGCGCGATATGCACGAGCAGGAAGCAGAAGAAGCTGACCCCGAGCGCAACGGGCGCGACATAGGCCAGCCTCCGGAGAAAATAGCGAAGCATGAGGGGCGCGCCCCGCCTTACTTCGCCATCGTGATCGGCGAGAAGTCCTGGAACCAGTTCTGCGCCTGAACGAACCCCTTGACCTTCGGGCTCATCGCCCGCGGGTTCACGTCATGCGTCACGAACAGGAACAGCGCTTCGTTGACGTATTTCTCGTGTACCTTCTGCATGATCTTGGTCTGCTCGACCGGATCGAAGGTGTTGCGGATGTCCGCGAAGAGCTTGTCCATCTCGGGATCGCAGTAATAGCCCCAGTTCGTGCCGGCGGGCGGCGAGAGATTGCACTGGAGGTGCCGGATGAGACCGGTGAACGGGTCCTGGATGAAATAGGTGAAGTTGATCGCCGTCGTGCCGCGCGCCGTCTCATGCTTTGCGCCGGCACGCCAGATGTTGATCATCGTGTTCCATTCGACGACCTCGAACTCGACCTTGATCCCGATATCGGCAAGGTTCTGCTGCACGAACTCGTTCATCGGCAGCGGCTGCATCTGGCCGGAGCCGGACGGCGAGATCAGGATCTTCGTGACGAGCGGCTTGTCCGTGGAGTAGCCGGCCTCGGCCATCAGCTTCTTCGCCTCCGTGAGGTCGCGCTTGACCTTGAAGGTCGGGTTCCCGAACCACTGGTGACCCGGCGGATAGAACCCCTGCGCCGGGATCATCATCCCGCCGAGCAGTTCCTTCAGCCCCTCGCGGTCCACCGCGAGATTGGCCGCCTTGCGGATGCGGATATCGTTCCACGGCGAGCCCTCGACGCGCGAGAGATGCCACGTCCAGTTATGCGGATAGGCGTTGGTGACGATCTGGAAGCCGGCGCCCTTGAGCGAAGGCACGAGATCGGGCGACGGCGCCTCGATCCAGTCGACCTGCCCCGACCGCAGGGCCGCCGCGCGGGCATTCGGCTCGGGAAGCGGAAGCAGCACGATCTTGTCGAGCTTGGGCACCCGCGCCTTGTCCCAGTAATCGGCGAACGGCACCAGTTCGGCGCGCTCGCGCGGGGTGAACGCTGCGAGCTTCCACGGGCCCGTGCCAGACGGCGTCTTGGCGAACGCCTCCCAGCTCTTGCCGACCTTCTCCCACTGCGCGGGCGAGGACATCATGATCCACGCGATCTGGTAGGGCAGCGTCGCGTCCGGGGCCTTGGTGGTGATCTCGACCGTGTATTTGTCGACGACCTTGTAGCCGGCGACCGCCGGAATGCGCGAACGCCCCTGCGCCGCCTGGCGTTGGTCGAACTGCGGCGCATCGTTCTTCAGCAGCTTGTCGAGGTTCCAGATCACGGCGTCGGCGGTGAACTCGCTGCCGTCATGGAACTTCACGCCTTCACGCAGCTTGAAGACCCACTTGTTCTTGTCGGCGGCGTCGACCGCCCAGCTCTTCGCGAGGCCGGGCACGAGATCGGAAGGCTTGTCGGCCTTGCTCAGGTCCCAGTTGATGAGCGCATCGTAGACCGTATAGCCCATGAAGCGCATGCCTTCGCCGCCCTGGTCGGTCTGCCCGGTGGTCAGCGGAATGTCCGAAGCGGTCATACCGATCCGCAAGGTGCCCTGCGCGATCGCGGGTGAAACATAGGCCAGCAAGGCGGCGGCAATGGCGCTCTGAAGTCGACGCTTCATGGAATTTCCCCTTCCCAAATGAGTCCGGAAGGAGAAAGCAGGAAGCGTGCCACCTTCGGACCGCCGGTTCAGGGATTGGTGAATTCCGTCCCGCTCCACTGCGTGGAAACGGCAAGCCTGCCCGCCATGATATCGGCGGCGACCGTCTCGATGCGCTGGCGGACATCCGGCGCGACGCGCGGCGCCATCGTCAGGCGGACGGCCTCCGCGCTTTCCAGCCCGACCTGATGGACGACGCCGGGCTTGAACGTGCCCTGCACGAAATCGCGCACGGCCATGAACACCGCCTGCCCCGAATCCGCGCAGGCCGAGCCGAGAAACACCGCCGGCTCGATCGTCGTCCAGTCCACGACATTACCGATCTGCTGGACGCCCTTCTCGCGGCAGGCGTCGATCGCCCCTTTCCGACCGGCGTTGAGCATCGTGAAGATGATGTCCGCGCCGGCGTCGATCATCGCGAGCGCGACCTTCCTCGAAAGCGCGTTGTCGTCCTGATTGCCGGAGAAATTGGTCAGCAGCTTCACCTTGGGGTCCGCGAAAGTCACACCGTTCGCGAAAGCCGCCCTGCCCTTGAGGCCCGGCGTGACGCGGATGCCCGACATGTGCCCCACCGTGCCGGTCCTGGTCGAGAGCGCGGCGAGGACGCCGGCGAGGAAGGCCGATTGCTCCTGCAGAACCTCGTAGCTGGCGAGGTTCGGTCCGGTCACGTTCCCTTGCGTGACGACGAAAGGAATATCGGCGAATTCCGTCGCGACCGTCTTGGCGGCGCCGTTGTTCTGTCCGCCGTGCGCGATGACGAGATCGGGCTTGCCCTTCGCGAGTTCGCGCAGCGCCTCGGCGAGTGCCTCCGGCTTCGGTGGGATGCCTTGCGTGAAAGCGATCTCCACGCCGAGTTCGGATTTCGCGCGCACCAAGCCCGAATACCCGGCCTGCATGAAGCCGCGATCGTCGATCTTGCCGGCGAAAAGCCCAGCGATCTTCCGGGGTGTCTGGGCCTGTGCGCGGGTCAGCAGACCGGACGCGGCGAGCGCAACGAGAAACTGGCGGCGATCGGGCAACATCATGGGGTCAATTCTCCTTCCAAAGATCGGCCGTTCCGGCGAACGGGCGCGGGCCGGAGCATCATGGCATCATCGGCCCCGCCCAGCGATTCATGCCGACATCGGTCGCGACGGCTCGGCGATACATCTCGGCATAATAGGGTTCGAGTTCGCGCGCGGCGGCGTCGGCAGCGACGAAATCCGCACGGTATTCCGCCTGCAATTCCCGCGCCTCCGCCCGCACCGCCTTCTCGTCGAGAAGCGTGAACTGGCCACCGCGCACGACGATCCGGCCAGCGACGATCACATCGCGCACCGAGGTGCCGTTCTCGCAATAGACGAGCTGGCGCCTGAGATCGTTGAGCGGCGTGAAGGCGAAGGTGTCGAGATCGAGCAGGATGATGTCGGCTTCCGCGCCGGTGGCAAGTTCACCGATGCGTTCCTTGCGCCGCATCGCCCGCGCACCGCCGCGAAACAGGCAATCGAGGATTTCCGGCGCGCTCGGCCAGGTGCGGTAATCCGGGTCCGCGATCTTGTGGACGAGGCCGGCCGTTTTCGCGGCCTGCCAGAGGTTGTGCGTATCGTCTGCCACCGCCTCGTCGGTGCCGAGGCAGATCGGGATGCCGTGATCGCGCAACCGCCGGAACGGCATGATGCCGCTGCCGAGCTTGAGATTGCAGACGGGGTTGTGGGCGATGGTCGCCCCTGCCCGGGCGACGATCTCCATATCCGCCCCATCGACCCAGATCGCGTGGATGAGCTGCATCCGCGCGTCCAGCAGGCAGAGATCGTGGACGTAACGCACGAGCGATTTGCCGAGCTTCTCCTGGCCGAAGACGCGCTGCAGCCGCGTTTCGAGCATGTGGACGATGAACGGCAGATCGAGCGCCCGGCTTCTTTCGCTCAGCGCCTCGAAATAGGGGATCGTCACGCGTTGCGGCGCCGAGCACGATACCGCCGCCGCGAGCCGGCCGTCCGCCGCGCCGTGCCACGTCTCGATGAGATGCGCGTAGAGCGCCAGCAAGTCCTCCGCCCCGGCGAGCGGCGCTTCCGCCATCCGCCGCCGTAGCGGCTCGGAAAGCAGGTCGCGCAGGAACGGGTATTTGTCGTATTCGACGATATTGGGCTGATCGAGCGCCACCGTCGCCCGCATGCCGGCGTCGCGATAGGCCTCCATGACACCATCGATGGTTTCCGGGGTCGGGTGCGGCACGAAGAAGGCATCGTCCATAACCGCAGTGATGCCGAGCTTCACCATCTCGATGGCGCCGAGCAACGTGCGGATATAGGCGGCGCGCTTCGTCGGCGGCCGTTCGGTCAGCGGCGGCACCTCGTAGAGCATGAACAGTTCGAGCGGCAGGCCATCGAGCGTGCCGCGCATGAAATTCGCCGGCGAATGAACATGCGCGTTGATGAGACCGGGCATCGCCAGCATACCCTTCGCCTCGATGATTTCCGCGCCGGCGGGGTCGCGAAGCCCCGGTCCTATCGCCGAAATCCGCGAACCTTCGATCAGGATATCGGCCTCGTCCCATTCGCGGTTTTGGGCATCCATCGTCAGGACGCGCGCGCCGCGGATCAGCAACGGCTTCCCGGTCACGGCTGCATGGCGAATATCCGCCCCCAACCCGTCACCCGCGACGCTGGATAGCCGCTGGCGCCCATCGCGCCCCAGATGCCGACCGCGGTGGAATCGAGCACCGGCACGCCGGTCTCCGCCTCGATTTCGGCCGCGAGCGGCGCGCCGGCGAAGTTCGTGCAGAAATAGACAACCGCCTCCGGCTGGTTCTCGGCGATGGCCGCGCGGGTCATGGCAAGAATATCCGCCGCCGGCACTTCGCCATACGCGAAATTGTCGATGAGACCGGAATGGCGCTCGCAAACCGTTTCGATGCCCTTCTTCGCGAACCCGGCGATACATTTGGCCTGATAGGCGGCATCGTAGGGCGTCACGAGCGCGATCCGGCGCGCGCCGAGCCGCGCGAGCGCGTCGAGCAGGGCGAGCGCCGATGTCGCGGCGGCGATGCCGGTCGTATCCGTGATCAGCGCGCAGAGATCGCGATCGACGTCGAAGCCGAGCGAGCCGCCCTTCGTGCCGTTCCAGAGGATCACATCCGGAAGCGCATGCGAGAGCAGGGTCGCGGCATCCTTCATCCGCGCCTCGTCATAGGCGGTGACGCCCCCGGTATCGCCGTGCACGGGAATGCGCGTGAACTGAAGCGCGACATCCGGCAGGTCGCGACAGATCGCCTGCGTCACCGTTTCGACGACGCGGTTGCCCGAAGGGGTGATGGTGGCGAGGGCGAATGCGCGCGACATGCGGACCCCTTTTCGTCGACTTTTCAATCATCGCAAACTTTGTCGACAATTCAAACATTTTCTGTTTGCAATATTTTGCGGCGTGCTGCCCGAATTGTTGGCAATCTGCACGCCGCCGGACCATAATTTCGCAGTGGACAGGAACGCGCGGCCATGGCAGCACCGAGGGGTCAGAGCCTTTCCAACCAGGAGCCACTCCGGCTCATGCTGAAATCAACAAAGCCGTCACGCAACGTGGAACCCGGCCTCGCCAAGCGCAACGAGGACGATGACGTCTACGAACGCATCCATTCCGCGATCACCCGTCAGCAGTTGCCGCCGGGAACGCGGCTGCGCGAAGACGAGATTCGCCAGATCTTCGGCGTCAGCCGGGCCCGCATCCGCGCGGTTTTCGCCCGTCTGGCCTATGCCGGCGTCGTCACGCTCGAACCCAATCGCGGTGCCTCCGTCACCCGTCCTTCGGTCTCCGAGGCGCGCGAGATCTTCGCGGCCCGACGCACCATCGAGGCGACCATCGTGCGTGAGGCCATCGCCCGCATGACAAAACGCGACGAGATGCGCCTGAGCGAGCATATCCGCGCCGAAGAAGGCGCCGAGCAGCAGCGCGATCGCACCGAGATGATCCGCCTTTCCGGCGATTTTCACATCTTGATCGGTGAAATCGCCGGCAATTCGGTGCTTTTGAAGTTCCTGCGCGAACTGGTCGTGCGGGAATCGCTGGTCATTGCGGCTTATGAAACCCCCGGTCGCCCCAGTTGCTCGAACCATGAGCATTCCGCGATTCTCGCCGCCATCGCGGCGCGCGACGCGGATCTGGCCGTCTCGCGGATGCTCGAGCATCTCGACGCGATCGCGGAACGGCTCGATCTCGATCGGCCAGGCAAACCGGTCGTGGACCTCGCCGCGATCCTTGCTTGATGGCGATTCTGGCCTGATGAAGACCCTTGCCTGATCAGGGAAGCGGCGTGCCGGCGGCCTCGACCGCCATCGCGTGTTCTGCGATCGCCCCGGCGGTCGTGAACCACACATTCTGCCTGTGCTGCGCGAGATGCGTCAGCGCGCGCCGCAGATGCCGGAGCCGGAATGGCTGACCGATCACATACGGGTGCAGCGCAAGGCCGAAAACAAGCGGCCCCGAGCGGGATTGCTCAAGCATTTCATCGAATTGATCGATGATCATATCCGCGAAGACCGCAGCGCTCTCGCGACGCCCGACGATGGTCGAGCTGTCGTTGAGTTCCTGTGGATAGGGCACGGAAAGGATGCGCCCGCCCCGCGTCCGGAGCCAGATCGGCTGATCGTCCATGCACCAGTCGAGCACATAGCGATAGCCGGCCTCCTGCAGCAGATCGGGCGTAACCCGGCTTTCGGACAGCCACGGACCGAGCCAGCCTTCGGGGCGACGTCCCTCCTGCCGGGCGATGATCTCCGTCGCCTCGCGAATAAGCGCGGCCTCGCCTACCTCGTCGAGCAGGCCCTGGGCCTCGGAATTCGTCCGGCCATGGGCAGCAACTTCATCCTGCGGCCCGCGCAGCGCCGGCAGAAGCCCCGGGGAATGGTCATAGATCGCCGAATTGACGAGAAAAGTCAGTGGGATATCCAGCTCCGCAAACAATTGCTTGAGCCGAAAGGCCGCAACGCGATTGCCATAGTCACGCCAGGAATAGTTGAGCACGTCCGGCTCGTGGCCACCGCCGACCAGCTCCTCCCGCAGCCCCTCGCCGAACGCGTAATGTTCGAGATTGAGCGCGACATAGACCGCGAGCCCGCTTCCGTCGGGCCATGCGTAACGTGGACGCCCGACAATCGGAGAGAAGGTGTAACGGCCGTGCTGAGGCAGCATGTTCGATCCCGGGTTTGGCACGAAGATGGCTTGTTGTCGGAAAACGCCGCCACCACTCGCTGCATATTGTTGACAAAATAAAAAATAGTTGTCCACAATCGAATGACCATTGCCGGAAGGCTGGAGACAAATTCAGGAGTCGAGACGATGATCAAGAACCGCAGATCCGCCTTGCTGGCCCTCGTCGCGTCAGGCTTTCTCGCCGTGCCGTTTGGCGCCGCCGCGCAGACCGTCCTGCGCATCGCCGGCAATTTCACCCCGGATCATTCGTCGAGCGTGGCGATCAAGCAGTTCAAGGCCGACGTCGAGGCCGCCTCGAAGGGCGCGATCACGATCGAGGTCTTCGACAACATGCAGCTCGGCGGCGCGCAGGAAAACGTGACGCAGACGCGCGCCGGCACGATCCAGATGACCTGGGTCGGCATGGCGTTCCTCTCGCGCACGGTGCCTGAACTCGAGGCGGTGAGCCTGCCCTTCCTGTTTCCGAGCCGCGAGGTCGCCTACAAGGTGATGGACGGCAAGGTCGGCGACCTCATCGAGAAAAAGATGGCCGACAAGGGCTTCATGCCGCTCGGCTTCATGGAACTCGGGCCGCGACAGGTCACGAACAGCGTCCGGCCGATCAAGACGATCGCCGATCTCAAGGGCCTCAAGATCCGTCTCCAGCCGAACGAAACACATCTTGCGACCTTCCGTGCGCTTGGCGCCAATCCGCAGGCGATGGATATCCGCGAGGTCTATTCCGCGCTCGAGCAGAAGGTGATCGACGGCCACGAGAACCCCTACAACCTCGTGCTCGCGAGCCGCTTCTATGAAGTGCAGAAATACGCCTCCAACACGGCGCATTTCTTCGATTTCATCGCCGTCGTCGGCAACAAGAAGCGCCTCGACGCCCTGCCGCCGGACCAGCTCAAGATCATCAAGACCGCCATGGCCAAGGCCGTCGCCTCGCAGCGCGCCGGCGCCGCCAAGGCCGATGCCGATGCACTGGTGGAACTCCAGAAGAAGGGCATGCAATACGACGCCCTGCCCGAGAGCGAGCGCGAGGCGATGCGCAAGGCCACGGCCGGCGTGGTCGATGAAATCCGCAAGCGCCTCGGCGCCGATCTGGTCGATGCCGTGATCGAGGAAGTCCGCAAGGCCTCCGGCACCTGATCGCGGCGGCGGCGATGGATCTCTCCCGCTACCAGCCCATGAGACGGAGCGGCGCCCTAGCGCCGCTCGGTCGCGTCATTGCCGCCCTCGATCTTGTCGCCGCCTGGGTAATCATCGCGATGCTGGTCGTGATGGTGAGCGTCGTCGCAGCGCAGGTGCTGCTGCGCTACGGCCTCAACAGCTCGATCGGCTGGGCCGACGAGATTTCGCGCCTCACCTTTGTCTGGACCATCTTTCTCGCCATTCCGCTCGGCGTGCGCGCCGGCGTGCACATCGGCATGGATATCGTGCTCGAAAAGCTGCCGGCGATCGCGCGCGCGGGGCTGATCCGGCTGATGGCGCTGGTTGCCGCGGCGATGGTTGCACTCGTCGCCTGGCAATCGGTCCTGCTGGCGGCGGATCAGTGGGATGAACTGATGAGTTCGGTGAACTGGAGCGCAAGCTGGTTCATCGTCCCGCTGGCGATCGGCGGCATGCACTCGGCGCTCCACCTCCTCTGGATCGCCGTCACGGGCCCCACGCCCATCGATCCCAATTTCGCGAAGGATATCGACTGATGTCGCTGATCATTTTCGCGATTTTCGTCCTTGCCGCCCTGCTGGGCATGCCGCTCGCTTTTTCGCTGGGGTTGAGCGCGCTTGTCGGGCTTCTGATCTCGGACGTGGACCTCAACCTCCTCCCCTCGCGGATGATGAATTCCGTGAACGCCTTCCCGCTGATGTCGATCCCGTTCTTCATCCTGGCGGGCGAGCTGATGCTCAAGGCCGGGATGATGGAGCGGCTGATCGATCTCGCCAACGCCGTCGTCGGGCGCGTGCGCGGCGGTCTCGGGCATGTCACCATGCTCGCGGGTCTGGGACTTTCGACCGTCTCGGGAGCGGCCGTCGCCGATGCGAGCGCGCTCGGCTCCACGTTGATGCCCTCGCTCGAAAAATACTACGGCAAGGGCTTCTCGGCCGCGCTCTGCGCCGCCGCCGCCAATCTCGGGCCGATCATTCCACCCTCCGGCGCGATGATCGTCTACGCCTTCATGGCCGGGCCGACCGTTTCCGTCGGCGGCATGTTCATGGCCGGCATCCTGCCGGGCCTCATCCTCGTGACGCTGATGATGGCGATGGTCTCCATCGTCGCGATCCGTCGTGGCTATCCGCTCACCGGCGAAGCCTTCTCGCTCCGCCGGATCCTGCACGAACTGCGGCGCTCCCTGCTGATCTTCCTGATGCCGGTGGTGGTGATCGGCGGGATTATCGGCGGCGCTTTCACGGCGACGGAAGGCTCCGCGATCGCCGTCGTGCTCGCCCTGCTGATCGGCTTTTTCGTGACCCGCAAGCTGCGGCTGGCCGACATGCCCGAGGCCCTGATCCGCACGGCGATCACAACAGCGGTCGTCGGCGCCATGATCGCGTTTGCCTCGGTCGTCACCTATATGCTCACGATCGACCGGCTGCCGGTCAAACTCACGGCCCTGCTTCAGGCCATCACCACCGACCCGACGATCTTCCTGCTGCTCGTGGCGGCGGCGCTGTTCGTTGTCGGCATGTTTCTCGAGTCCAATGCCGCCTACATCATGCTGGTGCCGCTGTTGCACCCGATCGCGCTCAAATACGGCATCGACCCGCTGCACTTCGGCTTCCTGTTCGTCTTCAACCTCGTGATCGGGATGCTGACACCACCGGTCGGCGTCGTGCTCTTCGTGATATGCGGCATCTCAGGCCTGAAGCTCGGCGAAATCACAAAGCACGTCTGGCCCTTCGTAGCCGCGATGTACGCCCTGCTGTTCGCCTGCATGTTCTTCCCCCCGCTGGTTCTGACCCTGCCGCGTCTTCTGGGATATTGAAGAAGAAGGGACAGGGGGACGCCCCCAACCTCTCAGGGGTCCGCCCGGGGATATGCAGCGTCAGCTGACCAGCACCGTCTTCACCGCCTCTACAAGCTGCTTGAGGCCGAAGGGCTTGGGCAGGAAATCGAATTGCTGACCTTCCGGCAGGTTCTTGCGGAACGCTTCCTCGGCGTAGCCCGAAACAAAGATCACCTTGAGGTTCGGGTTGCGGGCGCGCAACTCGCGCAGCAGCGTCGGGCCGTCCATTTCCGGCATCACGACGTCGGACACCACAATATCGATATCGTCGATCCGGTCGCCTACCTGTTCGAGGGCATCGAGGCCCGATTGCGCCTCGATGACCGTGTAGCCGCGTGAACGGAGCGCGCGGGCACCGAAATTGCGCACGGCATCCTCATCCTCGACGAGAAGGATGGTCTCCTTGCCGGTATGATCGGCGATCGGCTGCGCTGCGGACGCGACAACCGGAGAAGCGCCCTCCGCGACCGCGACTGGTGCCGCCACCTCCGCAACCGGCGCCTGATAGCGCGGCAGGAAGATGCGGAACGTCGTGCCCTTGCCAAGCTCGGACTCGCAGCCGATGAACCCGTTCGACTGGCTGATGAAGCCATAGACCGAGGACAGGCCGAGCCCGGTGCCGCGCCCGACGTCCTTGGTGGTGAAGAACGGCTCGAAGATGCGCTTGCGGACGTCCTCGCTCATGCCGGAGCCGTTGTCCTCGATCTCGACGAGCACATATTCGGCCGGCGGCATGCCCTCTATGGCGTAGCGGGCGCATTCGGCCGGCGCGACATTGGCGGTGCGGATCGTCAGGTGCCCGCCCTCCGGCATCGCGTCGCGGGCATTGACAGCAAGGTTGATGATCATGTTGTCGAACGAGGCCGGATCGGCATGGATCGGCCAGAGGTCGCGCCCGTGTCGCACCTCTAGTTCCACCGTCGGGCCGATGGAACGCTTGAGCAGGTTGGTGAGGTCGCTCAACTGCTCTCCGAGGTCGATCGCCTCCGGCAGCAGCGTCTGCTGGCGCGAGAAGGCCAGCAACTGCCGCACGAGGCTCTTGGCGCGGTTGGCGGAGTTCTTGATCTGCAGAACGTCCTGATAGCGCGGATCGGACGCGCGATAATTGCCGATCAGCAGGTCCGCGAAGCCGACGATCGCCTGCAGGTGGTTGTTGAAGTCATGCGCGACACCGCCGGCAAGCTGGCCGATGGCGTTCATCTTCATTGACTGGAAGAACTGCTCCTGAAGCTTCTTCTCCTCGGTGGTCTCGATCAGGTAGACCAGTGCGACCTCTTTGTCCCCCTCGCGCGCTTCCGCCGGCACGAAGAAGAAGCGGGCGCTGCGGGGCGGATCGCCTTCCAGCACCGCATCGACCGGGTCGATGTCGCCCTTGCCCGACAGCGCCTCGCGGAAGGCGGCCTCGACCTTGGCGCGGTCGGCCTCGACGACGAAATGCCTGAGATCGCGCGACTCCCCCGGCTTGCTCTGCGGCACCAGTGCCGCGAAGCGCGCGTTCGAACTCTCGATGCCGCCGCCAGCATCGAGGGTCGCGATCGCGAGCGGCGAGTTGTTGAAGAAGCGGGCGAAGCGCACCTCGGCGGCGCGCAGGCCTTCCGAGGAATCGCCGCCCTGCCCATGCGAACGGTTGAGCACCAGCGTCCGCGAGACGCCGGCGCTGCCGTCGGCGGCGAAGGCGATGCGGTGGATGAGCCGGACCGGCAGCGTCTGCCCGTTCTTGCGCTTGAGATCGAGGTCGATCGTCTCGGTCTTGACCCCGCCGGGCATGCCCTGGATCGAGGACACCAGCGCCGCGCCATTGCCGGAGACGATATCCTTCAATTCGAGCGGCTTGCCGGCTATCTCCGCGATATCGAGATCGAGCCAGTCGGCGAGCGTCGCGTTGATATAGGCGAGCCGCCCGTCCGGCCGCACGCAGAAGAAACCAGCCGGAGCATTATCGAGATAGGAGATCGCCTGCTGCAGCTCCTGGAATTCATTCTCGTTGCGCTCGCGCTCGCGGGTGATGTCGGACACGCTCCAGTGCTGGACTGTGGTGCCCCCCCGTTCGAGCGGCGCGATCCGGACGCGATACCACGCGAAGGGCGCGCCGCCCGTCAACGCCGGCACCAGCCGCATCACCTCCGCCGCGCGCCGCCCCTCCCGCGCCGCCTGCGCCAGCCGGTAGGTCGCCTCGCTCACTTCGGGCGAGCCTGCGAACAGCCGTTCGACCGGGCGGATGCTCGCAAGCCGGCCCGGAATTCCGCCGCACAGCGCCTGATAGGCGGCATTTGCGTAGAGAATCTTGCCCTCGCGGTCGACGATAAGCTGCGCATCGGCGGAGCCGTCGACGATCGCCTTGGTGATGTCGTTCCGGGCGGCACGGCCCGAAAACTGGAGAATCCCGATCGCATAGAGCAGAAAGGCCAGAAAGCCGATCGCCGCGAAGGTCGCCAGGAACAGCATCAGCACCAGCGCGTGCTTGTGCTCGTCGAGATAGACCAGCCCGATCATCGCCGCGACGACGATGAGGGTAAAAACCAGCAGAAGGCCCGGCGAGCCATGTCGCTGGCTGCGGTCAATCGGCGCGCCGACCGGCGTTTCCTTCAGCATCAACTCCACCCTCAAACGGCCCGTCGCCGCTCACCCGCATCACTCACCTGCGCGGTCGCCGCAACCGCATCACGTATCCGATGACTTCCGCAACTGCTTTATAATGCTCTTCGGGAATTTCCTCGTCGATTTCCACACGCGCATGGAGCGCGCGCGCAAGCGGTGGGTTCTCGACGACCGGAATCTCGTGCTGGGTCGCGATCTCGCGGATGCGCATCGCCAGCGAATCGACGCCCTTGGCGAGCACGACCGGCGCATTCATTCCGGCCTCGTAACGGAGTGCCACGGCGTAGTGCGTCGGGTTGGTCAGAACCACCGAGGCGTTGGGGACCTGCGCCATCATGCGCCGCCGCAGGATCTCCATCCGCATCTTGCGGATGCGGGCCTTCACCTCCGGGCTGCCTTCCGTTTCCTTGAACTCCTGCTTGAGTTCCTCGCGCGTCATCTTGAGGCGCTGACGCCAGGAAAAGCGCTGGTAGAGGATATCCGCGACCGCGACGAAGGCGAAGACGGCGAGCACGCCTGCGAGCAGCTTGAGCGTCAGACTCCAGCTCGCGTCCATCATCTTGATCGGATCGAGCTGGACGAGCGAATCGAGCCGGTCCCGCTCCGGCCAGAGCACGGCGAACATCACGATGGTGACGATCGCAAATTTCGCGAGGCTTTTGGCGAACTGGACGAAGGCTTCCTTGCCGAAGATCCGCTTGAAACCGCTCATCGGCGAGATGCGGTTGAGCTTGGGCGCCATCGGTTCCGGCGTCCAGAGCGGGCGGTGCATGATGAGCCCCTGCGCGAGCCCCGCCACAACCGCGAAGATGAACGGAATGCCGATGATGGCGAAGAACTTCCACGCCGAGTAATTGGCGAGATGCTGCAGCCCGTTCGCGTCGAACGGCACCTGGTGCGCGTTCTGCAGAAAGGCGCGCATGCCGGCAACGAAATCGCCGACGCCGGTCGTGCCCGTAATCAGCAGCGCGAGCGTTCCGGCGCCGAGGGCGAAGAACGTCGCTGCCTCCATGCTCTTGGGCACGTCACCACGCTGGATCGCCTGCTCGATGCGGCGGTCTGTCGGGTCTTCCGTTTTGTCTTCCTGATCCTTGTCGTCCGACATCGGCTAGCGCGCTCCCGGAAAGAGTTCGCGGAAGACGGTCGCGACATGGGCGGTGAAACCATCCATCATCAGCGACAGCACGAGGATCAGGACCACCGTGCCGACGAGGATCGTCGCCGGCATCGCCAGAAAGAACACCTGCAGTTGCGGCATCATGCGCGAGAGCACACCGAGGCCAACGTTGAAGACGAGACCGAAAACGAGGAATGGCGCCGAAATCTGCACCCCGACCCCGAACGAGGTCTTGGCGATGCTGACCGCGAGCTGTGCTGCATCCCCCGCCGGCGGCACCTCACCGGGCGAGAAGGTGCGATAGCTGTCGACGATCCCCATCAGCGCGACATGGTGCAGGTTCAGCGCCAGAATAAGCGACACCCCCAGCAGGGCGAGGAAACTCGATATGACCGCCGATTGCCCCTGATCGCCATGCGTCGGGTCCAGCATCATCGTGAAGGAAAGCCCCATCTGCTGGGCGATCAGCACGCCGGCGGTCTGCAGGCTCGACATCATGAAGCGGCTCGCGAGGCCGAAGGTGAAGCCGACAAGCAGCTCGCCGATCAGCAGTTGCGCCAGCGCCGGCAGGTTTTCCATCGTCTTCGGCAGGCCGGCCCGCACGATCGGCAGCGTCAGCAGCGTGACCAGAACCGCAAGTCCGAGGCGGATTCGGGCCGGCGTCGTCCGCTCGCCGAGGCCGGGGACGAGCATCATCATCGTCCCGATGCGGGCAAAGACCAGCGCGAAGGCGATCGCGAATTCTGGCAGGATGGTGATGTTCATGGCCGATCATTCGATGATTCGACCGAAAAGCGCAAAATTTTCAGGCGCAAGCGCCCTCAAAGCATTTTTCGATCAGGTGGACACCGGTTGATCGCAAGAACCGAAGGTCCGCGTAAGCGAAAATGCGGAAAACAAAAAATGGAACAGATGAGGCGAATGGAAATTCGCCGAAGACGCTTCAGCCACCCGCCGCGATGCGGGTGGCGATCTTGGTCATATAGGAGGCGAGCGCATCCGCCATGAACGGCAGCAGCAGGAGAAGGGAGCCGAAAATGGCTGCGACCTTCGGAACGTAGACCAGCGTCTGTTCCTGGATCTGCGTCAGCGCCTGGAAGAGTGAAATAATCACGCCGACGAGCAGGCCGATCACCATCACCGGCATCCCGACCTTGAAGAAGGTCACGATGGCCTCGCGGGAGAATTCGACCAGCTCTTGCCCCGTCATCAGATCGGCATCCGCATGATTTCCTCATAGGCGGCAACGACACGATCGCGGACCGCAACCAGCGATTCCAGCGCGGCTTCGCTTTCCGCCACCGCCGTGACGACCTCAACGAGATCGGTCGGCTTGCCGGTCGCGGTGCGCATCGCCATCGAATCGGCACGCTTGCCCGCATCGTGGACCCGGCCGACGGTTGCTTCAAGCACGTCGGCGAAGGAATTGCCGGTCTCGCCCTGCTTGGCGATCGCCGCTGCTGGGTTCGACTGCATCTTCTGTGTCAGGGCGTAGGCACTGGCGGCCATCCCCGGGTTCATCAAGGTCTTCATGGCTTTCTCCACAAAACGGCTGATGGGTCAGGCCCGCAGGATGTCGAGCGTTCGCGCGAGCATCCGGCGGGTGTTGGTGATCACGTTGAGGTTGGCTTCGTAGGAACGCTGGGCTTCCCGCATGTCGATCATCTCGACCATGCTGTCGACATTCGGCTTCTTCACGTTGCCGTTTGCATCCGCCATCGGATGGCCGGGCTCATACACGGTCTTGAAATCGCTGCGGTCCTTGGCGATCCGGCCAAGGGCGACGGTCTGGACGCCCATCTCGGCATCAAGCGTGTTCTGGAAGGTGACGACCTTGCGGCGATAGGGGTCGCCCCCCTTCGTGGTCGCGGTCGTATCCGCGTTGGCGATATTCTCGGAGATGACGCGCATGCGGCCGGCCTGGGCGCGGAGCCCCGAGGCGGCGACGGCGAGGGTCTTGAAGAAATCCATGATGCGGCCTCCTTAGGCTTTGCGTCCGAGGGCGATCTTCAGCGTGGCGAGCCCGCGCTGGTAGATGTTCGCAGCAGTCTGGAAATCGATCTGGTTCTGGGAGACCTTGAGCATCTCGTTCTCGAGGTCGACGGCGTTGCCCGAAGGGCGAGTCTCGTAGGTCGCACCCTTGTCGACGTAGGCGCTGTTGTTGTCGGCAGGCGTGATGTGCATCGGGCTCGTGGTCGTAAGACCGTAGGCCGCGCTCGCGCCGGTCATGGTCGCCCCCATCATGGGCAGGCGGCGCGCCGCATCCGACCCGCGCGACGCAGGATCGATGCCGAGCTGACGGATATCCTTCGGCCGGAAACCGGGCGTATCCGCATTGGCGACGTTCTGCGCGAGCAGTTTCTGCCGGGTCTGGAGGAAGCGCATCCGCTCCTTGAGGGCAGCAAAAGTGGGCAGGTCGTGAATCATTAATACCTCGGCAATTTTGGCCGCTGGGGCCTCTGCTTGGGCAGATATTGCCGGATACATGGTTAATACCCCGTTAAGACCGTGAGCCTTCCCTGCCATTCTGTCCGGATTTGGTGCACAGAAATCCCGGTTATTAACTGCGATTAACCGCAATTCCGCCCGAGAAATCTCGACAGGCGTGATATTTGTGGCCTGATGAGAATCGTCTCCGGGCCTCCCGATGCGCAGGAGCCGGTTTACACCGGCCCGGCGCGCGGCTAAGCCACGGAAAACGGAGCCGTTTCAGGAGCGGGCATGAAGAATCTGGCGGAAAAGCTCGGGTTGGGCGAAGGCTTGACATCCACTCTGGTCTGGATCGGCACCTCGGTCGTCCTCCTTCTGGTCGTCCTTGTCCTGGCGGTCTGGCTTGTCCGCATGCTGCGACCCTCGCTCAATCTCGGCGGCTCGCAAAGCCGCGGCGGCCGGCCGCAGCGCCTCGCGATCACCGATGCCTTCTCGCTCGACCGCGAGGGGCGGAAGCTGGTCATCGTCCGGCGCGACAATGTCGAACACCTCCTGCTGATCGGCGGGCCGAACGACGTTCTTGTCGAAGCCTCGATCGTGCGCACCGAGCGCAGTGGCCGCGACCGCCCGCGTTCGCAGGGAGATGCCGACCTCATCGCCGCGGCCGAAACCGCGCTCGCCGCCGAACTGCCACGCATGGAGAGCGCAGCAACCGTCGAGCCGCCGGCCCTGCCGCCTGTCCTGCCGCCCGCGCCGCAGCCTATGGCGCCGCCGCCGAAGCCGCCGGCATCGCCGCCGATTTCAAAGCCGCATCCCGCCCAGCCGCTCGATGACGAGTTCGAGAATGCACTTGCCGCCATGCAGGCCGCACAACAGCGCCAGCAGGCATCCGCGCGCCCAACGCCCCCACCCCCTCCGGCTCCGCCTCTCGCCGCCGACCGTTTCACGCTGCCGCCAATGCCGGCGCCGCAGCCTATGCCAACACCCCAGCCGATCATCCCCGCACCGCCGGTTGAGGAGTTCCTGCCGGCGCCCGTCGTTGCCCCCGCGCCGCCGCCGGCACCCGAGCCCCCTGCCCTCGAACCGGTCACGCCGAAACAGCCGCCGATGAGCGAAATGGCGCGCCGACTCAACGAGGTTCTCCAGAAGCCGCTGAGCGGCACGCTGCGCCCGCCGTTCAACAAGTCGATCCCGCCCGTGCCGCCGATGCCGGCCGCGCCCAGACCAGCCGAGCACAAGCCGATCGAACCTGTCGTCGATCTGCCGCCCCCCGCTCCGGCCCAGCCGCCGGTGGCGCCGATGCCCGAACCGCCTCCCCCGCCTGCGCCGCCGGCCAAGGCGGAGCCCGCTCCCGCGCCGCTGCCCTCCAAATCGACCGATATCGAGATGGACCTCCTTGAAGAGGAAATGGCGCGCCTGCTCGGCCGCCCGCAGCCGCCGTCGGGTTCCGGCTCATGATTGTCCGCGCCGGCGCCAGCGCGACGCGGCGGTTTTCCCTCCGCCGGTTGCTGGCCTTCCTCGCCTTCCTGCTGGCCACGGCGACGGCCGCCTATGCGCAGGATATCTCGATCAACCTCCAGGGGACGGGCATCTCCGAGCGCGCGCTGCAGATGGTGGCGCTGCTCACCGTGCTCTCGCTCGCGCCATCGATCCTCATCATGGTCACGTCGTTCGCGCGGATCGTGATCGTGCTCTCTCTTCTGCGTTCGGCCATCGGCACCCAGTCCGCGCCGCCCAACACGGTGCTCACCGGCCTCGCACTGTTCCTCACCGCCTTCATCATGATGCCGACCTTCCAGGCCTCCTACGAGGCCGGCGTCAAACCGCTGATCGCGGGCGAGGTTCAGGAAGTGGAGGCCTTCGAGCGCGCCGCCGCGCCCTTCCGGACCTTCATGCTGAAGCATGTCCGGTCGCAGGATCTCGAACTGTTTCTCGACATGTCGCGCCAGCCGCGCCCGGCGACGCCCGAAGCCACGCCGCTGACAAGCCTCGTACCCGCTTTCATGATCTCGGAAATCCGCCGCGCGTTCGAGATCGGTTTCCTGCTGTTCCTGCCCTTCCTGATCATCGACCTCGTGGTCTCGTCGATCCTGATTTCGATGGGCATGATGATGGTGCCACCCATCACGGTCTCGCTGCCGTTCAAGCTGGTGTTTTTCGTGCTTGTCGACGGCTGGCGGCTGGTGACGGGCTCGCTCGTCCAGAGCTTCGGACCGTTTTAGCGCTTCACCGTTTTAGCTCTTCTCGGGCAGCGGCTGTGCCGCCCCCTGCCCGAGCGACGACTGCCGGCCGTCCGGCGCCGAGCGGACCGGCCGGGCGGTGCCGCCGGATTCCGGATAGCGCTGGCGGTAGGATGACATGAATTCCGTCATCGTATCCGCATTCACGACCGACCGCGCGACCTCGCGGAACGCCTGTGGCTGAGTGATGCGATCATCAGAGATCAGCTTGAAGGCGCCGCCGTCGGGTGTCTTGATCATGCGGGCGAGATAGCGGCTCCGGAGCCGGTTGAGCGAGAGCGTCTCCTCGCCGAGGACGTAGGCGAGCCCGGCCCGCAGCGCATCGAGCCGCTGGGTTTCGGTGAGCGGGGCTTCCGCCTGCCAGGCATCGCCCAGCACGCGCTCGTAGGATTCGCCGGCCTCGCGCCAGCGCTTGCCCTTCCAGTAGATGTCGGCCCGCAGGCGATCGACGTCCGGTCCTTCGTCATTGGCCAGCACCTCGATCGCGAGATCGGTCCGGAACAGGTCGCCCAGCGCGCGCGCCTCGAGCAGCGTGCGCGCCCGCCGCAGATCCTCCGGGATATGCGCGAGGCGCGTCGTCCGCAGCGCGGAAAGCGCGTTCACCGGTTGCCGGTTCTGGAGATACATCACCGCAAGGCGCGTCGCGACGGAGGCACGGGCGACGCCCTCGAGGCGGTTCTTGACCTGATGTTCGAGGATCTCGGTCGCCTCGTTGACGAGATCGAGATCGTGCAAACGGTCGGCGAGCCGGCGGGCGATTTCGTCGCCGCGGCGGCCAACCGGCATCAGCGAGCGGAACTCCTGATAAATCGCCAGCGCTTCCACCTTGGAGAGCTTGTCCGCCTCGTTGTTGAGGAACAGGTTCTCGAAGCGGCGCCCCATCGCCTCTTCCATCCGCCGCGCAACCGGATGTTCCGGCATAATGGCGGAGGCCCGCTGGCTGGCGAGGAAAGCCTCGCGCCAACGCCCTTCGGCGGCGTAGTATTCTCCGAGCCGTTCCAGCGACTTCACCTCGACCTCGCTGCGGCGCCAGATGGCGGCCAGCGTCTCGAACTCGGCGCGCGCGTCTTCCGGCGCGAGCTTGCCTTCCGCCACGCCGGCGCTCGCCCGGCCGAAGCGGGCCTCGGCCTCGACACGGCGATCGCGCGACTGCATGGCGAGCCCGTAGCTGTGGAAGGCCTCGGCGAACTGCCCCTGCGATTCCGCAAGTCGCGCCGCGAGCAGCTGCTGAACGTTCGGGTCCCGGAAATGCACATCGACCTTCTCGAAGGCCAGAAGCTGCTCGCGCGCGAAAACCGGATCGCGCGCCTCGATCGCGGCGATAATCGCCAGTTGCCGGAATTCGGCCTGAAGCGCTTCCGGATACCGTTCCAGCTCAAGCTGCGATTGCTTGAAATTGGCGTTGGCCTGCGGATAGCGCAGCGCCTTGGCATCTACCACTGCCTGGAGGAGCTTCTGCTCGCCTTCTAGCGCGAGCGCCGGTTCGGCCAGCAGACGGGTGGCATCGACAAGCCGCCCCATCATCGCCGAGGCAAAGGCCCGCAGGAACAGGATCTGCTTGGTCGCGCCGGCCTGCCGGTCGTCGACCGAGAGCACGTCCAGAACGGCAAGGGCCTCCGGGTAGAGCTGGTTAGCCAGGTAGAATCGCGCCAGCTTGGCCCGCGCGTCGCTGCGGGTCACGCGCGGCGCTTCCGCGGCGGCGCGCAGCAGGTTGTGCTCCGTCTGGCGGATCGCGCCACGCGTATCCTGCGTCCAGCCGTCGAGATCGAGCATCAGCGCCCGCCTCTGCTGCGAGGCTTCCACTTTCTCCGGCGGCAAGGCGGAAAGGTTGAGCTTGATTTCATGCCCGATCAGCAGGGTCTCGGGAAGCCGCTTGATCTTCACCGCCTCGTCGATGGGAAGAACGGCAAACCCCGCGAGCGTGGGCTCGATGGAAAATTCAGCGAAAGTCAGCCCCTTCGGGCTTGCCTTTTCGGCGCGCGGGACCGGGATGACGGCGAGCCGCTGGCCGGATTCAGGATCTTCGATCAGGTGCAGCGCACCTTCCTTGCCGACAAGCGCCTCGAGCGATTCCTTGCCGCCCTCGTCGAACGCACGCCGGACCTGGACCGGATCACCCGAGAAGGCCTCGGTTCCGCCACCGGTCTTGCCGCGCTCGATCACCAGGTCGCGATCGCTGCGCATCAGCCAGAAGGCGCCGTCCTGCGTCGCGCTGACACGGATGACAGTGCCGCCCTTGACGCGGCTGATGCTGAGCCCCTCGAGATTCTTGGCCAGCGCTGCCGAAACGCTCGGCATGTTCAGCGATTCCTGCGTCTCGATCAGGATCATCAGACCCTTGCCGCGCTGGATGACAGCAACCGGCGCCTTGCCGAGTTCAGCCAGACGCAAGGCAAACCCCTGCGGATCGACGCCCGGTTCCACCATCGTCTCGATCGGACGTCGGGCATCGAGATCCTGAATGGAGATCTTCTGCGGTTCTTTCCCCGCTTTCGCTCCGTCCGCCACCGGCTTGTCCAGTGCAGCCGCGGGGTCCAGCGCGGCCTTCGCCGCCTCCGAGACCTTCGGCGCAGCCGGCTCGCTCTTCGGCGGCGCCTCGTTTTCGGCAGACTCCCCCTTGGGATCCGGCTCGATACGTCCGCCATCCTTGCGTTCGAAATCGATCGAGAAGCTGTCATCCTCGCGGAATCCGCGGACCCGCAAGACTTCCTTCGGCCGCATGCGGATGCGCAGGCTGTCTTCCCCCTGCTCGACATCGAGCGAATCGACAAGCCCCGCGAGACGGGACCGGACCAGTTCGGGCTTGATGAGGAAGTTTGCGTCGAACGTCAGCACCACCTCGCCGTCGCGATCATCGAACGTGACCGGCGCCGTCCGCGGCATCTGGAAAGTGGCGCGCTTGAACTGCGGGGCGGTGCCGACGCGGAGTGTCAGCTCGCGCTTGGTCGCCCGCTCCTCGTCGAGCGTCAGCTTGCGCAGGCGGTCTTCCGCCTGCCGCGCCCTGCGGACAAGATCCTGCACGACCTCGGCCGGCAGGGCCGGCGGCAGCCCGACCCAGTTCTGCGGCAGAAGATCGAGGTAAAGGCGTTCGCCGGCCGGCTTCAGGTCGGTCCTGTAGCGGGCATTGAGGCCGAGGCGGACCGACCGGTGATCCGGATCGAGCCGGGCGATGCTGATGTAGTCCGGGAGCTGCTGGTTCAGTTTTTCAAGATCGATCTGAACCGGTTCGTCGAATTTGACGACCAGGACCGAATTGAACGCCTGCGCCTCGACCTTGATTTCCTTGTCGAAGGTGAACACGACCCGCCCGTAGCCCCGCATGTCCGAGGCGATGACGGTGCCCTTGGCGGCGAGGGCCGCTCCGGCGGCTGCGGCCAGGCCCAACACGGCCAGCAGGCCGTTGCGCAGGGTTCGACGAACAAGGGGGGCGGCGGCAAGACGATTACGCAACACGGGACCGACCGGGGCTCACTCAACAACAACGTGAGCGCATTCTAGGTCGTCATGCCTAACGGGGACTTAATCGGGCCGTTCACGTTGGAACGGCCGGCGCTTTTTTATCGCCAGGCCGCTTCCGGTGCAAAGTTTGTTTGAAGGTCAGGGCTTGGCGGCCGGCAGGCGCGGCAGCTCGACATCCTTGGATTCGACAGCCGGCGTTTCCGACGCGGGCTCGCCCGCCGCCTTGCGGGCAAGCGCGACCGTCAGCTTTTCCGCCGCTGCCGGCTCCATCGCCGCGAGGATTTCGCTCATCTTGCGCGGGTTCATGTGGTCGACCAGCGTCATCAGCACCGCGATGTCGAGTCGGTCGAAAACACGGGCGGCATCCTTCGGTTTCATGTTCTCGTACATCACGACGAGCGGACGATAGCGGTTCTTGGCATCGCTTTGCGGGTTGCCCTTGCCAAGCTGGCCTTCGAGCGTGCGCAGTTCGCCGATCTTCTCGTCGAGCTTGCGCTCGGAAAGGCGGAGAAGATTGTCGCGCATCTCGAGGTCACGATTGCGCGCTTCGATTTCGCCCGAGCGATCCTTCAGCTTTTCGAGGAGGGCGCGCTCCTGCGGGCTCGGGCCGCGCGGGGAAGCGGAATCGCCGTTCGGCGGCGGCAGGCGCATGCCTTCCGGCTCCATCTTGGCCTTGAGGTCGGCCTTGGCCTTCTCGATCGCCGCCTTCTCTTCAGGCGTGGGTTCCTTGGGCTTACCCTGCACCGCCGGCTCGTCTTTCTTGTCTCCGTCCTTCTTGCCAACCGAACCGGTGATGAGTTCGCCTTCCTGCGGCCCCTGGCGCGCGATCGTGATCGCCCGCTCGAAGGCCGGCGCGCTCGCGTCCGGCCGGCTGAAGGTCGGCAGGTGCATCGCCATCGAGATCAGCTTGATCGAGAGCAGCGAGACGAGACCGAACAGGAGAACCGGAAGAAGGCGGACGCTGGTCATGCCACGTTATCCCGCTGGGACATTTCCGTGACGCGGGACTGGGCCTGCGTCGCCAGCGCCTGGGCGGCGGCGAGGGTCTGGTTGATGCGCGAGAGACCGCGCCCGGCCGGTTCGAGCGCCGGCGTCTCCGCCGTCGTCGAGACGATGCGGCTGATCCGGTTCAGGATGTCGTCTCCGGTGCGGATCTGGTCTTCCAGATCGGCGGTATAGCGCTCGGCGACCCGCAGCCTTTCTGCGAGCGTGCGGTCGCAGTCGCCGAGGGTGTGGCGGAGCGAGTCGATCGCCCGTTCCGCCCGTTCCGTCGCAGCGCCAAGCTCGACCACTGTCTTGCGCATGATCTGCTCGTCCTGCCGGACGGCGCGCAGTCGGCGGTCCAGCATCACACAATAGCCGATGGTGACGACCAAGAGGCCGACCACCATCAGTTCAATGACAATCCCCAAATTGCCCATCTTGTCACCTGTCACGCCGCACTGATGCGCCTTGTTCGAAAGCTGCGAAAGTCGTTCTCGACTTCTTGAGGGGTCGTGCGACTTCAATCGCCATATTGTCGCCCATTCTGCCGATTCGGCCTTGGGTGACCAGCATGTCGCCGCAACGAAGATTGACGAGCGGATCGCCCCGCACGTCGAAGACCAGCGTGTCACCGACCTTGAGGTCGAGGACCTTCTTGACCGGCATCTCCGTCTGGTGGAGCACCGCATCGATATCGAGCTTGGCCTGCCAGATCTCGGAGGCGAGATGCCCTTCCCAGATCGTGTCGCGCCCGAGCTTCTCGCCCATGTAGCTCTGGAGGAGCAACTCGCGGATCGGCTCGATGGTCGCGTAAGGAAGCAGCAGCTCGACACGCCCGCCGCGACCTTCGAGATCGATCGCCAGCGCGATCAGGATCGCGGCATTGGCCGGCCGCGTGATCGAGGCGAAGCGCGGGTTGGTCTCGATGCGCTCGGAAATGAATTTCACCGGCGAGAGCGGCTGGAAGGCCTGTTCGGCTTCCGAGAGCACCAGATCGAGGAGGCGCTTGACGAGATTGGTTTCGACCGTGGTGTAGGGCCGGCCCTCGATCCGGAAGTTGGAGAGCCCGCGCCGGCCGCCGAGCAGAACGTCCATCACCAGATAGATCAGTTCGCTGTCGATGGTGACGATGCCGTAGTTCTCCCACGGCTCTGCCTTGAACACCGAGAGGATCGTGGGCAGCGGCAGCGAGGAGACGTAATCGCCGAAGCGCACCGAGGTCACGTCGTCGAGGCTGACTTCGACGTTGTCGGAGAAGAAGCCGCGCAGCGTGGTCGTAAGCGTGCGGACCAGGCGGTCAAACACGATTTCGAGCATCGGCAGGCGCTCGTAGGAGACGACCGTCGAATCGACGATCGCGCGCACGCCGTTCTGCTTGGATTGATCCGCGTCCTCGGGATCGAAGCCGAAAATGGTGTCGACTTCTTCCTGATCGAGGAACAGGCCCGTGCCGAGATCGAGATCGAGCCCGGCATCCGCCGGTCGGACGTCGGTGCCCGCCGCGGCCGGGTCATCCCCCGCTTCGCCGAGAGCCTTGGCCCATTCGTCGGCGAGATCGTCCTGCGTTTGATCGTTGTCAGCCACGAAATGTCTCCGCTACGCGCCAATCCGGAAAGCCGGCCCCGTCACTGAACAAGCACGTCCTTGAAGAGGATCGCCTCTACGCGCGCGGGATAGACGGCGGCGTTGATGCGGCGAACCAGTTCTTCCTTGAGCCGGTAGAGACCCGCTGAGCCTTCGAGATCGGAGGGGCGCAGCTCGCGCAGGTAGACCTGGAAATTGTCGATGATGCGCGGCATCAGCGGCGTGATCTCGTTGACCACCTTCTGGTCCTCGACTTCGAGCGCCACCTTGAGCTTGAGATAGACCGGCCGTTCCTGCCCCGCCTGCATGGCGAGATTGGTGGTGATCTCCGGCAGATCGAAGAACACCATCTTCTTCTTCATGCCGCCGGCGTCGGCTTCCACCTTCTTGCCCTTGAAGAAGAAGACATAGCCCGCGCCCGCACCGCCCAGCAGGAGCAGGGCAGCCGCCGCCATGATGATCAGCTTCTTCTTACCGCCTTTGACCGGAGGGGCTTCGCCGCCTTCGGGCACTTCATCGGCATTCGCTGCGCTCGCTGCCATCGTTCCGTCCATTCCGCTTCAATTCGTCCTCGGGGCATCGCGCATGAATCGAGACGTCCCGTTACGGGATGACCTTGGGGCGGGGATGGTTAACGAAGACTTTCATTTTCGGCCCAATCGGCAATTTTTGCCCGATCATTTCTGCCGCATGGCAATTTCGCCTCGGAGAACACCCGCCTCAGATTTCATTCAAGATACTGATTTCAATAAATATTTAGTCAAACCCGCGATCTGGCACGCCCCTTGTTATGGTTAATGCATCGGCAAGTTCTCGCGCTGGGGAGCGAGGAGAACGGGCCATCACCGAGGAGCAAGGGGAGTACGTTCGATGGAGAACGTTCTTCTGATTGCGCTTTCACGCCAGGCGGCGTTGAAGCGCGAACTGGATGTCATTGCCAACAACGTCGCGAACGTTCAGACGAACGGCTTCAAGCGCCGCCTGTCCGACGCGACCGAATTCCCGATGCCTGTCGCATCCGAGGAAACCTTCCGCCGGGGCGAGGATCGACGCGTATCCTTCGTCGTCGATCGCGGCACGCCGCTCGATACCTCGATCGGCAAGATCGAGCCGACCGGCAACCCGCTCGATATCGCCATTGGCGGCGACGCCTATCTCGTCGTGCAGACGCCGCAGGGCGAGCGCTACACCCGCAACGGCGCGATGATGGTCAACGCCAACGGCCAGCTTGTGACCTCGGATGGTCATATCGTGCTCGGCGAGCAGGGCGAATATCAGTTCGGCGCCACCGAGAAGGACATCCGCATCGCCGCCGACGGCACGCTGTCCACCTCGAACGGCGTGCGCGGCAAACTGCGCCTCGTGCGGTTTCCGAACCAGCAGGTGCTGGAAAACGCCGGCGCCAACCTCTTCACCACGCGCGTGCAGCCGGAACCCGCGACCCAGGCCCGGGTCCAGGCCGGTTTCATCGAGCGTTCCAATGTCAATCCGGTCGTCGAGATCAGCCGGATGATCGAAGTCACGCGTCAGTACCAGAACATCGCCAACCTGATGGGGAGGGTCGACGAAGGCCGTCGCACCGCTATCCAGAAGCTCGGCGAGCCGATCTAACCATCAACCGGGAAGGAATTCCACGATGCGTGCCCTTTACACCGCAGCCACCGGCATGATGGCGCAGGAAAAGAACGTCGAAGTCATCGCCAACAACGTCGCCAACATGCGCACGGCGGGCTTCAAGCGGCAGATGGTCCACTTTCAGGACCTGCTCTACGAGCACCAGCGCCGCGCCGGTTCGCCGACCTCGGACCAGAACAACATGGTGCCCGCCGGCGTGTTCATCGGCTCCGGCACCAAGGTTGTCGCCACCCCGCGCGTGATGTCGCAGGGCAACGTCAGCCAGACCCAGCGCACCTATGACGTCGCGATCCGCGGCGAGGGCTTCTTCCGCATCCAGTTGCCGGACGGCCGCACCGCCTATGCTCGCGACGGCGGCTTCGAGACAGACGCGCAGGGCCGCATCGTCACCAAGGACGGCTATCTCGTCGATCCCGGCATCACAGTGCCGCAGAACGCGACCAGCGTCTCGATCGGCTCGGATGGTCAGGTGACCGCCCTCACCCCCGGCAACACGGTGCCGCAGACCCTCGGGCAGATCACGCTCGCCCGCTTCATCAACCCGGTCGGCCTCGAGTCGATCGGCGACAACTACTACCTCGAGACTGCCGGTTCGGGTGCCGCCATCGAGGGCACGCCGAATTCGGAAGGCTTCGGCAACCTCCAGCAGGGCTTTCTCGAAGATTCGAACGTCAACGCGGTGACGGAAATCGCCGCGATGATCCAGGCCCAGCGCGCCTACGAACTCAACTCGAAGATCATCTCCGGTGCGGACCAGATGCTGACCGCCACCGCGAACATGTTCCGGGCCTGAGAAAGGAACCTTGCCATGAAAACCCGCGCGCTTCTTTTCGGAACCGCCCTCGTTGCGTGCCTTGCCGGCCAGCCGGCCCTGGCCGATGCGCTGCGCCTGCGGGCCGAAGCCATCGTCGAGGGGGACGTCGTCCAGCTCGGCCAGCTCATCGAAGGAATGGAGAAAGGCGCGGAGATCCCTGTGTTCCGCGCGCCGGCTCCCGGCACCCGCGGCACGATCCGCGCCGACCGCGTCATCGCCGCCGCCCGCGAGATGGGCATCGCCGGCGCCGACAAGATCACGCTCGGCGGGGTCGATGCGGTTCGCATCATCCGTCCGGGCCGGGTGATTTCGCGGCATGACATGCAGAATGCCATCGCCCGCGCCTTCAGCGAGCGCGGCGCTCGGGGCGACGTCGAGGTCGTGCTCGATGATCACCTTCAGCCACGCATGTTCGATCTCACCCGCACCGAGGAGCTCCGCGTCGTCTCGCTGCTCAACACCGCCCCCGGCGGCCGCTTCGAGGCGCGGATCGCGCTCTCCGGCGACACCGCTGGCGATAGCTGGATGGTCACGGGAACCATGATGGAAACCCGCGAGATCGCCGTCCTCTCGGTCGATGCCGATCGCGGCGAAGCGATCCAGAAGCGCGACCTCACGCTCATCAAGCGCCGCGTCGGCACGCTGCCGCAGGATCTCATCGCCTCGGCGGATGATCTTGTCGGAATGGTCCCGCGCCGCCCGCTGCGTGCGGGCGAGCCGATCCGCGGCAACGATCTCGCCAAGCCGATCCTCGTCGAGAAGAACCAGATCATCTCGGTCGTCTATTCCGCCCCCGGCGTTACCCTCTCGATGCGCGGCCGCGCCCAGAGCAGCGGCTCGAAGGGCGAGACGATCCGGGTGCAGAACCTCTCGTCCAAGCGATTCATCGAGGGCACCGTAACCGGTCCCGCGCAGATCACGATCACAAGTCCGGCAGCACCGCAGCCCGTCGTCGCGGCGGCGTACGTCCAGAACCGCTAAGCGTTCCGAAAGGGAATTCCATGAGCACCCCCCTTCTTCACAAATTCTCGCGTATCGGGCTGATCGCTGCGGCTGGCCTGAGCCTCACGGCCTGCGGCTCCGTGGATCGCCTTGCCAATGTCGGCAAGGCGCCGAATCTCTCGGCGATCGAGAATCCCACGACACAGCCTGGCTATCGACCGGTGCAGATGCCGATGCCGGCGCCCAGGCCGATGACCTATCACGCCAATTCCATCTGGCGGACCGGTTCGCGCGCCTTCTTCAAGGATCAGCGTGCCCAGCAGGTCGGCGATATCCTCACCGTCCGCGTCCGCATCACGGACAAGGCGAACATCAACAACACCACCGAGCGCAAGCGCACCAACGCCGAAGGCGTCGATGTCGAAGGGTTTTTCGGCCAGGAAGACCGCCTCCACAAGCTTTTCGCCAAGGGTG
>Ga0102832_1000362_pt1 | contig 87921 bp, 86 predicted proteins | sample EBPBio282013_DNA_FD_88942 | JGI IMG/M metagenome (GOLD analysis project Ga0102832, IMG submission 88942) | Wastewater treatment Type I Accumulibacter community from EBPR Bioreactor in Madison, WI, USA - Reactor 2_5/28/2013_ DNA (Illumina Assembly) | ecosystem: Engineered > Bioreactor > EBPR >...
GTCGGCCCGAGCCCGCCCTGGCAGCCGGGGCAGTAGAACATCGGACGCTCCCGGAGTGGTGGACCGATCGACGCCACCCGGACCGTCTCGCCGCAACGGCGGCAGGGCCTGCCGGAGCGGCCGTGGACGTAGGTGTTCCGGCCGCGCTGGGTGAACCCGGTCGAGCTGGGGGTCGCGTGCTGGATGCTTGCCGTCAGTGATCGCTGCGCGCGAGTGACCAGTCTCGCCAGGGCTGCGGCAGGGAGATCGGCCGCGGGGAGCCACGGCGGGATCCGCTCGGCGAACAGGGTCTCGCTGGCCCAGATGGTGCCGATGCCGGCGAGATTCGTCTGATCGAGCAGGGCGGCCCCGATCGTCCCTTCGACCCGGGCGAGGTTGGCCACCGCCGAGTCGGCGTCGAAACCGGGGTCGAGCAGGTCGGGGCCGAGATGGCCGACCAGGGTGTGCTCGTCCCGGGTGCGGACCAGGTCGAGCATCCCGAGGTCGACGCCGATGGCGGTGTAGTTCTCCCCGACCAGCGCCGCGCGGACGAAGCCGCTGCCCATGGATTCGGGTCGCCGTCCGGATACTCGCTGCCCGATGCGTTGGCCCGGACGTGTCTGCCGGATCACCCAGGAGCCGTCCATACGCAGGTGGGAGTGCAGCGTCCAGCCGCTGTCGAGCCGGGTCAGGATGTGCTTGCCGCGGGGGACCGTCTCGGTGACGGTCATGCCGGCCAGCCTCGCGGTAGAGATGCCGGGCCAGCGCAGATCGGCGGCCAGCAGTCTCCGTCCCGAGAGGGCGTCGTCCAGGCGGTGCGCGGTGCGCCAGACCGAGTCGCCCTCAGGCATCGTCTGTCCTCATCGGCGGAGCACCAGCCCGCGCGGGGTGAGCCGGAAGCCAGCCCGCTCGAGGGCGTCAGTGAGCGGGTGGGACGAGCCGAGCACGGCCTCTCCGTCCACCTTCCCGACCCGTAGGGTGCCCAGCGTGCCGGCATGGACCGCGCCGGCGAGAGCCTGGGCCGCCGCGCTGAGGACGGCGGCGTCCTCGCTCCAGGAGAGCAGGGTGCGTCCGCCGCGTTCGACGTAGAGGACGAGGTCGCCGTCCACCATCACCACCAGCGCTCCCGCCTTGCGGCCCGGCTGATGCCCTTTGGAATCCCCGGTGCGAGCGGGCCAGCCGAGCGCGGCGCCATAGGGGTTGGCCGGATCGCAGGCCGCCAGGACGAGGGCCTCTGTGGCCGCCGGGTCGTCCAGCGGGCGGGAGAAGGAGCGCAGCCGGTCGACCGCGCCGACCGCGGCGAACTGGGCGGCGCCGAGACGTTCGACGAAGTACCCGCGGCGGACCCGTCCGGCATCCTCGGTGGCCGCCAGCACCCGGTAGACGCCGGCGAAACCGCCCTCGATGCCCTCGGCGGCGACGCTGCCCCGGGTGACCACGCCGTAGCGATCCAGCAGCGCCTCGGCGGTGGCGACCGCGCGGGCGGTCGGATCGGTGTCGGGTGCCGGCAGGGCCGACCAGCGTCCAGCAGCCGTGGGCGGACTGACCCGACGCAGCGGGGCGCGGGCGAGGCCACGCCCGAACCGGGCCCGGGGTGGGGCGGCCGGCCGGCTCCGGTGTGCTGTGGTGGCCTGGCCCAGCTGGGCGCGCAGCGGGGCCAGGGTGTCGTTGGTGGCAAAGCCGGCCCAGACCAGCTCCCACAGGAGGTTGGTCAGTGCCTCGTCACCGGTGCCCGGCAACTCGGTCTGAAGCTGGTCGGCCAGGGCGCGGAAGAAGTAGCCGCCACCGTCGACCATCAGGTCGAGCACGCGGCGGGCCGGATCGGCCAGGAGCTCCGGGTCGGGGGTTGCCAGGGTGAGTTCCGCGCCGTCCGCGGGGTGCAGGCTCACCCAGCCGTCCCCGCCGGCCAGGGCGCCGTGGCCCTGCCAGAGCACCTCGCCGCTCGTGGTCAGCTCGTCCAGCATCGTCGGTCGGTAGTCGCGCACCCGGGCGGGCAATACCAGTGACTCGACGGCGCTGGCCGGCAGCGGCACCCCGGCCAGTTGCTCGACGGCCCGCATCACCCCGTCGATGCCGCGCAACTCGCCGACCCCCTGCCAGCTGGGCAGGAAACGCGCGAAATCCCTGGTCGCGACGGGTTCGACGGCGTCGCGCAGAGCGGCCACCGAGCGCCGGCGCAGCAATTGGAGGACACGCGGGTGGCAGAACTGGGTGCGGGACGCCGATCCCTCGCGGGTGTCCGGCGACTCGGCAACGGGGTGGCGGACAGCCTGATCGATGTCGCGTGGGGATGCCGTGGGGTCGGGTGGGTAGGGCGTGGCGGGCGGCAACCAGCCGGGTGGACGCAGGTCACCCTCGACCAGGCGACCAGCGCTGGCCAGCCGGCGCAGCACATCGCGCGCGACCGCCGGCGCGAGCCCGAGCGAGGCAGCGAACTCGGCCGCGGTGAACGGCGCGTGGGTACGCGCGTAACGGGCGGCCAGATCGCCGAGGGGGTCGTCGGTCGGTTCGAGGAAGACATCGGGGACGCCCAGGGGTGGCGTGACGCCGAGGGCGTCTCGGAGCTTGCCGGCGTCCTCGACGGCGGCCCAGTGCTCCGCCCCGGCGAACTGGACGCGGATCGCTCGCCGTTCGTCCTCAAGCCGGCGCAGCCAGGCGGTGGTCGACGAGGGATCCTGGGTCAAGCCCGGGATGGCGGTGATGGGATCGGGTACGTCAGCGGTGGCGGGATCGACCGCGGACGCCGGTTCGCAACGGGCAGCGGCGCCACCCAGGGTCAGCGGGCCGACCGAGCGCAGGATGTCGGTGAGTTCGTCGGGGTCGCGGGCGCGGCGTCCTTCGGCCAGGTGCTGGAGTTCGAGTTCGGTGCGGGTGAGGGCGTCCGGGTCGAGCAGGTCGGCCAGCGACAGGCCCTCGGCCGTCCCGAGCAGATCGGCCAGCAGGGTGGGGTCGAGGGCCAGGGCTGCCGCGCGGCGCTCGGCCAGGGGCGAGTCGCCCTCGTACAGGAACTGGGCGACGTAGCCGAAGAGCAGCGAGGAAGCGAACGGCGAGGCCCGCGGGGTTTCCACCACCGCCGTCGCGATCTCGCGGGAGCGGATGCCACGCAGCAGGTCGGCCAGGGCCGGCACGTCGAAGACGTCGTTGACGCACTCGCGAACCGCCTCCAGCACGATCGGGAAGCTCGGGTACTGACTGGCCACCTCGAGCAACTGGGCGGCCCGCTGCCGCTGCTGCCACAACGCCTGGCGGCGATCGGGGCGCCGCTTGGGCAGCAGCAGCGCCCGTCCGGCGCACTCCCGGAACCTGGCGGCGAACAGCGCCGAGCCGCCCAGTTGCGCGGTCACCTGGCCGGCGATGTCCTCGGGATCGGGGAAGAGCAGGTCGAGCAGTTCCTCGGCGCCTGCGAGACCTCCGCCTCCGCGGGAATGACGGACGGGGGAGTCCTCCTCGTCCTCCCACCACTGGGTGTCGGGGAGGCGGAAGACCATGCCGTCGTCGGCATGCATGGCTTGGACGTTCACGCCGTAGCGCTCGCGGAGGCGCGCGGCGACGACCAGCGCCCAGGGGGCGTGCACCTGCGAGCCGAAGGGGGAGTGGACCACCACCTGCCAGTCGCCCAGCTCGTCGTGGAAGCGCTCGACCACGATCTGGCGATCGGTGGGGAGCTTTCCGGTGGCCTCGGTCTGCTCGGCGAGATAGGTCACCAGGTTGTCGGTGGCCCACTCGTCCAGGCCCGCTTCCGCCACCCGCTGGCGGGCCTCGGCTGGCGACAGCCCCGAGACCTCGCGGACGAACCCGCCTAGCGCGCGGCCCAGTTCGGCCGGACGGCCCAGCGCATCGCCCTTCCAGAACGGCAGCCGGGCGGGCATGCCGGGGGCCGGGGTCACCAGCACCCGGTCGTGGGTGATCTGCTCGATCCGCCAGCTGGAGGTGCCGAGCGCGAAGATGTCGCCCACCCGCGACTCGTAGACCATCTCCTCGTCCAGCTCGCCGACCCGGCGACCCTCTCCTTCACCGGCGATGAACACGCCGTACAGCCCGCGGTCGGGGATGGTGCCGCCGCTGGTGACCGCCAGCCGCTGGGCGTTGCGGCGCCCGGTGAGGGTGTCGGCGACGCGATCCCAGACCAGCCGGGGACGCAGTTCGGCGAACTCGTCGGAGGGGTAGCGGCCGCTCAGCATGTCCAGGACGGATTCCAGCACCGCTCGGGTCAGTCCGGTGAACGGAGCGGCCCGGCGCACCAGCGTCTCCAGGTCGGCAACTGACCAGGCGTCCATCGCCACCATGGCGACGACCTGCTGGGCCAGCACGTCCAGCGGGTTGGCCGGGATGTGCAGCGCCTCGATCGCACCCGACCGCATCCGTTCGACGGTGACCGCGGTCTGCACCAGGTCACCGCGGAACTTCGGGAACAGCACCCCGTGGCTGACCGCCCCCACCTGGTGCCCGGCCCGCCCCACCCGCTGCAGCCCGGAGGCCACCGAGGGCGGCGCCTCCACCTGGATCACCAGATCGACCGCGCCCATGTCGATGCCCAGCTCGAGGGACGAGGTCGCCACGACCGCGGGCAGCCGGCCGGACTTCAGGTCTTCCTCGATCTGTTGCCGCTGCTCCCGGCTGACCGAGCCGTGATGGGCTCGCGCGACGACCCCGGGTGCCCCCTGCGAGGTGCCTGGTTGAGGGCGATCCGCATCTGCGCTGAGCTGGGTTGGGCTGCCGCGGGTCGCTCCGGCCTGCCCCATGGCCTCGGCAGGCGGCCGATCGCGGTTGGGACGGTAGATCCGCTCGAAGCCGCCGCTGCCCACCTCGTCCGGGGACTCTCCGGTGGTCCGCTCCCACCACAACTCGTTCAAACGGGCGGTGAGCCGCTCGGCCAGGCGGCGGGAGTTGGCGAACACCAGGGTCGAGCGATGGGCCATCACCTGGTCGAGGATCCGCTCCTCCACGTGCGGCCACACCGAGGTTCGCTGGGGGTCGGCGGTGGCGGCGCCGGAGAGGTCGCCGGTGGCATCGCCGATCGCGGCCAGGTCGGGGACGGGCACCACCACGTCCAGCTGCCAGCGCTTCTCGCTGGGCGGCGCCACGATGTCGACCGGCCGGCCGCCGGCGAGGAAGCGTGCCACCTCCTCGATCGGGCGGACGGTGGCCGACAGGCCGATCCGCTGCGCGGGCTGCGGCAGCAACGCGTCCAGCCGTTCCAGGCTGAGCGCGAGGTGGGCGCCGCGCTTGGTGCCGGCCACGGCGTGCACCTCGTCCAGGATCACCGTCTCGATACCGCGTAACGCCTCGCGTGCGGCCGAGGTGAGCAGCAGGAAGAGCGACTCCGGGGTGGTGATCAGGATGTCGGGCGGGTTCCGGGTGAAGTTCCGGCGCTCGTCGGCGGGGGTGTCGCCCGACCGGACGCCCACCCGGATCTCCGGCCGCGGACGACCGAGCCGCGCCGCCGCGTGGTCGATGCCCACCAGCGGCGCCCGCAGGTTGCGCTCGACGTCCACCGCCAACGCCTTGAGCGGTGAGATGTAGAGGACGCGGCAGCGATGCCCCGGTTCGTCGGCCGGTGTTGTCGCCAGCCGGTCGAGGGCCCAGAGGAAGGCCGCCAACGTCTTGCCCGAGCCGGTGGGCGCGACCACCAGCGCATGCTGGCCGGCGGAGATCGATTCCCAGGCGCCCGCCTGGGCGGGGGTGGGCGCAGCGAAGTTGCTCCGGAACCACTCCGCGGTCGCCGGTGAGAAGCGGTCGAGCACCCCCTCGGTCACGGCGACAACTCTGCCACCTGCTTCTGACAGCAGGCGGCGGAGAAGGTGATCTTCCTATCGGTACAGATTTCTTCCTTGTATGCTTGATGTATGGCCCTGAACATCAAGGATCCCGCCACGGACGCCCTGGCCCGCGAGCTGAGCGCCCTTACCGGGGAGAGCATCACCGAGGCGATCCGGATATCGATGAGTGAGCGCGTGACCCGGCTTCGTCGTCAGGCAACGGTCGCCCAGCGCGCCGCGGATCTGCAGCGGTTCATCGATCGAGGACGTCGACGCGCAACGCTGGACCACCGGGCTGAGGAAGAGATCCTCGGCTACGACGAGAACGGCCTGCCCGCGTGATTGTTGACACGTCCGCGCTGGTGGCCGTGATCCTCGGTGAGCCGGACGCCGAGGGCTACCTCCGTTCGATGTCGGGCGCCGAGTCGCTGATGGTCTCGGCGGCCACCCTGGCGGAGGCGCTGATCGTGGTCGAAGCACGCCAGGGGCGCGACGCGGCCAGCGACCTGGCCGCCCTGCTGGCCGAGGTGGAAGCCGAGGTGGTGAGTGTGGACGAAACCCAGGCTGAGTTGGCTGCTGCCGCGTATCGGCGATTTGGCAAGGGACGTCATCCCGCAGCACTCAACTTCGGGGATACCTTCGGCTACGCCCTTGCGGCAGCCCGAGGAGAGGCACTTCTTTACAAGGGCGAGGACTTCGCGGCAACCGATGTGCTGAGTGCCTGACTCACTTGTGTTACTCAGGCCGCCACGAGTCGAGCAACAAACTACGCCCAGGCGGCGACATGGTCGCCCTCGGTTCGGCGCTGATGCCCATCGAGGCGCTGATCGACGCACCATCAGGCCCGCGCGGCTAGTGTGACCAACTCCCTTGCTACCCGCCGCTCGGGCTGTCGCCACCCAGCTCGACTCCCCAGCGTTGCAGGATGGACTCGATGACCAGGTGGACGGCCGACGGCATGTCGATCGCGTCCGGTTCGAGAAGCCACTGAAGCTGAAGTCCGTCCATGGCGCCGATGATGGCGACGGTGGCTGCGTCGAGCTCGGCGGCAGGCGGGAGTTCCCGATCGTGGAGTATCTCGACCAGCGCGTCGCGCACCATCCTGCGAAGTCCCTCGTAGCGGGATTCGAACCATGGCCTTGCCGGATGGTCGTCCGTGACCGATTCCCCTGACAGGGCCGTGTATGCCTGGACGATCCCGACGCGTGTGGTGTTGCGTCGAACGGTCTCGACCAGGTGCAGGAGGAACTCGCGGCCCGCCGGCGCGTGATGGCCTTCGAGTTGATCCACGTCGCTCTGGTCCCGATCGGCGAGCACTTCGATGAGGAGCTGGTTCTTGGAGCCGAAGTGGTGCAGCACCCCGGCGTGGGTCATGCCGACAGCGTCCGCGATCTCGACGAGGGAACTGCCTCGGTAGCCGCGGGTCGCGAAGATCCGGGACGCCGCCTTCACGATCTCCTCGCGGCGCCGCTGGGTGCGTGCGTAGGGCCGCTTGGCCTTCGCCGCTCTGGTGCCTTCGGTCCGTTTGGACACGCCTCGGCGGGCCGATGGCTGTGGCGGCGTCACCTGCGGCTTGCCCTCATCCATAGTCCGACATCTTCCCGACCTTGGCGCCGTTGTGCAATCGTTACGCAAGTTAGTAACAAACATGTTAGTAACTGTTATACGGTGACTTCACCAACCAGCAGGATCTGCCAGGCGCGACCTCGGTCAGACCCGGAAAGGAAGACCATGCTCCATCGCTCAAAGGCGACCGCAGGAGTCCTGGCGGCCACCCTCTTCGCCAGTCTTGTCGGCTGCACGGCATCGCCCACGCCCGCCCCGTCCGACTCCGGTGCACCAGGCGACTCGGGCGAGCCGGTGACCATCACCTTCCAGCACCAGTTCAATGATGCCCAGAACGCCGCGATCGAAGCGCTGGTGGCCAGCTTCGAGACCGAGCACCCCGAGATCAAGGTCGAACTGCTAAGGGACAACGACTCGTCCTACTACGACAAGCTGGTGACCCAGATCACCGGCGGCGCCGGCCCGGACCTCGCACGGATCGAGCCGGTGCGGTCACCGCAATACATCGCCGCAGGCTGGGCGCTGCCGGTCGATGATGTGATCACCGACGTCGACAGCTACATCACGTCCGCGCTGGAACCGGTGCTCTCCGACGGCAAGCTGTACGGCGTCCCGCTGGACGTCGAAGGCCTGGCGCTGTTCTATCGCACCGATCTGCTGGCCTCGGTGGGCTACGACAAGGCTCCGGCGACCTGGGACGAACTCACTGACGCGGCCACCAAGTTGACCAAGGACGGCAACCACGGCATCGGGCTTTTCGGTGGCTGGGGAGCGTTCGAGTTCTACCCGTGGTTGTGGCAGGCCGGCGCCGAGATGCTGAACGCTGACGGGACCGAAGCGATCTTCAACTCCCCGGAAGCCGTGGCCGCGCTTCAGTACTGGGTGGATCTGCAGAAGACCGTGATGCCGCCCGGCATGGCGACGGCGACCGAGGACGACCTGAAGGGTCCTTTCGTCTCCGGAAGTCTGGCGATGCTGACCTCCGGCCCCTGGATGGTCCCCGCGATGAGCGAGGCTGGAATCGACGGCAAGTGGGCGATCGCGCCGCTGCCGGCCGGCAAGCAGGCCGCGACCGTCCTGGGTGGCATGGATCTGCTGGTGCTGAAGAACTCGAAGCATCCCGAGCAGGCCAAGGCCTTCCTCGCCTGGTTGATGCAGGATGACAACGTGAAGCAGTACTACGCGGCGATCGGCGGGCTGCCGGTCAAGTCCACCCTGTACACCGATCCGGCCTTCGCCGAGGATCCGAACGTGGTTGCCTTCAAGGAGGTGCTCGAGCAGGCGAAGTCCCGCCCAACGGTTGCCGCCTCCGGGGATATCGACGCTGCTCTCGGGGAGGCCGTGCAGGCTGCGCTGGCCGGCACGGCGACCCCGCAGGAGGCGCTCGACGCCGCCGTCGCGAAGGCCAACGAGGCCCTGCAGCAGTGACCGTGACCCCACGTTCGAAGGCGCGCTGGGTGCCCTATGCCTTCATGGCACCGGCCGTCGTCGCCGTGCTGGCCATGGTGGTCTACCCGATCCTGCGGGTGGGGGTGCAGTCCTTCTTCGACATCCGGCCCACCAAACACGAGGGCGCCTACTTCATCGGCTTCGACAACTACCTCAAGGCCTTCGCCGACGAGGAGCTCTGGTCGGTGCTGGGCCGCTCCGGGGTGTGGACGATCGGCAGCGTGGCGCTCCAGTTCCTGGTGGCGATGGCCGGGGCGCTCCTGCTGCAGAACCTGGTGGGCGGACGCTGGCTGCGGGCGATCTTCGTGCTGCCCTGGGCCACTCCGCTGGTCGTCGGGGCGCTGGCCTGGAAGCTGATCTACCAGCCCAACGGGCTGTTCAACCAGGTGCTGGAGGGTCTCGGCCTCGGCCACTTGGCCCACGCCTGGCTGGCCGATCCCAACACCGCGATGGGTGCGGTGATCGTCGCCAATGTCTGGCGAGGCTTCCCGTTCATCATGATCCTGCTGATCTCCGGCATGGTGTCCATCCCCGAGGAGCTCTACGAGGCGGCCGCCGTGGACGGCACCGGTTCGGTGCGCACCTTCTGGTTCATCACCCTGCCGCTGCTGAAGCCGGCGATCCTCACCTCGACGCTGATGGCGCTGATCTGGACCTTCAACTCCTTCTCCAACATCTACGTGATGACCGGCGGTGGCCCCGCCGGAAGCACCGACATCCTCACCACCTTCGTCTACAAACAGGCGTTCACCTCGTTCAACTTCGGCTACGCCTCGGCGCTGTCGATGGTGCTGTTCGGCATCGTCGCGGTCGGCTCGGCCATCTACATCCGCGCGTTCGGGAAGGAGGCCCTGGCGTGAGCGCCCAGAACACCGCCGCACCGACAGCGAGCCGGCGTCGCGGGCGCATCTCCTGGCGGCAGCTCCTGCTGTGGCTCGCGGCACTGGTGTTCTGCGGGTTCGCCCTGCTGCCGGTGGTCGGCATCCTGTCCGCGGCTTTCAAGACCACCGCGGAGGTCTACCGCGTCCCCCCGACCGTCCTGCCCCAGGAGCCCACCCTGGAGAACTTCGGCTACATCCTCGGCCGGGGCGCGTTCCCGAACTGGTTCGCCAACTCCGTCCTGGTGGCCGTCTGCTCGGTGCTCATCGGCCTCGCGCTGGGCATGTTCGCCGGCTACGCCATCTCTCGGTTCCAGTTCCGGGGCCGCCGCACCATGCTGATCGGGATGCTGGCCACCCAGATGTTCCCCTCGGTGCTGCTGATCATCCCGCTGTTCCAGATCGTCACCGCCCTGCAACTGCTCGACACCCCCTGGGCGCTCGTCCTGGCGCAGGTCTCGGCCGCCGCTCCGCTCGGTGTCTGGCTGATGAAGGCTGCCTTCGACCAGGTGCCCAAGGAGCTGGACGAAGCCGCGATGATCGACGGATGCGGTCCGGTGCGGGCCATGCTCCACGGCGCCCTGCCGGCCGCGCGGCCGGGCATCGTCGCCACCGCGATCTTCCTCTTCATCGGTTCCTGGGAGGAGTTCACGTTCGCGCTCACCTTCACCTCCAGCGACGCCAAACGCACCCTGCCGGTCGGGCTGGCGCAGCTCTCCTCCGCCTACGAGGTCGCGTGGAACAACATGGCGGCGATGTCGATCCTGGTCGCCATCCCCTCGATCCTGTTGTTCGCGCTGATCCAGCGCTGGCTGGTCGCCGGCTCGCTCACCGGAAGCGTCAAGGGATGACGGCCCCGCAGATTCGCGCCCAGGACGGCATGCTCCGGGTGGGGGAGCAGGAGGTCCCGCTGCTCAGCGGCGAGATCCAGTTCTGGCGGATGAACCCGGACGCCTGGCGGCCGGCGCTCGCTTCCGCGCGGCGAGCGGGGTTCACCATGGTGGCCACCTATCTCTCCTGGCGGCGGCACGAACCCACGCCGGGCGGCTTCGAGTGGGGTGCCCGCGATCCACGGCTGAACGCCAGGGCGTTCGTGCAGGCTTGCGCCGAGGCGGGTCTCGCCGTCCACCTGAAGCCGGGTCCGTGGATCTGCGCGGAGGAGCCGGGTGGCGGGTACCCGGACTGGCTGCTCGCCGACGGCGAACTGGCCGCCCTCGACGGGTGGGGCCGGCCCGTGATCGGCTACAACCCGCCGTTCCTCCATCGGGTGCCCTGCTACCGGCACCCCGCCTACCGGTCCGCTGCCCGGAACTGGCTGGCGGCGGTGTGGGACGAACTCGGCGAGCTGCGGCATCCAGACGGGCCGATCGTCGCCGTCCAGCTCGACAACGAGCCGTCCCACTGCTTCTCCCACGCCCTGTACTACGCCGACCATCACCCGCTGCAAGCGGCGGCTTTCCGGGTCTGGCTCGGCGCCCGGTACGGCGACGACGCCGCTCTGCGGGAGGCCTGGGCCGCGCCGGCCACGATCGCCGGGGCGGAACCGCCGCGGCCCGGTGACCTCCCGGGCGTCCTCACCGCGAGCGGCGGCGTGAACCAGTGGCTGGCCGACTGGGCCGGCTTCTGCGGGGAGACGATCACCGACCACCTGCGCTTCCTGCAGCAGCAGCACGCCGAGTTGGGCGCCGGCGAGCTGCTCCCGACCGTGAACCTGATCAGCCCGCCCGTCTTCGAGACGCCACTGGCGCACGGAGGGGTCCGAACGCAGACCGGGGCGGCGACCGGGGTCGATCACTACTACGTGCCACCGCTCGACCTCACCGACATCGACCGGTTGGCCAAGACCGCGGCCTTTGCCAGGCTGGCGGATGAGCCGCTGGTGTGGGCACCCGAGCTCATGGCCGGAATCTGGCGTTCGCCCGGCGAGGAGGTCGGCTATCCGGATCCGACGGCCACCGAGCAAGCAGCGTGGTGGGGCGCGGCGCTCGCCCTGGGCTACCAGGGTTTCAACCTCTACATGCTGGCCAACCGGGAGAACTGGGAGTACGCGCCGATCGATGACGCGGACGACAGCGCCGCCTTCCTCGACGCCGTGCGGCGGCTGGCCGGCCTGATCCGGCAGAACCCGGACCTGCTGCGCGCGCGACCGGTGGGCCAGGTCGCTCTGGGCTGGCATCCGCCGGACGCGGTCGCCGCGTGGTGCGTCACAGGCACTGCGCGCGGCGGCGTGGCGGTGCATGACGAGCCGATCGCGCGCCGCGGCTACGACTCCTGGGACGAGACCGCGTTCGACCTGCTGCGCGCGGGAATCTCGTACGACCTGGTGGACACGTCCGCTCCCGGCGGGCCGATCGGCGGGCCGGCCCTGCTGCTGGTGCCGGCCTGGAGTTCGGCGGACGACGATCGCCTGACCGGCCTGGGGTGGCAGGTGCGGCGGCTGGCCCGGGGCGAGCGGATCGACGACCTGGTCGCCGCGGCGGTGCTCCGCCCGGTGGTGGAACTGCCCGGAGCCGACCGGTGTCTGGCAGCCGTCACCCGATCGGAGGCGGCGACCTATCTGCACCTGGTCAATTGGGGTACCGAACGCGAGGTCAGCGTGTTGCCTGTCGCGTGGCCGTCCACCGGCTGGGTGGACCTGACTGCCGAACAGACCCACCTCCAGGCGGGCCCCTCCTCCACGTCCCGAGCGCCGGTTGGTGATTTGGAGGCGGATCCGCCGACTGCGGGGGCCGCGGGTGCGGAACCGCCGGATCTCGGCGGGTTCCGGCTGCGGCCCGGGCACACTGTTCTGGCGATGTACGGCGACGATCGGACGAGGCGGGAAATGGCGTGACAAGCTCACTTGAGGAGACAGCAATCGTGACCGAACCGTTCCGTGATCCGTTGCTGCCGATCCCCGGTCGGGTGGCCGACCTGCTGGCCCGGATGACGCCGGCGGAGAAGGTCGGGCAGATGCTGCAGCTCGACGCGCGCGACGATCTGGACGATCAGGTGCTGCGGGTGAACGTCGGGTCGATCCTGCACACCTCACCGGAACGCGTGATGCGGGCGCACCGACTGGTGCAGCAGACCCGCTTGCGGATTCCGCTGCTGGTCGGCGAGGACTGCATCCATGGCCACTCCTTCTGGAAGGGGGCGACCATCTTCCCGACCCAGCTGGGGATGGCGGCGTCCTGGAACCCCGGGTTGGTGGAACAGGCTGCGCGCATTACAGCTGTAGAGGCCGCGGCCACCGGCATCCACTGGACCTTCTCGCCGGTGCTGTGCATCGCGCGCGATCTGCGCTGGGGCCGGGTGGACGAGACCTTCGGCGAGGATCCCTTCCTGATCGGCGAGCTGGCCTCGGCGATGGTACGGGGTTACCAGGGCGCCGGGCTGACCGACCCGACCGCGATCCTGGCCACCGCCAAGCACTTCGCCGGCTACTCCGAGACCCAGGGCGGCCGCGACGCCAGCGAGGCCGACATCTCCCGCCGCAAGCTGCGCTCGTGGTTCCTGCCCCCCTTCGAACGGGTGGCGCGGGAAGGCTGCGGGTCGTTCATGCTCGGCTACCAGACGATGGACGGGGTGCCGATCACGCTCAACTCCTGGCTGCTGGACGAGGTGCTGCGCGGCGAGTGGGGCTACACGGGCACCCTGGTCACCGACTGGGACAACGTCGGCCGGATGGTCTGGGAACAGAAGGTGCAACCCGACTACGCCCACGCCGCGGCGGCCGCGGTGAAGGCCGGCAACGACGTCGTGATGAACACCCCCGGCTTCTACGACGGCGCGTTGCAGGCGATCCGGGACGGCCTGCTGGCCGAGGCGGAGCTGGATCCTGCTGTGGCCCGCATCCTGACCCTGAAGTTCGAACTGGGCCTGTTCGAGAATCCCCGCCGTCCGGACCGCGAGCGGATCGAGACGGTGATCGGGACGCCCGCCCACGCGGCGGTGAATCTGGAGATCGCCCGGCGGTCGCTGGTGCTGCTGCGCAACGACGGCACGCTGCCGCTACCGACCGGCGGCGGACCGAGGACGATCGCGGTGGTCGGTCCGCTCGCCGACGATGCGCAGGAACAGCTGGGCGACTGGGCAGGCGGCTCGGGCCAGGCCGGCTGGCTGGAGGGCCAGCCGCGCGAACTGATCACGACGGTGCTGGACGGTCTGCGCCGGCACGCACCGACGGACTGGACGATCACCCACGCGCCCGGTGCCGGGATCGCCGAGTCGATTCCTCACCCGGACGGTCCCACCTGCCCCGACGGGCAGCCCCGGATGCCGATCGTCGTTCCAGCGGTTCCGGATCCCGAGCTGATCGCCGACGCTGTCGCTCAGGCGGAGGCCGCCGACCACGTCGTCGCGGTGCTCGGCGACTGCATTCCGCTGGTCGGCGAGGGCCGGTCGACCGCCACCCTGGAATTGATCGGCGGGCAGATCGCGCTGCTCGACGCGCTGACGGCGACCGGGACGCCGATGACGGTGGTGCTGCTGGCGTCCAAGCCGCTGGTGCTGCCGCCCTCGGCGATGGACGCTGCCGCGCTCGTCTGGGCGGCGAACCCGGGCATGGCCGGCGGTCAGGCGATCGCCGAGCTGTTGCTGGGGCTGATCGAGCCCAGCGGCCGGCTCCCGGTCTCCTTCGCCCGGCACGCCGGCCAGCAGCCCACCTACTACAACCAGATTCGCGGACAGCACGGCGACCGCTACGCCGACCTCACCCAGGCCCCGGCCTTCGCCTTCGGCGAGGGGCTTTCCTACACCACCGTGGAGTACGCAGACCTGCGGATCGCCACCGATCTGCTGACCGAGGGCGACACCCTGGTGGCCGACTTGGGGTTGAGCAACACCGGCGCGCGCCCGGTCCGCGAGACCGTCCAGGCCTATGTCAGCGACCTGGTCACCTCGGTGAGCTGGGCTGATCAGGAGCTGAAGGCCTACCGCCAGGTCGATCTGGCGCCGGGGGAGGAGGTCACCGTCCGGTTCGAGATCCCGGTGGCCGACTGCACCATCGTCGATGCCGAGGGCCACCGGATCGTGGAGCCCGGTGAGTTCGAACTCCGGGTCGGGCCGTCCTCGATCGCCCGATCGCAGCTCCGGGCGCGCTTCCGGGTAACCGCCTGACCACCCGGAATCCGCACAAACCGGGCAGTTCAGCCCTGTTGCGCGGACAATCCACGCAGCCCCCGGCATCACCCGGTTTGTGCCGGAGTGGGTGCTGAGGAAATCCAGGTACCAGGTGGCACGGAGTTCCGGCAGGGTCCGGGCGGTGGGAGGGCCGGCTGGCTGGAGGGTGTCGACGGCTTGGCCGGACCGCCCGTTGGTGTGCAAGGGGTCGGCGAGCAAGGGACGCACCGAGGCCGTTCGGTGCGTCCCTTGCGTCTGGGGGTCTGCCGCTGTCGTCGGCGCTAGGCCTCGGCGGCGATCGGTTCCCGGTCGAGAGCGGCCGCCCGCTCGCCGGCGATGATCTCCCGGTAGCGCGCGGCGCTGGCTTTGGGGGTGAGCCGGCGGGTCGGGAAGTCGACGTAGAAGAGCCCGTAGCGTAGCTGGTAGCCGTAGGACCACTCGAAGGTGTCGATCAGGGACCAGTGGTAGTAGGCCTCGACGCGCGCGCCCCGCGAGCGGGCCTCGCGCAGGGCGGCGAGATACCGGTCCAGGAAGGCGACCCGTTCCACGTCGTTGCAGTTGCCCGAGGGATCCAGGTAGTCCCACAGCCCGATCCCGTTCTCGGTGACCCGGATCGGCAGGTCGGGGGCCAGCTCCGCCACCCGCAGCAGCACCCGGACGAAGCCGGCCGGATGGACGGCCACGCCGTTGCCGCTGCGGGGCTGGGGGACGGGCAGTTTGTCGATCCCCCGGACGATCGGATCGGTGCCGGGCTCGGCGGCGCGGACGACGTTGTGCTCGTAGTAGTTCACGCCGATGAAGTCGATCGGCTCGGCGATGCCGGCCAGATCGATGCCCTCCAGCGCGGCGGCGACGGTGGCGGTGCCGAAGTACCCGTCCGTGTCCTCCGGGAGTTCGCCGCGCAGCACGGTGTGCAGGAAGAGGCGGTTCTCGACCAGATCCGCGCGGCGCGTGGCTTCCAGATCGGCTGGCAGATCGCCGGCGGGTTCGAGATCGGAGAGGTTCATGGCCAGCCCGGTCCGGGCGCCCGGAGCCAGCCGTCGTATCGTCCGGACGGCTTCGCCGTGGGCGTGCAGCTGCATCAGGGCCGCCCGCAGAGCGGTGGCCTCATCGCGGATGCCGGGTGCGTGCTCCCCGCTGAGATGACCGTGGAAGGCTGCGCAGAAGGGTTCGTTGACGGTGATCCACTCATCGACCAGATCGCCCAGTTCGCCGACGGCGACGGTGACGAAGTCGACGAAGGCCGAGACGGTCTCCAGGCTGGCCCAGCCACCCCGGTCCTGGAGCCACTGGGGGAGATCCCAGTGGTAGAGGGTGACCAGGGGGGTGACCCCCCGGCGGTGGAGTTCCTGCAGGACGCGGCGGTAGTAGGCGATTCCCTCCGGGTTCGGCCGGCCGTCCGGACCACCGATCACCCGGCACCAGGCCACCGAGAGACGGTAGCTGTCGGTGCCCAGCCACTCGACGGCGTCAAGCAGGGGAGCGGGGTCGCGGTACATGCCGCTCGCGACCGTCCCGGTGTCGCCGCGGGTGATGGCGCCGGGCCGGTCGGCGAAGGTGTCCCAGATGCTGGGGACGCGCCCCCCTTCGTCGACCGCGCCCTCGATCTGGTAGGCGGCCGTGCCGCTGCCCCAGCGGATCTCGGGCATCTCACTCATGGGTGTCTCTCCTTCGCGGTCTTCGCCGCTGTCAGTAACCGGTGCGGAGCCCGCGCAGCAGATAGCGCTGCAGCGCGAAGCAGAGGATGACCGCTGGGAGGGTGAGGACGATGCCGCCCGCCATCAGCTCGCCCCAGTAGATCTTGTAGCCGGTCTGCATCTGCAGCAGGCTCGAAGTGAGCGGCATCACCTCGGAGTCGGTGATGAAGGTCATCGGGAACAGCAGATCGGTCCAGCCGGCCAGGAAGCTGTACAGCACGGCGGTCATGATGCCGGGCGTGGCCAGCGGCAGGACGATCCGGAAGAACACGCTGAAGGGCGAGAGCCCGTCGAGCTCGGCGGCCTCCTCGACCTCCTTCGGCACCGTCTCGAAGAAGGGCTTCAGGATCCAGATCACGAACGGCAGGTTCAGCACCGTCACCCCGACGATCACCCCGGTGACCGAGTTCAGCAGCCCGAAGGTCTGCATGATCACGTACAGCGGCACCACCAGGGCGGCCGGCGTCACCATCCGCGCCACCATCAGGAAGCCGAGGGCCGTCCCGCTGCCCCGCCAGGGGTAGCGGGCGAACCCGTAGGCGGCCAGTCCGCCGAGCACCACGCTGAGCAGCACGGTGGTCGTCGCGATCACCAGTGAGTTGACGAAGGAGGAGCCGAAATGGAACTGGGTGAACAGGTTCGCGTAGTGATCCCCAGTGAGCTCGTCGGGCCAGCGCAGTGGTGTGCGGGTGAAGAGGTCGGCGTCCAGCTTGACCGAGGCGAAGGCCATCCACAGCATGGGCGTCAGCATCACCAGGGCGATCGCGGTGAGGGCGGCGGCCGACATGGCCGTCCCCCACCGCTTGCGTGCGGGGTAGGAGAGGCTCATTCGTAGGGTGCTCATGCGGCATTCCTCCGCTGCGACAGCAACAGGGCGGCGCCGAAGCCGAGCGAGATGACCAGCGCGGCGACGGCCTGGGCGGAGGCGGCGCCGAAGTCGAGGTGGGTGAACGCCGTCCGCCAGATCAGCAGCGGGAACACCCGGGTGTCGTCGCCCGGACCGCCGCCGGTGGTGGCGAAGACGGTGTCGAAGACCTTGGTGAAGGCGTCGACCGCGCGGAAGGCCGCCGTGATGACCATGATCGGCAGGATCGAGGGGATGGTGATGGAGACCAGCTGCCGTAGCGCGCCGGCGCCGTCGAGCGCGGCCGCCTCGTACTGGGAGGGTTCGATCGACATCACCGCGGCGAGCATCACGAAGGTGACGAAGGGCATCATCTTCCAGGCGTCGATGATCACGATCGATGCCATCGGGTACTCCACCAGCCAGGCAGTGGTGGTGCCGAGGGCTGCGTTCAGCGGTCCGAACTGGGCATCCAGCAGCATCCGCCAGGCGAAGGCTCCGGCCACCGCCGGCACCGCGAACGGGACGATGTAGGCCGATCCGAGCAGCCGGGAGGCGAGCCGCGAGAACGGTCCGCGGGCACCGAGCATCACATTGGCCAGCAGGATCGCGCAGCCGGTGCCGACGACGATCTCGATGGCGACCGACGCGATGGTGAATTGCAGCGTGACCCCCAGCGACTTGGCGACCGCCGAATCCGTGAACAGCTTCAGATAGTTGGCCAGCCCCGCCCAGGTGACGTCGTTGGAGGTCAGCGGACGGTAGGTGTGAAAGGACAGGTAGGCCAGATAGAACAACGGGTAGGCCATCACGGCGCCGACGAATGCCAGCGACGGCACCGTGAAGGCCAATCCGATGCGCTGCCGCCGGCCCCATCGTGGGGAGGCGGTGGCCGCCTCCCCACGATGCGAGGTTGTCACCAGACTCACTCGATCGCCTTGCGCCCGGCGAACTTCTCGTTCTGCAGCCAGGCCGCGGCGTCCTGGGCGGTCAGCTCCCCGGAGTTGACCTTCGCGATCGCTTCGGAGACCCCCGAGCCGAGTTCGCCTGACCAGGTGGTGTGCAGGTAGGTGAGCCGGCCGGCGACCGACTTCAGCATCTCGAGTTCGGGCAGCGCCTCGGCGAACGCCGGTGCGTCCTGCTGGGACTGGAGCACCGGCAGGTTGCCGGTCTGCTGGGCCTCGGCGAGCTGGAAGTCGTCGCTCAGCATCCACGCGATGAAGGCGCCGGCCGCGTCCGGGTTGGGCGCCTTCTCGGGGATCGTGGCGAGCATGGCGCCCAGATGGGTCTTCACCCCGGCGGGCGGGGCCATCGCCAACTTGTCGCCCATCTGCGCACCCAGCGTCCGCCAGGCGTACAGCCAGTTCTGGTAGATGGCAATGGATCCGGCCTGCATCTGGTTGTCGCAGTCGAAGAAGCTCAGCGACTCCCAGCCGGGCGCGCTCAGCGAGGTCAGCTGCTTGATGTACTCCAGCGACTTCACCTGCTCCGGCGTGTTCAGCGTGAGCTCGCCGGTGGCCAGATCGCCGTAGTTGGAGTCCTGACCGTAGGTGAAGTAGGTGTTGTCGAGGAAGACCGACCAGTCCACCCCGCCCAGGCAGGTGCCGTACAGGCCCTCGTCCGGCCGGTTGAAGAAGGTGGCGATGTCGACCAGTTCGTCGAAGGTCGTCGGCGCGGCCAGGTCGCGTCCGTACTTCTCCTTGAAGGCCGCCTGCTCGGCGGGATCGCTGAACAGGTCGGCGCGGTAGTAGGTGACCGGGAAGTTGTAGTACTGCGGAGCGCCGAGGAAGGCGCCGGAGTCCGCCGTGAAGAGTTCGTGGTTCACGATGTCGTTCACCACGTCCTTCCCCAGGTACGGGGTCAGATCCTTGGCGTGGGCATGCTTCAGCATCCAGACCGCGTCGTCACCGCCGCCGAGGAAGACGACGTCGTAGGTGCCGGCGTCCTGGGCGAGTTCGGCGACCTTGCGCTGGCCCCAGACATCGCGGGCCACCTTGTCGACCTTCACCGTGATGCCGGACGACTGGGTGAACGTGGCGGCTTCGGCGGCGAGGGCGTCCGTTTCCGGGCCCTCCACCGCCAGCACGCGGACCTCGCCCGAGGGTGCCGGGCTGTTGGGAGCAGTGCTGCTCGGGGAGTCTGTCGGAGTGGTCTGAGTGGGTGCGGGCGTGCCGGACGAGCAACCCGCGAGCAGTGCAGCGGATACCGCTGTCGCTGCCATCGCCGTGATCACAGGCCGGGTAACCGGGCGTCGTTTCATGAGAGTTTCTCCTCATCGAGTTTTCTGTACGACAGGGTGCGGTTCGGACCGCTTCCCTGGAGTGGTGCGCACGCCCTGCCGGACGTGCTGTGTCGCGGTGTGCGACTCCTCTCTGCGATGGCTTGGTGTCAAGCGGTGGACGGGATCAACCCGGTCTCGATGAAGCGATCCACCGGCAGGGTCGCGGCACCGAGGGTGACGGCGTCCATGCCCAGCTGCGATCGCTCCACCACGGCCTGTTCGCCGGGTTGCTTGAGGGAGAAGCGGCGCACGGCGGCGCGCAGCTCCTCGGGACGGTCCCGGGCGATCAGGTCGCCGAACCAGCCGCCGACGATGATCTTCTCCGGGTTGTAGAGGTTGACGAGGTTCGCCAGCGCCAGCCCCAGGTGCTGGGTCGCTTCGTCGAGGGCTCGGACTGCCGCCGAGTCGCCGTTGCGGTAGGCGTCCAGCAGTGCCTCGACCCCCAGCGGCTCCCGTCCGGCGAACTCGTCGGCCCCCCTCCAACTGCGCAGCACGGCGGAGGCGCCCACGATGGACTCCACGCAGCCGAAGGAGCCGCAGCGGCAGGCGGGGCCGGTGAGACTGATCTTGGTGTGGCCCCATTCGCCCGCGCCGCTGCTTGCCCCGCGGTACAGCCGGCCGTTGGTGATGATCCCGGCGCCGGCGCCGTCGCCGATCAGCGCCACGATCGCGTGCTCGGCACCGCGGGCCGAGCCGTACCAGGACTCCGCCTGGGTGGTCGTCTTCGCGCCGTTGTCCACCAGCACGGGGATGCCGAGCGCGGCTTCCAGCCAACCGAAGCCGGCGGTGTCCCAACCGATCACGTCGGCGTGCACCACGGCGTCCGGGGTCGCCGGATGCTCCACCACGCCGGGTACCCCGAGCCCGAGCCCGAGCACGCGGGCGGGATCCACCGCGGCCTCGGCGAGCAGTTCGGCGACCTGGCCGGCTACGATCTCGCCCACCCTGGCCGGATCGATCCGTCTGCCGGTGAACCGGGTGGCGCGTGAGGCGAGCCGGGTGAGCGTGAGGCCGAAGAGGCAGGTGGTGACCTGGCTCTCGCTGACATCGGAGCCGAAGACGTAGGCCGCGTCGGGATCGACGTGCAGCAGGACGCGTCGTCGTCCGCCGGCGGAATTGAGGAAGCCGGTCTCGTTCACGGTGCCCTCGTCGATCAACTCGGCGACGACATTGGTCACCGTGGCCGCCGACAGGCCGGTCGCGGCGCCCAGATCGCTGCGCGAGGTCTCCCCGGCCAGCACCAGACGCCGCAACAGCAGCGCCCGGTTGCTGCGCCGGACGTCCCTCACCGATGCCTTCTTCGCCACCTCAGCTCCTTAATTCTGACATTAGTTTATAGTCCAAAATATATATGTCAAGGGGACTCTTCCCCAGAGCCGGGCACTCCGCGAGCTCAGGGTGTGGGCGTGTGACGGTACCGGTTCGGAGTGAGGCCGAGGACGGTTCGGAAGTCGGTGGTGAGGTGGGCGTGATCGGCGTAGCCGAGGTCGGCTGCCACCTGGGCGATGGTCACCGAGGGATCATCCCGTAGCCGTTGGGCGGCCTCCTGGAGGCGGTAGCGCCGGATCATCGTCAGTGGCGTCAGCCCCACGTAGCGCCGCGCCAGCCGCTGGACGCTGCGCATCGAGAGCCCGAGTCGCTGGGCGACCTGTTCGACGCGGACGATGCTCGGGTCGGTGGCGATCAGCTCCTCCATCGCGTTGGCCAGCCTGCCGTTCGCGTCGGCCGGTGCCAGGTGCTCGACCGCCCAGCGGCAGTAGGCGGCTACCGCGCGGGCTCGTCCGGCCGCCGCGTCCTCGGTCATCGCCAGGACCACCTCGCGGTGGAGATCCGGCGCATCGAAGGGTGCCTCGGCATTGCGGATGCGCCGCGGCTCGTCGCACAGCGAGGCCAGCCCCGCAGGACGCAGCAGTGCCCCGACCGCCCAGCCGCTACCGCGCAGGTCGCGATGGGAGGCGCCGGTGGTCGGGCCGCCCAGGGTCACACCCTCGGGCTGGACGACCAGGTTGGACGCCGGGAACGGCAGCAACTCCTGCCGGGAACTGCGCCCGGGAGCGAGGTTCCATCGTGGGATCCAGAACCACCGGACCAGGCCGTCCAGCTCCGCCGGCACGGGCTCGCGGTGGAAGGAGGGCAGCCGGGTCGGGTAGAGGATGCCGCGTCCGTCCTCGGCCATGGGCACCTCCTCCCGGATCGTCGCGAATCTACAAGCCGGCGCCGGTGGTGGGCGCCTAGCGTCCCCATCATGAACGAACAGAATGAACCCCGGCTCGGAGTCTCTGGGCAGCACACGGCCAACGGCCTTCCGCATGGCTCGACCAGCCTCACCCCTTTCCTCGCCATCGCGGACGCCGCCGGCGCGATCGAGTTCTATCGGTCTGTGTTCGGAGCCCGCGTGGTCGATGTCACCGAGTTGGGCGGGCTGGTGGTGCACGCCGACCTCGACTTCGGCAATGGCCGGCTGCAGCTGGGCGAGCCCACCGCCGAGTACGGCCTCGTCCCGCCACCCGTCGGTGAGGACGACTGCTACTCGATGGGCCTGTACTGCGCCGACGTGGACGCGATCGTCGTGGCTGCCGTGGAGGCCGGCGCGACCATTCGGGAAGCCCCCGGCAACTTCGTCTCCGGAGACCGCTTCGCCTCCATTCGCGACCCCTACGGAGTGCGCTGGTCGATTCTCTCCCGCGTCGAGGATCTCTCCGAGGCGGAGAGCGCCCGCCGTGTCGCGGAGTGGGCCGCCTCCCTGCAGCAGGACTGATTGCGCTATACGCAACACACTCAAGAAGTGTGTGCGAGGGGTGCAATGACGCCTGGAAAACCTTGACCTAGACTGCTACGGCTAGCGAGATTTCTACTAAGGCAGCCGTCTGAGACGAGTTGCGTGGTACGCAACGAAGCGAACGCAAGAGGGAGATAGGGGATCAATGAACAGACAACGTGCACTTGTGGCGTTCTCGCTGGTCGCGGCACTGGGCCTGACGGCCTGCGCTGCAGGGGAGAACCCTCAGACGACAGGTAGCCCCTCGGCAGGTGGTCAGGTCGAGATCGAATGGTGGGCGCCCAACTGGGATGAGGCCGAAGCGAACGAGATGGTCAAGGAGTTCACCGACGACCATCCGAACGTCACCGTCAAGCTGGTCATCACGACCTGGGATTCGATGGCGAACCAGATCAAGGTCGCGTTGGATTCCGGTGATACCCCGGACGTCATCACCGAACTGATCTCGCGGGTTCCGCTCTACGCCGAGCAGGATCAGCTCCGGGATGTGTCGAGCTGGTACACCGGCGACATGGCCATGGACGACTTCACCAAGTCCGCGGTCGACGCGGTGTCGGTCGACGGCACCGTGTACGGCGTCCCCTTCCGCTGGGATGCCGGGTCGATGGTCTACAACAAGGATCTCTTCGAGAAGGCCGGCGTCGAGGTTCCGAAGACCTGGAGCGAACTCCAGGCCGTGTCCAAGACGATCCACGACAAGACCGGCGTCTACGCCTACGGCTGGCCGCTGGGCAACGACCGCAACACCCAGGTCCGGTGGCTGAACGGCTACTACACCATGGGCGGCACGCTGGAGCGCGGCGGAACCCTCAATGCGGAAGCCTCGCAGGCCTCGCTGGAACTGATCGAGCAGGGGTTCAAGGAGGGCTATGTGACGCCGTCCTCGCTGGAGGCGGACAACACCCAGCTCCAGAACCTGCTGATCAACGGGCAGATCGCGTTCTACTTCGAGGGCGCCTACGCCATCGCGCCGATCAAGGAGGGCGGCATCAACGTCGGAACCGCCATGTGGCCGGGGCCTGATGGCCCTGCGATGGTGTCGGCGGACGGCTTCGCTCTGATGGTGCCCGCCGGCGCGACCGAGGCGCCCGAACTCCAGCAGTTCGTGTCGTACCTCTCCACGCCGGACAACCAGTCGCGGATGACCGACACCTTCCCGGCGCGCATCTCGGCGGCCAGCAACGAGAAGTTCAGCGATCCGCTGCTCCAGCCGTTCCTCGAGCAGCAGACCGACTACGCCTTCCCGGTGCCGTCCTTCGCCGGATACGAGGAGATGATTCCGACCATCTTCGCCGCCGCGCAGTCCGTGGCGCTCGGAGACTCGACGCCGGCTGACGCCAACGCGACGATCGTCAGCCACGCCGAGACGGCTCTCGGCAAGTAGTTTGAGCGCCGTGCAATCACAGTGGCGGGGTGGCTCAGCCGCCCCGCCACAGGCGCGGCAGAAGCGGCCGGCACTGCTGTCCAAGCGTGATCTGCAGGGCTGGCTGCTCTCCTTCCCCGCCGTGCTCACGATGATCGGCCTGGCAGCCGTGCCGACGATCATCGTCCTGGTCGGAGCGGTGTCGCCGACCGGCCTGTCCAAGCTCGCCGAACTCAGCCAGGCCCCGCTGTTCCGGCAGACCCTGTGGAACACCACGGTGTGGGTGCTGGTGGGCGTCTTCGGGTCGATGATCCTCGGGTTCGCCGGCGCGCTCGCGCTGCAACGGGTCGGCCGGCGATTCTCGGGAATGTGGCGCGCGCTGCTGCTCATCCCCTGGGTCACGCCGACCGTCGCCGCGGCCACGGCCTGGAAGTGGTTCTACAGCCGTGACTACGGAATCCTCAACCTGCTGCTGCAGAACCTCGGCATCATCGACGAGCCGGTCTCGTGGCTGACGAATACCGACATCGCGCTCTTCGCGGTGGCCATGGTCGACGTCTGGGGGCGGTTCTCGTTCGTCATGCTGATGATCTCGTCCGGCCTCCAGGCGATTCCCTCCGAGCGCTACGAGGCCGCCCGGGTGGACGGCGCCGGCGCGATCCGGACGATGCTGAACATCACCCTGCCGGGGATTCGCGACGTGGTCTTCATCGTGGTGCTGATCGTCACGGTGTGGACGCTCAACTCGTTCCTCCCGGTCTGGATCATGACCAAGGGCGGCCCGGCCGGCGCCACCAACATCCTTCCCGTGCAGCTGTACCAGTACTTCCAGACCGGCGAACGAGCCGCCCTCGAGGCGCTCGCCGGCGTCCAGCTCGTGCTGTCGATGGCAGTGGCGGCCCTCTACGTCAGCCGAGCCAGGCGGGCCGACGCATGACGCGTGTACAGGGGAAGGCCCGCCGGGCCCTGCCGGTCGTCATCGCGTGGGTGGTCCTGCTGCTCCTGGGAGCGTTCGGCTTCCTCCCGCTGGTGGTCATGGTGACCACCTCGTTCAAGCCAGCCGACCAGATCTTCCGGATCCCGCCGGAGTTCCTGCCGTCCAGTCCGACGCTGGATCACTACATCGGCGTGCTGACCGACTCCGCGATGCCGCGGGCGATCGCGACGTCGGCCGCTGTCGCCGCGCTGGTCGCCGTCGTGACGCTCCTGATCGGCAGCGGCACCGGGTACGCGATCGCGCGGCTGCGCTTCCGGGGTGCGTCCGGGCTCTCGGTAGCGCTGCTGCTGGGCCAATTGCTGCCCATCACCGTCCTGATGCTGCCGGTGTTCCAGGTGGTCGCCCGGCTGGGGCTGATCGACACCATCCCCGGCGTGGCGTTGGCCCACCTCACCGTGGTGGTGCCGTTGGTGACCTGGATGCTCACGACGGCCTTCTCCGGAGCCCCGATCGAGCTGGAGGAAGCGGCGATGGTCGACGGCTGTGGACGGCCTCGCGCGGTGTGGAACGTCGTGCTCCCGGTCGTGGCGCCGAGCCTGGTGGCGGTCGGGATCTTCGCCTTCCTCCAGTCGTGGAACGAGTTCATCTTCGCCTCGGTGATCAGCCGGTCGGCGAACTCGAAGACGGCGCCGGTGGCGCTCACCGACTTCGCCGGCCAGTTCTCCACCGACTGGGGCGCGACCATGGCCGCTGCGACCATTGTCTCGCTGCCCATGGTTGTGGCATTCATGATTGTGCAGCGGTTCTTTGTCGAAGGCCTGGCGTCAGGAGCGGTGAAGGGATGACTCGACCATCGATTCTGGTCACCGGTGCCGCATCGGGCATCGGGGAGGCGGTGCTCCGCCTCGCGCTGGAGCACGGGACCACCGTTCTGGCGCTGGACAGCGACCCGCAGTTGCCGGCTCGCCACGAAGGGGCCGACGGCGTCGTACCCGTGGTGGTCGATCTGGCCGATCCCGATGCCACCGCCGCGGCGGTGCGGGAGGTGACGGCCGACGCCGATCTGGCCGGCATCGTGAACAACGCCGGGATCGGCGCGAGCGCGCCCTTCTTCGAGACCGGGCTCGAGGTGTGGGAACGACTCCACAGCGTCAACCTGCGCGCCCCGCTCGTGGTGTCCGCGGCGGCGTGGCCGAGGCTGCGGAAGCCGGGCGGCGCGATCGTCAACGTCTCGTCGATCCACGGCCGGGCGGCGCTGGCCGGGCTCGCCGCGTACTCGGCGTCGAAGTCCGGAGTCGAGGGCATGACCCGGGCGATGGCCCTCGACGCGGCCCCGTACGGCGTCCGGGCCAACACGGTCGCCCCGGGATTCGTCCGCACCCGGCTGTGGAGCGACTGGCTGGACCCACTGGACGACGAGACGCGCTCTGGTGAGGAGAGTTCCATCCGCGCCATGATCCCGCTCGGCCGCCCCGCCGAGCCGGCGGAGATCGCCGAGATCGTCTGGTGGCTGCTCAGCCCGGCCTCCAGCTACGTGACCGGAGCCACCATCCAGGCCGACGGCGGGTTGACCGCCCGAGCCTCCTACCGACCGAACCACTGAGGAGCAAGGTGAGAATCACGAGCGTCACCGGCCACCACGTCCGAACCGGCGTCCGGCTGATCGAGGACGGGGGGATCGCTCCCTACGCGGGCAGCCAGGACAAGGCCGGGGTCAGCCACGCCCAGAGCCTGCTGATACGGGTGTCCACCGACGACGGCGTCGACGGCTGGGGAGAGATCAACACCGGATTCCCGCTCGCCGTGGATCGCGCACTGGTGGACGAGTGGATCGCGCCCACCATCGTCGGGCTGGAGGCGGGCGACATCATCCGCGTGATCGATGCGCTGGATGCGCCCTACTGGCCGCAACTGGGAAGACGGGCCCTGGCCTGCGCCGTCGAGATGGCGCTGTGGGACATTCTCGGCCGGTCGCTCGGGGTGCCGGTGTCGACCCTGCTCGGCGGACGGATCCGGGAGCGGGTACCGGTGGCGTTCTGCATGGGCCTCACCGACGTCCCCACCGCGGTGACGATCGCCACCCGCGCGTTCGCCGCCGGCTGGACCGTCCTGAAGACCAAGATCGGCATCGACCTGGCCGGCGATCTCGAGCGCGTGCGCGCGATCACCGAGGCCACCGGCGGCGGGCTGAAGCTGCGCCTGGACGCCAACCAGGCGCTCGACCGGGTGACGGCGCTCAGAATGCTGCCCGCCCTGGAGGGCTACCCGATCGAGTACGTGGAGCAGCCCCTGCCGGTGGGCGACTTCGTCGGCTGTCGCACCCTCCGGGATCGGACGACCGTCCCGATCGCCATCAACGAGGACGCCTACATGCCCGGCGGCATGGCCAGGGCCATCGAACACGGCGCCATCGACGCTGCGGTGGTGGACATCGAGGGCGCGATGGGCGTGCGCGGCCTGGTCGAACTGGGCGCTCTCGGCAGGCAGTTCGGCATCCCCGTGGCGCACCACTGCGGGTGGGACCTGGGGGTGAAGGCCGCCATGATGCTGCAGGTCGCAGCGGCTACGCCGGGGCTCTCGCTGGCCTCGGATTCGACCTACGCCATGCATCTCGACGATGTGCTGGTGACACGATTGAGCACGGAGAACGGCGAGATGGCCGTTCCGCTCGGCCCCGGCATCGGAGTCGATGTCGACCTGGATGCGGTGGAAAGGCTGCGCGTTGTCTGAATCGGTTGTGACCGCAGAGTGCTATGCCCGGCTCGGCGTGCGGCGCGTGGTCAACGCCGCGGATACCTACACCGCGCTCGGCGGAGGTCGCTGGAGCCCGGGCGTCGCCGCCGCCGTCACCGAGGCGAGCGGCCACCATGTCTCGCTCACCGAGCTGATCGGCGCCGCTGGTTCGTACCTGGCGGAGGCCATCGGGGTTCCGGCGGCGCTCCCGGTCGCCGGCGCGGCAGCGGGCCTCACGGCCTGCGCCGCAGCCTGCATGACCCATGGCGACGCGGCGCTGGCGGCGAACCTGCCCACCCGGCTGCCCGCTGCGCACGAGTTCCTGATGCTGAAGTCCCAGCGCACCGGCTATGACGCCGCGATCGAGCTGACCGGCGGGCGGATTCGCGACATCGGGAAGTCGGACGCGCCGCCGTCGTGGGATCTGGCCGGTGAGGTGGACGAGAGGACGGCGGCGTTCATCTGGCTGGCCGGCGACGAGTTCGAACGCAACGCCCCCAGCCTGGAGGACATGGCCGACGCGGCCCGGCGGGCCGGCGTGCCCCTGATCGTGGATGCCGCGGCGCAGGTGCCGCCCTTCGGCAACCTCCGCGCCTACCACGATCGCGGTGCCGACCTGGTCGTCTTCAGCGGCGGCAAGGGTCTGCGCGGTCCGCAGGGCAGCGGACTGGTCGTCGGCGAGGCGGAACTGGTCACCGCCTGTCGGCTCGTGGCCTTCCCCCACCAGTACGTCGGCCGGGCGGCGAAGGTGAGCAAGGAGATGATCATCGGCCTGGTGACCGCGATCGACGAGGCCCTGGCTACCGGCGCGGCGCAGTCGTGGGCTGGGTGGGAGGCGCTCCTCGACGCGGTCGAACAGGCCGTCCCCGAGGGCCTGACCACCTACCGGGTCCGGCGCGGACGGATGGGTCAGGACTGCCCGCGGTTGTACATCAGGTGGAACCACGCCGGGCTGAGCGCGGCCGACCTGGCCGACGACTTCCGGCAACTCGCCGTACCGGTCGAGATCGGGCTGGATCGTCCGTCGGCGTCCGAGATTTTCGTCAACCCGTTCTCGGTTCTCGCCGACGAGCAGGCCTATCTGGTCTCGGCCGTCGAGGACGTCCTGAGCAGGAGGTTCGCATGACAACCGTGCTGTTCCGCGGCGGTACGGCGTACACCAAAGGAGAGCTGATCCGCAGCGACGTGCTCGTCCGGGACGGAGTGGTGGCCGGCCTCGGGCCATCGATCGGTGAGCCGGCGGACGAGGTCGTCGACGCGACCGACTGCATCGTGTCGCCGGGCCTGATCGACACCCATACCCACGTCTACCACGGCGCGTTCCGGCTCGGGATCCGCGCCGATCGCATCGCGGCGCGCGGCGGCACGACCACCTGGGTCGATGCCGGCACGGCCGGAGCGGGAGCGTTCCAGGGCCTCATCCAGCAGGTGAAGGAAACCTCGCGGGTGCGGGTGGTTCCGTTCATCAACCTGTCGTTCATGGGCCTGGCCAATGCCGGGCTGATGACCCGGGAGGTGGGCGAGCTCTGGGACGCCTCGTACGCCGATGTCCGCGCGATCCTGCGCGCGAACGAGGAGAACCCCGGTGAGATCAAGGGGATCAAGCTCAGGGCGAGTTCGAACGCCCTCGCCGACAATGCGAGTTCGGTGCTGCCGCAGGCACGGTTCATCGCCGACGAACTCGACGTCCCGCTGATGGTGCACATCGGGATGTCCCCGCCGACCATCGAAGAGGTCACCAGCCATCTGGTCGAAGGCGACATCCTGACCCACTGCTTCCATCCGCACGCCGGTGGGCGCATCACCGACCGCGACGGCCGGGTGCGGCCGTGCGTCCGGGACGCGATCGAGCGCGGCGTCCGCCTCGATGTCGGGCACGGGGTGGCCTCGATCTCGCACCGGGTCGTGATGCAGTGCCTGGAACAGGGGGTGCTGCCGGATTCGCTCTCCTCCGACATCCACGCGGAGAACGTGGGCTGGCCGATCCGGAGCCAGCTGACCGTGGTCGAGATGTTCCTCGCGCTCGGGCTGAGCCTGACCGACGTGCTGGAGCGGGCCACCGCCAAGCCGGCGGGCATGATCGGCCGCCCCGATCTCGGCGTGCTGGAGGTGGGCTCCCCGGCCGACCTCGCCGTGCTGCGCCTGGTGGAGGGCGAGTACGAGAAGCAGGATTCGACGGGCCATACGCTCGCCTTCACGCAGCGGCTGGAGTGCCTCGGCGCCTACCGCGACGGCGTGTTGATTCCGCCGGCCGACGGACCGGACGAGTTCCGGCCGTCCCCCTGGCTCACCCGGTTCGGTGCAATGCCGCCACAGGAGGAGGAAAAGAAATGAATGCAGACGACCGCATGCGCGAGTTGGGCTACGACCTGCCCACCAAGGTCAACAAGCGCGGGGGTGTGGTGCCGTGCGTCCTGGACGGGACGACCCTGTACGTGTCGGGCCACGGCCCGGAGGACAACGAGGGGAACCTGCTGTTCAAGGGTCGCGTCGGCAGCGACCTGAGCGTCGAGGACGGCTATGCGGCGGCGCGGGCGACCGGCGTCCAACTGCTGCGGTCCGTCCACGATCACCTGGGGAGCCTGGAACGGGTGGAGCGGGTCATCAAGGTCTTCGGGCTGGTCAACTCGGCGCTCGACTTCTACGATCAGCCGGCGGTCATCCATGGCTGCTCGGATCTGCTGATCGAGGTCTTCGGCGAACGTGGCAAGCATGCCCGCTCGGCCATGGGAACCTCCGTTCTCCCGCTGAACCAGCCGGTCGAGATCGAGATGATCGTGAAGGTCCGTGACCGCTGAGAAGACAGCCGTGCCGCGGGCCGCGATCCAGCCGGACTCGCGGCGCTACTTCGGCGTCCATGTCGGGATCCTCCGCTCGGAGGCGGTGCTCATCACGGCTGCCGGGGAGGTCCTCGCCCGGGTGATCGGCCCGGGCGCCTCGCCGCGCAGAATCGGCGTCGGCAACACGATCGAGGCCATCGCCTCGCTGTACGAACTGGCGCTGCAGCATGCCGGGGTGGCGCCGGATTCCGCACCCGATCGGGTGGCGGCGATCGTCGCCGACGTCGACCTGCAGGACGAACGCGACGAGGTTCGGCGCGGCCTGGGGCAGCGGCTCCGTACGCCGGACCTGATCGTCGAGAACGACGTCCACGGGCTGTTGTGGGCCGGCATGCGGCGGCCCGCCGGCGTGGCGCTGATCTGTGGTGCCGGCATCAACGCGATCGCGCGGGCGTCGACGGGATCCAGGGCCGAGTACCTCGCGCTGGGCAGGGTCTCGGGCGACTGGGGCGGCGCGCTCGAACTCGGCCGCGAGGTACTCTATGCGGCTCAGCGCTCCTCCGACGGACGCGGCCCCCACACCCGGCTGCAGTACGACGTGCCCGCCCACTTCCAGACGGTCACCACCTGGGACGCGGTCGTCGCGTACTGGCACAGCTCCACCCGGGATGCCCAGCTGGAGGCCCTGGCGCGACGGCTCTTCGTGGCCGACGAGGCCGGCGACGGCCTCGCCCGTGGACTGGTCGATCGGCTCGCCGACGAGGTGGTCGGCATGGTCACGGCGGCCGCGCACCGGGTGCGGCTGCCGGCCACCGGCGCCGACATCGTGCTGAGCGGCTGGGTGCTGACCAGCGGGTTCACTCGGCTGGACGAGATGGTCGATGCGGGCATCGCCGCGCGAATGCCCGGCGCGACCATCCTGAGGTTCGACAAACCGCTGGTGATCGGCGCCGCCCTGGCGTGCTTCGGAGCCGAGCGGGGCGGGCCGCTGGCGCGCGAGGGGAACACGATCGCGAAGCGCATCGAGGATGCCGAACTGCTCGACGTCGCCGATTTCGGCGACCGCGTGCTCGCCGGGGGTGGATCGTGATCCAGAGCCTCGATCGCGGCCTGCGCATCCTGGACGAGATCGTCGCGGGCCGGCGGACCCTGACGGAGATGGCGGCGTCCTTGGGGGTGCACAAGAGCACCGTGCTGCGGATGCTGGCCACCCTCGAACAACACCATTTCGTGGCGCGACGCGGCGAGCACACCTATGTGCTGGGCCGCCGCATAGCCGACCTGGCGGTGTACTCGATCCAGTCGAAGGACCACATCGCGGCGGCGGACAGGGCGCTGAAGGCGCTCGTGGCGGACCTGGGCTTCCCGGGCCATGTGACGAAGCTGACCGATGCGGGAGTGATCGTGGTGTCGGTGCGGAGCGGCCGCCGGGCGGCCAGCCGGGTTGAGCTCGGCGCGACGCTGCCGCTCTCCCGTTCTGCCGCCGGCCGGGTCCACCTGGCCGCGCTGCACCCCGTGACCTGGCCGAGCATCGTCCGGTCGGAATCGCCCAATGCCGAGGCCGCCGCCACCCTCCAGGCTCTGGAGGAGATCAGGCGGACCGGTCTGGCCACGCTGCCGACCCGATCGTCCCTCACGATCGCCATCGCGGTGCGCGACCTGATCGGTCGTACGGTCGCGGCGATCGGATTGGAACTGGAGCCGGTGGAGGCCGAGAAGGCGTGGACCTACCTTCTCGAGGCGCGGGATCGGGTCAGCCGGATTTAGCGGACGCAAGAGCAGGAACAGGAGTCGAGTGATGTATCAGGTAGAGGCGACGAAGGCGGAAGTCAGCGCGCTCAGCAGCGGGTGGCAGGGAGAGCGCCTGCTCGACGGCCGGCCGCACGTCCCGGATCACGTGCTGGCGGAGTTGCGCGCGTCCACCTCCGAACAGGTGTGGCACGTGCTTTCGCACGCCGGATACAAGTACCACTTCTGCGGCGGATGGCAGAGCGCGTTCCCCGACCGGGTGACGGTCGGCCGGGTGGTGACGGCCCAGTTCGTCCCCAAGCGAGCCGATCTGGACGCCGCCGTCCTCCGGTTCGGTGAGTCGCGGGAGGGCTTCTACGGCGACCAGGAGAACGCCTGGGTCGTCGACATGCTGCAGCCGGGAGACATCATGGTCGCCGACATCTTCGGCAAGGTCTGCGAAGGCACCGTGATCGGGGACAACCTCGGCACCGCGATCGCAGCGCGGACCGGGGTGGGCGCGATCATCGACGGCGGCGTACGGGATCTCGACGGGCTGCGCCGCGCGCCGGAGCCGGTGAACTACTACTTCCGCGGGGTCGACCCGACGCCGATCGAGGAGGTCTGCCTGGTCGCCATCAACCGGCCGATCATGATCGGCGAGGTGACGGTGCTTCCCGGCGACATCGCGCACGTCACGCCGAGCGGCGCCACCTTCATCCCCGCCCACCTGGCGGCCGAGGTCGTGCCGATGGCGCGGCGGATCTCGGATCGGGACGTGTTCACCAAGGTCCGGCTCTCGCAGGCCCGGTACGCGGCGGCCCAGCTGGATCTCGAGATCTGGCCGGAGGAGATCGAGACCGACTACCAGCAGTGGCGCACCACGGCGGAAGGGCTCGTCGGCGACCAGCACTCGTTGGCATGAGCAGGCCGCGGGCGCTCGTGGCGAGCAGCCGGGGCCCGACCCTCTCGTTGCTCGGAGCCCACGGCGCCGTCGTCGGCGTCGAACTGGGGCTGGAGTCGCCCGCGCACCTGGCGGCGCATCCGTCCCGGCCGGTCGGGTACGTGACGCTGGAGACCGACCCGGGTGCGGTGGCGGCGGTCGACTTCACGGCGCAGCCACGGGTGCTCGACCTCTGGCAGGGTCTCCCGGCGAACCCCTGCCATGTCACCGTCGCCCCCGGCGGGTGCTGGCTCTACGTGTGTTCCTACATGGGAGGTGCCGTCACCGGTCTCGCGCTCACCCCGGAGGGTACGTTCGACCGCCGGCGTGAGCCGGGCGTGTACTTCACCACCGGGTCGGGACCGCATCCGCGTCAGGAGAGCAGCCACCCTCATTCGAGCCTGGCCGTCGGCGACCAGCTGGCGGTGGCCGATCTCGGCACCGACGAGATCCGGTTCTATCCGCTCGCCGGCGGCGAACTCGGGGACGAACCCGAGGTCGTGAGGCTGCCGCCGGGCAGCGGCCCGCGTTCGCTGACCGCGGCGGGCGCGCTGGTGGCCTGCTCCTTGGAACTCGAACCGGGCGTGGCGTGGCTGGAACGGGCGGACGGCCGCTGGCGGCTCGCCGTCAGCTCGCTGGAACTGCCGCCACCTGCCCAGCCTTCGGAGACCGTCCTGGCCGGCGACCGTGCCGTGATCGCGGTCCGTGGCACGGAGGTCCTGGGAGTGGTGGACAGGCGGGACGGGGTCGTCGGGCTGGTGGCATCCCCGCGCGGGGTGCGGGGCCTGGCGCCGGACGCTGGCCGGATCCTCGCCGCTGCCGAGAAGGACGACCTGGTGACGGAGTACCTGGTCTCCGCAGCCGGTCTCGAGCCCATGGCGTCCTGGGCTGTGACGGCGCCGGCCTCCGTGATCGCCTGGCCGGACGGCTGGGCCCCAGGGCCGGCGTGGAGGATGGAGGGGGGACGATGATCAGGCTCGGCGTCGTCGGTACCGGGTGGATCCTCGGCGCGCACCTGACCGCCCTGCAGCAGCTGCGGACGATCCGTGACGACGTGGTGATCACGGCCATCGCGACCAGGGATCCCGCTCGCCTGCGGGGGCTCCTGTTCGGGAACGACGAGGGCGTCGACGCCGTGGACCGGCCGGCGGCTCCGCCGATTCCGCGGTTGAGCGACGTGCAGCCGGGGGTGATCCCGTCCGTCCATGCCGATCATCGTGAGCTCGTCGCGGCCGGCGAGGTGGATGCCCTGCTGGATCTGACCCCGCCGTTCCGGCACCACGAGGTCGCCCGGGATGCGATCGCGGCCGGGCTGCACGTGCTCACCGAGAAGCCGCTGGCGGTCTCGGTCGCGCTCGGCCGGGCCATGGTCGAGGCCGCGGAGCGAGCCGGCGTGGTCCTGGCGGTCGCCGAGCAGGTCCGCTGCATGGATCGCCCGCGCGCGGAGCGACACATCCTGGCCAGCGGTGGGATCGGAGAACTCAGGCTGGTCGAGTGGCCGTCGCTGGGCAGCCCGTGGGCGCGTTCCCGTGTGGTCGCGGGCACCCCGTGGCGACACCAGCGGGCTCAGGCCGGCGGCGGAACGGGCTTCGACAACGGCGTCCACTCGATCGACTGGCTGCGGTTCACCGTCGGCGACATCGACAGCGTCCAGGCCGTGGCCCACACGTTCTGCGCCGAGCGAGGCTCGGACGACGGGTCGATGCGGGTGAGTGCCGACGTCGAGGACTACGTGAGCGCGCACCTGCGCTTCCGCAACGGAGCCCTGGGCCACCTGTCGTTGTCCTGGCTCGACGACGGCGAGCGCGTACTGCCGCGCTACGTGGGTTCTCGGGCCTCACTGGACGGGTCGGACGATCTGGGCGATCGCCTTCCCCCTGGCGCCCTCACCTGGCCCGGCGAGGCGGGCGAGCTGGGGCCCTACGCGCGGCAATTGCTGCACTTCGTCCGCGCCGTGACGGGCGACGGGGAGCCCGCCGTCTCCGCTCGCGAGGGACTCGCGGACATCTGCGTGAGCCTGGCCATCCTGGAATCCGCGCTCGCCGGGTGCTGGGTTGACGTCGAGGATGTCGCGAGCGGTCGGCTGAGGGAAGCGCAGCGCTCGGCTGACCTCGTCCATCGCTTCGACTCGTGACTTTCTGAGTCGCACTCGTCTGCCGAACTGCACCATGCGTCACGAAGCGGGGAGTGGCGTCGCGCAGGCGCTGGCCGCCCTCCGGCAGGCGGTAGCGCCGGACGACCGTCGGCGGGGTCAGCCCCGGGCTTCGTCGATCAGGGCGACCATGGCGTGGTAGCCGCGGTCCGCGGCCAGTTCGCGGGGGAGCACGCCGTCCCCGTCCGGGATGGTGGGGTCGGCTCCGCCGTCGAGCAGCAGCCGGACCACCTCGATGTGCTCGGCGGAGCCGTCGCCGAGCACGATCGCCTCGTGCAGGGCCGTCCAGTTGAGGCGGTTGATGTGGTTCACGTCGACGCCGGCGCCGAGCAGGATCCGCACGGTCTCCACATGGCCGCGCTCGCTGGCGGGAATCAGTGCGGTGCCGCCGTAGCGGTTCGTGCTGGTGACGTCGGCGCCGTGTTCCAGGGTGGCGAGCAGGATCTCGTCCAGTCCCCGGGCACCGGCGTACAGATAGGCCGAATCCTGGATGTCGTCCTTCGCGTTCGGGTCGGCACCGGCTTCCAGCAGGGCGAGCGCCAGGTCGGTCTGTTCGGCTTTCGTGGCGGCGATCAGCGGTGTCGCGCCGGTGTCGTCGCGGGCCTCCAACGCGGCGCCATCGGCGATGGCTGCCAGACCGGCGGCACGATCGCCGGCCGCGATCGCGTCCCAGAGCCGTTGCGTGGTGGGGTCGGGCACGGCAGCCTCCTGGGAACTGGACGGGACCGTCGAGCGCCCGTCGCTCGGCGCCGAGCATCCCACCACGAGCACAGCCACGGCAAGCAGCAGGGCCCAGCCAGGCAGCTGTGCTGAGCGGCCGCCCCGTCCGCTTCGTGCGCTCACGCCTTCCACCCTACAAACCCGACCTGGATCGCCCTCGCCGAGTACGGCGCGACCGTCGCGGTGCCTCGATCGCCGTCGCCCTAATCCGGGAAGGCTTCGTTCATCAGCAGCTCGGCCATCGGCCAGGCGGCGTAGGCGGTGTTGCCGAGCACGGTGCAGGTCAGGTCGCGGGTGGGGTCATGGAGAGACCAGAACGACACCCCGGCGTCCATCCCGACCAGCACCGCGGCGGGTGGCTTGGTGTAGAGCCCGAGCCCGTAGTGGAGCTCCTCCTCCGGCTCCCAGTTCCGAGGCTCGGTCATCCGGGCGACCCACTCCACCGGGACGATCCTCCCGGCGTGCAGTGCACGCCAGAACGTGGCCATGTCCGCAGCCGAGGTGTAGACGCCGCCGTCCCCGGTCGCGACGACGGGCAGGATCAGGACGTTGCTGCGCAGCCCGTCCGCACCCAGGTAGCCGCGTGCGACGTCGCCCGGTAGCGAATCCGTCTCCAGGAAGGTGGTCTCGCGCATCCCGGCGGGCTCGAACACCCGCGACGCGATGATGTCGGGCAGGGGCCGACCGAGCACCCGTTCCAGAATGATCGACAGCACCACGTAGCCGCCGTTGCAGTAGACGAACTCCGAGCCGGGCTCGGCTCGTTGAGCGTGCCCGTCGAGGGTCGGGACGAAGTCCTCGCTCACCCGGTAGGTGTGCACCGGCTGCGGCAGGACATGGTCGGTGGGCGACCATTCGTCCTCGTCGAGGTAGTCGCCGATCCCGGAGGTGTGGCTGAGCAGGTGCTCGATCGTCACCCGGTCATCGATCAGCGGCAGGTCGTCGCCGAGGATGCTACGCACCGGGGTGTCGAGCCGCAGCCGTCCCTCCACGATCAGCGACACGATCGCGAGTGCGGTGAAGGTCTTGCTGCCGCTGGCCATCCCGAAGCGGGTGTCCGGGCGGTTCGGGATCCGCCAGGCGCGATCGGCCAGCGAGTACGCCTCCGAAACCACCGTCGTGCGGCCCAGGTCGACCCGGACGACGCCGGTGAACGATTCCCGCTGTGCCAGTTCGTCAACCCGCGCCAGGAGTTCGTCGGTGTTCATGAAACCTCCGTCAAGTCGTCGGCTGCCCCGCACAATCCGGGCAATCCAGCCCTTCCGCGTGGATTATCCACGCGCCCGGCCCGAATCGCCCGGTTTGTGTTCTCCGACCGTGCGCCCGGACCTGTCGACATTGTGCTCGCAGCCCCCGGCCCGGCGCATCAGGCTGGCGCGAGTACGCAGTGTTTCGGGGCTCAGGCCTCGGCCGGCTGCTCCTGAGCGGAGTCCTCCGCAACCTCGGCCTGGCGGGCCTCGCGGCGCGCCGCCCGCTTGGCGGCGCCGTTCTCGCGCCACTTCTCCAGGATGTCGTAGAGCACCGGCACCAGGATCAGCGTCAGCAGGGTGGACGACACCAGCCCGCCGATCACCACGATGGCCAGCGGCTTGGAGATGAAGACCCCGCCGCCGGTCAGGCCCAGCCCCATCGGGATCAGCGCGAAGATGGTCGCCAGCGCGGTCATCACGATCGGACGCAGCCGCAGCCGGGCGCCCTGCTCGATCGACTCGTCAACCCCGAGGCCCTCGGCGCGTTTCTTGTTGATGAGGTCGATCAGCACGATCGCGTTGGTCACCACGATGCCGATCAGCATCAGCAGGCCGATCATCGAGGGCACCCCGATCGGGGTGTCGGTGAGCAGCGAGAGCCCCAGCGCGCCGGTCGCGGCGAACGGGATCGACACCAGCAGGATGAGCGGCTGCAGCAGGGAGCCGAAGGTGGCGACCATGATCAGGTAGACCACGGCCACCGCGACCGCCATGGCCAGCCCGAGCTGGGCGAAGGCATCCTGCTGCTGCTCCGAGACGCCGCCAATCCGGACGGTCACGCCGTCGGGCAGATCGAGCTGCTCCAGCCCGGTCATCACCGCCGTGGTGGTCGTCCCCAGGTCGCCGCCCTCGACGGACGCGGTGAGGGTCGCTGCCCGCACCCCGTTCACCCGGGTGATCGTCCCCGGCGCCTCGACCAGGTGGACGTCGGCGACGTCCTTCAGCCGCACCGGCTTGGGGTTGAGCTTCTGGGCGGCCTTGGCGTCGTCGGCCAATTCCTGCTGTTCGGCCGCCGAATCCAGCGACTTCCCGCGCTGCTCGGAGAGCGCCTTCAGCTGGGAATCGATGGACGAGACCTGGCCACGGGCGGCCGCCACCCCCTGGCTGAGCTGGATCACCTGGGTGGTGACGCCGCTGACCGCCTGGGTGAGGTCGAACACGTTCTGCGTGACGGTGGACGGATCGAGCCCGGCCTCCGCCGCCCCCTTCGCCTGCCCGAGCGCCTCCTGCAGTTGCTTGAGCTGCTTCTGCGCCTTCTTGAGCTGTTTCTCGGCCTTCGCGGAGGCCTTCTTCGCCGCCGACCGGGCCTTCTTCAGCTGCGAGACCTGCTTGTTGTAGGCCTTGGTGCCCTCCGCCTTGGCATCGTCCGCCATCTTCTCCTGGCGGTCGCTCACCTTCTCGGCGGCGTCGGTGCGCACGTCCATGGTCATCTTCTGGGTGATCGGCAGCTTGATCGCCCGCAGCTCGTCGATGTCCTGCACCGGCTCCTGCGAACGCAGATAGACCTCCAGCGTGGTGTCACCCCGGGTGAGGTTGCCGAGCAGCTGACCACGGACGGCCCGCGCCACCGCCTGGCCGATCCCGGCCTGGGTCATGCCCTTGTCGGCGGCGAGCTGCTCGTCCACATCCACGGTCAGCATCTTCTGCGCGTCCGACAGGTCGGAGGAGGCGTTGCCCAGATCGTCGATCCCGTCCAGCATCGCCAGCACCTGGTCGCTGCCCTTGGCGAGCGCCTCGGAATCCGAGCTCTCCACGTAGAGCACCATCTCGCTGGCCTGGGAGTTCGAACCCTGGGAGACCTCGATGGCGCCGATGTCGCCGGCCTCCGCCAGCTTCTCGCGCAGCCCTGCCGCTACAGCTGTAGAGTCGCTGCCGTTGGCCAGGGTGACGGTGAAGGTCGCGTGGTTGGTGCTGGTCTGGCTGCCGAGGAAGATCGAGCTCGAACCGCCGATCGTGGTCTGGTAGGTCTCCACCTCGTCGGTGGCGGCGAGCACGGCCTCGACGCGGCGGGTGGCGGAGTCCGTCTGCTCCAGTCCGGTGCCGGTGGGGAGCTCCTGGGAGATCTGCAGCGACTCCTGCCCCATCGAGCCGATGAAGTCGGTCTTCAGGTGCGGGGTGAGGGCGATCGTCCCGCCGAAGATGCCCATCGCGATCAGCAGGGTGAGCACGCGGTGCCGCAGCGACCAGCCCAGCACGGGGTGGTACACCCTGTGCAGCCAGGTGTTGGTCTCGCGGGATTCGGCGTGGGGATCGGCCAGCTGCCGAGCCGAGGGCCGCATGAACCAGGAGGCCAGCACGGGGATCACCGTCAGCGACACCAGCAGGGAGCCGAGCAGGGCGACCGTGATCGTGAGCGCGAACGGCCGGAACATCTCGCCGGCCTGGCCGCCCACCAGCCCGATCGGCACGAAGACGGCCACCGTCGTCAGCGTCGAGGCCGTGACCGCCCCGGCGACCTCCTTGACCGCCCGCACGATGGATTCCCGTCCGAACTCCCCCATCGACTGGTGGCGTTTGATGTTCTCGATCACCACGATCGAGTCGTCCACCACCCGTCCGATTGCCACGGTGAGTGCGCCCAGGGTGAGGATGTTGAGCGAGTAGCCGCCGACCCAGAGGCTCGCCAGTGCGATCAGCAGCGCCAGCGGGATCGAGACCGCGGTGATCAGGGTGGGACGGATGGAGCCCAGGAAGAGCATGATCACCAGCACCGCCATCGCCAGGCCGATGCCGCCCTCCACCGACAGGTCGTGGATGGACTGCTCGATATACGGGGACTGGTCGAAGACCACCGCGAAGTCGGTGTTGTTGCCCAACTGGGTGGTCAGCTGATCCAGCGCCGCCTGCACCTCGTGAGCCACCGCGACGGTGTTGGCACCGGCGTTCTTGGTGATGGAGAGGGTGAGCGCGGGGCGTCCGTTCACCCGCGAGATCGAGGTGGTCTCGACCGGCTGTTCGGCGACGGTGGCGACCTCCTTCAGCGCGATCGGGCCGTCGGTGCCCTGCAGCAGCAGGTTCTCCAGATCCTCGACCGAGGAGTAGCTGGTACCGGTCTGGACGTCGAGGTTGGTGTCGCCGCTGCGAATCGTCCCCGACGGGATCGCCGTCGCGTTGGCCATGAACAGCTGCCCGATCAGTGACGGGTCTACGCCGGCCTCGCGCAGCTTGGCCTCGTCGTAGGTGATCACGATCTCGTGGGCCTGCTGGCCGGTCAGCGTGACGTCCCGGACCCCCGGCAGCGCCTTCAGCTGCGGCAGCACGACGTCCTCGGCCTGCTGGGAGAGGGTGTCGGCGTCGGCGTCGGAGGAGACCGCGAGCATCATCACCGGGATGTCGTCGAAGCTGCCGGTGATCACCCGGGGATCGACGCCGGTGGGCAGGCTGAGCGAGTCGACCACGGAGCCGATGTCGGAGGCGACCTTGTCTGCGTCGTTTCCGTACTCCCACTGGAAGGTGATCTGGGCGATCGAGCTGGAGCTGGTGGAGGTCACCTCGGTGACCCCGGAGACGCCCTTGACCACCGACTCGATCGGCTTGGCGACCTCGGTCTCCACCACCTCGGGGCTGGCGCCGGGGTAGACCGCGATCACCGTGCCGCGCGGCAGATCCATCGAGGGGATGAGCTCCTGCTTCAGCGCGGTCGCGGAGTAGACGCCGAGCCCGATGGTGAGCAGTGCGAGCAGCAGCACCACCGTGCGGTGGGCGAGGCTCAGGTTGGCCAGACGGGTCACGCGTTCTCTCTTTCCCCGGGCGCTGATGCGCACAACTGGTTAGCATCGTACTAACCAACGCGAAATGTTAGCATGATGCTAACTGGTCGCAGTGAGGGGTGGGTTCGGTGTTCAGCGGGCTGCCGACAACGGGTGATCCGCAGCGGGATCGGCTGCTGGCGGAAATCTTCGTCCTGCACGACCAGATACGCGCGCTGTCGGTCGAGCTCGTCGGCCCGCTGGAGTTGCCCCCCGATCTCACCATGCAGCAGTTGCGGGTGCTCGGCCTGGTCGCCCAGGAGCCGGGCCTCACCGGACAGGAGTTGGGCGCCCGGCTGGGCGTGAGCGCGCCGACCGCCAGCGGCCTGATCGACCGGTTGGTCGAGAAGGGCGTGCTGGAGCGGACGGACGACGCCGCCGACCGCCGCGTACGCCGGCTGCGCCTCACCGAGGAGGGGGTCCGCGTGCTGGGTGGCCTGGACGCCACGATGGGCCGGTTGTTCGCCGCCGTGATCCCGCCGACCCCCACCGAGGATCTGGAAGCGATCAAGGCCGGAACCGAGGCCATGCTGCGTGCGGTGAGGACAGCCCTGTCCGACCGCGCCTGCTGACTCTTCTTCCTCGGACCGCCAGCGAGTCTCAATATATGAGACGCATCTTTGGGCTCAATCAGCCCGTTCGTCACGGCTGTCACAGGACACGCCGACGACACGCCGAGAACGATGACGCGGCTGAAATGAGCCGGAAAAAGGGGCTTGCCGGGGTTGCCGTGGGGCGACTAGAAATAAGCCATCGGGTTGCTTCGGCGGCTCGGCAGCCGAGAGAAGGAAGCCACGCTTCCCGGTGGGTCTAGGCCCGTCGGATCGGACCGGTGATGCGGTCGGTGGGCGTGTTGGAGGGCTTTCGGAAGGCGCGGATCATCGCTCCGGCGCCGGGTTGGGCCCCCGGAATCTCATACATTCCGGGGGCCTGGCTCATGTTCGGGCTCAGTCGATCAGCCACTGGGTGGTGGTCGTGTAGGTCTGGCCCGGGAGCAGGTCGACCGGCGGGAAGTCCGGATGGTTGGGCGCATCCGGGAAGTCCTGCGGCTCGATGGCCAGGCCGGTTCGGCCGAGGTGCTCGGCGGTGTACAGCTGCACGGCGGGTGCGTCGCTGCGCACCACCAGGGTGCCTGCCGGTCCGGCGAGCCGGACGTGTTCGCGCATCCCCTCGCCGTCGACCACGAAGCTCTGGTCGATGCCGCCCTGACGGGCCAGGCCTTCCGCGCGCGCCGCGGCGATCGCCTCGCCCAGCAGCCGCCCGTCCCTCAGATCGAGCGCGGTGCCGTCGGTCGGCCGGATCTCCCCGGTCGGGATGAGCGCGTCGTCGGTGGGGGTGAAGGTGCTGGCCGGCACGGTGACCACGTGATCCTCGATGGTGCCGTCGCCCAGGATGAAGTACGGGTGGGTGGTGAGGTTGACCACCGTCGGAGCATCCGTGGTGGCGGTGTAGGTCACCTGGGCGCCGTCGGGTAGCAGCGAGAAGACCGCCGTCACGCGCATGGTCCCCGGATAGCCCTGGGCGCCGTCGGGGCTGGTCAGGCGCAGGACGGCCTGTGAGTCACTGCTGCTGGCGATCTCCCAGACCTGCTCGGCGAAGCCGCCCGGGCCGCCGTGCAGCTGGTTGGCGCCTTCGTTGGGCTCCAGTTGGTACTCGGTGCCGGCTATGCGCAGCCGCGCCCCGCCGACCCGGTTAGCCAGCCGGCCGACGGTGGCGCCGAGATAGGACGACTCGAAGGCGGTGATGTCGGGACGGCTCAGCACGATATTGCGCCAGCTGCCGTCCGGTTGCCGGACGGAGAAGGAATGCAGGGTGGCTCCCAGCGGGAGGATCTCCACAGCGACGCGGTCATTGCGCAGGCTTACGGTCATGGAGGTCACGTTAGCGCTGCCGGACCGGATGCCCTCGCGGGCAGACCGAGTCGTCGCCACGGAAAAGAAAAACTGCCGGACGGTCGAGCCCAGCCGTGGCGGCCAGCCCGACTGTCCGGCAGTCGTCGTCTCAGCAGGCTCCGGGATCGACCTGGTTCTCAATCGGGATGCCGGCTTCGGTGGCCGCGATCTGGTTCACCCGGCGTTGGTGGCGCCCACCCTCGTACTCGGTCTCCAGCCACAGCTTGGCGATCATCTTGGCCAGGTCGACGCCGACCACGCGAGCACCCATCGACAGCATGTTGGTGTTGTTGTGCTTGCGCGACATGACCGCCGAGTAGGGCTCCGAGCACACGACGCAGCGAATGCCCTTCACCTTGTTGGCCGTGATCGAGATGCCGATGCCCGAGCCGCACAGGATGATCCCGCGGTCGCACTCGCCGGACGCGACCGCTTCGGCGGCCAGCCGTCCGAAGACCGGGTAGTCGGCGCGATCGGGGTCGTTCGTCCCGAAGTCGCGGTACTCCAGGCCCGCCTCCTCGATCACGCTGATGATCGCCTGCTTGAGCTCGATCGCGGTGTGGTCACATGCGATTGCGACAGTCATGCTGATGCCTCCAGTCGGCTGAATCCATAGATGCCGGCGCCGATGACGCCGTTCTCCTGTCTCGGTTCTGCGAATACCAAGTTTAGGCTCGCCTCCGGTTCGGGCTTGCGTGCCCGGGCCCGCACCCGCTCGACCAGGTAGTCGCGCGGGAAGCCGGGCATGGCCGTCACGCCGCCCCCGACGATCACCGCGTCCGGATCCAGGATGTTGATCGCGCTCGCGATCGGCAGCGAGAGGTTGTCGATGAAGTCCCGCAGCACCTCGGTGTCGGCGTGGCGGGTGAAGGCCTCGCCGATCGGGGTCCCGGGGAAGTGCTCGGCGAGCAGGTATTCCAGATACTTGCCTGAGGCGATCGCCTCGACGCAGCCCACGTTGCCGCAGCCGCAGACCCGTTCGGATCCCTTGACCGGGATGTGCCCCAGCTCACCTTCGCAGCCGGTCTTCCCCACGTGCAGCCGTCCCCCGATCCACAGCCCGGAGCCGAAGCCCGTACCCGGGTAGCAGCCGACGATCACCTTCTTGTCCTCGAGCCCCGCCGACCTGATGTCGTGCAGCAGCAGCATGTTGGTGTCGCGGTTGAGGAAGGTCGGTATGCCGAGCGCCTCCTCGAACAGATCGGCGAACGGCATGCCGTTGAACCCGGGGATGTTCGAGGTCGACAGCACCACGCGGCGAGTGTTGTCGACGGTGGACGGGAACCCGATGGCGATGGCACGCGGCGACACCCCCGCCTGCGCGATGTAGTCGCCGATGTACTCCACCAGCCGGCCGGCGGACTTCGAGCCGGCCAGCTTCTTGCGGGACGAGGTGATGGCGAACTGGCTGAGGTTCCCGGTGCGGTCGACCACGCCCGTGCGCAGGTTGGTGCCGCCGATGTCGACCCCGATGACTACCTCAGGCGAAGACATGACCCGTCACCTGGGAGAAGTCTTCGAGCATCAGGTCATAGGCCCGATTGAGATCAGCATCCTGGCTCCACAGGCCCGAGGTTCCGACGATGAACCGGTCGGCCCCGGCCTCCCACAGCTGGCGGTAGGTGCGCTTGTTGCAGGAGCCGTCGATCTGAATCGTGTAGTTCAGCCCGTGCCGCTCGCGGAACTCGACGGCCGCGCGGACCTTCGGCAGCACCTGGGGGATGAACGGCTGGCCGGCGAAGCCGACGTCGACCGTCATGAAGGTGAGCAGGTCGATCCGCTCCAGGTAGTGCTCCACCCACACCAGCGGAGTGGACGGGTTCAGCACGACACCGGTCTTCATGCCCAGGGATTCGACCTGGTTCATGATCCGGAAGGCGTTGGAGTTGATCGTCTCGGCGTGCGGGGAGATCCAGGTGGCGCCGTTCTCGGCCAGCAGTTCGATCCACTGCGTGGGCGTCGTCACCATCATGTGGATGTCCATCGGTAGCGAGCCGTGGGCATTGAGCGCCTTGACCCAGTCCGGCGACATGGTGATGTTCGGCGCGAAATGGCCGTCCATCAGATCGACGTGGTAGGCGTCCGCGCGCTGGTTGAGGATGTCAACGTCGGCGGACGCGTGCATCAGATCCATGCACATCAGGGAGGGGGAGAAGGTCGGTCGCTTCGTCATAGTGAGTGTCCTAAGTAGGGAAGATGAGTGCGGGGAGGGGCCTGGAACCCCTCCCCGCTTCGGGTCTAGCGCTTGCTGCTCGATCCGAAGAACCGGTCGAGGGTGACCGCGAGCACGATCAGGGCGCCCATCGCGATCTGCTGGTAGTAGGCCGAGACGCCCACCATGTTCAGGCCGTTGTTGATGGTGCCGATGATCAGGCCGCCGATGACGACCTTCCAGATCACGCCTTCGCCGCCGAAGAACGACGTGCCGCCGATGATCACGGCCGCGATGGCGAACAGTTCCCAGCCGGTGCCCGCATTGGGCTCGGCAGCGCCGAGGCGAGCGACGTTGACCATGCCGGCCAGACCGGCCGCCGCGCCCGAGATGGTGAAGGCGAGCAGGGTGTGGCGCTTCAGGTTGATGCCGGCGAACCAGGCGGCCTGGGGGTTGCCGCCCATGGCGTACAGGTTGCGGCCGGGCTTGGTCTTGACCGTGAAGAAGACCAGCAGCGCAGAGATGGCCAGGGCCACCAGGATCGGCACCGCGAGGAAGCCGAGCACCTGGCCACCGACGGCCGCGCTGAACTCCGGCGGGAGCCCCGAGACCGCGCGAGCGTCGGAGAGGACATAGGTGAGGCCACGGAAGATGGCCATCGTGCCGAGGGTGATGACGAACGGCGGCAGGCCGGTCAGGTTGATCAGACCGCCGTTGAGCGCGCCGATGAGGCCACCCAGCACCAGACAGCCCAGCAGGACGGCGATCGGCCACGGGATGCCCATCACCATCAGCTGCGCGGCCACCACGCCGGTCAGCGCCATGACCGAGCCGACCGACAGGTCGATGCCCGCGAGCAGGATCGCGAAGAACTCACCGACTGCCAGCAGGATCGTGATCGACGACTGCTCCAGGATGCGCAGGAAGTTGTTCCCGGAGAGGAACGAGCCCGGCGCCAGTGCGCTGAAGACGATCAGGATGAGCACGAGAATGGCGAGGGTCGAGTACTTCGACCACATGTCCTGGAACCGCTCCATGGCGGTCGACTGTTCTTTCACTGGTTTTCCTCTTCGTTGCCGTAGTGCGTCGCCGCCCTAACGAGGTTCTCTTCGGTTGCCTCCTCGATCGGGAACTCAGCACGCTGCTTCCCTTCGGCGAAGACGATGATGCGGTCGCAGACCGCGAGGAGTTCTGGCATCTCGGACGAGACGACGATGACGCCGACGCCCTCATTGGCGAGCCGCCGCATGATCGCGTAGAACTCGGCCTTGGTCCCGACGTCGATGCCCTTAGTCGGCTCATCGAAGATGATGACCTTCGCGTCGGTGGCCAGCTGCCGACCCAGCAGGACCTTCTGCTGGTTTCCGCCGGACAGCTCGGTGATGTTCTGCTCGATGTCCCGCATCTTCACCTGCATCGCGACGCCCTGTTCCTTGGCGATCGCCAGCTCCCTGGCGAAGTCGATCAGCCCGATCAGGCCGCCGCCCGAGCTGCTCTTGATCTGCTCGCCGATGGCGAAGTTCCGCCGCAGCGAGAAGTTCGCCAGGATGCCGGTGTAGCGGCGATCCTCGGTGAGCATGCAGATGCCGGCCTTGACGGCGTCGTAGGGGGTCTTGATGCTGAGCGGCTTGCCGTGCAGCAGGACGCTGCCGTCGCGCCGGGGGGCGGCACCGTAGATCACTTCCATCAGCTCGGATCGTCCCGAACCGACCAGCCCGGAGAAGCCCAGGATCTCGCCCTCGTAGAGCGTGAACTCCGCGTTCTTGACGTAGCCGTCGCGGCGGGTCATGCCCTTCACCTCGAGGATCGGGGTGGTGGAGGCGACGTGTCCCTCGTGCTTCTCGTTGTACTTGCCCTGCAGTTCGCGCCCGACCATCATCGTGACCAGCTGGTCGACGGTGACTCCCGCGACGTCGCGGGTGCCCACCGCTGTGCCGTCCTTGAGCACGGTGACCCGGTCGCACATGGCGGTGATCTCTTTGAGTTTGTGGGAGATGTAGACGACGGAACGGCCCTCCGCCTTCAGCTGGGCGATGATCGCGAAGAGCTGATTCACTTCCTCGTCGGTGAGGGAGGAGGTCGGCTCGTCCATCACGATCACCTTGGCCGAGAAGGCGATCGCGCGGGCGATCTCGACCATCTGCTTCTCCGAGATCGACAGGTCGCGCACCGAGGTCATCGGATCGCGCTTGAGGCCGACCTGCTCGAGCAGCTCCTTGGTGCGCTTGTACATCGCCTTGTGATCGACCACCGGGATGCCGGCCACCTTGGTTGTGGCCAGGTTGCCGACGAAGATCGTCTCCATGATCGACAGCTGTTCGATCACCGAGAGTTCCTGGTAGATGATCGAGATGCCTGCCTCGGACGACTGCTTCGTCGTCAGCCGGTCATGCTCGACGCCTTCGATGACGACCGTCCCGGCCGTTGGCTCGTAAGCACCCGACAGGATCTTCATCAGCGTGGACTTGCCCGCGCCGTTCTCACCGAGCAGGGCGTGGACTTCGCCAGGGAGAACATCGAAGTTGATGTTGTCCAGTGCGACGACGCCCGGGAACCGCTTGGTGATGCCTCGCATTTCGACAATCGGTTGCATCGTTTCCACCTTGGGATAGGGCCGAGCCGGTCGAGCAGAGCGCTGCCTCGACCGGCTCGGCCTGAGGAATCTGAACGCCTACTTGGTGATCAGGATGGCATCGATGAACTTCTCAGTCGACTGCACTGAGGAGTCGAACTTCTGACCCGACTTCACGAACTCGACCAGCTGCTCGATACCGGCGGCGCCGATGCCGGCGCTGTCCTGCGCCACGGTGGCGCCGAGCTTGCCGGCCTTCACCGACTCGATCGCGTCGGCGTTGCCGTCGGTGCCGACCACGATGATGTCGCGGCCCGACTTCTCAACGGCTTCCTGGGCGCCCATCGCCATGGTGTCGTTCGCGCAGTAGATGCCCTTCAGATCCGGGTACTTCGCGATGTAGTTGGTCGCCAGGTCGAAGGCGCGGGTGCGGTCCCAGTCAGCGGGCTGGGAGTCGACCAACTCAACGCCGGCCGCGGCGCTGAAGGCCTCGGTCGCGCCCTGCTTGCGGGCCTCGCCCGAAGCCGTGCCGGCCTTGCCCTCGATGATGGCAACCTGGCCACCGCTGCCACCCAGCTGGTCGACGATGAAGCCGGCGCCCATTGAGCCGACCGAGACGTTGTCGGTGGTGATGAAGCCGATCAGGGCGCCACCGGCCGCGGACAGGGCTTCTGAGTTGATCTTCTCGTCGAGGTTGATCACGGGGGTGCCATTGGCGGTCGCCTTGGCCACCACGTTGACCAGGTTGTCGGCGGTCAGCGGCGCGACGCCGATACCCGCGTAGTTCTGGTCGAGCAGGTTCTCGGCGAGCGCCACCTGGCCCTCGACGTCGTCCTCGGAGTTGGCGGCGTAGACGTCAACCTGCACGCCGAGCTCCTTGGCCTTGTCCTTGACGCCGGCTTCCATCTTCTGCCAGAACTCGGACGAGAGAACCTTCAGGACGACCGCGTACTTGGCGTCGCCGCTGGGAGCGGCGGTATCGCCACCGGTCGGGGCGGGAGTCGCGTTGCCGCTACAAGCGGCGAGAGACATCAGCGCCGTCGCTGCGGCAGCTGCAGTCATCACCTTGACGGATCTGCGCATTGGTTTACCTTTCCTTTGGCGTCGGCCGGGACAGCCGCGCTCTGCATCGAGGGGCATCCGATCGCCAAGGGCGCCGTTGCCTATTGGCCATACCTTATTCCGCACAGTGGTTGCGTTACAACGTCCGATTTTTGCATTATTAAGTCGTTATAGACCATGATTTAGCCATGTCGAGTGAGCCCGACCGACTGCCCATCCTGCGGCTCCTGCCGCCGGATTCAGACCTTCGACGCGGGGGCGACGTCGCCCTGTCGACCGTCACGCGCCTGATCGCCTCCGGCATGGCCGCGAGTAAAGCGGAGTTGAGCGCGGCGACGGGATTGTCTCGCACCACGATCACCGGCGTCGTCGACCGGTTGCTGCGCGCCGGAGTGCTGAAACGCGAAGGCACGATGCCCCATGCCGGCCGCGGCCGGCCGGCCGAGTCGCTGGCGATCGACCCGGCGGCGGGAACGATCCTGCTGTTCGACTGCGGTGCGCGCTCCACCCGCCTGGCGGTGGTCGATCTCGCACAGCGAGTGCTCGCCGAGCGCACGATCGAGTTGAACGTCGACACCGGGCCGACCGCCACGCTGGAGATCCTGGTGGGGCAGATGCACGAGTTGCTCGCGGAGTCGCAGGCGAACCAGCGGCGCCGCTGCGTCGTCATCGGGCTCCCGGCCCGGGTCGACTACCAGGCGGGCGTCCCGGTGCGTCCGCCGATCATGCCCGGGTGGGATGGGTTCCGCGTCATCGAGCCGTTGCGAGCCGAGTTCGACTGCCACGTCATCCTGGAGAACGACGCCAACCTGCGTGCGCTCGGCGAATCCCGCGCTCTGGCCCCGGACCAGTCGCCATTGATGGCGGTGAAGATCGGTACCGGCGTCGGAGCGGGGCTGGTGACCGAGACCGGTGTCATCCACCACGGCAGCGCCGGGGCATCCGGCGAGATGGGGCACATGCGGCTGCGCTCGGCGCCTCCGGCGGTCTGCCGCTGCGGCAGTGTCGCGTGCCTGGAGGCCGTGGCGTCGGTGCCGGCCCTGTTGCGTCGCTACGTCGAGCTCTCCGAGCCGGGCGGGCCGACGCCGACGACTGCCTTCGAGCTGGCCGACCTGATCCGCTCCGGCGATCCGACGGCGACGATGGCCATTCGGGAATCGGCGACCTATCTCGGCGAGGCGATCGCCAACATGGTGAACATCTTCAATCCGGCGCGAGTGGTGATCTCGGGTATCGCCACTTCGGCGTCCGACGATCTGCTGGCCGGGCTGCGATCGATGGTGTACGAGCGGGCCCGGCCGCTCGCCACCCGCAATCTGCAGGTCGCCTTCAGCGTGCTGGGGGAGCGCGCCGGGGTGGCCGGCGCGGTGGTGCTGGGGATCGAGTACCTGTTGTCGCCGGTGGCTCTGTCGCGACCGACCTACGGCTGAGGGCGCGACCCCATACTGTTGATGGCATGACCTCCCTCTTCGCTCCGCTGGTGCTGCGCGACCTGACGATTCCGAATCGGATGTTCCTCTCCCCGATGTGCCAGTACATGTGCGAGGCTCGTGACGGAGTGCCGACGGACTGGCACCTGGTGCACCTGGGAGCACGGGCCACCGGGGGGTTCGGGTTGATCGTGGCCGAGGCCACCGCCATTGTTCCGGAGGGACGGATCTCCCCGGAGGACACCGGGCTGTGGAACGACGCGCAGCGGGACGCCTGGGCGCGGATCGTCGACTTCTGTCACGCCCAGGGGGCGGCGATCGGCGTCCAGCTCGCCCATGCCGGACGGAAGGCCTCGGTCTACCGCGACCATCCCGGCCCGCGTGGCTCCGTCCCGGTCGAGGACGGCGGCTGGCAGGCGGTCGCCCCTTCGGCGCTCGCCTTCCCCGGGCTGGCCGAACCGCACGCGCTGACCACGGACGAGATCGCCGGCGTCGTGGCGGCCTTCGCTCGGGCTGCCGTGAGGGCGGACGAGGCGGGGTTCGACGTGATCGACCTCCATGCCGCGCACGGCTACCTGCTCTTCGAGTTCCTCTCGCCCTTCAGCAATCAGCGCACCGACGAGTACGGCGGCGACTTCGCGGGCCGCACGCGGCTGCTGCTCGAGGTGGTCGACGCGGTGCGCGCGGTGTGGCCCGCGGGCAAGCCGCTGTTCGTCCGGCTCTCCGCCACCGAGTGGCTCGACGGCGGCTGGAGCGTCGACGACTCCGTCCGGCTGGCCGGGTTGCTGGCCGAGCACGGCGTCGACCTGGTCGACGTCTCCAGCGCCGGGAACGTGCTGGCCAAGATCCCCACCGACCCCGGCTATCAGGTGCCACTGGCCGAGGCGGTGCGGACGGCGGGAGTGCCGGTCAGCGCGGTCGGGCGGATCACCGATCCGGCGCAGGCCCAGGCGATCCTCGACGAGGGCCGCGCGGACGCGGTGATGCTGGGCCGGGTGGCGCTGCGTGAGCCGGCCTGGCCGCAGCGCGCCGCGGCCGAGCTCGGCGATCCGAGCCAGGCCCGCTACCCCGACGCCTACCTGCGCGGCCGCTGGCCGGAGGTCGTCGTGCAGCCCGAGCGGGGCTGACCGATCCGTGGCACCATGACGGGCAGCGACCCGGCCGAGCGGAGGGACCTCCGCGACATCGGACAAGGAGAAGACATGAACCCGAGCCACCCGGTCGATCTCATCGCCGTCATCCCGTGCCGCGAGGGACGGGGCGCGGAGGTGCTGGGTCTGCTGCGTGAGTATGCCGTGCACGTCAACGCCGATCCCGGGTGCGACCGCTTCGAGGTGTACGTCGATCGGGACGACTCCGACCGCATCGTGGTGCTGGAGCGCTACCGCGACGACGCCGGCTTCGCGGCCCACATCGCCGATCCGGCCAACGCCGAGCTGAACGCGCGCCTGGCGTCCTTGACGCAGGGCGGCTCGCAGCTGCAGTTCCTGGTCGGCGACCAGGTGGGATAGTCCGCTCAGTCTGGCGGCCCGGCCTACCGGGCTGCTGCGATCCGGTTGCGCAGGGCTGTCAGCTGGCCTTGGAGTTCGGCCGGCAGCCGGTCTGCGAACTGGGCGAAGTACTCCTCGGTGAGATCGGCCTCGGTGGCCCAGGCGTCCGGGTCGAGTTCGAAGAGGTGCTCCAGGTCGGCGTCGGTGATGTCCAGCCCGTCGGTGTTCAGGTCGTCCAGGGCGGGCAGCCGTCCCGAGATCGCGTCGACGGCCTCCACCTCGCCGGCGACTCGGCGCAGCGCCCATTCGATCGGACGGGAGTTGTCACCGAAGCCGGGCCACAGGAAGTGGCCGTCGTCGGCCTTCCGGAACCAGTTGACCTGGAAGATCCGGGGCGCCTTCGCGCCCAGCTGGGCGCCCAGTCGTAGCCAGTGACCCCAGTAGTCGGCCATGTTGTAGCCGCAGAAGGGCAGCATGGCGAACGGGTCGCGGCGCAGTGCGCCGACCGTCCCTTCCGCGGCGGCGGTCTGTTCGGAGGAGACGGTGGCGCCGACGAAGACGCCGTGGTTCCAGTCGTAGGACTCGCTGATGAGCGGGACGTTGTGGGCACGGCGTCCGCCGAACAGGATGACGTCGACCGGAACGCCGGCGGGATCCTCCCAGTCGGGCGAGATCGATTCGGCCTGCGAGGCGCGGACCGTGAACCGGCTGTTGGGGTGGGCGGCCTTGCGTCCGCAGTCGGGGGTCCAGTCATGGCCCTGCCAGTCGATCAGGTGGGCGGGCGGCTCGTCGGTCAGGCCCTCCCACCAGACATCGCCGTCGTCGGTCAGCCCGACATTGGTGAAGATCGTGTCGTGGTCGAGGGCGTGCAGCGCGGTCGGGTTGGTCTCCTCGGAGGTGCCGGGGGCGACGCCGAAGAAGCCGGCCTCGGGGTTGATGGCGTGGAGCCGTCCGGCCGGTCCGGGGCGCATCCAGGCGATGTCGTCGCCGATCGTCTCGACCTTCCAACCCGGGATGGTCGGACGCAGCATGGCCAGGTTGGTCTTGCCGCAGGCCGACGGGAAGGCCGCGGTGAGGTGGAAGCGGCGTCCGTCCGATTGGCGGGTGATGCGCAGGATCAGCATGTGCTCGGCCAGCCACCCCTCGTCCCGGGCCAGCACGGACGCGATCCGCAGCGCGTAGCACTTCTTGCCCAGTAGGGCGTTGCCGCCGTAGCCGGAGCCGTAGGACCAGATCTCGCGGGTCTCGGGGAAGTGGCAGATGTATTTCTCGTCGTTGCACGGCCAGGGGATGTCTTCTCGTGGCTCGCCCGCGTCGTCGATCAGCGGGTAGCCGACCGAATGCACCGCGGGCACCCAGTACTCGCCGTTCTTGATGTGTTCCAGGGCGGCGTCGCCCATGCGGGTCATGATGCGCATGTTGGCCACGACATAGGGACTGTCGGTGATCTCGATGCCCAGTTTCGAGATCGGACCGCCGAGCGGACCCATGGAGAACGGGATGACGTACATGGTGCGGCCGCGCATCGAGCCGGCGAAGACCCGTTGCAGGGTCAGCCGCATGTCGTCGGGATCGGCCCAGTTGTTGGTGGGGCCGGCATCCTCGGGGTGCTCGGAGCAGATGAAGGTGCGGGCCTCGACCCGCGCCACATCCGAGGGGTTGGAGCGAGCGAGGTAGCAGCCCGGCCGCTTGGCCTGGTTGAGTTCGATGAAGGTGCCGCTGGCGATCATCTGAGCGTTCAGCCGGTCGCGCTCTTCGGTGGACCCATCGCAGAAGTGGATCGCCTCCGGTTGGGTGAGTTCGGCGACCGAGGAGACCCAGGCCACCACCTCTTCAGGGAGCCCCGCTGGGGCAGCGTCGAGATTGATCGTGGCCAGGCTCATGATGACTCAACTCCTCAGTTCGCGTCGTTGCGCCTGTACTTCCATTATGCCTCAGTTCGGCCCGAAGAGGGCGCTGGGCGGGGATTCCATCAGCTGATGAGTGAATGTTGGTGAGTCCGAGAGTGGTGACCTCGCGGTGGGTGGGCTGCTGACTACCGATCAGAAGGTTCGGGCGCAGGGAGGCTTCGGTGGGCAGCGGCGGACTCGCGCGCGATCGCTCGGTTGGACGCCCTCGCAGGAGGTCGAGTAAGCTGGACGACGCCTTACGGCACCTGCGCTCGTGGCTCAACGGATAGAGCATCTGACTACGGATCAGAAGGTTGGGGGTTCGAATCCCTCCGAGCGCGCAAAGAACCGGGCGACCGGGATGCCCATGGCCCCGGCGAGCTTCTCCAGATCCTCCAGTTGCCACTGCACTCGGCCGCGCCACCGGACGCTCACAGTCTGGCGGCTCACCCCCAGCGCGCGTGCTACATCGGCCTGGACCCAATCAGCCCGACCGCATTCCACTCGGACGTTCTCGGCCACCAGTCGCACGAACGGCGAGGGCAGCTCGGGTAGCGGGATAACTGTACTCATGCCAGGGATCGTACCCCTTCGTCACGACTTCCGGAACATTTAGGTACATCCATTGACGGCGAGTCGGGCTGACAACGTCTCGTTTTGCATGACATCGTCACCTCATGATCGACATGCCGATGTTCAACAACGGCGGCGGACTAGTGCTCGCCGTCGTGGTGATGGTGCTGATGCTCGCGCTCGCCGCGCTCGCTGATGCACGTAAGCCCAGGTGCCACATCTGCGGTGGTCGCACCCGCGTTGCCCCCGACCGGATCGTGAGGACGACGTCCGGGCGCCACGTCCTGCTCTGCAGGGTCTGTCACCGGAGGGTACGGCCGTGACGAGCCTGTCCGAGTATCGCGACGAGTTCGCCGAGGTCGGCAAAGGTCTGGACGCCAGCGTGCGCGACCTGGTCGGCCGGCTGACCATCCAGGGCTTGGTCACCGAAGCTGTCCAGGCCGATGAGGCAGGCCGGTACCTGAAGGCCGCGCTGCGCAGCCTCGACAGCGCCGTGCGCATCGCCGGGGCGAAGGGTTGTCGATGAAGATCCCGCCCGACACTCGCGACATCCGCACTTGCCGGCGGTGTTTCCACACAATCCGCCTCGTCGCCCTAGTCAGTGGCGCGCGATTGGCGGTCAACCCTGACCCGGTCCCCGGTGGCCGCGTCGTCGCCTACTATGACGCCGGCAAGGGCCTGTTCACCGATGCATGGTTCGCCGGCACCGCGATCCTGCTGGAGTTCAACGAGAACGCTGCGCTGTTCAGACCTCACTCCGACACCTGCACTCGGCGGAGGTCGAAATAGTGCGGGCCTGGATGAGCGGCGCTGCATGTCGAGGCCGGGTCGAGTTCTGCACGCTGGACACGCGCGAGCAGGTATCCATCTGCGCGACCTGCCCGGTCACGCAGGAATGCCGCGCCTACGCGATCGCCACGCGAGCGACGGGCCTGGTCATGGGCGGCGTCGTCATCGGCAAGCAGCCGCTGAAAGCTTGACGCCGTGGGCTATCAACTCATCGCCGCCGCCCTGCAACCGCACTGGGCGCGGCTTCTGACACCCAGGGAAACGCTGACCCTGGTCTGTATGTGTCAGGCCGCGCTTGACGAACCCCGCGATGGGATGCCGGCCGGCTACTTCTTCGCTGGCACCGACTACCTGATCCTCCGCATCGAGGGCGACGACTTCCGCGCCGACCCACGCCGGCATGAGGCGGCCCGCAAGGCGGTGTCGCGCGCCCTGAGACGCCTCGAAGAGGTCGGCGCGATCCGCCAGCTACGCAAGGCCAAGAACGCGCGCCGAGCGGAGTACCTGCTCACCGTCTGGCAAGGACTGTTGCCTGGGGATAACTCGGTGCCAGATAGCCCGGCTGACCTCGGAATCCCACCACCCAGGGGGACATGGGTGTCCCGCTGAGGGGGACATGGGTGTCCCGCTGAGGGGGACATGGGTGTCCCGCTGAGGGGGACATGGGTGTCCCGCAATAGAGAAGAACAACAGGAGGAACAACTAATGACTACGAGAAGATCCACCAGGGTGACCACGCAGCGACAGCGCGCGCGCGACGTGTGGATAACCGTCGATGTGAACCTGCCGTCGCTCCTGGCGGTGGTCGTGCTCGGCCTGGCCATGATCGTCGGCCTGGTCGTCGGGTGGGTGATGTGACGATGGCAGCGGCGAAGGGTTCGGCGCGGCCCAGGCTGGTCAGCCTGGCCGAGGTTCGGCGGGACTCGTTGATCGCTGACGCCCGGATACTCGCCGGCCGGGGGCTGTCCACTCGGGCCATCGGTCGCCGCCTCGGTGTGGCGCACAGCACGGTTGTGAGGTGGCTGGCATGAGCCGGCACACCGTCAAGGGCCGTCGCTGGGACAAGGTCGCTGCGGTGGTCAAGGCCCGCGACGGCGGGCAGTGCGTCGTGTGCGGATCGACCGACGACCTGACCGTCGATCACCTGAAGCCGGTGAGCCTGTTCGATGACGCCGACGAGTTGAACGAACTCGGCTACGACCTGGACAACCTCGCCACGATGTGCCGGTCGTGCAACTCGAAGAAGGGCAACCGGCGCGGGCCGATCCGCATCACCTACCTCAACCCTCGGTTTTTCCCGAACGAAACACCGAGGACCCCGCCCCAGCCTTCCTTTTCACAAAACGGGTAGAACACGGAAAATTCAACCCTTCTGTACCGAAACGGACTAAACACAATGCCACGCAAAGAAACCATGGTCATTCAAACAAACCGGTGGATTCGGACTAACCGGGAATGGCTCCAAGCCGCCGGCCACATGCCATTAGCGCAGCAACTGAGAATGCTCGCGGCCGCGATGGACAATGAGTTCGCCGCCACCGGCCTGGTGAAGTCGGCCACCGCCTCGGCGTACCGGCTGACGTTCGTCGCGCTGAACCGCCTACAAGCCGACGACGAGGACGACGACCTACTGCCGGTCGTGCCGCCGACCACACCCGAGGTTGACGACGACCCGGACGGGCTGTTCACGCCGCGATGAGCACCGCACTGGAGCCGATCGTCCACGAGGGCACCGTTCTGGTGTTCGACGGCCAGGTGTGGGCGCCGGTCCGATTCACGGCGCCGCTGCGGCCGGACTTCGTCACAGACGGCGATCGGCTCATCGCCCTGGCCGAGCGCCACTTCCGCTACGTCGATGACGACGAGGGTGTGCACCTGATCCGCCTGGACGACTGGCAAAAGACCCTCATCCGGCACATTCTCGAGCGCTACCCCGACGACTGGCCGGTGGCCGAGCTGCGCGGCCAACTGCGCTACCGCCAGGTGGTCGTCTCCATGGGCCGGCAGAACGGCAAGTCCCTGATCGGGGCGCTGCTGGCGCTCTACGGGCTGCTGCAACACGTCAAAGCGCCGATGGTGGTCGGCGTCGCCCGGGCGGTCGAGCAGGCCGGCGTGATCTACACCCGGGTGGAGGACGCCGTTCGGCTCAGCCCGGAACTGTCGCGCCGGCTCAAAGCCACCACCACCCGAGGCATCCGCAAGACCGACCGCAGCGGACGCTACGTCCTCAAACCCAGCCTGGACGAAGGCTTGCAGTCGATCCCGGTCACCCTCGTCCTGGCCGACGAGCTGCACCTGACCAAGCCGGCCATGTGGGACTCCGTCGTCACCGGCCAGCGATCCCGCCGCAACGCCCTGGTCGCCGGCATCACCACCGCCGGCGACAGCTCCAGCGTCCTGCTGAAACGGCTCTACGAGCAAGGCGATGAAGCGATCGCCGGCCAGCGCGAGCAGTTCGGGTTCTTCCTGTGGGAAGCGCCCGCCGGCTCGACCCTGGACACACCCGGCGCGGTCGAGGCCGCGAACCCGGCCGTCGCCTGCGGCCGTATCCCGCTGGGCCGCGTCCTGGGCGACGAACGCGGCAAACCCGAACCCGACATCAAGCGCTACACCCTCAACCAGTTCGTCGCCGCGTCCACCACCTGGCTGCCGCTGCCGACCTGGCGCGCCCGCGCCGGCACCATCCCGGACGGTGACGATGTCGTGTTCGCGATCTCCAAGACCCCATCGTGGGAGTACCTCACGATCACCGCCACCCACAAAGCCGCAGACGGCCGGCTGTACACCGAAGTCGCCGCGAGCCTCGTCCGCCCGACCCGGGACCGGCTCATCGCCGTGTGTCAACAACTGGTTGACCATCCCAGCCGCCGGGCAACGTTCGCGATGGAGTCCGCCACCCTCAGCGCGGTCGGCAAAGCCCTGCGCGACCTCGGCCACGACGTGTGGATACTCACCCAAAACGAGATGTGCCAGGCCTCCGCCGCCGCCTGGTCGGTGATCGACTCCGGCACCATGACCCACGCCGGCGACGCGATCGTCACCGCCCAGATGCCCTACGCCCAACGGATCAACACCGGCGAGTCCTGGCGGGTCACCAACCGAGGCACCCACCACGTGGACGCCGTCCTGGCCACCATCATCGGACTGCACGTCGCCCGCGAGAAGCAACCCGCCACCCTCCAACTGTTCTGAGCGTAGCGACAAGGCCAAACACCCGATCCGTGCACCACCGCCCCGACCCTTGAAAGGAAACGGCCGGCACGGACCACGGGAGGCAGCGATGGGCATCTTCGGACTCAACGTCCGCAGCGCCACCCCGCCCGAGACCGACCCGATCAAGATCCCCAGCCGGGCCTCGCTCGCGGACCGTGACTTCCTCGGCACGATCAGCGTCTACCGGGCCATCGCGCTCCTGGCGCTCGGCTCGGCCCAGTTCACCCTCGACGTGTGGCGCGGCCGCGAACTGCTGGACCGGCCGTCCATCGTCCGCAAGCCCGACGTGGTCAACCGGCAGCGGTTCCGCGCCTTCACCAAGCGCACCACCGCCAGCATGGCCACCACCGGCAACGCCTACTGGGAACTGACCCACGGCGACCGGAACCAGCTCGTCAACGTGAAGGTGCTCAACCCGCACGAATGCGAACCCCGCAAAGACGGCCGCCTCGGCGTCGCCGGCCGCGAACGGCCGCTCAACCCCGACCAGTTCCGCCACCTCGGCCTGCTGTGGATCCCGGGCCGGCTGAAGGCCCTCGGCCCGATCGAGGCCGCCCGCCTGGAACTGACCGGGCAGGTCCAGGTCACCCGCTACGGCAGCGAGTTCTTCGACACCGGCGACATTCCCTCCGGCCTGCTGAAGTCCGACCAGACCCTCACCAAGGCACAGGCCGACGACGCCAAGCGGATCTGGAAAGAACGCGAAGGGCGTGAGGTCGCCGTCCTCGGCCACGGCCTGGACTACAAGCCGTTCCTGCTGTCGCCCGAAGACGCCCAGTTCGTCGGCGTCCGCCAGTTCGACACCACCGCCGTGGCCCGCCTGTTCGGCATCCCGGCCCGGCTGTTCCTCGCCGTGGTCGAAGGCGGCAGCTCCACCTACGCCAACCTCGCCCAAGACGACCTGTCGTTCACCCGGTGGAGCCTGGGCGACTACCTGGGCGAGATGGAAGACGCCTGGTCCGACGTGCTCGCCGGCACCCAGGAAGCCCGGTTCAACCTCGACGCCGGCCTCCGCCCCGACACCAAGACCCGCTACGAGGCACACAAGCTCGCCCTCGACGCCGGCTGGAAGCGCCGCAGCGAAGTCCGCGCCGACGAAGGCATGCCCGTCGATCCCGACATCGACAAAAACCAGCCCGCCACCCAGCCCAAGGAAGCCGACCATGTCTGATCTGGAACTGCGCCACGCCACCGTCGAGATCCGCGCCGAGGACGGCGACGCCCGCGAGTTCACCGGCATCGGCGTCCCCTACGGCGAAGTGGTCGAGTGGTGGTCCGACTTCTTCGAGTGCTTCGATCCCGGCAGCGTCCGCCTGGCTGCCGACGTGCCGCCGCTGGTGCTGTGGCAGCACGACCGCAAGACCCCGATCGGCACCATCACCAAGGGCGAAGACACCACCGCCGGCTTCGCGATCGCCGGCCGACTGTCCACCACGCCGGCAGCCACCGACGCCTACACCCTGCTGAAAGACGGGACCGTCACGCGCCTATCCATCGGGTTCATCCCGGTCGCCTGGCGCGACGAAGTCGCAGACGGCGTCACCACCCGCCACTACACCGACGTGATCGCCCGCGAGTTCTCGCTGGTGTCCTTCCCGTTCTACCCCGCCGCCGCCATCACCGACGTCCGCCACCAACCCAACAACCGCAAGGAGAACACCATGGACCCCGAGGACACCAACCCGACCGGCTCGCCGGCGCTGGAAGACATCCGCGCCAAGCTGGACGAGATCGACCGGCGCGTTCAGGCGCTGCCCACCACCCAGGACTCCGCCCCAGTGGAGGACACCCGCTCCGCCGGAGAGATCCTCAAGGCGATCGCCGGCGGTGACGCCGACACGATCCGCACCTACGAGGAGCTGCAGAAGCTCAACCGCGCCTACACCGGCGGCACCACCGCTGACGTGATCATGAAGCCGGCCTGGGTCGCCAACCTGGTGCGGATCTTCGACGCGTCGTCCGGCGTGCTCGCGGAGACGTTCTCCACCGGCCCGCTGCCCGACACCGGGATGAGCATTGAGCACGCCGAGCTCGACACCAACACCATCGCCGTGAACGAGCAGGCCGCAGAGGGCGACGACATCACCTTCGGCAAGGTGAAGATCAAGACCCAGACCGCGCCGGTGAAGACCTACGCCGGCGGCGCCGAGCTGACCCGGCAGGAGATCGAGCGGGCCACCGTGGGCGTGCTGAACACGTCGCTGGAGGCGCTGGCGATGGCGGCCGGCATCCGGAAGAAGCTCGTCCTGCGGGCGGCCTACAACGCCCTGATTGGCGTCCGCCAGGCGCTCGCTGACGACGCCGGCGTACTGCTGCTGGGGGCCACGCTGGCCGCCGGCACGGTCGATCACTGGGAGAACCTGCTGATCGATGCCGCGATCAAGTTCGAGGCCAACGGCCTGCCGCTCGAACGGCTGCTGGCGTCCAAGAGCGTGTTCAAGAAGCTCCGGTCGCTGACCGTGGCGGGTGAGCGGGTGTTCAAGGTAGCCGAGGACAACGCGTCCGGCACCCTGGACCTGCCGGGGCTGTCCGGCCAGTTCGCCGGCCTGTCCGTCCGGCTCGACACCGGCCAGGCCGCCGACGCCGCCACGTTCTGCAACGGCCGCGCGATCCGCCAGTACGACTCCGCCCTGGTCTCGCTCAGCGACGAGAACATCGTCAACCTGTCCAAGACGTTCGCCGTCTACCGGTACGGCGCCGTCGCGGCCGAGATCCCCGCCGGCGTCGTCCCGGTCAAGTTCGCCTGACCATGACCGAGACCCCGACCGAGTACCAGCGGCAGACCGTCGCCGACCTGGGCACGTACGTCAACGCCCAGGCCGGCGACGAGGTCTACGTCGCCCAGTGCTGGGGCGAGGCCGTCCAGTTGGTCGGCGACTACATCGGCGCCGCCGACGTGCCGCCGGTGGTGCTCGATCGGGCAATCAAGGAGGTGGGCAGCGAGCTGTTCCACCGCCGGCAGGCGCCCGGCGGGGTCGCCCAGTTCGCCGGCCTGGACGGCGCGCCCATCCGCGTCGCCCGTGACCCGATGGTGTCGGCCTACCCGATCCTCGCCCGCCACGTCGGGCCGGCGATCGCATGAGCCTGCGCGAGGAACGCGAAGCGATCGGCGCCCTGCTCGGTGGCCACCCGAGCATCCCCGAGCGGGTCACACCGCCCACCACCGTGCTCCAGGCCGGCTCCCCCTACCTGACCCCCGGCAGCACCTACGGCCGGTTCCTCGCCCGCTGGGAGGCGCTGGTGATCGGCCGGCCAGGCGCCTCCCCCAAGGTCCAAGACGACCTGGACGACGCGGCCGATGACGCCGTCGTCGCGCTCGTCAACGACGGCTTGACGGTCGAAAGCGTGTCACAGCCCTACCGGCTGGTCATCAACCAGGCCCACTACCCAACCGTCCAGATCACCTTCACGAAAGAGATAGACCTATGAGCAAGCGCATCAAGGGCCAGGCCCTCTCCCTCAGCTTCGACGGAGAGGATTACTGGGCCGACATGACCGAGGCCATCCTTGACAACGAGGAGGCCAAGGGCGACGTCACGACCTTCGAGGACGCCGCCGCCGGCGGCGCCGCCCGCCAGCACTTCCTCACCGTCACCGCCACCCAGTCCACCGACGCGGACTCCTTCTGGTCGATGGTGTGGGACCACTCCGGCGAGATCGTGCCGTACGTATACGCCGTGCACGGCAACGCCGTGCCGTCCGCCGACCGGCCGCACATGACCGGCACGGTCAAGATCCCGCCGAAGCCGAAGCTCGGCGGCGGCGCCAACACCACCTACACCTTCCAGGTGCGCTTCGACTGCGAGGAGGAGCCGACCAAGGTCATCGCGCCCGCCCCCGAAGGCTGACATGGCCGCCAACGCCGAGGGTGCGGTGCGGGTCGAGGGACTCCGCGAGCTGAACCGCGCCCTCGGCAAGGCCGGCGCCGATGCCGCCGATCAGAAGGAGCTCATGCACGAGCTCGGCATGATCGTCGTCCACGCCGCCCAGCCGCCGGTCCTCGACGGCACCCTGGAGGCCACCATCCGCGCCGGCCGAGGCAAGACCAAGGCCGTCGTCCGCGCCGGCGGCGCCCGCGCCCCATACGCCGCCGTCCAGCACTACGGCTGGCCGGCCCACAACATCGAACCCAAGCCATTCCTGCTCGACGCCCTCACGTCCAAGACCGACGAAATCGTGGACACGATGGATAAAGGCGTCGGCGAAATCCTGAAAAAGAACGGATTGAAATGAACATCAAGAATCTCACCATTGGGGAAATCGCGACCGTCGAGAAGATTTCCGGTATCTCGCTGACCCAGATCAAGGACAAGTCGGCACCCAAGGCGCGGCTGATGATCGCGGTCGCCTACGTGACCCGCAAGCGCCAGGACCCGAAAACGAAACTCGTCGAGATCGAGGCGATGACCATGGACGAAATCAGTGCGATCCTCAAGCAGTCGAAGAAGGCCGAGGGCCCCGACTCCAAAAGTAGTTAGCGGCCGACGCCTGGCCGAAATGGCGACCTTCGTCGTCAATCTCGGCTTTACGCCGGCGGACTACTGGGCGCTCACCCTCGCCGAACGTGACGCCATTATTCGCGCCTGGAACATCAAACACTCGAAATAGACAGGAGGTGACATGGCCGGCCAGCAGGTGATCGTCAGCATCCTGGGCGACATCAAGGATTTCCAGCGGAAGATGTCCGACACCCAGGACACCGCAAACAAGACTTTCACCGGCATCGCCGGCGCTGTCGCCGGAAGCAAGATGTTCGCCGCCCTGGCCGACCTCGGCGACCAGGCGCTGGATTCGATGAAGGACTACGGCGACCAATTCGACGCCCTGGCCGACCAGCTCGGCGCCGACTCCGCGCAATCGTTCGTTGACGGCTTCGCCGCCAACGTCGTCGGGGCCAACATCCAGGAGGCCATGGGGATCGGCTCCGAGCTGGCCAAGACCATCACCGGCACCCTCGGCCTGGCCGGCGAGCAGGCCCAGGCCGTCACCGAGCAGATGACCCAGGGTGTCCTCGACATCGCCGCCAGCACCGACACCGCCGCCGACCAGGTCACCGCCGCTGTCGCCTCATTCCTCCAGGGCAAAGACAAGGCGCTGGCCAAGACCATGGGCCTCGACGGCGACTACGTCCGGGGCCTGGTCGAGCAGAAGATGAAGCTCGACGGGCTGACCGAATCCCAGGCCCGGCACGCCGTCCTGATGGAAATGATGGGCGACCGGGCCGGCGAGGCCCTGGCCGACACCGAGACCCTGTCAGGGGCACTCAAGGAGATGACGGACGGCTTCGAGGACGCCGGCACCAGCCTCATCCAATCCCTGATGCCGCTGGTCATGGACGCCGCGAAATTCGTGACCGGCACCGTCGTGCCGGCAGTCAAGACCCTGACCGAGTGGATCAGGGACAACGAGACCATCGTGAAGATCCTGGCCGTCACCCTGGCGGTGCTGGTCGGCGCCTTCCAGGCCCTCTCCGGCGCCCTCGCCGTCGTCTCCGCGCTCCAAGCCGCCGCCGGCATCTTCAAGAGCCTGGAGGCCGCGCAGAAGCTCTCGGCCGCCGCGCAGCTCCTGGTCAACGCCGCCATGACCGCGAACCCGATCGGGCTTCTGATCACCGCTATCGCCGCCCTGGTCGCCGGGCTGATCTGGTTCTTCACCCAGACCGACGAGGGCCGCAAGATCTGGGAGAAGTTCACCCAATTCCTGACCGAATCGTGGGAGCAGTTCACCCGCTTCATGGGCGAGGCGTGGGAGAGCATCGTCGGATTCTTCACCTCCGCCGGCGACGCCGTAAAGAAGGCGTGGGACGGGACCGTCAAGTGGTTCTCGGAAATCCCCGCCAGGGTAAAGAAGTTCTTCTCCGATACCGCCAATTGGCTGGTCCAGGCCGGCAAGGACCTGGTCTCCGGGCTATGGAAAGGATTCACTGACGACCTCGACAGCATCAAGCGGGGCGTCTCCGACTTCGGCCGCAATTTCGAGCAGTGGGTCAAAGACGCTTTCGGCATCAATTCGCCCTCGAGGATGATGTACGACCTATTCAAGTGGCTGATGCCCGGCGCCGCCAAGGCACTCGCGGACGGCCAGGACGAACCCCTCGACGTGCTCGACCGATTCAAAAGCCGATTCGCCGACCTCGCCCAGGGCGACGACCTCACCCTCGCAATGGCCACCATGCAGGCCGGCGGGGTCGTCAACCTCTACCGGTTCGGCGACGTCGATATCGAGGTCAGTAACGCCGAAGAACAGTCGGCGATGAACGAATTCATTTCAATGCTGCAACGCAAGACAAGGGCAGGTGTGTAATGGCCGGCGGATGGGGCTCACCCGGAATGTACAGCGTCAAGCTGGGCATCTTCTGGACGGGCATCGAGGTATCTGCGGACGGGTCCAAAGCCCGGCTGGTCGGCGGCACCGTCCAGATAACGCGCGGGGAGACCCTGACCGGCACCACCAGCCTCTACGGCGGCGGCCCCGCCGGCAGCAGCATCGACCTCCAGGGCCTCAGCATCTCGGGCAAGGGCACCATCACCCTGGCCCCGATCGTCGGCACATGGGTCAATCTGCAGTACGGCGCCACCGTGACCGCCACCTACACCGCCGCCATCGCCTACCGCACCAAGCATGACGGCGTCTGGTACAACGACACCGCCGACGTCACCCAGACCATCACCTTCCCGGCCCGCGCCTGGCAGCTCCCCGCCGCCGCCACCGGCCTGAATGTCACCCGCAACAGCGACGTCAGCCACCTGATCAAGTGGACCCGCACGGCCGCCCCGACCGCCGTGTGGACCACGGTCTATGTCGAGCGGCGCGTCCGCTCCGCCAACGGATGGTCGGCCTGGTCCGTCGTCGCCACCCTGGCCGGCACCGCCACCCAGTGGGCCGACACCACCACCATCGCCAATCGCGGCTACCAGTGGCGCGTCCGGGCCTGGAACTCCTCGGGCTACAGCGCCTACGCGACCAGCAGCGAGACCTACACCAGCCCGGGCGCCGTCACCGGCGTGACCGTCACGAAATCGGGCACCACGGTCACGGTCTCCTGGACGCGGACCTCGGTCTATGAGACCTACGTCTGTATCCAGTGGGCACAAGACGGCGTGTGGGGCGAGGACTGGTGGCGCCCGGCGGGCAGCCTCAGCCAGCCCTACACCGTCGATCCCGCCAAGACCCACCAGTTCCGCGTCCGGTCCTACAACGGTTTGTTCTCGCCCTTCGCCACGTCGCCGCTGGTCACCCTGACCGCCCCGCCCCTGGCCCCCGACCTGACGGTCACCCCGGCCGCCCTGGACGCCTCCCTGACCGCGCTGACCGCCTCCTGGACGCACCGCCCCACCGACTCGACCGTCCAGGTCGGCTACAAGCTCCGGTACCGCCTCAACGGCGCCGGCGCCTGGACCGAGCTGACCGGCACCACCGCCACCAGCCGCACGATCCCGGCCGGCACCCTCGCCAACGGCGCCGTCTACGAGTTCCAGGCGTGCACCCGTGGCGACAACGCCGCCTATGGCCCCTGGTCGCCGTCCAGGATCGTCACCACCGCCGCCCGGCCCGTGGCCACACCCGCCGCCCCCGACCCCGGCATCAGCCGCCTGGCCGCCGCCTGGGGATACACCGGCGCCACCGCCCAGGCAGCCTGGAAAGCGACCCTCTACGACGCCGCCAGCGTGGTCCTGGAGGCGCTCGACGGTACCGGCGACGCCGGCATCGCCGAGTTCGGCCACGTCCTCGACGACGCCACCACCTACACCTACGGCATCGCCGTCCGCGACGGACTCGGCCTGTGGTCGGTGGAGGCCACCACCACCTGGACCACGGACCTGATCCGGCCCCCGGCGCCCACCCTGACCGCCCAATGGGAGGTCGAGACCGGCCGCGCCGTCCTCTCCATCACCACGCCGCCGGCCGAGGATGGCCAGCCCGAGGCCGTCCACGTCGAGGTCTACCGCGACGGCCTCCCGATCGGCACCACCGACCCGACCGGCGACTTCATCGACCCGATCCCGCCCACCAACCGGACCGTGGTCTACACCGCGCTGGCCTGGGCCGACCCGCCCGTGGCCACCGCCGGCGACCCGCTCGAGCTGGACACCACCAGCCCCGCCTGGGTCTACCTCAACGCCGGCCCCGACTTCGGCATCCTCGCCCGGCTCCTGGCCAACCCCCGCGTCACCGAGACCATCAGCCGCACCAAGGTCCTGCATACCTTCGCCGGCCAGCGCCGGCCGGTCGAGTACATCGCCCCATCGGGTGAGCGCCAGCTGCGCATCTCCGGCGAGGTGGACGGCTACGGCGCCCGGCCCGAGATCGGCCCCTGGCAGCCCTTCGCCGACCTCGCCGAGCAGCCGGCGCCGATCTGCTACCGCGACCCGCTGCGCCGCGTCCTCGGCTCCATCTCCGAGGTCAGCATCGACCACGCCGCCGCCAGCCCACGCGCCGCCGTCAGCTTCACCCTGACCGAGGTCGAGCATGACGCCTGACGTCTCCACCACCGAGAGCTACCTCTACGAGCTGCTCGACAACCAGGACCACGTCCTGCGCACCCTCGGCGGCGTCCAGCCCGGCGGGCTGCTCGAATCGTCCATCCACGCCGACATCCGATCGTCTGCATCGCTGAGGATGCGTCTCACGGAAGAAATCGACTGGCTCGCCCGGCGGCTGCGCGTCTCCTACGTCCTCAACGGCGTCACCACGCCGCTGCTGACCGGAATCCCAGCCGTCAAGGACGAGCAGGCCGACGCCGCCGCCGGCGTCGAGCTGCAAGTCGATCTGTACGACAAGACCTCGATCCTGCTCGGGGACAGCTACGGCCAGGCATACGCCGTGCCCGCCGGCGCCAACCTCATCGCCGCCGCGATCGCCGTCATCGCCTCCGCCGGTGAGACCACCATCGCCATCCCCGCCTCGGCAGCGACCGCCGCCACCGGCCTGGCCTGGCCAGCCACCGACAGCAAACTCCGCATCGTCAACGACTTGTTGACGGCAGCGGGCTACCTGTCCGTGTGGTGCGATGCCCTGGGCTGGTACCGCGCCGAGCCCGCGACGTCGCCCGCCGACCGGCCGATCCGCTTCGAACTGGAGCCCGATGGCGACCCCTACCTCCCGACCGTGGCTCGCAGCTACGACCCCTACGAGGTCCCCAATCGGGTCCGCGTCCTCGGCGCCACAGACGGCACCACCGAGGCACCCATGGCCGAAGCCACCGACGAGCGGATCGAGAACCCCTTCAGCAAGCTCCGGCGCGGGTTCTGGCGCACTCATCCCGAGACCGACGTCGCCGCCGCCGACCTCGCCGGCTACGCCGCCCGGCGCCTGGTCGAGCTGCAGCAGGTCTACGAGGCCCACCAGGTCACCCATCCCTGGATGCCAGCCGGCCTCAACGACGCCGGCCGATTCCGAGGCCGGCGCGTCGTCATCCAGAAACAGCGCCAGCGCCTCTCCGTGGGCGGCCTGGTGACCTCGACCCTGCGGACGGTGATCGAATGAAGCCCGCCGACCTCGACCTCCTGGTCGAGCTGCTCACCCGCCGCCAGGCATCGGACGACTCCGGCCAGGCGTGGGCCACAGTGACCGCCACGGCACCGCTGCGCGTGCGTCCCGACCGCGCCGACCAGTCCCTGGACATCACCCCTATCGACCTGGTCGGCAACCTCCGCGTCGGCAGCCGAGTCCGAATCGGCATCATCAACGGCCAGGTCTACATCCTCGGCCAGCCCGGCGGCGCCGCCGTCACCAGCGCGGCCCTGACGCCGCTGCTCACCGCCGGCACGCCGCAGTACGCCCCCACCGTCTACCGCACCCAGGACGGCTTCGTGCACGTCGACGGCGGCATCACCCGCGCCGCAGACGCCGGCCTCGGCACGACCGAAATCCCCACCGGCGCCTACACCGCGATCGGCGTCCTGCCCGCCGGCTACCGCCCCACGAAATACCAGTACTATCCGGCGGCGCTGCCCGCCAACGCCTACCCCGCCGGCCTTCGCATCCAGACCACCGGCGTCATCGAGGTCATCTACGGCGCCGGCGCACCCGCCGCCGTCGTCCTGCCCCTCACCGGCATCCGATTCAAAGCCACCTAGGAGGACACCATGGCCAAGCGCCAGCACTTCGCCAAGCCCCACAAGCCCGTCCGGCTCAAGGTCGGTAAGTGGGTCGATCTGACCTTCACCTTCAAGGGCAAGGTGCGCAAGCGGTTCTATGCCGATCGGGCCGGCACGCTCGAAGCCGTCCTCTATCTGCCCACCGAGTTCGACGCCGGCGGGCCGCTGCCGGACCTCGTCCGCGTCCGGCTCGTCCGAGGCGCCTGGCGCGGCAAGCCACTCGACCCGACCGGCTACGACGAGCGGCCACTCATCGCCCCGGACGGCGTCGCCCGCGTGAGGTTCTTCTACACCGGCGTCGCCGAGCCCGGCCGGACCTATCACTGGCAAGCCCAGCTCCTGGGCGACGCGACCGCACAGACCACCGGCACCCACTACGCCACCTTCGAAAGGAAATGACATGGCGAAATCGCAGAACGGCTGGGCAGTCCAGCCCAGCTCCACCCGCCTCTGGACGCTCCCCGCAGTCAGCGGCAAGGCCCTCGCCGGCCCGGTATGGGTCGTCCTGAACTGGCTCGCCGGCGTCTACGCCGCCCGGGTCGAGGCCATCAAGCGCGGCCACTCCTGGGGATGGGCCTACCGCAAGATCGCCGGCTCCACCAAGTGGAGCAACCACGCCTCCGGCACCGCGATCGACCTCAACGCACCCAGCCACCCGCAGGGCAAGGCCGGCACCTTCACCACCGGCCAGCTCCGCGCGATCCGCAGCATCCTCGCCACCGCCGGCGGCGTGCTCCGCTGGGGCGGTGACTACCCCGGCCGTCAGGTCGACGAAATGCACTTCGAGATCGCGCCCGGCGTCAAGCGCCGCCAGGTCGAGCAGCTCGCCACCAAGATCCTCCAGCAGGCCCTCATCGCCCTGGGCTACGACCTCGGCCGCGCCGGCGCGGACGGCATCCGAGGCCCCAAGACCAAGGCGGCACTGACCCTCTTCCAGCGGCGCCACCAGCTCAAGCCCGACGCCATCGACGGCCCGCTCACCTGGGCCGCCATCTACGCCGAGGAGCGCTGACATGCTCGACAAGATCGAGGCCGCCCTCACCCCGGCCCGCCGGAAATGGTCCTACGTCGTCACCACCGCCGGCCTGTCCGTCCTCGGCGTCTACGGCCTGCTGTCCGACGAGCAGGCCGCCGCCTGGGCGCTCCTGGCCGCCGGCGTGACCGGCATGGCCACCGCCCACACCGACACCACCACGCCCACCGGCATGCCCCGCCGTGCCATCGAGGAGGACGAGTGACAATCGCGCTCGACATCGCCGGGACCGTCGCCGCGCTGGCCACCCTGGTGGCCGCTGTCGGCGGCATCCTCGCGGCACGCTGGGCACGACAGGCCAAGACCTCCTCGGCCACAACCGCCGCTCAGACCAACGGGCCGCTGCGCGCCCAGGGCGACGCGATCGCCGGCCAGGCCATCGTCCTGGAGCTCATCCATGACGGCATCCGCTCCCTGGGTCACCAGGTGGGTGAGATCCGCGTAGACATGGGCAGGATGGACGAGCGGCTCACCGCCGAGGTAGCGGCACTCGACGCAAAGATTTCACCACCACCAGCTGCCGGCGGCGCCGCGGCCGCCGGCAAGTCGACGGGCGAAACCCCTAGTAAATGAGAATTGGCCCCGCAGGCTCTGCGGGGCCAATTTCATCATTCGCTCACATGCGGGCGCGTAGCCGGTTCTCCGCCTCGGTGGCCAGCCCGATCGCGGCCACCTCCTCGCCCGCCATCTCGCGCATCGCGTCGGCCGGCAGCCAGGTCCGGGCCATCTTCAACGCGAGCAGGAGCTGGTCGTCCGTCCCGTGCATGCGCCGGCTGACCTGCTCCATCTGATCGGCGGTCAGCCACCCGGCCATGATCTCTAGCGCGGCACGGATCGCCGCACGGGGCTCGCCACGCTTCGCGCCACCCGCCAGCGCGATCCACCGGTAGATTCGTCTGCCGGCCGACCCCGGCCGCCTGCGCCAGCTCGGTGGGTGTCGCGCCCTGGTCGTACGCCTTGACGATGGTGCAACACTTTTCAGGCGGCGGCGTGCTCAACGAGTCGGCGCAGGCGGTCGTCCCGAACGCGGACGTAGCGCTCGGTCGTCGCCACCGACGCATGCCCGAGCAGACGCTTAACGCTGAGCAGGTCGTGGTCCAGGTCGTGCGCGACGGTCGCGGCGCGATGCCGCAGCGTGTGGAGCGTCCAGTCACCCGGCAGTACCCGGCTGGCCAGGTTGCCGATCCGCTGCGCCGACAGGTGCCCGTCGATCGCGCCAGGGAAGGCGTACCCGCCGCCGGCGCGACATGCCATCAGCACCGCCTCGGCCAGCTCGGCCGGCAGTGGCACCAGCCGCCGCTTCCCGCCCTTGCCGTGCACGACCAGGCTCCTGCCCGTCAGGTCGTCCATCAGGTCACGCTCATGTATCTGGGCGATCTCGCCCCGCCTCAGCGCGCACGTCGCTGCCAGTGACAGGATCAGCCACGTCCGGCCGTCCGCTGCGGTGAGGCCGGCGCGATAGGCCGGCTCGGGGGTCGGCCTCGGGTACGGGGGCTCAGGCCGCACAGACGGCAACCCCGCCGCCGGCGACACCGCACACCGGCCCGTCCGGACGCCCCAGGCGAAGAACACCCGCAGCGACGCATAGACGCTCCGCCGCGTCTCCCGCTTCCAGTCCTGCCCGCCCACCCACGTCAGGAGCGCGTCCTCGGTGAGCAGCCAGGGCGACCCCTCCAGCGCCCTGGCTGCCCGCCTGAGGTGATCCGTCCGCGTCCGGATCGTCTCCTCACTCCGACCGGCCGCGCGCAGGCGGGCGGTCCACTGGTCGATCTCAGCCCGCCACGCTGCGGGCACTGGTTTCTCACGCGGATCAGTCATGACCACAGGTCTAGCTGACCGGGCACGGGTCGCGTGCCGGATCGTGGCGACCGGTGGCTGTACCGCTGCTGCGCGGCCTGGCGAGTGATCCCCAGCGCCCGTCCGATCTGCCCCCAGGACACCTGATGGGCGGCGCGCATCCCGACCACGGCATCATCGATCGCCTGATTCAGCACCTCATGCATCGCCACCAGCTCGGCCAAGTCCTCGGGATCGGCATCCGCCACCCGCCGGCCATACGCCCTGATCGCACGCCTGGCGAACGCGCCATACTCCGGAGTCTCCCGCACCCGTTTCGCCGTCAACCGGCGCTTGACGCTCACGACAGCACCAGGCCGACGTGAAAGGCGATGACGCCGACCAGGACGGCCACGATTCGCCACCTGGCACTCATTGCAGCACCGCCAGGACGACACGCCCCCACTCATCGTACTCGTCTTCCGCGTCCGCTAGAGCGGTCGCGTATGAGTCCAGGTTCTCACCCGTGAGGCCTCCGGCCCGGGCGGCGTCCAGGGCCATCCTCGCGTCGCCCACCTCGGCAGCGAGGCGGTGCAGCTTCGCGTCCAGGACGCCGTCCAGCAGGTCGAGCTGCTGCTTCGTGAGCTGGGCCGTCAGAGTGATCATCACGCGACCCGCTTCCCGGTGGCGAGGTCGTAGACCTCGGCGCTATGCTCGCCGTCAGCGTCGGTCAGCTCGGGGTCATCGGTGACTACTAACCAGAAGGTTGGGGGTTCGAGTCCCTCCGAGCGCGCCACTCCCGTGTTCTCCCCGCAGCCGCGGGGGTGAGCCGCTTAATGAAAGCGATCACATTTAGTCCCCGCACAGCGGGGATGAGCCGACGTACCCTGCGAGTGAGCCTGCCGCTTGACAGTGCTCCCCGCACAGCGGGGATGAGCCGTCGTGCCGCGCCCCGTGGGCCTACGCCTTCAAGTGCTCCCCGCACAGCGGGGATGAGCCGCCCCGAGGGGTCTGCCTCGGATGACAGTCGAGGTGCTCCCCGCACAGCGGGGATGAGCCAGTCCAGGACGGCTCCGGGCATGGAGAACACCGGTGCTCCCCGCACAGCGGGGATGAGCCGCCATCGACCGAGAGGGAGAGCGCGGCTTCGCTGTGCTCCCCGCACAGCGGGGATGAGCCGTGGGGCCCGCTGACCCTCCAGTGGCGCCCCGAGTGCTCCCCGCACAGCGGGGATGAGCCGTACACGCGGTCGGCGCGCAGTTCGGCGGGCGGGTGCTCCCCGCACAGCGGGGATGAGCCGGCTGACCACTCCCGCCTGGTCACGTAGCCCTGCGTGCTCCCCGCACAGCGGGGATGAGCCGCGCCGACCGGCTTGCGGCCACCCTCTGCGACCGTGCTCCCCGCACAGCGGGGATGAGCCGTCGGGCCGGGCTCGCACCCACTCACCGGTGCCCTGCTCCCCGCACAGCGGGGATGAGCCGGCGCGGGTGAAGATCGACATGTGAGCCTCCTGGTGCTCCCCGCACAGCGGGGATGAGCCGCGCGAATGCTCTCTGACTAGGCATTCCGGGAAGTGCTCCCCGCACAGCGGGGATGAGCCGTATGGCGCGCGGCACCTGGGCCAGCACGTGGGGTGCTCCCCGCACAGCGGGGATGAGCCGCAGTTCGTGCGGGTGATGAAGTCGCCGGCCCGGTGCTCCCCGCACAGCGGGGATGAGCCGCAGGCCCTCCAGAAGAAGTACCAGGCAGCCGTGTGCTCCCCGCACAGCGGGGATGAGCCGCCGCCGGTGAAGCCCTCGGCGCTCACCAAGTTGTGCTCCCCGCACAGCGGGGATGAGCCGTCCGGGTCGTCGCCGAGCGCGGCCACCAATTCGTGCTCCCCGCACAGCGGGGATGAGCCGCGGGCAGCTGAGCAGGCTGTCGGGGAGTCCGAGTGCTCCCCGCACAGCGGGGATGAGCCGCTCGCCACGATCCGCACCACCTTGATCGTCAGGTGCTCCCCGCACAGCGGGGATGAGCCGACGTGGAATCCGACTGACGAAGAAATCGCTGAGTGCTCCCCGCACAGCGGGGATGAGACGTCGTGGCGGGAGATGCGCCGCTGGCGAACAGGTCGTGTCCGCCGAGGGTGCGGTGCTCCCCGCACAGCGGGGATGAACCGTGGTTGCGCATCGATTGGCGGGTGCCGCTATCGTGCTCCCCGCCCACGCGGGGTGAAGTCTGGCGAAGGATGACATCGCCCTGTCGGCCTCGATGACAGCGGTCTCGACTCTGGTCGCACCGCTCATGGCGCCGCTCATCGTGTTCCTGGTGACCGGTTCCTATGCTCCGGTCGACACAGTCAGACTTCTTTCGGCCTTTCAGATAGTCCGGAATCGAGGCCGGACTCCTAGGCGGTCCCGGGTCGGAACGCTAGGCTCCTCACGCCGAGAGGAGCCGCAATGTCGTCGCAACACAGTCATACCGTTCTGACCAGCGCGGATAGCGGCGCTTTCGCATCGGTGCGGCAGCGTGGGACGACCCGGGACGAGCGCTTCGCCGTAGGTCGAGCGCTGCGTGAGAAGGTGCCGATCGCCGCGCTCGGGGTCTGGAACGCCACCCAGGCGCGCCCCGATCCGATCGACCTGATCAACGAATCTCACAAGGGACGCGTCGAGGAGCTCATTCCGATCCGTGTCGGACGGATGGTCTCCTCGCCCTACGGCTTCTATCGGGGCAGCGCAGTTGTGATGGCGGCCGATGTCGCCGCCCTGCCCATCACCGGCATCATGCCCGTGATCTGCGGTGACTCCCACCTGGGCAACTTCGGGTTCTACCGTTCGCCCGAGGGCGATCAGGTGATCGACCTCAACGACTTCGACGAGGCTCATCCCGGCGCCTGGGAATGGGATCTCCGGCGGCTCGCCGCGGCGGTCTGGGTGGCCGGACGCGAGAACGGCTACAGCGAGGACGCCATCGCGGAGGCGGTTCACGCCTGCGTGATCGCCTACCGGGACGAAGTCGCGCAGCTGGCCACGATGCCGCTTCTGGCCCGCTCCTACAACCAGCTGGATGTCGAGCGGCTGCACGAGACGGCCACCGAGAAGGAGTTGCGCGACGAGATCAAGCGGGCCGCCAAGACCGCGCGTAAGCGCACCTCTGACCGCGCTGTTCCGCGGTTCACAACGGAGGAGAACGGCGAGCGCCGGATGGTCGAGGAGCTGCCGCTGATCCGCTCGGTTCGCGGCGAGGAGTTCGACCAGCTCGCTGCCGGCGTTGACGCCTACCTCGAGACCCTCGCCCCGCACTGGCGCCGCGTGGTGGGGGGCTACACCCTGGTCGACATCGCCCACAAGGTGGTGGGCGTGGGATCGGTCGGCCTTCGCGCCTACGTTGCGCTGCTGGAGGGCAGTTCGCCCGACGACGTCCTGTTCCTGCAGCTCAAGCAGGCCCGCCGTTCGGTGCTGGCGCAGTACGTCCATGGCGACAATGCCTGGCACGCTCACCAGGGCCAGCGGGTGGTGGAGTACCAGCAGGCCCTGCAGACCGTCTCCGACCCCCTGCTGGGCTGGACGGAAGTGGACGGCCGTCAGTACTACGTCCGTCAGTTCCGCAACATGAAGGGCACCGTCCCGCTGGATGGCCTCACCGCAACCGCGCTGGCCGACTACGCCGGCATCGTCGGCCACCTGCTGGCCAAGGGCCATGCCCGGACGTCCGGGGCGTCCATGATCGCCGGCTACCTGGGTCGCGGTGAGAAGGCCGCCAAGGCGTTCTCCCGATTCGCGCGGCTGTACGCCGACCAGACCGAGGCCGACCATGCCGCGCTGGTGAAGGCCGCCCGGGACGGCCATGTGCCGGTCGCCGACGGAGCGCTCGCCGCGATGGGCTCGGCCTTCCGCCCAGGCGGCTGAGCTGTCTTCTGGCCTACGCTGGTCGGGCTTGTCGAGACCCGGGGCAGCAGCCGAAACCAGGCTTCGGCAAGCTCGACCAGCGATAGATCGCGTCGCCCGAGCTCAGTCCGCCGTTGCAGCCTCGGCGGGGACCGGCTCGAGTTCCCGTGCGGTGGGGAGTTTCGGGATCCAGAACAGGCCGATCAGGCCGGCGATCACGGCGAAGGCGAACAGCAGGCCGAACAGCACTGGGGAGTTGGACACCGCCAGGCCGGGGGTGATGAAGGCGAACAGCCCGGCCACCACCCGCGCGAACGCGAGCGTGACGCCCTGCGCGGTGCTCCGAAGCAGGGTGGGGAAGAGCTCCTGCGACCACACCTTGTAGATCGACTCGCCCGCGAAGCCCACGCCGATCCCGAACCCGATGTTGGTGGCCAGCAGCGCCGGAATCGTCGGGCCGAACACCAGTGGGATGGCGAATGCGATCATGTTGATCACCGTGCCGGCAACGAACCAGGGCTTCCGAGCCGGCTTGTCGACCACCCGCATGAAGATGATCGCGCCGACGATGCCCAGTGGGATCAGCGCCAGGCTGACCATCGACGCCAGCTCGACGGTGCCGCCGGCCAGGTTGACCCAGATGAAGGTGCCGAACTGGCCGAAGGTGTTGGCGCCCAGGTTCCAGATCGCGTAGTACAGCGCGGTGGCCAGGACGGTGAACAGGATCGGTGGCACGAACAGCTGCGGCACCGCGCTGAACCTGATCTCGGACTCCCGGGCGGCCTCCACGGCGGCGGCATCCTTCACCGCCCGCGCGGCCGACCACTCGGCCGACTCTCGTAGCCCGAGCCGGGCGATCAACACGATGACGGCAACAACGAACAGCTGTCCGTAGAGGATCCGACCGCCCATCTCGCCCATCGATGCGACGAAGATCGCCAGGACCGCGGGCACGAAGATGCCTACCGACCACAGGATGCCGGAGAAGATGATCATCTTCCCCTTCTTGCCTTCGGGGGCCTCTTCGGCGATCAACGCCAGCGATACGGGCAGATCGGCGCCGATGGCGAGCCCGACCAGGACGACGCCGACGTAGAGCATGGCGGTGCCGGAAGCCAGCGCGAGCAGCAGCACGCCCACGGCATACAACGCCAAGGTGAAGCCGTACACGCGTCGCCGGCCGAACCGGTCGCCGAGGCGGCCTCCGAACACTGCGCCGAGGGCGAAGCACAGGGTCAACAGGCCGGAGAGCAGACCCATGGCCTCCGCCGAAATCCCGAGGGTCGGGGCGAACAGCACCAGGGCGATGCCCGTGCTGACGATGGCTCCCGCGTCGAGGTACGACGCCATGCCAGCGAGAAATGCGGTCTTCCAGGGTTGGGAGACAGGGGTTGTGGGTGTCGTCATCGACTGCCCTCCTGGTTCGAGAGTCAGAACTGAAACGTCTCAGTTCGGTGATGGACGGGAGCTTACACGTGTATGTAGATTGGTCAAGAGCAATGCGAAGAGCGTTGCGGCCACGTTCGAAGGAGAACCCATGCCCCCCGCACCAGAACTCAGGCTTACGGCGCTCACGGTCGAGCACCTGGAGAGTCCCGGACCGCTGGCTACCGCCTCTCCCCGGTTCGGCTGGGTGATCACCGGCGATGCGTCGGACGTGTGGCAGGTCGCCTATGAGCTCGAGGTATCCACCGGTGGGGCGGTGGTGTGGAACTCCGGACGGGTGGCGTCTCCCGCCTCGACCGCCGTGCGGTACGACGGTGCGCCGCTCGGCTCCCGCACCGTCTACGACTGGCGGGTGCGGGCATGGCTCACCGGACGCCCCGAGCCCACTCCCTGGGCCTCGTCCCGGTTCGAGACCTCGCTCCTGGACGTCGGGGACTGGCGAGCGAGCTGGGTTCGTCCGGCCCAGCTCCCCGCCGTCCGGGAGTCCTACTCCGCGTCCGCAGCCCTGTCCGGTGCGGTAGCCCCGGAGGGTCAGCCGGAGGAGCGGCTCCGTCCCCCGCTGCGCCTGCGGCAGCCATTCCGGGCGGAACAGCGCCCCTCGCGGGCCCGGCTCTACATCACCGCTCACGGCATCTACCAGGCCGAGCTGAACGGGAGGGCGATCGGTGACGAGGTGCTCGCTCCCGGCTTCACCAGCTACCCCAGCCGGCTCTGCTTCCAGGCCTACGACGTGACTGAGCAACTGGTGGTCGGCGACAACGTCCTGGGCGTGACCCTCGCGGACGGCTGGTACCTGGGACGCATCGGACTGACCGGCGCGAGCGCCAACTACGGCGAGTACCTGGAGGGGATCTGGCAGCTCGAGCTGGAGTACCCGGACGGCTCCAGCCAGCTGGTCGTCTCCGGCCCTGACGTGACCTCGTCCCCCGGGCCTTGGGTCTACGCCGATCTGTTCATCGGGGAGTACTACGACGCCCGCAAGGAGCTCTCCGGCTGGTCGCAACCCGGGTTCGATCATTCGGCGTGGACCGCGGTGGAAGTGAGAGGGGGCGGCCTTGATCAGCTCGCTCCGTTCCCGGGTGAACCGGTCCGCAGGATCCTCGAGTTCCCTGCCGAGCGAGTGTTCCGGGATCCCGCAGGAGAGATGGTGGTCGATCTGGGCCAGGTGATCGCCGGCTGGATCAGGCTGCGGATCACCGCTCCGGCCGGCACCCATGTCACGCTCGAGCATTCCGAGACGCTGGACGCGACCGGCAGCTTCTTCAACAACATCATGGGGCCGAACAAGGACCAGACCGACCACTACATCGCCCGTGGGGAACCCGGAGGGGAGGTGTACGAGCCTGCCTTCACCTTCCACGGCTTCCGGTACGTCCGGGTGCGTGGCCTGGCGGCCGACCTCACCGCCGATGACGTCACGGCGGTCGTGATCGGCTCCGATCTGCAACCCACCGCCGAGCTCACCACCTCGGACGAGCGGATCAACCGCCTGCACCAGAACGTGCTGTGGAGTCAGCGGGCCAACTTCCTGTCCATTCCGACCGACTGCCCGCAGCGCGAGCGCGCCGGCTGGACCGGTGACCTGCAGGTGTTCGCCCCGACCGCGGCCACCAACGCCAACGTCCTGCCGTTCGTCGAGCGCTGGCTGGCGGATCTCCGGGTCGACCAGCTGCCGGACGGACAGGTGCCGATCATCGTCCCGATGATCCCCGCGCTGGCCGATTCGGACGGCGGCGGCGAGCTGGGTATCGGCGCGTCCTCGGCCGCGTGGAGCGATGCCGTGCTGATCGTGCCGTGGGTGCTCTACGAGCGCTACGGGGACGCGCAGGTGTTGCGGGAGAACTACGACGCCATGGTGAAGTGGGTCGAGTACCAGACGCGCATCGCTGCGGCGGAGCTCCATCCACGCTTCACCGGGAATCCGCCCGGACCGGAACGGTCCGCGCGGCAGGCGCTGCTGTGGAACACCGGGTTCCACTTCGGGGACTGGCTAGCCCCCAGCACCCTGATGGGCGCGAAGATGCCGGACGCCGCAATGATCGCCCCGGCGCTGACCGCCGAGCTCATAGCCCCGATGTTCCAGGCCCACTCCCTCAAGCTGCTGTCCCGGGTGGCCGAGGTGCTGGGACGCGACGCCGAAGCCGCCGACTACGCCGAACGACATCGCCGCGTGCGGGACGCCTTCGCCGCGGAGTACATCGACGCCCAGGGGCGCCTCCCCGTCCAGTTGCAGGGCCCTCACGTGGTCGCGCTGGCCTTCGACCTCGTGCCCGAGCACCTGAAGGCCCCGATGGTGGCGCACCTGGCAGGCCTGGTGCATGCCGCGGGGGATCATCTGGACACCGGATTCGTGTCCGTCCCCTACCTACTCGACGTGCTGTGGGAGGGAGGCGAGCAGGAGTTGGCCCGGGTGTTGCTGTGGCAGAGCACCCTTCCGTCCTGGTTGTACGAGGTCGACCACGGCGCAACGACCATCTGGGAGACCTGGGGTGCGGTGCTACCGGACGGAACGGTGACCCCGATGTCCATGAACCACTACGCCTTCGGCTGCGTCGACGACTGGATCTTCCGCCGGGTGGCAGGGCTCCAGCCGGTTGAGCCGGGCTATCGTCGCTCGCGTATTCAGCCCGATCTGGCAGCCGGTTTCGAGAAGGTCGGCGCCCGTCACCGCACCCCCTATGGCGAGCTGGCCGTGGAGTGGGAACGCGCGGTGGACGAGGTCGCCGTGCGCATCCACGTTCCGCACAACACCCAGGCCGAACTCGTGCTGGGCGACCAGCGGGAGGTCCTCGGATCGGGTGCGCACGAACGCAGGGTCCCCCGGAGCTAGGTCGACTCGCGGACGACCACTTCGTAGCCCAGATCCACCTGGGGGGTGTCGAAGGTGCGGGTCTCGCCGTCCCGGAGCAGCAGGAAGCTCTCCGCGGCGGCGAACCCCACGTCGACGGCGGTGACCCGCACGGTCGTCAGTGTCGGTGTGACCAGCCGGGCGACCGGCAGGTCGTCGCAACCGATGACACCCAGGTCTTCGCGCACCCGCCAGCCCAGGTCATGCATCGCACCCAGCACGCCGATCGCGATCTGATCGTCATAGGCGCAGATGGCCGTGCGGCGCTCCAGCCGCTCCAGCTTGCGGAGCGCGCGCTGGATGGGTGCCCGCTCCAGGGGCAGCGCGATCACTTCAGGTGGCTCGATGCCGAGCGTGACGGCCTCCATCTGCGCGCCCTGCAGCCGGGCCATCGCGATCGGCAGGCGGGGGGAGTCCTTGGGCAGCGCGTAGATCAACTTGCGGTAGCCACGGGTGATCAGATGGTCGAGCTGGAGTTGTCCGACGGGATACTCCCATGGCCGATCCGGCGGCCCCTGGGCCCCGGTGGGGACTTCCAGGTCGAGCAGTCGCTTCACTCCGAGGGCGGTCAGCCGCTCGCGGATCGACGCGGTGAGGAAGGTGAGCGAAACCACCCCGATCGGACCGATCCCCCGGACGATGTCGATGACCGTCTCCGGATTCTCATGGGAATGCCGAACGACGTAGTAGCCGTGTTCCCGCAGCCGCTGGGTCGCTCCCTCGACGATGATGTCGCTGACATGGCCGGAGAACAGTGGGTCGAGAGCCAACACCACGACCCGCGAATGCCCTCGTCGCAGGCTCGCGGCCGCGGGGCTGGGCGCGTAGCCGAGTTCCTTGGCAGCATCCAGCACCCGCCTCCGGGTGGCCTCGCTGATGGTCTGGCGCGGGTCGCGGTTCAGGACGTAGCTGACCGTCGCCCGCGACACACCACTCAGGCGGGCGACATCCAGACTGGTGGGCCTGCGTCCCTCGTTCATGGTCCACCATCCTGCCGTACCGGACGGCCCTCCCGGGCCCGACGGCTGTTCCCACGTCGCGGGAGACGGGATGATGGTCCCCACGAAGGAGGTCCAGTGATCACGTGGTACGGGGCGTACGTCTTCGACCTGGACGGAACCATCTATCTGGGGGACGGGCTGCTGCCCGGCGCCCGTGAGGTGGTCGACCGAATCCGCTCGCGCGGTGCCGCCGTCCGGTTCGTCTCCAACAACCCGACGCTGCGGCTGGTCGACTACCAGGCCAAGCTGGAAGGCCTCGGGCTCCCGGTGGGGCCGGACGAGTTGATCACCAGCCTGGTCTCCACCACCCGCTGGCTGGTGCGCCACCGCCCCGAGGCGGTGGTCTTCCCGATCGGGGAGGAGCCGCTGGTCGAGGCTCTGACGGAGGCGGGCATCTCGCTCAGCGAGGATCCCGCCGAGATCGACATCGTGCTGGCCAGCTACGACCGAGGGTTCACCTACCGCAAGCTGCAGATCGCCTTCGACGCGCTGTGGTTCCACCGGCGGGCGACCCTGATGTCCACCAACCCCGATCGGTTCTGTCCGTTCCCCGGTGGGCGCGGGGAGCCGGACGCCGCCAGCATCGTCGCCGCCATCGAGGCGGCCACCCAGGTGAAGCTCGAACGCACCTTCGGCAAACCCTCCGCGTTGATGGCCGAGATGGCGCTGGCCGGTCTGGATGTCCCACCCCGGGACGCCCTCATGGTCGGCGATCGGCTGCATACCGACATCGCGATGGGACGCCGCCACGGCATGGATGCCGCGCTCGTCCTGACCGGCGACTCGGGACGTGACGACCTCGCCTTTGCCCCCGAGGCCGAGCGCCCGACCTATGTGCTGGAGTCCTTGGCGGAACTACTGCCCCGACAGGGCTGAGCGCGGAGTCGGGCCGCGGGAGCCCAGGGGTACGCCCAGTGCGTCAGGCTCCAAGTGGTGTGCTACGGTATCTAGTGGTATCTCAATCGAGAGGGTGGTTTCGTGGCCTCTAGTTCCGCGATTCGCGCCGACTATCCCGAGCCGTTGTGGCTTCAGGCGGTCAATCTCCTGATGGCGGAGATCCAGGAGGGGCGGCTTACCGAAGGCTCACGCCTACCCCCGGAACGGGAGCTGTGCGCCCAGCTGAACATCAGCCGGGTCACCCTTCGCAAGGCGCTCAACCATCTCGTGGAGCAGCGGGTGCTGAGCCCATCCCACGGCCGCGGTTGGTACGTCGCCTTGGCGGAGCCTGTGAAGGAATGGCCGCACCATCTGGAGTCGTTCTCGGAGACCGCCGCCCGGATGGGGCTGCAGGCAACCTCGGTGGTCGTGCGCGCCGAATCCGATACAGCCAGCATCGACGAGGCGGAGTCCCTGGTGATCGCGCCCGGAAGGCCGGTGTTCCGCATCGATCGGATACGCATGCTGGACGGCGTCCCGATCGCACTGGATCGGTCGATCGTTCCGCTGTCGCTCTTGAGCGAACCCGCTGAGGTCGACTTCACCGAGGACTCCCTCTACCGACAGCTTCAGTTGACTGGGCATGGACCCGAGCGGGCCGACAGCATCGTCGAGGCCGGCGCTGCCGATGAGTCCACGGCAGCCCTCCTCGGTATCGAGGCCGGACGTCCTTTGCTGGTCATGCACCAGACGGCCTACGGCTCGGACGGCCGGCCGGTATCGATGTCGACCATCGCCTACGTCGGCGACCGTTACCGTCTGCGGACGGCCTTCACTCGCGCCCACTGAGTTGAAGCCGGCGAGCCAGCACCAGCGCGCCGCTGACCGGTTCGCTGGTCAAGACGCGGAAGCCGAGGTCGGGGTGCTGCTCGGCGAGTAGGTCACCCACAGCGCCCGCCAATGCCGGCTGGCCGACGATAACGCTGCCGGCCGCCACAACCTCGGTGCCCAGCGCGCCCCTGCTGCGCAGTTGCGCCACGAGCCGGACGAGGTGCTCTGCCGCCGAAGTGATGACCGCGCGCGCGAGCCCGGATCCGGCTTCGGCGGCCGCGAAGACCGCGGATGCGCGGCGTCCCCAGTGCTCGGTGGTGGGGAGATCGTTGACCGAACGCGCCAGCCGCTCGGCGTCGTCGACCTGGAAAGCGTTCAGGAGCGCGGCGAGCAGGCCGTCGTCGGGGAGCCCGTCGTCGTGCGCCAGAAGGGCGGCCTTGGTGGCTTCGCGGGTGATCCCCGCGGCGCCCGCGTCGTCGCCGATCACCGCGCCCCAGCCGCCCGTCAGCAGCAGGCGTCCGGTGGCGTCGACGCCGTTCCCGATCGCGCCGGTGCCGGCGATCAGACCCAATCCATGCCGGAGGCCGGCTGCCGGTACGAGAAGGCTGGCATCGTTGACACAGCGCACGAGCCGGTATCCGAGTGTGCCCAGGGCGTCCTCCAGCTCGAGCGCGACCTGCTCCCTGTCGATTCCCTGCGCACCCACCGCGAGGGCGCTCACCTGAGCATCCTTGGGCAGCACGGATCGCAACGCCCGATCGATCCAGACGGCGGCGAGCTCGGCCGGCTCGGCCTCCCAGTCCGTTGACGGGAGGGTTTGCGAAAGCGGAGGCCCGTTGCCGTCATCGACCAGGATCGCGCATTTCGTCGCGCCGATGTCCATGCCGACGTAGGTCGCGGTCACGGTGCGGAGACCTTGGTGTCTTCGTTGTGGAACACGAACTCCTCGACATCGATGCCGCGGGCGTGCGTCACGGCTTCCACCAGTTCCTGCATGACGACGATCTCCACGATCGCACGCTGGCTGACGTCGGCAGCGGGGATCCGGATCACGACGAGGCCGGTCTCCCGCGCGATGTCCTGCGGGGTGACCAGTACGCTGCGATGTCCGCGGGCGGCCAGCATCCGAGCGATGTCCGCTTCGCGAGCTCCTCCGAAGAGGACGTGAACCCCGTCCCCGGCCGACTCCATCGCACCGTGCAGGTACTGCCGCGTGCTCATCCCCGTCGCCGGGATCCGGGCGACCTCACGGAACAACAGCGCGGCCGCCTCGGCCGAGCCCACGGATGCACCGACGCCAACCATGTCGGCGTAGGAGGCGTCGCCGAACAGCGGGACGGCGTCCTCGACGAGAGCCGGCAGGCCGTCCTCGAATGAGCTCAGTCGCTCTGCGAAGGTCGCCCAGGTCGGGTCTGTGGAACCGCCGTCCCACGCCTCCGCAAGCAGTGAGAGAGCTGCGATCGTCGCCGTGTAGCCGATGGTCGATGCGTAGCTGTCCGGGATGTTGCCAAGGTTGATGAGCCGGTCGACCAGGCCCGCCAGTGGCGACGGGGCATTGTTGACGACGGCCCACCGAAGTGAGGGCGATACCGAATCCAGGGCTGCGATGGTCTCGGCGCTGCGCCCGCTCTGGGAGATACCGATGAGGGGACGTCCGCAGCGGGGCAAGGGGAGTGGGGAGTCGTCCGCCGCCAGCCGCCACGCGTCTATCCCGCGAGCGCGAAGGTGCCAGACCGGTGCCGCGGCAGCGGCGTAGCTGGCGCCGATCCCGAGCAGCACCGGTCCCTCGCCGGCCAGGGAACCGTCCCGGGACAGCGCCCGCACCTGTTCGTCTAGGCGTGGAATAGCCTCGCCGAGTTGCGCGGACTGGGATTCCCGGGCCTGGCGGTAGCCGATGTAGCCGATCACGGCACTCTCCGATCCTGCTGCCTGGTGATCATTTCTCCATCCGGACCGGCTCCCAGGTGCCAGAGCGCATCGAGCGATAGCACGCGTCCAAGATGCAGTTGACGATCCAGCCGTCCTCGAAGGTCTCCCTGGGAGTGGTCCCCGCGGAGAAGTGGTCGACGAAATGTCGCATCTGCTGTGAGAAGCCGTAGGCACGGGTCTCCTCGGGCACCGGGTAGACCCACCCGGTGTCGGCGTCCGCCTTCTCGACCAGGTAGCCCGTCGGGTTCGACAGGAAGCCCCATACCGGCGTGACCGAGGTGTCGGTCACCAGCCGGCCCTCGGTTCCGACGAACTCATGCCGCAGCTGCATCCCACCCTTCTCCGTCCACGCGGATTCGATGATCGCAAGCTGGCCGTCGGTGAACTTCAGGAGTGCGACGGCGGTGTCCTCGCCGGAGGTCTTGTCGGTGTGGACCATGGTGGCGCCCCAGGCGAAGACCTCGGTCACCGGGTTGTCCTTGCCGAAGAAGTGGCGCGCCGACTCCACGGTGTGGCAGCCCATGTCCAGAAGGGCGCCGCCGCCAGCGGTGTCGGCGTCCCAGAAGTGGGGGGCGTGCGGCCCCGAGTGGGCTTCCCGGGCACGCATCGTGAGCAGGCGTCCGATCCCGCCCTTCTCAGCCATCTCGTGGGCCTTCTGGATGTTGGGAGAGAACACCGAGCTCTCGGCGTACCCATGCCAGATGCCGGCGTCCTGGACGATGCGCAGGATCGCGGCAGCCTCGACGCCGGTCCGCGCGAGCGGCTTGGTGCAGACCACGGCCTTGCCGGCGTCCGCCACCGCCTGGACCGCTTCCAGGTGAACCTCGTTCGGCAGGGCGATGACGACGAGGTCGATCCCCGAGTCGCCGCACAGGTCGGCGATCTCGGTGTAGGCGGCGGGGCTGCTCCAACGCTCCGCGAAAGCGCGGGCGCGCGCGACGCTGCGTGAGTAGTTGCCGGCCAGCACGGCATCACGCACGTCGAGCAGGGCCTCGGCGTAGGAGTCTGCGATGAACCCGGAGCCAAGAATGCCGACACGGATCACGGTCCCTCCAAGGGGTTGGGCTGTGGGCGACCACGGCGGGCTGGATTAGTAGACCACATAATACCTATTGGGGAAATTACGTCAACCTCTTGCTACCTCTCTAAGTCAACTGTACGCTGACCATAAACCAGCACCTGATCGGTAGAACCGTCGGATGCTCCAGCGCAGGAGAGGAGCGCTATGCGTCACACTTCGTCCGTCGTCGCGGTCTTGGCTGCCACCGCCCTCGCTGCCGGCCTCACCGGTTGTTCCGGGACGGCAGGCGGCGAAGGCGGCGATTCCGTCACGATCACGATCGGCACTTGGCGTACCGAGGACACGGTCATGTGGGAGGAGGACATCATCCCGGCCTTCGAGAAGGCCCACCCCGGCGTCAATGTCGAATACGCACCGATCGACACCAACGACTACAACGCCGCGATCCAGTCGCAGATCGAGGGTGGGACCGGGCCGGATGTGATCATGTGCCGTCCCTTCGACGTGAACCGCCAATGGATCGCCGACGGCTACTTCGACCCCCTGGCCGACCTGGCCGCGATCGGTTCCTTCGATGATGTCGCACTGACGGCCTGGACCGACGATGCGGGGGTTCCCTACTGCGTGCCGGTGGCCTCCGTCCTGGCCGGCTTCTACTACAACAAGGCGATCTTCCAGGAGCTCGGGCTGAGCATCCCGAAGACCCAGGCCGAGTTCGCGGACGTCCTCAACGCGATCAAGGCGGACGGCCGGTACGCGCCGCTCGCGCTGGGTTCGGCCGACGGCTGGCAGCTCGCCTACAACATGCTCTACCAGGTGGGGCCGAACTACTGGCACGGGGAGGAGGGCCGGCTCGGGCTCATCGACGGCTCGCAGCGACTGACCGATCCGAACTTCGTTGAAGGCTTCACGGTGTTCAACTCCTTCCGCGAGTGGCTGCCGGATGGCTTCGAGTCGATCAGCTACGAGGACATGACGCAGATGTTCACCCTTGGGAAGGCGGCGATCCTGCCGGATGGTTCCTGGCAGATCACGCAGGTGACCTCGACGGGTCTGGACGTCGGTGTGTTCGGCGCACCCCCGGCCAACGCCGGCGATCAGCGGTACCAGCAGGAGATGGCCGACATGGCGCTGGGGCTCAATGCCGAGAGCACGAACAAGGAGGCGGCCACGAAGTTCCTGGAGTGGCTCGGCACGCCCGAGTTCCAGCAGCTCTACGTGAACAAGCTTCCGGGCTTCTTCTCGATGGGCAAGCAAGCGGTCACCTACGACAACCCGCTCGCGCAGGAATTCGCCGGTCTCAAAGACGGTTCGGAACTGACCTCTCGTCTGGCACTGGATCGACTCAGCGCCGGCCAGCCCCCGCTGGATGATGAGATCTGGCGTGTGACGCAGCTGATGTACAACACCGGGCTCAGTCCCGAAGACGCAACGGCTGAGTTGCAGGCGGGCCTGGATTCCTGGTTCAAACCCGTTGGGAAGTAGTCAACCCCCGTTGGTGGTCCGGATCGTTCCCTGGTCCGGACCACCACCTCGGCGACACTGATGAGAGATCGATGATCAAAACCAAGACCCGCTACCGGCTGCTGGCGCTCTTCGTGCTGCCTGCGCTGCTGGTGTACGTCGCCTTCGCGGTCTACCCGCTTCTCAGCTCCGTGGTGATGAGCTTCTTTCAGCGTGAGCGCGGAGAGCGGGAGTTCGTGGGTCTGGACAACTACGTCCTGCTCTTCACCGATCCGTACCAGAGTGAGCGGTTCTGGAACGCCCTGGTCAACAGCGTCGAGTTCTTCGGGATCCATCTGATCGTCGAGCTCCCGATCGGCCTGCTCATGGCCGCGTTGCTCACCTCGGACAGGGTCCGGCGGGCGGCCGGCGTGTATCGGACGCTTCTCTTCGTGCCGGCCACGTTGTCGGTGGTGATCGTCGGCTTCATCTGGCGGCTGATCATCAATCCGCTGTGGGGCCTGGTGTCGTTCCCGCTGCTGGGGAATGAGGCGACCGCGCTGCCTACGATTTCGCTGATGTCGGTCTGGCAGTGGCTCGGCATCCCGATGATCTTTCTCTACACCGCACTGCTGGCTATCCCGAAGGATGTCGTCGAGGCCTCCAGGATCGATGGCGCTACCGGCTGGCAGGCCTTCTGGCGGATCAAGTTCCCGTTGATCGCACCCCAGTTCGGGCTGATCACGGTGCTCACCTACATCTGGACCTTCAATGGCTTCGACATCGTCTACGCCCTGAACGGATCGGCACCAGGCCCCAACTACTCCACCGACATTCTCGGAACCTTCTTCTATCGCACCTTCTTCGGTTCCAGTGGACAGGTCGCCAACAAGGATCTCGGTGCGACGGTTGCCTCGGTCATCTTCTTCATCATCGTGATCGTGACCGCCGCCTATTTCTGGGCGGTCCAGCGACGACTGAAGACCTACGAGCTCTAGGAGACGATGACGATGCCCGAGACTCTGGCCGCGTCGCCGCGGGTGGACAGCCCTGGCGGCCAGCCTGGCCGACGCCGACGTGCTCCGGACGTGCTGTCGACCGGGTTCGTGCACGCCATCCTGGTCTTCTTCTGCCTGTTGTCCACGGTGCCGATCCTCGTGGTCGTGATGAACTCGTTCAAGACGACGCAGGGGATCTTCGACGACCCGTTCGGCCTACCCAATGGCGACACTTTCAATCTCGACGGCTACCGGAACGTCCTGTCTCGAGGGAACTTCCTGGTCAACTACCAGAACAGTGCCACGGTCACCGTCTCGACCATCGTCCTCACCGTCGTCCTCGGCACGCTCGCGGCATGGGCGCTGGTCGAGTACCGGGTGCGCATCGGTCCGGCGCTCGCCGGCTTCTTCATCATCGGGATCATGCTCCCGATCAGGCTGGGCACCGTGCCGCTGCTGGAGACGATGATCTCCTGGGGCCTGGTGGATACCCTGCTGGCCCTGATCCTGGTCTATACGGCGATGCAATTGCCGCTGGCGATCTCGCTGATGATGACGTACTTCAGATCAGTGCCCTCCGAACTCAAGGAAGCCGCCCGTATCGACGGTGCCGGGGAGTTCCGGACGCTCGGTATCGCTCTGCCGGTCGTGCGGACGGGGATCGCCGCGGTGGCGTCCATCACGATGCTTCCGGTGTGGAACGACCTGTGGTTCCCCCTGATCCTGGCGCCGAACAAACGCAACCAGACGGTCACCCTCGGCGTCCAGCAGTTCGTCGGCCAGTTCCAGAGCGACTACCCGGCTCTGCTGGCGGCGCTCACTCTCGGCGCGGTGCCGCTGGTGATTCTGTTCACGGTGTTCTCCCGCCAGTACGTCGCAGGTCTCACCAGCGGCTACGGCAAGTGATCAGTGAGGTAGGCGGGTAGGCGCACAGGGCGGCTCCATGCTCCGTCCCTGGCCAGTGCGGGGTGCCGGGCGTAGACTCGTCCGATCCG